>Ga0307505_10000090_pt1 | contig 114868 bp, 73 predicted proteins | sample 23_S_MG_FD_202183 | JGI IMG/M metagenome (GOLD analysis project Ga0307505, IMG submission 202183) | Soil microbial communities from Populus trichocarpa stands in riparian zone in the Pacific Northwest, United States - 23_S | ecosystem: Environmental > Terrestrial > Soil > Riparian zone > Trees...
CGTCCTCACCGAGCTGCTCGCTTCACCTCTAGACTCCGCCTATGTTCAATATCTCCATGATCGCTTCCACGCCATCGCCCATCGACCCGATGGTCATTCTGCGACGGTTTCTGATGGTCGCTGACACCGGACACCACCCGAGCCCGAGCACGCGCCCGAGCTCGGCTTTTGGGAGGGACAAATTTCAAATATCTTTGGGTAGACTTAGACTCAGATGACGGTTTTCGCCCAACCTCCTCGGGTCGGAAGTGCTTGCCGGCCGCGGAGGGGTCGTCCGTGTGGACGAAGGTGAGGCCGAGGAGTTCGCGGCCGGGACGGAGCCTGGATCTCGAACTCACGGATTGGATGAGGATGGCGATGGGAGTTGGCGAGCCAGCCGGCAGCCTCGAGTGCTGCTGGTGCTCCGCGGGTGTCGCGTTCTCCCGGACGGTCCAGGTGAAAACTTGCACCGCCTTCCAGGCGCTCCCTTCCCGGACAAAGTGTGCCGTGCCGAGGGCAGCGGAGGCGTGGACGAGTTCTTTCTCGTTGGCGGTGCAGAGCGAGGCGATGGTGTTCTTCGCGGCCTTGACACTATCGCCTCTCACTCGTGGCGCGGACGCGAATGGCGTGCTCATTCCTTGAGCGTCCCGTGCAACTGGCGGATTACGTGGGCGACGCAGACTTCACCATTCACAGCGGCAACCTCGGACTCGTCTCATTGCATCTCCGGTGATCTTGATTTGCTCTCGCGACAATACGTGCGACTGGCGTCGTTCCTGCGCTCGACACCACCCGCTACCGTCGCGGCAAACCATCCGGTTGCGACGCTGGAACTCCTCGACGCCCGCGCGTGCAGCTTCAGAACGGCGAAGCTCATCGAACGGCTGTATGCGCAGGGCCTCAGCCTGGCCCGAGCTTGCTGAGCGCTTCCTTAAGCTTAAGCTTAAGGTGGGCTCCATCCCGCCTTGGCGCGGCTCACCGAACTATCGCCGCGAGGATCATTTCACCCTGGCGTCCGAAACGTTTCTCGGCATCCCGCAGGTCGCGTGGATCACGGGTAGCGCACAAAACTGCCGCATCTGCGTCCTCGCCACGCAAAAAGATCCGTTCGGCGAGTCACTCAATGGTCTCCAGTCGTTCGTGAGTCTTGAGCAGGCGGGAGACTCCCCGGCGATTCCACGCGACGTGTTGCGCCTGGACTCGATCGAATTCGATCCGGCACCCGTCAATCTGATCCTTGCGGGCGTGCTTTCCCTATGCGCGGCATGAGTACTTCATGGTTGCGCTGATGCTGGTCGCATTTCTAGCGCTAGCGGGCATCCGATACGTCCTCTCGATTGCGACCCAGGCCAAGGCTCTCTTTGGCAGCGCACAACCCAAGGAGCCGATGAAGCCCGAGAGCAAACCCCCTGCGACTGAGGACGACGCGTGAGGCGGCATCCCGCAGCGTCGCGCAAAACGCGAATGTTCCACGGACGCTATCGCGGTGCTTGTGAGGGCGGCAATCGTCACAAGGTTCGTCACAAGGTGGATGCCTTGTGGCACTAAGCTGTTTGTTGTGAGGTAGTTAATTCACGTGGAGTGGAGCGAATATCTCAACAGACCCGCGACCTCCGGCCTGTCACGCCGGAGGTCGTGGGGTCGAGAAGGTTTAATTTTAATGGAATATGAGTTTCGGTGCTGCCTGATCGAAAGATAGGGCACGCCTTCCCTCTCTCGAGCTTCGCTACGCCTCAGCGGCGCCGCGTCACTTTGCAGATGAACGGATAGTGCGTGTCGTCGATGATCGGCTCGATGCCGAAGTAGTCATTCAGCACCGACTCGGCGGTGCAGTACGCGCCTTCCACCCATGCCTGGTCGTTCGAGTACGCCTCGCCGACGATGAAGATGTTCGCGTCCGCACCCTCGATGAGCTGCGACGGCTTGCGGATGTTCTGCTGCACCTCGGCGATGTCGAAGTGCGCGGCCCACGCGTGATAGCCGGCGTTGAACGGCGGCAGCGACCAGTCCATGTAACGCGCTTCGAGCGGCGGCGGCACCTGCGAGTACGCGGCGCTCGGGCCGAAGTGCAGCTCGGCGAGCTGGCGGCGCAGCATCTTCTCCATCGCCTCCGGCACGATGCGCGGCCCCTGCAGCGGCTGGGTGTCGCTTGCCTCCGGGATTTTCCGCTGCTCTTCCGCACCGAGCTCCAGTTCGCGCCAGAAGCTCGTGAACTGTTCGTCGTCGTAGCTGGCCAGGATGCCGTAGATCTTCTGACTGGAGTCGCGGGCGTTGTCGCCGAAGTAGACCACTTGACGGATGGGCGTGTCGGTGACGCTGGGGCCGATCGAGTTTCGCTGCGCCGCCGCCGCCAGTGTCTGCTCCTGCTTCACGGTCGGACGCTCGCCGATGGTCTGCTCCACGAGCGCGAGGAAGTTCGCCGTTCCTTCGACCGACTGATTGAAGATCGCCGGCGATTGCTGCATGGCCTTGAGCCACGCCGGCGGGAACCTGGCCTGCTTCAGTGCCGCGATCACGTCCGCCGTCACCACGTACGCGATGATCGGCGCCGGGAAGGTGGCGTTCAGCCACCACTGCGAGTCGAAGAACATCCCCACTTTGTACGACGGCTGCTGGATGGCGGCGTCCATGTACAACTGCACCTTCCCGGCGTTGAGGACGTCGAGACCGTCGTTGTTCGCATAGCGCGTGGCCTGCGCCACGAGCTCCAGCGAGTGCCGCGGCATGGCCAGCCATGCCGCGTTCGTCGTCCGCGAGCCGCTGCTCGCGTTCGGGTTCTCGCGCGTGGCGTACGTGTAAACGATGTTCTCCTCGCGCGCGAGGATCGAGTGCAGGCGCGTGTCGGGGTAGTAGCGGAACACGACGCCCTTCGCCTTGGCCAGCTTGACGATGGCCTGGAACAGCGCCGTGAACATCCCGGAGTAGCCGATGGTCAGCGTGGCGTATTGCGAGCCGGGCGTGAACTCGTTGTTGGCCTGAAGCGCGTCGGCAGAGTTCCAGTTGATGACGTTCGAGGTGTAGCCGTTGCCGTCGGCGACGTAGTTGAAGCCTTCGCCGCCGAGCTGGTCGTACGTCAGGTTCCAGTAGGCGATGTCTGTGAAGTAATCGCCTTTCTTGTAGATCGACGCATCGGGGACGTCGACGTCGATCCGGCCGTTCTGGTAGAAGTCGTCCCACTCCCCACGCGTCTGCGGCACCTTGGCCTGCGTCGGAAAGGCGAGCTGCTCGATGGTGCCGAAGCCGTTGTCGGGCGAGGCGGTCGCGCCGTAGTTGGAGACGTCGTACGGCGCCGGATTGGCCGAGGTGATCCCGCTCAGGTACATGTTTCTGGCGCGGAGGAAGTACAGCGGATTCCCCGAGACGTTGAACGGAACCGCGTACTGGTCGAGCCCGAGCTGCGAGATCACCGTGCTCACCAGGCGATGGCCGGTGGCCTTGCCGCCGTTCGCATCCTTCGCGCTCGTATCCCACTGCACGTACCGCATCCCTCCGAGCTCGACGAAGGATTGCGCCGGGTCGTTCTTGTAGTGCCACGTACACACGCGCGCACCGGGCTCGCGCGTGCCCGGATTGGCCTTCGAAAAATCGTACTTGCCCCAGTCGTAGAGCTCGAGCACGTCCCCTTTGCGGAGCTGCTTCGCTTTGTCCTTCGCTCGCGGCTTGCCGTCGAGCAGCCGCCACGCGGTATACAGCCCGGAGGCGCCGGCACCAAAGATCGAATAGGTCTTCACAGTCATCGCAGCTCCTCGAGTCGAATTTTCAGAGGGCCTTGAGAAACCTGGGCCCGGTGGCGAAGTGAGAGATGTCGAACGGGGTGTGCCCGTCGAGGGCGAGGTCGGAGAGGATGCGCCCGAGGAGCGGCGTGAACTTCGCGGCCCAGCCGGTCGCGTACAGGACGATGTTTTTGTGGTTCGGCACGTGCGCGGGTGCGAAGTCGACCAGCAGTTCCTTGTTCGGGATGTTGCTGAGCGCGACCAGGCACGTCGAGGTGTACAGTGGCACGGGCTCGAGTCCGGTCATGTGATCGCGCACCCACTGCGCGGTGTACTCGAGCTCTTTCGGATTGGGGACGAGCGTGCGCTGCTCCGGCGAGTCGAGCGGCTGCATGACGAAGTCGGACGCCACGCGGATGGTGCCGGGGTAGTTCCAGCTCACCTCGGGGAAGCCGTAGAACTCGTTCCCGTTGTCGCCGACCTTGTTCTGGAAGACGAACCAGGTCGGGTACTGCGTCCCCGGTTTTGTGATGCGGTAGAAGGCCGAGGCCATGTTCCAGTACGTCGCATCGATGCGGAAGTGGAGCAGGTTGAACACGCCGTTGGCGAACGGTCCGGGCGTGAGCACGAGCTTCTCGGACGTGAACACGCCCTTCGGCGTCGTCACCTCGAACGTGCGCCCCTTCTGCCTGATGCTCGTGACCGGCGATTCCTCTTCCATGTCGACGTACGGCGAGGCGGCGTTCCAGTCGTACAGCGTCTGCGACGTGGCCCGCAGGTCGATGCTCGCGCCGTCGGGCTGAAAGAGTCCGGTGTAGTTCTTCGGGAGATCGCGAAAGTGGTACTCGCGCTCGATCTGCTCGCAGGTGAGCGACTCATACGGCACGTTCAACTCGTCCAGCGCTTTCTCCGCCTCCGTGATGTTGCCCTCGGTGGAGTGCACCGTGGGATCGCCGAACCAGAGCGTGCCGACCTTGTCGCGCAGCGTGGCCGGCGTCAGCGATTCCAGCTCCTCCCAGAACGGGATGGACTGCTTCACGAGCTTGACCATGTACGCCTCGGGATACGGGAGACGGAACTGCCGCGACATCCCGGCCGAGCTGCCGAGCTGGTTGAAGAAGGTGAACTGTTCGAGGAGGAGCGTCTTCGTCTTGCGCTTGGAGAGGTGGAAGGCGGTCGACAAGCCCATCGGCCCGCCGCCGATCACGATCACGTCATATGTTGGATTCATTCACATAGGAGGGTCGGAAGGGCGGAAATCCCTACCCTCGGGTGGAAGGATTCCGACCACTCTCGCCGCCAAGCTCTCAATGTTTACAGGTCAGAATGCAGACTCAGCGGAGGCTGCTACGGGGTACCTCGCCGCCCGTAGGCGGCCATCGCCCGCTACGCGGCATCCTTTCGCCCGCTGACGCGGTGCACCCAGCACTCAACACTCAACACTTCTCAACCAATACGCAGTACCAAGCCGGCCGTGCCGGCTTTAGAACGTCACGGTGATCCTCGAGTAGACGAAGCGTCCGTTCATTCCGAATGGCGACTGGCTAGGATAGGTGAAGATCCCGAAGTTCGCCTGCGGTGTGCCGAGGCGATTCCGGTCGGGGAACTGGTCGAAGAGATTCTCCACACCGACGGACATCGTGTAGTTGCGCCAGTCGTAGCCGACCTCGAAGTCCGCCAGCCACTTCGCGCTGTAGATCTGATCGTCGATGGGCAACAGCGTAAAGCTGCAGTACTCTCCGTAGCGACTCTCCCTGGCCGTGACGCTGACCGCGCCCTTCTTCCAGCTCTGCATGAGACGGAGGTTGTCCTTCGGCTGTCCGCACTCGACACGGCGTCGCTCGATGCGATCGAACAACACCTCGGACAGACCGGCGAGCTGCGTCGGGGTGGCCGTCTCTCCCACGATCTCCGTCTCGTTGTTGCTGTACGCGGCCGAAACATCGAGTCGTCCCCAGCCTCCCAGACCACGCTGGTAGTTCGCCACCAGGTCATAGCCCTTGGTCTCGGTGTCGATGGCGTTCGTAAAGAAGCGCGCGCCGGTGACTCCGAACGGCTGGATGAGCGGCAGTACCTGAGGTCCGGTGAAATTGCCGGAGAAGACGATGCGATCCTCGATTTTGATGTTGAAGTAGTCGGCCGTGATCTCCAGGTTCGCGAGCGGCTGGAAGACGACGCCTACGCTCAGGTTGCGAGACGTCTCCGGACGCAGCGGCGTGGCACCGAGGGCGCGGGCGATCGCGCTGCTCACGGGGTAGGTGCCCACCTCGAAGGGGGCCAATTGACCGGTCACGGGATCGCGGAGGAAGTTCGTGCTGACGGCGGAGAAGTACGACTGATTGAGCGACGGCGCGCGGAATCCGGTGCTGGCCGCGGCGCGGAAGATGAGCTGTTGCAGCGGCGAGTAGCGCAACGTCAGCTTGCCGTTGCTCGTGTTGCCGAAGTCGCTGAAGTCTTCGACGCGACCGGCCAGTCCGACGCGGAGCTTCGCCAGCACGTCCCCTTCGAGATCGAGGTAGACGGCCTTGCTGTTGCGTGAGGTGTCGATCTCGTTCGACGGCCGGAATCCCGGGAACACCTGAGCACCGGCCGGGGCACGGTTCCCGAACTGATCCGGGAAGCCGCCATCGATGTAGGAGTTCGGCTCGCCGGCGCGAATGTCGTAGCCCTCTCTCCGGTACTCGACACCGCCGGCCACATTGACCGGACCGGCCAACCCGATTTTGTATTGCTTCGAGAGGTCGAGGTTCACGGTGAAGAGCTTGTCGCCGAGGGTGCCCGCGTAAAACCGGGTCTGATTCGTGTCCAGCGTCGGCCCGAGGGACGTGTTCAGCGAATCGGTGACGTAGAAGTCGAACTCGTTGCGGCCGTAGCCCGCGCTGACGTCGTAGAACCACGTGGCCAGCTCGCCGCGCGCTCCCGCGGTCAGGGATTGGTCGACGACGCGCGGCTCAATGAGCGGCAGGAATCCGAGCGGGTAGATCTGCGGATGGTTCTGTGCCTGCAGCGCGCGGCGATAGAAGCCGCCGTGCGAGCCGTGCCGGTTGCTGTAGCCGCCGAACGCGTAGAACACTTGCTTGCCGTCCTCGGTCAACGGCAGGTTGAGGTTCGTGAAGAGCATGACGTCGCGCGAGTACGAATCGCCCCAGTGATGATTGGGTTGCGCAACCGGGTTGTTCCCCGCGTCGCCGGGCACGATCTGATCGCGCGGATCGGCGTCCGCGCGATTGGTCTCGTAACGATTGCGATACTCGCCGGTGGCGAAGATCGCTCCGCGTCCGAGGCGGAATCCGCCGCTGAGACTGGTGTCGATGACTTGCCCGTCGCCGTGGGTGGTCATGCCGCCCTTCGCCGACACCGACAGCGGCTCGGCGTCGGACTTGAGCACGAGGTTGATGACGCCGGCGATGGCGTCGGAGCCATATTGCGCGGACGCGCCGTCGCGAAGGATCTCGATGCTCTGGATGGCCGATGCCGGGATGGCGTTGAGGTCGACGCCGCTGGAGCCGCGGCCCACGGAGTTGTTGGCGTTCACGAGAGCACTGGCGTGGCGCCGCTTGCCGTTGACCATGACCAGCAACTGGTCCGGTCCCAGTCCCCGCAAGGTGGCCGGGCGAACGGTGTCCGTGCCGTCGGTGATGGTCGGACGCGGGAAGTTGAAGGACGGGGCGATCTTCTGGATGATCTGCGACGTCTCCGTCGATGGCGAGGACTCGATCTGTTCCCGCGGGATCACGTCGACCGGAACGGCCTTCTCGGACTCGGCGCCGATCGCGCGCGATCCGACCGTGATCTCCTGACCGAACGACACACTCAGAGTGAAATCCTGAGTCACATCGCCGCTGGCATCGACGGTGACTGTCCGGGTCTGGAACCCGTCCAGGTGTGCCGTCACGCGTACGCCCCCCCGAGCCGGGATGGCGAGCTCGTAGCGACCTTCGGCGTCCGTGACCGCGGTGACTCCTTCCGCCGACACGGTGACGCCGGGCAGCACCGATCCATCCGAAAGGGTGACCTGTCCGCGGATCGTGGCGTTCTGGGCGGCCAGAGGAAATGCCAAGAGGACAAGCAGCGAAAACAGGAGGAAGACCCGGGCAGCATTCGGCATGCACATGCTCCTTTTCAGACGGGTGGCGTGATTTCCGGCAGTATACGCTTCCCGCTCGCCGCCATTATTCCGTTCAGGTTTCTGGCAGAAGGGCGATTTCGTCCGCGATCACGATCAGCCGCGTGACCGTGTTCCAGTTCCTCGCCGTGCCCGTGATGCCCAGCTTGCGCTCGATGAGCACGTTCGTGAGCTTCGAGCGGGCCATCCCCTCGCCATAGTGGATGTACAACTCCGACCCGTGAAGCTGCATCGGCTCCGGCCCCGGATACGCATCGCGCAGCGACTTCATCGCCGCCGTGGACGGCTGGCCCGAAAGGAACACGACGATGAAGTGACTGGGTTCGCGCTCCGCATCCGCCAGCATCGGATTGGCTTCGATGGCCTTGCGCACCTCGTCCGCGCTACGCACGATCACCTTCGACTCGACGCTGAGCGCGGACTCCAGTTTTTTCGCGAGCCTGGCCTGGTCCGAGCGCTTCGCGCGAAACACGACGTTGCCGCTCTGCAGATGCGTGCGCACATCGCGCAGCCCCAACGACTCGCAGAGCGTCTTCAGCTCCGCCATCTTCACGATCTTGTGCCCTCCGACGTTGATCCCGCGAAGCAGCGCAATGTAGACCGGCATGACCGCGAGCTTATCGCAGTGACGGGAGCGCGGCTCGCGGTTGTCGGTTCTGGGTGATTTCAGTCCAAACTGCGACGTACCTCGTAAGCGGTGCCTGGAGTTTGGACATTTTGAGCGGCCGGAGTGCCGCGTCAGCGTTGCGGGCGATGTGGAGCGGTGGGCTTCAGCCCTCCGGGCTCTCGCGAGGCACTTCCCCTCTGCCGTCTCGGCTTCGACGCTGCACGCGGCTCATTCGGCGCGAGTGTCGCGAGACAGTCACCCGGCTTCGGCACACTCATCGCGAGCGCCCGGAGGGCTAAAGCCCACCGCTCCACAGTGGTCATCGATCACCGGCAACTGACAACCCAACCGACCGGGCACACTCGCAACCCGCAACCGCTATCGCAGCTTCATCAGCCCGAAGGGCACGGCCTTGACGAGCGCGTTCTCGCGTTCCATGCCGTGGCGCTTGTCGAGCATGCACTGGCGGATGTAGTCGAGGAGACGGTCGAACTCGACGTTGCCTTCGTGCATCATCCGCGCGAGCTGCAGCACCACCTCGACGCCGGCCAGGTTGACACCCAGATCGCGGGTCAGGGTGAGGATCATCTCCAGCTTGCGGATCTCATCCTCGCCGTAGAGACGCGTGTTGCCGGACGTCCGCACGGGCTTGATCAGGCCCTCGCGCTCGTAGAGACGGAGGGTCTGCGGATGGATGTTGTACCGCTCCGCGATGATGGAGATCATCACGTATCCGTCTGCTCTGCGTTTACCCATTGGTTCTGCGGTGGCGGTTGGCAGTCTGGCGGAGATCCCGCACGAATCGCAACCACGCCACTCGCGACTCCCTTCGCCTCAAACCCGATGGCTTCCCGGTTCGCTCCGGAAAGACAGTTGACGGTGGCGGCAGCGGGATACCCGCCGCCGCCAACCGCCAACCGATTACTTCTTCTCTTCGACCACTTCCGCTTCGATCACGTCGTCCTGGTTCGACGCCTGGCCGGACGGCCCACCCGCTCCGGTGCCGCCATCCTCGCCGGCCTGCGCGCTGGACTGCTGATACATGATCTCCGCGAGTTTGTGGGAGGCCTTCTGCAGGTTCTCGGTGGCCGTCTTCAGGTTCTCGACTCCACCCTGCTCCATGGCCTTCCGGGCCTCGCTGATGGCGTTCTCGAGCGTCTGCACGTCCGAGCCGGCCAACTTCTCGCGGTTCTCGCTGAGCATCTTCTCGACGTTGTAGAGCAAGCTGTCGAGCTGATTCTTGGCCTCGATCTCCTCACGGCGTTTGCGGTCTTCATCCGCGTGCGCCTCGGCGTCCTTGACGAGCTTCTCGACGTCGTCCTTCGACAGACCGGAGGAGCTGGTGATGGTGATCTTCTGCTCCTTGCCGGTGCCGAGGTCCTTGGCCGTGACGTGCATGATTCCGTTGGCGTCGATGTCGAACGTGACCTCGACCTGCGGGATCCCGCGCGGTGCCGGCGGAATGCCGATCAGGTGGAACGCGCCGAGCAGCTTGTTCGCGGCCGCCATCTCGCGCTCGCCCTGGTAGACCTTGATCTCCACGGACGTCTGGTTGTCCGCGGCCGTGGAGTACGTCCGCGACTTCTTGGTGGGGATGGTGGTGTTGCGCTCGATGAGCTTGTCCACCACGCCGCCGAGGGTCTCGATGCCGAGCGAAAGCGGCGTGACGTCGAGCAGCAGCACGTCCTTGACGTCGCCGCCCAGGACGCCGCCCTGCACGGCCGCGCCGACCGCGACCACTTCGTCCGGATTCACGCCCTTGTGGGGCTCCTTGCCGAAGAAGTCCTTCACGATCTGCTGCACCATGGGGATGCGCGTCGAGCCGCCGACGAGCACGACTTCATCGATCTTCTTGGGGTCGACGCCGGCATCGGCTAACGCCAGCTTGAGGGGGCCGATGGTCTTCTGCACGATGTCGCCGATGAGCTGCTCGAACTTGGCGCGCGTGAGCGCGAGGTTCATGTGCTTCGGACCCGAGGCGTCGGCCGTGATGAAGGGCAGGTTGATGTCCGTGGACATCGTCGAGGAGAGCTCGATCTTGGCCTTCTCGGCGGCTTCCCTCAGGCGCTGCAGGGCCATCTTGTCCTTGGAGAGGTCGATGCCCTGGTCCTTGCGGAACTCGTCGATGATCCAGTCGATGAGGCGCTGGTCGATGTTGTCGCCGCCGAGGTGCGTGTCGCCGTTGGTGGACTTCACTTCCACGACGCCGTCGCCGACTTCGAGGATGGAGATGTCGAACGTGCCGCCGCCGAAGTCATAGACGGCGATGGTCTCGTTGCCCTTCTTGTCCAGACCGTAGGCCAGAGCCGCGGCAGTGGGCTCGTTGACGAGGCGCTCGACCTTCAGGCCGGCGATCTCGCCCGCGTCCTTGGTGGCCTGGCGCTGCGAGTCGTTGAAGTAGGCGGGAACGGTGATGACCGCGCGGTCCACCTTCTCTCCAAGGTAGTCTTCCGCGGCCTGCTTGAGCTTCTGCAGGATCATGGCGGAGATCTCGGGTGGCGAGTAGTGCTTGCCGGAAACGTCGATGCGGACGTCGCCGTTGGAGGCCTGGACGACCTTGTACGGCACCATCTTCATCTCTTCATTGACTTCATTGAACTTGCGGCCCATGAAGCGCTTGATCGAGAAGACCGTGTTCTCCGGGTTCGTGACGGCCTGGCGCTTGGCGACCTGGCCGACCAGACGCTCGCCATTCTTGGCAAAGCCGACCACCGACGGGGTGATGCGGCTCCCCTCGGCGTTCACGATGACCTTCGGCTCATTTCCTTCCATGACCGCGACGACCGAGTTGGTCGTACCGAGGTCGATGCCGATGATCTTAGACATAGTGTGTTCTCCTTCTGTGACTGAGAATGGTTGAGCATCCCATAGTCAAATTTCGCTGTCGTACGAAACCTGAGCCTAGCATTGTTAATTCCTGACGGGCAAGGAGTACGCCAGGAACAAACCTTGTTAAACTCCCGCAGCAAACTAACGGAGGACTCTCGATGAGCCAATTTCCTTACCAACCGCAGCAGCCTGCATGGATCGACGGACGGACAGCGGACACGGTCGAGCGCGAGCGGTCGTTCATTCGCACGGTGTACGCGTGGATGGCCGGAGGCCTGATCCTCACGGCGGCCGCGGCGATGTGGGTCGTGTTCTCGCCCTCGATGCAGCAATTGATCTTCGGCACCCCGTTGCGCTGGGTGCTGCTGATCGGTGAGCTGGGACTGGTGTTCTACCTCAGTTTCCGCATCACGAAGATGTCTCCCGCCACGGCGGCGTCGGTGTTTCTCGTGTTCTCGCTCCTCAACGGGTTGACGCTGAGCGCGATTTTCTTCGTGTACACGAACGCGGCGATCTACCAGGCCTTCTTCACGGCGGCAGGGATGTTCGGAGCGATGAGTATCTATGGCATGGTCACCAAGCGCGACCTGACCTCGTGGGGCTCGTTCTTCTTCATGGGGCTCATCGGCATCATCATCTGCAGCGTCGTGAACATCTTCCTGAAGTCGTCCGCGCTCGGCTTCGCGATCTCGTTCATCGGCGTCTTCGTGTTCCTCGGGCTGACCGCCTACGACACGCAGAAACTGAAGTCCTACGCGACGGCTCCCGAGCTTCGCGAGAACCTCGCCGTCTACGGCGCGCTGGCGCTCTACCTCGATTTCATCAACCTCTTCCTGATGCTCCTTCGCCTTTTCGGCGGCAACCGGCGCTGAGCCGCGCATATCCCGGCCTCGACGCGGGTAGGGCTTCCCCTGCCCGCGTCACTCCGGCGGCATGGGCTTTATTTTCTGGGTGTGGTCTGTTCGGAGCAGTGACAAAGCAATCGACCACTCCGGCGCGGCCGCGAGCCCGACGCAGTGGAGTCGGTGGAGAGGCGGTGAGCCGTGCGCGCCCGCTCGCGGCGAAGCCTCTCTGGCCGGCTGCCAAACGATGGGCTCGCTCGCCAAATAAAATCGGGAACAGCGGTTGCTATACACCTCCGTCAGGAGGATTCACTTGATGTTGCGTAACCGTACTCTCGTATTTCTCACCCTGCTGCTCGTCGCGCTGGCGGCGAGCGCGTGCTCGTTGAACCGGCAGCTTCCTGAGGCCGCGGACGAAGAGGCGATGATGGTCGAAGTTCGGGCTGCCATCGGCTCGGCCGTCGTCGGCAAGACGTTCGACCTCGGCGTCGACGTGACCGAAGGCGGACGCGTCACGCTGACGGGAGAAGTCGACAACTCGTCGGACCGCGATGCGATCATCAGCAAGGTGCGCCAGGTCAACGGCGTCCGCAGCGTCGACGCAACCGGCTTGCGCGTGCGCTAACCGCCATCAGGGCGCAGGGGGCAGGAGCCTCCCGCGCTTCGCCCTGCGCCCTGGTCCTGTTCCGCGAAGCACCCTTTGCTCTGACCCCCGCCCTCTGCGTCCCGCGCCCCGACCTCTTCCCCTCGCGCCCGTGATGCGGAAGCCTCCACCAACTGGCGCGGGTGGCGAGTTGCGGGTTGCGAATGGCGAGTGCCCACTGCCGCCTGCGCCCTGCCCACTGCCCTCTATAATGTGCGCGCTTGTTTTCGGTTCGTGAGCGCGGATCCACCGTCCGCACGGAGATCGTCGGGGGCGTGACGACCTTCGTGGCGATGGCCTACATCATCGTCGTCAATCCGGCCATCCTGGCCGCCGCGGAGTTCCCTCGCGGGCCGAGCACCGTGGCCACCATCCTCACCGCCGTGGTGGGCACCCTGCTCATGGGCCTCTACGCCAACCGGCCCATCGCCGTGGCCCCTTACATGGGCGAGAACGCGTTCATCGCCTTCGGTCTCGCGGCGTTCGGCATCACCTGGCAGCAACGCCTCGGGGCCGTGTTCGTCAGCGGCCTCGTGTTCCTGATCATCACGCTCATCGGCCTCCGCAAGTGGCTGGCTGACGCCGTCTCGCCGTCGATGAAGCACAGTTTCGCGGCCGGGATCGGTCTCTTTCTCACCTTCATCGGACTGTTCGAAGCGGGCATCGTCAAAAGCGCACAAGCCGTGCCGGTGCAACTGGGCGATGTGCGCAGCCCCACCGTCCTCCTGGCCGTGCTCGGCTTCGTGATCATCGCCGCGCTCCTGAACCTGCGCGTGCCCGGCGCGATCCTCATCGGCATCGGCGCCACGGCCATCCTCGGCCTCCTTCTGGGCCACGGCGAGAGTCCAAAAGGAATCGTGGCCCTGCCTTTCACGGGCGAGTACTCCCTGGCGCCGCTCGCGTTCCAACTCGACGTCGTGTCGATCCTGCGTCTGAGCTTCCTTCCGATTCTCCTGACACTCTTTCTGATGTCGTTCCTCGACACGCTGGGCACTCTCGTGGCGCTGGACACGATGACGGACGACAAGGGAGACCTCAAGAAGCCGATGATCGTCGACGCCCTGGCGTGTACGTTCAGCGGTTTGGCCGGGACGTCGACGAGCGGGGCCTACATCGAGTCATCGACCGGCATTCGCGAAGGCGCGCGCACCGGGCTGGCGGCCCTGGTGACGGCGGCACTCTTCGCGGGCTCGCTCTTCTTCATCCCCTTGCTCGAGCCGATGCAGTCGCTCCGGTTTGCCTATGCGCCGGCGCTGATGATCGTCGGGATGCTCATGCTGGGCGCCGTGAGGAAGATCGATTTCGACGATCTGACCGAGCTCGTGCCGGCGTTCACTACGGTGATCGTGATGGTGTTTACGTTCAACATCGCAAACGGCCTCACGGCGGGTCTGCTGCTCTATCCCATCATGAAGGTGCTGGCGGGGCGTGGGCGGGAACTGACCCCGGGCGCGCTGGTGTTGGCCGCTCTCTGCGCCCTCTACTATCTCTTCGGTCTTCCCCACTGAGTACAGCGCCCCGGAGGAACGTTTCCGGTCGGTTGGGTTGTCAGTTGTCGGTGATCGGTTGTCTGCGCTCGATCGCGCCTTGGAAGGATGACCTCCCAACTGAGAACCGACAACTGACAACAGCGTCTGGTGGACACTCCCTTTACGGGAAGTTGGACTAAGACAATCTCCGAAACGCGTGTAACCGACGCCTACTCAGCGAGATACACAGGCGATTGGGATGCCTGAGAACCGGGTTCGGGGCCGTTCTGGACGGCCCCGAACTTTTTTTTCGAATCGTAGGGTAGGGATTCGACCTTCCCAGTCACTCCTAATTCGGAGCTGTTCTTCTCATGTACCTGATGCCACCGACCGAAGAGAGACGAGCGGGAGCACCGAACGAGCTGGAAACCCTTGCCTTGTCCGGGAGACATCTCGATTACCTCGGGGAAATGGCCCGAGAGATGAATCCCGCAATGCCAGCGTCCTTCAGTCTTCCCCACCTCATCCGAGCGATTCTGGATCGCGCGGAAGAAAGCGGGATTGACCTCACTGACGCTTGCAGTGAAGAAGACATTGCCCGTCTTGCCGCAGGGCGGCTCGCCGGGAGAACCCCAACCACTTGCCGGCAGGCGTCGAGGCCTAACGGGAAGCTTTTTTCTTCGAATTCAACAGCTCGACGATCTGGTCGATCGAGTCTGCCTGAGAAAGATCCGTTCCGCTCTGGAAGGACGCCTCGATCAGGCCGCGGATGATCTCCGCACGACTGATCGCCTTGCCATGTTTCAGGCGGATGTCGATCGCAAGGCGATCGAGGTAGGCGACATGCCGGTCGAGAAGAACGACCGTAATTTTCGCCCACGGCTCAGTGTGGACAATGGGACGACCGCGGTTGCTCGTCTTTGCAGGACTCACGCTCTCTCCTTAGGGTTGCATGCTCCGACCGAAGCTGGGAGTGTACTGCCTTCCCTGGTCGAAGTCTATCTTTCCGTACCTGCCTAAGGCCGTACCACCATGGTACGGGCCTCAACCAGGCCACCTCTCTACTGAACGCTCTACCGGACCTTTGGGGGCGGACGTCTGCACGGGCGGAAGTGTGCAACCGTCTGCATGAACATCTTACTAGTTCATTCCGTATTCGCAACAGGAAAGGCGACCCCAACTGGGTGGGGAAATTCTTAGGTGTGCATTCATTCGCCTCAGATCACGCATGTATGACGCCGGAGCCACTACTTCTTTCCCGCTTTCGCTAGAAAGCAGGTTGATTCGACGGACGTACTCACGTCGCTGTTCCCCGATCACGATCTCCGAGACAGACGCACTGTGAAGACTGCGCCCCTCTCCCCGTTGCTCGCGGTGATACTTCCTCCATAGGCATCGACGATGGCTTTGACGATGGCCAGGCCGAGGCCCGTGTGGCCGGCTCGGTTGGAATCGGGGCGATGCGTGTAGAAGCGGTCGAAGATTCGGGCCAGATTCGCCTCCGGGATTCCCGGACCGTGGTCGGCCACTCGCGTGACGATCTGGCCGTCCTCCGGCGCGGCGCTGACGCTCACCGTGCCCCCGGGGACAGAAAAGCTCGACGCGTTGTCGAGTAGGTTTTCGAAGACCTGCGTGAGCCGGTCCGCGGCCGCCTCGACCAGCAGGGGCGCGTCCGCCAGTTGCAGCTCGATGCGTACACGGTCGCCCTCCCGTAGTCGAAAGCCGTCCACGATCTGCGTCAGAAGAGCCCCGAGATCGACGGGCTGCTGCCCCTCCTGACTCAGTCGGGCGTCGATGGTGGAGATCTCGCGGACTCCGGACAGAAGTCTCTCCATCCGCGCTACTTCCTGGTCGACCACGGCCACGAAGCGCCGCCGATCCGCGGGGTCGCGCACGTCGGCGATCATCTCGTTGGCGTTGCGGATGGAGGCCAGCGGGTTCTTCAGCTCGTGTACGACGTCGCTGGCAAACCGCTCCACGAAACCGACATGCGCATCGAGTCGTCGCATGACCCGCTCCAAGGCACGCGAGAGCTCGCCGATCTCATCCAGCCTTTTGGAACCCTTGAAGTGCCGGGCCTGCAGGCGTCCTCGCCGATCGAGCACCGCGCGTGCGTCCAGGCGGAGCTGACGCAGCGGACGCAGGATGGTCGTGGCGAAGAAGATGCTGACCAGGATGGCCACGACGAAGGAAGCGATGAACACTCGCATCACCCGCAGCCGGACGACATAGAGATCCTGAAGGATGGTGAACGTGCTCTTCGAGGCCACGACCGCTCCGACCGTCCACCCGCCGACGACCACCGGGGCCATGCGATACAGCGTCACGGACCGCTGCTGGCCCACGCTGATTCTCTTCTCGAACGCCTCGCGTCCTCGCAGCACAGACGCAATCTCGGGCCCGGAGAGACGCTTCGCATTCTCGTAGAAGTCGGCCTCCAGTGGCGCCTCCGGGGGCCGCACGACCCGGATCACCGGCCGGAGCAGTCCCGCCCCAATACGGTAGAGGATGTTTCGTCGATCAGTTCGCGGCGGCCTCTGCGGCGCCGGAGTGAGGATCTCCTGAGAGTCCGCCACGACCTGGCCGCGCGAGTCGATGAGCCGCACCCGCAGATCGTCGATCTTGGCGCGGCGGATGACGTCCTCGAAAGCGTTCTCGTCCAAGGTCCCCTGCCGGGCCGTGGCCGCCGCGATCAGCCGCGATCGATGCGTCAGATCACGAATCTCCGCCTTCTCCAACTGCTCCTCGTACTGGCCGAGAAACAACACTCCCGCGATGGGGAGAAACACCAGGACGACGTTGAACGCCAGCAGCCGGACCGAGAGGCGGGAGAAGGACCGAAGCTTCATCTGAATCGGAGGTGAGAATGGAGAACCGGAAGAGTGAAAGCGTTCAACCCGGCAGCCAGGGTTTCAATGTTCAATTCCACCTACTCCTTCCACCGGTAGCCGAGCCCGTACACGGTCTCGACCCGATCGAACGACGCGTCCGCCTCTTCGAACTTGCGCCGGACGCGTTTGATGTGGCTGTCGATGGTGCGATCGCTGACGTATGCGTCGTGCGGGTAGCCGTCCTGGTGGAGTTGCTTCCGCGTCTTCACGTGACCGGGATAGCGCACCAGAGCCTGCAGCATCATGAACTCCGTGACCGTGAGACTGACCGGCAGCCCCTTCCAGCGCACGGAGTAGCGCTGGAGGTCGAGCTCGAGCTCGCCGTGGCGCAGAGGGGCATCCGCGGACGGGCGGCTGTTGCTCTGGTCGATCGCCGACCGGCGGAACAGCACTTTCACGCGGGCCAGGAGCTCACGCATCGAGAACGGCTTGCACAGATAGTCGTCGGCTCCGATCTCCAGCCCGAGGACGCGGTCGAGCTCCTCGTCGCGGGAGGTGAGGAAAATGATGGGGATGGTCTCCGAGACCGAGCGGATGCGCCGGCACAGCTCGAGGCCATCCATCTCCGGCATCATGATGTCGAGGATCACCAGGCCGGGAAGCCGGTCCTGAAAGATGCGCCAGGCCTCCAGTCCCGTCGAGTACAACTCGACGGGATACCCCTCCCGGCGCAAGGCAAAGCCGACGGTCTCGCGGATGTTGTCTTCATCGTCGACCACCGCGACGACGCTGTTGGTTGGGCGCACGCACGCTATTGTAGTGGCGCGTTCGGTCCGCGCGCGCGGTTGTCAGTTGTCGGTTGCCGGTCTCGGGCGATTCGTCGCCAGAGTGAGACTCAGCAACGGTTGTCTGCACCCAGTCGGATCACCACGAACTGAGAACCGACAACTGACAACAACAAGAGAATCGAGAGGACACTCTCTTGCGGAAGTCGCACCCAGCACTCAGCACCACTGCACTCAGCACCTCCCAGAGTCACCCGCCAACTCTCTTACACTCCCCTGCCGCACACTCGTACGCGATCGCCTGCTCGGCATCCGGTTGGAGCGCGCCCGTGAACGGGAGGACGCTGACGACGCGTTGGCGCTCCACACCCTTATGCGGGAGAAAGACCAGAGCGCGCATCGGCTCGGGACGCTGCTTGTAGGCCTGCAGCAGATCGAAGGTCTGCTTCTTCCGCGGATCGCCCGTGACCACGACGATGCGCGGCGGGATGAGTGAGAGCTCGTAGGCACTGGCGAGTTGCGGGAAGTCCGCGCCGCGCGCCCGCGTGCGAGCGCCAAAGGCATGGAACAGCATGGCCGGCCGGCTGCTCCAGGTTTCGTTTCCCGTGAGCGCCGCCAGCCGCAGCAGGTTCAATGCCGACACGGAATTCGCGGCCGGCGTGTCCCGATCCATCTCGCGAAGAAAACCACGTACGGGCTCCGGCGCGGTGCGGCCCGTCACGTATCCGCCCAGACTGGCGTTCCAGAAGAGTTGGTCCTGCACTTTCTGCATTGCGATGGCCCGCTCGAGCCAGCGCACATCGTGCCCCGCGTCATAAAGATCGAGCAGCCCCTGCACCACCAGCGCATAGTCCTCTGCCAGCCCCTCGGCACCATCCGCGTGCATCAACGGTCGCGGCTTGGCGCCGCGCGCCGGATGGGGCGCGATGGCCTGGGCCGCGCTGGTGGCTCCGTCGATGTACCTCTGCTCGCCGAAGGCCGCGCCGGCGCGAGCCAGCGCCGAGATCATGAGACCGTTCCAACCGCTGATGACGTTGAACTCGCGCGAGGGCTCAGGACGCTTCTGGCGCACGTCCAGCATCTTCGCCAGAGGCTGCGCCAGCTCGTTGTGCGTCTCCGCCAGAAAGCGCCACTCGGAGAGTATCGGGAGATTCGTCGCGCCGTCTTTCATCCCATAGATGGTGAAGACCTTCGCGGCCGGCTCGCGTCCGACGAGGCGCGTGATCTCGTCCTTGTGCCACTGATAGAAGTTCCCGTTCACGAGCTCCGGACCGGCCAGAGGGACGTAGTTGTAGGCGTCCTGCGACGCATCGAACGCACCGCGACCCGCACCGCGGAGGTCGCGTAGGACGTAGTCGAGGGTCGTTCTGGCGAGATATGAGAGCTCCGGATCGTTCGTGGCCTGCCAGGCTTCCAGATAAGCGATGGCCATCAGGGCCTGGTCCGGCAGCATCTTCTCGAAGTACGGGTCGCTCCATCCGGCGTCGCGTGTGGCGCGATGAAAGCCGCCGCCGAGTTGATCGCGCACGGACGTGATGGCCAGCTTGCGCAGCGTGTCGATGGCCACGCTGCGGATTCCTTCGTGTTTGGTCCGTGCCGCGTAGCGCAACAGAAACGACAGGGTCATCGGGTTCGGCCGGCGCGGAACGTCGACGAACGACGAGAGCGTCGTGTCGTAGGTCTTGGCAATCGCCTCGACGACCTTCTCCACGTCGAAGGGAGCGGCGCCGGCCTCCGGCTCTGGAACGGCGACCACGGCCGCCCCTCCCGCTTCCTTGTACCGATTCGCGTTGAGGACGAGAAACCGGCTGAGCTCATCCGGCTTGAGGAACCCCGCTGCATCGAAGGGCTCGAGGCTGGCATTGAGCACGAGCTGCACCGGCCAACCCGTGACGCCATTCGTCGAGAGCGCGGCGGCCTCGTAAGCCTTGGCCACTTCCGGATGCTCCACGCGATCGAGCAGCACCGGCACGAAGTGCGTGTTCAACGTCTCGGCATTCTCTCCGTTGAGGAACGCCTCACGATGCATGCGATAGCACTCATACGAAGAGACGAACCCGATCGAGAGAAAGATGGGACGCTTCTCGTTCTTCGCGCGCGCGAACGCCTGACTCCCCCACCGCTCCCATTGCACGGGCGCACCGGCCCGGTCGCTGAAGTAACGGCTGGCGGCAAGGGCGTTCGAGGCGAGCGCGAACAGAAGCGCGGCTCCGGCAATGCGGCGGATCATGCGCCAGCGCCAACAAGGCGAATCGGGGAACGCTTCCTGCCTCGAGCTCCGTGAGAACACGAGGATGAGACGGCACGTGCCTGCCCCGCGTTACGCCACCCGCCGAGTCCGTCTCGTGGACCAGGTCTGCCAGGGGACTACGATGATCCTCCCGAGAAGGCGCTGCGACACTTTCTCGGAAACGACCCCTCATCGGGCCCTTCTCTTGCAATTTCGCCCGGGCATGAACAAGCGCACACCTTCTCTCGCGGTCGCCCTTGCCCTGCTCCTGACCATCGGCTGTGGATCGGGAGGAGGAGCAGGCAATTTCAATCTCATCTCCATCGAAGAGGAATGGCAACTCGGACAGCAACTCTCGCAGGACATCGAGCGTCAGGTCCGGCTCAACAACGATCCCGCCGTCAACGCCTACGTGCGCAACATGGGACAGAGGATCGTCGCCCAGTCACCGGCCCCGTTCAACCAATTGCCCTGGCAGTTCCACGTCGTGGAGGACGCAACCATCAATGCGTTTGCGGTGCCGGGCGGACACGTCTATATCCACACGGGACTGATCGCGAATGCCGACAATGCCTCCGAGCTGGCCGGAGTGCTCGCGCACGAGATCAATCACGTCGTGGCCCGGCACTCGACCGAACAGCTCTCGCGACAATACGGGCTGAGCATTCTGGCCGGGCTCGCATTGGGTCAGAACCCCGGGCAGCTCACCCAGATCGCCGCGCAGATCGTCGCCGGAGGAGCATTGGCCCGCTTCAGCCGCGAGGCGGAGCGAGAGGCGGACGAGCTCGGGATCCAGGCCATGGCCGCCGCCGGCTACAACCCCATCGGCATGGCCACAATGTTCGAGGAGCTCCTGGAGAACCGGCAGGGCCAGCCCGGCCGCGTGGAGCAGTTCTTCTCCACGCATCCGCTCACAGAGGAACGCGCCCGCGAGGCCCGCGCCAACGCGCAACGCATCGGCGATCGCGGCACTCTCGACGAGCCCGGCTTCCAGGACGCCAAGAGAAGGGTGGCGTAGGACGGCGTCGCGGCGAGAGGCGAGCATCTGACATCTGGACGCTAACCCGCGCGTGCCGCGCAGTGGCCTCGTCGCGGCGGGTACAATGCGCCCGACGAGGTCATGCAATGCGAGTAGAGGCGATCCGCCTGAAGAACTTTCGCGCCTTCCGCGATGTCGACATGCGGGACATCCCGGGCTTCTGTGTGCTGGTGGGAGCGAACGGCACAGGCAAGAGCACGCTCTTTTCGGTGTTTGCCTTCCTGCGCGACGCCATGACCACGAACGTCACGGCAGCACTCGGCCGGCTCGGAGGGAGCAGAGGGCTTCAGGAAGTACGGTCGCGGGGCTCGCAGGGCCCCATCGAATTGGAGCTCAAGATTCGCGCGGACCTGGGAAGAGCCAAGCCGAGCCTGATCACCTACATTCTCGAGCTGGACGAAGACAACGGCCGCCCGGTCGTGGAGCGGGAGATCCTGAAGTACAGGCGCGGGAGCGGAGGCCAGCCATGGCACTTTCTCGACTTCCGGCGCGGCAAAGGCGAAGCCGTCACGAACGAGATGGAGTCGGTGCAGGACGAACGAGAGCTCAAGCGTGAAGAGCAGACTCTCAAGAGTCCGGACATCCTGGCGATCAAGGGTCTGGCGCAGTTCGAACGTTTCCCGGCTGCGGTGGTCCTCGGGACATTGATCGAGAACTGGCATCTTTCCGACTTTCATATCAGCAAGGCGCGTCCGGAACAGGAAACCGGATACGCCGAACACCTTTCTCGCGAAGGAGAGAATCTCTCACTGGTCGTCGAGTACTTAGAGAAACAGCACCCAAAGGTCTTTGACACGATTCTCGCTCGGCTAGCCCGAAGAGTCCCTGGAATCGAACGCGTGAAGTCGAAGGTGACGGAAGAGGGCCGCGTCCTCTTGAAGTTCCAGGACGGATCCTTTGAGGATCCCTTCTTGGCTCGTTACGTTTCGGACGGCACGATCAAAATGCTCGCGTACCTCGTGCTTCTCCTCGATCCAAAACCACATCCGTTGCTTTGCATCGAGGAGCCCGAGAATCAACTCTATCCGGCACTGCTGAGCGAATTGGCGGAAGAGTTTCGCGCCTATGCAGCTCGCGGCGGGCAGGTATTTGTCTCGACCCATTCACCGGACTTTCTGAACGCCGTCGAGATCGACGAGGTGTTCTGGCTTGTGAAGGAGAACGGCTACACAAGGATTCACCGCGGCACCGATGACCCACAGATCGTGCGATACATGCAGGAGGGTGACAAGCTCGGGTATCTCTGGAAGCAGGGGCTCTTTGAAGGAGCAGACCCCCGTTGAGGCGCCTCGTGTTTCTGCTCGAGGAGCCGTCCGCAAGAGACTTGCTGGAGGGCTTCCTGCCGAGCGTTCTGCCTGCTGAGTTGCTCGTGCGATATGTGGTCTTCGACGGCAAGCAGGACCTGGAGAAGCAGATGGTCCGACGGATTCGCTCGTGGCTGGCACCTGAATCGGTGTTCGTGGTTCTCAGGGACCAAGACGCGGCCGACTGTACCGCCGTTAAGCAGAACCTCTCCAATCTTGTGAAGGAGACGGGGCGAAAGGATGTGCTCATTCGAGTCGTGTGTCGCGAGCTCGAATCTTGGGTCATCGGTGACTGGGACGCAGTGGCTCAGACGTTTGATAAGCCGCAGCTCCGCTCTCAGTCACGCAAGGCTCTGTACCGCAATCCCGACCGATTGCCCAATCCCATCCGCGAACTGCGAAAGTTCATCCCCGACTACCAGAAGCGTGATGGTGCGCGTCGAATGGGTCCCTTACTGAACCCGGAGCGCAATCAGTCGCCGAGCTTCCGGATTTCTGCTCGGGCTTGAAGAGACTTCTCGAGAGCCCACCGCAGCGATGAGGAATCCGGCCGCTCACCGCCAACTCACTTCCGCAATCAAGTCTCGCGGCTTTTGCCCGCGCGGTGGTCTGCTACCGACTTTCGAACAGCTTGTCGAGCTTCCCTGATGCCGCATCTCGTTCGATTTCACGATCCCAAGCGTCCCCCTCTCGGCCAGCAAGCCACTCCTGCAGCTCTGCCAACTCTCCTGGGGAAAGTTTCTCGATCTCTTCTTCAAGTGCTTGAAGTTTTGTCATGACGGTTCACTGTTCGACGCATTGAACCGACCGACATTCCGACCGCCCAACGTTTGCCGCTCACTCGCGCCGTGCTTCACACGGCAGGAGCGAGGCTAGGAGAAGCGACCAGAGAAATGCTGATGAAGTGCTCACACAGGACGCGCTTGTGAGCAAATCGGCGAGCCAAAAGAAAAGCGTCAGTCCGGTTCGATCCAGGGAAGTTCGGTTATATCCTTTGCCATGCTCCCACCTCGGCGAGCCTTACCCCCCGCCACTCCCACGCGGGCACCCCACCGGCGCACGTCGGGACGAGAGAGGATTCGATGACGTCTGCTCACGCACCACTCGAGCTGGGCGCCTTCTCGATGAACGGCGAGCGCCACATCTGTGCTTTCTTCCACGACAAGGACGAGGAGTTTCAGACTCTCCTCCCGTTCATCGCGGACGGCATCCGGAACGGCGAGAAGGCGATTCACCTCATCGACGAGAACTACCGCGAGGTCCATGCGCGCCGTTTGAAAGAGGGCGGAATCGAAGTTCGCCGTGTGACGGCGTCCGGGCAGCTTCAGATCCGCGGATGGGGCGACGCTTACCTTGATGGCGGCCGTTTCGACCTCAATGCGATGCTGGCGATGATCGCCGCCCTTCTCGACGACGCACGCGGACAGGGATATCCACGGACGCGGCTGATCGCCGACATGGCGTGGGCGCTCATGAACCGTCCCGGCGTAACGGACCTCATCCCCTATGAGGTGCGCCTCAACGCCCTGCTCGACGGACGCGGCGACCCGGTGATCTGCGTCTACGACCTCTCCCGATTCGGCGGGGCGGTCGTCATGGACGTCATGAAGACACATCCGCTGGTGGTGGTCCGCGGCGTCATGCAGCACAACCCTTTTTACATCGCACCGCGGGAGATGCTGGGGGAGCCGGACCGGCGGATCGAATGACGACCGAGGGGGACGCGAGTCGCGAACACCCGCGATCGGGACGGTCTCTCCGCGAGACGATCGGCGACATCATCGCACTGTCGGCGCTCGGTCCCGTCTGGAACGGATACGATTCGGCCCGCGTGGTCGTGGACCTCGCGGACGTCCTGCTCAGCCTCCTTCGCCTCGAGCTCGTCTACGCCGCTGGAAACGAAGGGTCGTCTGGCCTCGTGCGGCTCCGCAACGACGAGACGGAGGAGACCAATACGCGGGCGCGCGCGGCGGCCGAAGCCGCGATTGCGGCGCAACGGGCACAGGGGATTTCGCGCTGTGTGATCGATCTCGGAGGGCAGCGGCTTGCCGGAGCGGTGGTCCGCATCGGCGGCGACCCTGGGCTCTGTCTCGTCACCGCCTCGGAGAACTCCGACTTTCCCTCCGACACGGACCAGCTCCTTCTCACGCTCGCGGCGAACGAGGCGGTCCAGATCCTCGGGCGGCGCCGCCTCGAGGAGCTCCAACAGGAAAACGAGATCGTTCGCCGCGAGATCGACGAGCTCCGCTTTCTGGGATCGGTGGTTGCGGTCTCGAGAGCGATGCGCCGCGTGCTCGCGGACGTCGACTCCGTGGCGCCGACCGACGCGACCGTCCTGATCACCGGAGAGACGGGAACTGGCAAGGAGCTGATCGCGCGAGAGATCCATCGCCGATCGAGCCGTCCGGAAGGACCTTTCATCGCCGTTCATCCCGCGGCGATCCCCAGCACGCTGATCGCGTCCGAGCTCTTCGGCCATGAACGCGGCGCATTCACCGGCGCGCTTCAGCGTCGCCTCGGCAGGTTTGAGATCGCCTCCCGGGGAACACTCTTTCTGGACGAAGTCGGCGAACTGCCGCCTGACACGCAAGTGATGTTGCTCCGCGTCCTCCAGGAGCGGCAGTTTCAGAGGATTGGCGGGAACGAGCTCGTGCGGACGCATGCGCGCCTCGTCGCCGCGACCCATCGTGACCTTCGGAAGATGGTCACCGAGGAAGAGTTCCGCGAGGACCTCTTCTATCGTCTCAACGTCTTTCCAATCCACGTTCCGCCGCTGAGGGAACGCCGCGAAGACATTGCGCCGCTCGCCGAGCACTTCTGCGCGCAGTTCGCCGAGCGGCTCGACCGACCGATCCGAAGGATCGCACCGACGACGATGGAGCGCCTCTCCCGTTATGCGTGGCCCGGGAACGTACGGGAACTGGAGAACGTCATCGAGCGTGCCGTCATCCTCTCACACGGTCCCGAGCTCGTCGTCCCGGCGAGGTTCTTTCCGGCGGATCCCGGCACTGTGAGCGGAGAACTCGGGGCACGAGCGAATGAGATGGAAAGGCACGCGATCGAAGAAGCCCTCAGTGCGAGTCGCGGCCAGGTCGGCGGGCACGGCGGCGCGGCCGGGCGTCTCGGGCTCGGCCCGACCACCCTCTTCTCAAAGCTCAAGAAGCATGGCATCCACCCAGCGCGCTTCAAAGCGCGCTGATCGTCGGCGCTTCGTCGATCGGCGAAAATCCGTCGCGCTTTCGCCATTGCTTCTTCAATATTCTCAACGACTTGGGTACGGCACCTCGCTTGATCTAGGTCTAGCCCGCATTTCTCACCAAGGGGATAAAAAAGCCGCCGCACCGTGCTATTAAGTTGAGTGTCAGCAACAACTTGATAGACAAGGGAGGCGGCGGCGTGAGACAGACAGATTGTAACGGGGAACAACTGAGTTTCCAAGGGGTGGGAGGGCGGCAGATCGTGGCTCGTTTCGACGGCGGGCAGCTCAGTTCTGATGGCGGCGGGCTGCTGTTGCGAGAGGTCGAGCGGCGGACTGGGTTGTTGAGTCAGTTCGCGGCCTGTTTTCGCGATTATCGGAACCCACTGCTGGTCGAGCACACCGTGAAGAGTCTGATCAGCCAACGGGTGATGGGACTGGCGCTGGGCTACGAGGATCTGAACGACCATGACCAGCTCCGTCACGATCCGCTGATCGCGACGCTGGTCGAGAAGGCAGATCCGACGCGGGCGCTGGCGGGCAAGAGCACGTTGAACCGTTTGGAGCTGACGCCGGAAGGCAACGGAGAGGACCGGTACAAGCGGATCGTTTACGACACGGCAGCGATCGACCGATTCCTGGTCAGCGCTTTTCTGCAGTCGTACGCGAAGGCGCCGGAACGGATCATTCTCGATCTGGACACAACCGACGACGAGATTCATGGCGGCCAGGAAGGGCGCTTCTTCCACGGCTACTACGGGTCGTACTGCTACTTGCCGTTGTACATCTTTTCGGGCGAGCACCTGTTGTGTGCCCGGTTACGGCAGTCGAACGTCGGCCCTGCCGAGGGAACGGTCGAAGAGCTGGAGCGGATCGTCAGGCAGATTCGTGAGCAGTGGCCGAACTTGAAGATCGTGATCCGAGCGGATTCGGCATTCAGCCGCGACGACATCATGAGCTGGTGCGAGGAGCGCGGGGTCGACTATGTGCTCGGACTGGCCCGGAACACCCGGCTGGAGCGGATGATCGCCAGCGAGATGGAGCAGGCGTGTGCCGAGTCCGAGCGCACCGGCCGTCCGTTTCGCAGCTACAAGGACTTTGAGTATCAGACCCGCGAGAGCTGGAGCCGCGAGCGACGCGTGGTGGGCAAGGTCGAGTATCTGGTTGACAAGCCGAATGCGCGATTCGTTGTCACCTCGCTTCCTATCGAGCAAGTTCCTGCGCAGCCGCTCTACGAGAACGATTACTGCGGGCGGGGTGACATGGAGAACCGCATCAAAGAGCAGAAGACTTTTTTGTTCTCGGATCGCACCTCGGCGGCCACGATGCACGCGAATCAACTGCGGCTCTGGTTCTCCTCGGTTGCCTATCTGCTGATGAGCGCACTGCGCAGGCTGGGGCTGAAGGACACGGACCTGGCCAAAGCTCAATGCGACACGATCCGGCTCAAGCTGTTCAAGATCGGAGCACGGATCACCATCACCACGCGCAAGATCTGGATCTCGCTCTCGAGCAGTTATCCGTTGGCAGGTTTGTTCGCTCGGGTGTGCAGCAACCTCGCTCACGCCTCGCCCTGATCCCGTTTCAACCTCTGCGATCACCGTGCTCCCGGTTGCGATGGGCACACGTGTGTTCGGAACCGTCGCGTTCACACTCTTTGCACCGTCAGGAGCGCCCACGACTCCGCCAAACTGCACACGAACATGTGCATACTTGCCTGCGACGGCCTGCGACATCAGTCACCCGCTTCGCAAATCGCGTTTTCCACAGCTCCGGCGCGAATCATTTCAACATGGTGAGAAATGCGGGCTAGGGGAAGGGCGATGGACCTGCCCTGCGCAACCGAACCCATTCTCCGCGTCCTCGTAGTCGAGGACGATGACGCCGACGCTCATCTGATCCAGACCATGCTCCGCTCGCCGGCTTTCGAGACATGGCGCGCCGCGTCCTTGGCCCAGGCGCGTTCCCTCCTCGACTCCAGGAGCGCCGATCTGATCCTGCTCGACCTGGTGCTGCCCGACAGCCGCGGAATCGACACGCTCAGGAGCCTGCGGGATCCGCGGGGGGCAAGGCAATCATCGTTCTGACGGGACACGACGAGGACCACGCGTTGCGCGCGTTGAGTGAGGGTGCCGAGGACTATCTGGTCAAGGGGCAGACGGACGCACCGACACTCGTGCGGGCGCTCCGCTACGCGTACGCGCGCCGCCGCGCGACGGAAGAGATTCTGAAGAACGAGAGGCTGCTTCGCGAGATCGTGTCCATGCGCGAGGCGTTCGAGACGCTCAGCCAGCGCCACGAGCTGATCCTCGAGTCGGTGGGTGACGGCGTTCACGGTGTCGATGCCGGCGGTCGCATCGTGTTCGAGAACGGGCCGGCGGCGGCGATCCTTGGAATCGCACCTGCCGAGGCCGTCGGTCGCGACGCTCACAGGACGATCCACCACTCCCATGAGGACGGCCGGCCCCGGGATGAAAGCGAATGCCCGATCCATGCGACGCTGAAGGACGGAGTTGTCCGTCGCGTCGCCGCCGACGTGTTCTGGAGGAGCGACGGGACGCCCGTCCGCGTCGCCTACGTCGTCACTCCCATGCACGAGCCATGCGGGCGGATTTCCGGTGTGGTCGTCACGTTCCGTGACATCACAAAGGAGAGGCTCATCGAGGAGCAGTTCGAACGCGCGATGCGTATTTCGACACTCGGCCGCGCTGCAGCGACCGTCGCGCACGAGTTCAACAACGTTCTCATGCGGATCCTCCCGTTCGCGCAGATCCTCCAGCGATACCTCGTCGGTGAGAACGCGCCGATCCGCCGCGCGATCGAGCAGATCGTCGAAGGAGTGCACGACGGGCGCCGGATCGCCGGAGAGATCCTCGAGTCCGTTTCGCCGGCGTCCTCTCGGACGGAAACCCTCGACCTCGCCACCTGGATCCGGGAGTGCTCGCCTCAGGCGGGCGCGATTCTCGGCGACCGTCTTCTGCAAATAGAAGGAACGCACTCGATCCACGTACAGGCCGACCGGAGACAGCTAACGCAGGTCGTGTTGAATCTTCTCGCGAACGCTCGAGACGCGACGCTGCCCGGCTCCCAGGTCACGCTCGGAACGGCGACGGCGAGTGAGATTCCGCTGCTCAAGATGCGCGTGCCCGAGCACGGCCGCTACGCCGCACTCTTCGTGCGTGATGAGGGAACGGGCGTTCCGCCCACGCTCGCGGACCGCATCTTCGAACCGCTCTTCACGACCAAGCAAAGCAGAGGCACCGGCCTTGGGCTCGCCGTCGCGCGTCAGATCGTCGAGGCCCACGGTGGACAGATCCTGCTCGACAGCAGCCTGGGGGCCGGTTCGACGTTTTACGTCATCCTTCCGCTGGCCGCCTCCGGCGTCCCCTCCGAGCGAGCGACTCCCTCCGTCTGACATCGGGAGCTCCCGACGGGCTCCTACCCACGTCACATGCGAGCGAAGAGGCGGGCTGAGAGCCCGCCTCCTCACAAGTGTCAGATCGCGCCGCGGACAGCGGCGAGTTTGGCGCTGAAGCGGCTGGGCTCGTAGTCGTCGCGGCTTCTCAGTTCTTCGAAGAGGGCGTCGATGGATTTGGTCATGCCGCCTCGGAGGAGCTTGGGGTCGCGGCGGGTGCGCACACTGGCCAGGCTCTGCAGGGCGAGTGCGGCCTGTTCGGCGGTTTGCACGTCGTAGATGACTTCGCGGTCGTTGGTGATGGTGGTCATCAGCGCGCGGACGTCGCTGTCGGTCCAACGGGCCGCGTCTACTCGCGCGACCAGCGGCGCGACGATGGCCCGGGCGCGATCGGCGGAGGAGGCGACACCGGCGGGGTCGTTCATGCGGGCCACGCCGCGTGCGATCTGGGCGACGAGCGGGTCGAGCTCGCCGCGTACGCCGGGCGACACGCGCTCGAGGATCAGGCGCAGGACGGCCCAGCGCTGGGGGCTCCAGGTCGGGAGGCCGGCGCGATCGGGCCAGCCGCGCTCCTGCCGCCACTCGCTGTTCTTGAGGTCGTGATGGCAGTTGAAGCAGCTCATCTCCGAGAACTCAGGCCACTCGTTGCCTCGCGCATGACGGGCCAGGTTGTCCATCGACTCGCGGAAGGAGACGACCTGACCGACGGCCCAGGCGCGCACGCCGTGCGTGTCGCGGCCGCCTTCATAACGCAGCGCCCAGTGCGGCGGCATGGACTCGGTGTAGTTGTCCAGTTCGAAGGCCAGGATGGGGTGGCCGGCGGCGATCAGCTCGTGGTCGACTTCCTTCTTGGCATTGCCGATGTGGCAGCCGGCGCAAGTCGAGGCACGGGCATTGATGGACCTGAGGTCGAGCATGCCCCGCTGCAGACTCTGCTCGTGTGTCCAGCCTTCCTCGGTGTGCTCCGCGAACCAGCCGCCGGCGGGACCGTGGCACATCTCGCACTGCACGCCGTCCTCGCGGTCCAACGCCTTCACGATCAGATTGCGCGGAACGTTGGTGGTGTGGCAGTCCAGGCAGACGGCCTCTTCGTTCGCGGCTTTCTTGAGCCGCATGTTGCGCGCGATCCGCGCTGAACGGTCGGAGAGGAGGATGTTGTAGGCCTTGGAGTGCTGATCGTTGTTCAGCCAGGTGAAGTACTCGTTCTGGAGCACGCCGGTCGTGTCCAGCGGCTCCGTGCCGCCATGGCAGCCGGAGTTCACGCACGAGCCGACGCCGATGTAGCGCCCGGGCTGGGACGGCATCTCCGGCTCGGCGGGAGTCGTGGCCGCGTCCGTGGTCGTGGCCGCGGTCGTCGTGGCCGCAGGCGGCGCTGGGGAGGCCGCGGGGGGACGCGGGGGCGACGGCTGCTGTGCGACGACAGCGACCGCGAAGGCAAGGCAGAGCAGAACGACGCGCTTCATTTCTTCACCTCGTTCGGAGTCTCACTCACTGTGTAGATCTTCCCATCGCGCATATAGAGGCGTTGCATCTCCTCGAGAGTCATCGGGCGCGCTCCGATGCGGTTGAAGATGGAGACCTGGTAGCCGCTCTCATCGACGGCACGGTCGCGGTCCAGACCCTTGGAGATCGCCAGCGCGGGCCCTACGGTGCCCTTCTTGGCGATCAGTTTCGGCGCCGGTCGCGGGCTGAATCCCGCATAGGTGGGCATCCATTGCGGAGAGGTGAGCTGAAGGACCTTCAGGCCATCCTCGCCGTCGGCGACATAGGCATAGACACTGGCATTGGTGGAGGCCACCTTCACGTCGTGCACGTCTTTGAGACCCTCTTTGAATTCCTGGTCGAGGAAAGGCTTCTCCGGCCGCTCGATGTCCACGATGGCCAGACCGTCCTCGCCGTTGGCGACATAGGCGTAGGTGCGCGCGACGTAGACGTTCTTCGCGTGGGACAGGGGTACCGTCGCGGCCACCCGGGGGCGCGCCGGATCGGTGATGTCGATCGTGTGCAGGCCCTTCTTGTCGGTGGCAAAGGCATAGCGGAACTGCACGCCGATGCCGGTGGCACTCTCAATCTCCGGAATCGTGGCCACGATCTTCGGTTCCAACGGCTTGTCGACATCCACAATCACGAGGCCTTCCTTGGCGCCGACGAACACCCAGCGGCCGGCCACGTAGATCGACTCCGCACCCTCGAGAGCTCCGTCGGGGTTGAACGTCACGGCGCGCTCGAAGAAGTTGTTGGAGGGATTGGCGTCGACGAGGGTGGTCACGTCGACGAGGATCAGTCCTTCTTCGCGATCGGCGACGTACGCGTACTTGTAGAGCGGGTGGATCGGCTGCTCTTGATTCTCGGGGATGAACTGCGTCTGGCGGTTGGGATCCATCGGCATCGTGGTGGGCAGCGCCACCGCGGTCGCGAACTTCGTCCGCACGTACGTGCGCTGCCCCACGGGAGAGACCGGAGCGGTGACGATGCGCTCGGAGAAGTCCTTGTTGTCGATGTTCGCGATGTCATAGACGTAGAAGCCTTCCTCGCCCATGGCCACGAACGCGAACTCGCCGCGCATCTGGATGCTCCGCGCGCCCTCGGACGGGTGCTCGTAGACGACCTTCAGCTTCTTACCCCGCTCCTGGTGGGCCTTGTAATAGTCGGGATAGACGACCTTGTGGAGCGTCGAGCCAATGACCGCCTGCGGCTCATCCCACTCCGTCACTTCGATGGCCTCGATGGCCTCTTCCGCGGCGATCCAGACGAACCGGCCGAGGAAGTTCACCATGTTCGTGCCCTGCAGGAGGAGCTGGGCCATCCAGGCGTTGTTGTCGTTCTGCTGCGTGAGGTGGCAGCTATTGCAGCCCTGTGTCTCCTTGCTGCGCACCGTGTGTGGCACGTGGGGGTTGAAGGCCTGGCTGCTGTAGCCGGGCGACGAGATCGGCGGCTGCTGGATGTAGATGCGCTGCCGGAGGGCATTCGTCGAGCTCAACACGAGCGCGGAGGAAGAGCGCACCGGCGCGTATTTCTTTCCCTTGCCCGTGCCGTTCACTCCGAGCATGAACGTGTCGGTGCGGATGACTTGCGGGTTGTAGGACGCGTAGTTGCGGGTCTCCGTCCCCTCGTAGTGATTCATCTCGCTGATGACGTTCTGCTCCTGCGGCAGATGGCAACCGGAGCACGAAGTCATCCACGAGGTGTGGCAGGAATAGCAGGTCATCTTCGTGTCGCTGTGCGCGGCCCCACCCTGGGCATTCTGCACGGTCTTCGCGTAATGCGATTTCTCGTTGTACTTCGGGTTGCCCGGCGTGATGGTGTCCTTGACCTGGAGCACTTCCCACTCCATGCCCGGGTTCACCATCGAGCGCTGGAAGAGCTTTCCATTGATCCAGGCGAAGCGGCGCCGGCCAAAAGGCGTCGTACCCATGTTCAATGCCGTTCCGCCTCCTTGAGGCGCGGCCGGCCCCGAGGTGCGGAGGTTCGTGTAGCTGGTAGCAGAGCCGTGGCAATCCTGGCACTCGATCTCGATCGTGTCGCCGTACTCCGCGTAGAGCTGTCCGTTGCCGTGCTCGTCCTGCGAGAAGTGACAGTCGGAGCAATGCATCCCCCGCTCGAGGTGGATGTCGCGCAGGTGGACGGCCTTCTTGAACTTGTCTGCGTCATCGGGCGCGACGACCTGATCGTCCTTGTCGAGAAGGTTGCCCTTGCGATCGCGTTTGAACACGGCCATGAAGTTCCAGCCATGGCCGTGATAGTCGGCGAACTGCGTGTCCTTGGCCTTGTCATTGAGCGTCGAGACTTTCTCGAGGAAATCGACGTTGCTCCACAGGCCCCGAACCGCCGCGCCTTCCGGGTTGCGCGCCAGGGCGTCGCGCTTCTCCTGCTCGGTCGGGTACTTCTGTTCCTTGGGCCACAGCAACTCGGCGTCGGACTCGTAGTCCCACATGATGTAGCCGAGATAGGTGTTCACGAAGGAGTTGGGCTGGTGCATGTGGCAGCTCATGCACTGGCTGGTGGGAACGGCACGGGTGAATTCGTGGCGAATGGGATGACCCTTCTCATCCTTGGGAATGGTGGGATCGCCCGTCGCGGAGGTTCCGCGGTTTCCGTAGACCGCGAAGGGCCCCGAGTGCAGGGGATCGCGATCGTTCGCGTAGACGACGTGACAGCCCGAGCAACCGCTGGAGCGATAGTCGCCGGGATGCTCGTTGGTGCCCAGGTACGAGAGGTGCGGATCATTGAGACGGGTCTTGTGAATGTTGATGACCGCGGGCGAGATGCGCAGTCCCACGCCGCGGCCGCGATTGCCGAGGCGGATGTCCGGGCGGCCGGAATCCTCGAAGATGTTCGGGTTGCCGATCTCGGGCGGGAACGGATTGTTGGAGATGCCTCCCCGCTCGAAGGCGCGGAAGTATTCGCCGGGCTGGATCACTTCCCAGCGCGGCATCGGCACGAGCAACGGGAGCGCGCCCCGCGCGATCTGATACGCCGTGGGCGGAGTGACCGGTTTGAGGGCCTGCGGATTGCCGTCGCGGTTATAGCTCTCGCCCAGGAGTCCTTGCTTGCGAGGGAGGATGCCGTTGGCGTAAGGCGCGGCGGCCCAGAAGACCGCGGCGGTGGTCATGGTGCTGCGGGGCACGACGTTGACGTGCCACTGATGGCAACCGCCGCAAGTCTCCTGCGAGACGCGCAGATCGCCGGGATTGATGAACTTGATGTACTCGGGCGACTCCTTCATGAGTCGCGTATAGCTGCGTTCCGGATTGGCGCTGGATGGCTTGCCGTCGCGGACCCAGAACTCCGGGAAACGCGGCAGCACGTGCGCCCTGTTCTTGGCGGCGTCATATGCGTCACCGGCCGGCGCACCCGCCGGCGCGCTGACGTTGTTGTCGCCGCCATGACAATCCGTGCAGGCCAGCTTGACGGCGGTGGACTGGTGCATCGGTTCGATTCCCCGATGACAGCTCACGCACCCCGTGCTCTTCGCATCGGCCTCAGCCTGCGTCTGCCGCAAAAGCGGCGACCTTCCGGCCACCGCCCGCGGTGGTGCCTCGCCCGTCTGGGCCGAGATCACGACCGCGACGGCGAGAACAACGATGGTCAGCAGCAATCCCTTGCGCATCACCTCTCCGTGGCGGGCGAAAGCCCGCCGTAATTCATCAAAACTGGAGGATCAAATTCGTGAAGACGTGGTAGAGGGTGTTCCCGCTCTCGTAGATGTCCTTGAAGCCCTGGCCTGGAATGAAGGCCGCGGCACCGCCGACCAGCACGACGTTGTTCGTGATGAAGGGCCGGTACCTGAGACCCACGCTGATGTCGGTGCCCAACTCCTCGCGGATGTTGTCCTGGAACAGAATGGCCTCGAGGGACTCCGTGGAGTCGAGGCGAATGTAGTTCGCGGTGAAGATGGCTTTGAGGCGGGGCGTCACTTCGACGTCCAGGCCCGGACCGACGATGACCACGCCGGGGTTCACGTAATTCGGCTGCCCCTCGTCTTTGCTGCTGCGCAGGCTGGTGAAGAGTGAGCCGCGATCGACGAGCGTGACCCCGGTGCCAGCCAGCCGGATGCCCAGGCGATTGAAGAAGGAGAAGCCGCCGCCGGCGAAATTCGGTGCGTCGAAGATGGAGTCGAAGCCCGTGGCATTGCGATCGCGGGGATCATCGTCACCGCTGGCATAGAAGAACGAGATCTTCGGACGGAACCAGTCCTTGTCGAAGGAAACCTCGAGCGCAGCCATCATCGCGCTCACGTCCACCGAATCGTCGACGTCGGGGCGCAGTCGCGGATCGGGGCCGGCGATGGAGTTGAGGTCGTCCTTGCCAAACACGTAATAGAAAGCGTGGTCTACGTTGATGCGCCCGAAATGCCCGAATCCGGATTCACCGAGATAGACGGTCTGGATCTCGTGAGGGGTGAACACTCCGACCGGAGCGGGTCGCACGAGGACCCCGTTGCGATCGAACTTGAAGGAGGCGTCGTCCTGCATCCAGTGGATGCTGAACTGCTGGGTGTACCCCTTGCGGAAGAAATCCTGCCAGTAGAAGTTCGCGACGGCCACGCGCTGGTCCCGGAGCTCAGTCAGCCGGTTGAGACCGCTGTTGGTGTCTTTCTCGAGCCTCTCGAAGTACGCCAGATTGTATTGATAGCGGTTCGCGCCGTAGTTGCCGAAGACGCGCACGCCGAGGTTCGTGTCGGAGAAGACGAACCCTCGGAAATCGCTGACGAACGGCTGAGAGCCCACGCGCACGGAGACGAAGTCGTAGTTTGGTGTGAGTACCTTGATGAGGCGCTCGTAGAACAGCTCCTGCAGGGCGAAGTGGCTGTCCGTGCGCTCGTTGCCGCGCCGCACATCCGGCTTGAGGATGCCCACCTCTTCCACGCGCACGTGATTGAGGTTGCCGATCAGCGTGGCCTTGACCCGCTGACGCGCGGGTTGGAACGCGGTCAGTCCCTGGAACAGATCCGCGGAGAGAATCAGGTTCTGGACGAAGACGCCCTGGTCATTCTCCCCGAAGAATGTCGGGTTGCCAGGCCGGGCCGGGCTGGGATTCGCGGGGGTGGGAACCGCACGCGACTCGACGAGCGAGTCGGAGATGCCGGTCATCACAAGGAAGGTGTCGTTCCGCCAGATCGGCAGATCGCCCTTGATGAGGTTCTGATTGTACGGATCGAGAGTAATGCCGCGATCGCCGATGCGGCGCGCCTTCACCTTCTCGTCGAGCTCGTACGCGGGCGGCGTGATGCGCCACCGGTCGGTCATCTCCTGGACGGCGTCCGGGTTGGGAAGGACAGGATCGCCGTAACGGAGGGTGCTCTCGATTCCTGGTTGGCGCGCCACCAGCCCCCGCTCCTGAAACCGGAGGATCTGCGTGTCCGAGCCGCCACCCTCGACCGAGGCCGTGACGTCGTACGTGCCCGTCTTCATGGGCGCGGTCCACAGGAGCTCCCACTGGCCTTCGGGATTGGAGTTGGTCTGTCCCTTCCCCACTCCGTCGATGCTGATGGTGACCACGACATTCGGCGGGGCCACACCACTCACAGTGAAGGGCACACCGGGCGCATAAAGAGGCTGGCCCTCATTGATCGCCACAGTCTGCGCGAACACAGGCAGCGCGATCAACGAGAACAGGACCGCCAACGCGATGGACGACCGGCCTGGAATCGGTCTGCAACGTTGCGAATTCAACTGCACGGGCCACCCCCGCATTCGGTGACACCCTCGGGCTGCCGGGGATACTTGAACATCGGCAAGCGCGCACCATCGAGCCTGATCTGGTCGGCCCAGTCCTCTTTCGGCGGGAGGAACGAGCCGGCGCCGAGAACGGTCACGTAGTCATCCTGTTCAATGCCGTCGCCGCTGACACCGAGGCCTCCGACGAGCACACCATTGCGCACCAGCGGAGTGGCGCCGGCGAAGAACGTCACGCCGTTTTGATTGGGCGGAGGCAGTGCGACCTGGGTCCCCTGGCTACAAGGTTTCGTGACGTTGCCGAGGAATAAGGTGCTGTACCAGGGTCCGGGACGTGGGTTCAAGACGCTCGAGTCGATTCCGGGCGGATAGAACGGCTGGGAACCGAATCCGATCGTACGCGTGCTCACCCAGGTTCCGGCAGGCACGCCGGGCAGGTCATTGCGAGCGTTCGGATCGGCGCTGTTGAAGTAGACGACGTTCCGGGCCTTGGCTGGGACGACGTCCACTGCGTCGAACAAGGCGTCCTCCATCCGGTAATGCGCGAGGATTGCGCCGTCGACATCCACCACCGTGATGACCATGCGTGCATAGCTGTTCAATGGCAGGCGGACTTGGGCCCGCGTCCGTTTGGAAACGGCTACGGACCGCAGCACGATGTCATTGACTTCGTCCTGGCTCAACGCCGAGCCGGCCTTCGGTCCGACGAGGTACCCGTTGGGTGCGCAGCCACCGGCATACGGTCCATAGAGAAAGGTCCCGTTATTGGTCCCTGGTGCGCTGCCCGCGGGCCGCTCCAGGCCAATGGGCAGGCCGTTCGAATTGAACCGGAGTTTCTGATTGGCACCGATGAAGGGAAGGCGGATGCCGTCGATGAAGACGTTCTGTGGATCGGGCAACGGATACGCGGGTAGCGGAATGATTCCCGGGGACGCAAAGGCTCCGGTGACGGCCGCGAACTCGGCGAGCTCGGGATCGCCCGGAATGCCCACCACCCCAATGGCGCCGAGCAATTTGCCGTTACTGACGATCCCCTCGTTGATTCGAGCCAGACCATTGCCGACCAGACGATAGAGCGGGATTCCGCCCGCGTTGACGGGACGGTCGGACACGGTTTGGGGATAGGGACGATCGTCCGGGAGCACCTTGCCGGTGACGAGACCCTTTCCACACCCGGCGGAGTTGCTCGAGTCGCACAGCGGCTCAGCCAAGACGTCCCGATTGGCAATGAAGGCTGCAATGGACCGCGCGCGGACGACGCATTGATTGGGTGCTAATGGCAGGCCGTTCCAGCTCGCGCTGAGATCGCAGCCGCGGTTCGATTGTTCGATCCCGTATAGGGCACCACTATTGGTGTTGGTCAGGCCTGGAGGGAAGTGAATCTGGCTGAGGAAACGAATGGTGCGCGAGGAGAGTGGGGCCTGGCTGTTGCTGAAGAAGGCCGCCGTGCGCGCCACGCCGAGCGCTTCGTCGGCTTGGTCGAGGGTGGCTCCGGCCTGCTGATAGACGGCCAGTGGCCGTCCCGTGCGATCCACGACGCCCACACTGATGGGGGTGGCACTGTTCACGGCGGCCAGCGCGGCCTCCACGATCGTCTGTACTTCAGCAGGGCTGAGAGAGCCGAACGGGTCGGGAGGTCCGTCGCCGATCTGACCGTCGGTACAGGTCTGCTGCGTCGTGTATCGCAGCACACATCCGGGAAGCTCGGCGTTGGCGACCGGCGTTACCGTCTTCCCGCCTCCGCCTCGCACAGAGCGCTGCTTGGCAGCCCCCAGGTGGGGCGCCGGCGCCATTACAAGCGCGATCACGAGGGCTCCAATGACACTCGAACGCACGCTGTCGCCTCCCGCTCACTCAGATCTGATAGATGAAAGTAACGGCATTATCCGCTAAAACGATCGTATCGCCGCGTTTTAACTGAACTTCCGTGATTCTCTGGCTCGTCGCACCGCCAATGAAGGTGCCGTTCGTCGAGCTCTGATCAATGGCCATGACCTTCCCGTCACGGGGCAGGATGCGCACGTGCCGCTTGGAGACCCGGCTGTCATTGACCACGACCTGCGAGAGCTGGGCGTCGCGGCCGATGTAGAAGCCTTCCTCTTCGATGACGAAGCGCTGCCCTTCGAGGGGACCCGCCGTGCAAAGAAGCATTCCGTTCCACTGGACGAACTCCGTTCCACTGACCTTCTGCCCTCCGCCCGGCATCTCGCCCGGCAACCCGATCCTCGTCCGATCGCTCTCGGGAATGCCCGCGGCGGGAGGTGCCGCCGGCTGCGCGGGAGGCGGTGCGGGCTCGCGCTGCGGAACGGGAGGTGCCGGCGGTGGAGGAGGCTGGGGCGGAGCGGGACGCGGCGCGCCGCCGGCCGGGCGTTCCTCCGGTCGCGGCTTGAGCCGCTGGAACAAGGCGATGCCGACCGGCACGAGCACGACCACCAACAGCAGTGCGATCGCGATCAGCAGGATCTTGTCAATCATCCGCGCATTCCCCCCCGAGCCTTCCGGCGATGTCCCGAAAGCCGCCGCGGCGGTGGTGACCGACGCCAGAAGCGGTTTCGAGCGCACATGATACTCGTGACAGGTCAGACAGTTACTCACTGTTCCGGACTGTCCCGGTCCATGGCACCCCGTGCAGTCTTCGACCTTCGGCATCAGCACGGCAGCCGTGGCCGCGGTCTCTCTGACACCCTTATGACAGCCCTCGCATCCCGAGCGATGCTGCGTCGGCGTATGAGTGAACTTCGTGCCCGGAAACCAAGAGCTGCGAATCACGGGAGGCTGAGCGACCCATCGATTGTTGACCTTCTTCAGCTCGTGGCACTTGCCGCACTTGTTCTTCACCACCTGTTCGGCGGCGTAGAAGGCCCGGTCATCCGGCGTGACCACGGCCCGTCGTGAGAGCAGCCGCCGCACTTCGTCGGGAGACTTGCCCAGGATGTCGCGGTTCCCCGCGATGGTGCTGGTCACGAAGCCATAGACCAGTTGTGGGTCGCCGACGTGAGGCACTTGTTCTTTCGGGAAGCGAGGATCGAACGTGAGCTGATGGCAACTCTGGCAGTGCTGCTCGTAATTCAGCGGTGCCGGGTCGGACTTCCCTCGTGCCACGGTGAGCGTGTGGCAATCCGTACACTCCAGCTTCTGCCTCCTGGCCGCGGCGTTGAACACTCCATTCTTGTTCAGATGCAGCTTGTGGTTGAAGCGCAGGTTGTTCGGGTCGTCGGGAGCGACCAGCGGCGGATGGTCCACGCCGAAGGCGGTGACCTTGCGGAGGAGCTCGAATGGATAGCGGGGGTCGCTGGTCCGCGCCGCGGCCCGAGCCTCGGCGTTCATGTTCGCGGGAAGGTCGGCGTGACACTTCGCGCAACTGGCATCGCTGATCAAGGCCAGCTTGGTCATGTCGCGATGCTCGGTGTGGCAGCTCATGCACGGAGGAGTGCCGGTCTCGGTCTCGGAATGAACGACTCGTGCGTGGCAGGCGATGCAACGTTCGTCTTTGACGCTGTTCCAGGGATCGTGACAGGCCTCGCACTTGTTTCCGATCGACTGGCCTTTGTTGTCGAGCCGCCGTGCGTGAACCGAGGAGAGTCCGCCGGGCATGAACGCTTTCTGCTTCTCGGGCTTCGTCACCTCGGCGACGGCGATGAACGTCGCGATCAGACCGATGGCCACGAGACTGAGCTTCGTCAAATACGTCCGATGAAGGCGATAGGCCGCGGCATAGTCGACGCGGGGCGCGCGGAGCGGAGGACCAGACCCGGCGCCCGCGGCCACGACCGGCGCCTCGTCTTCCTCCACTATGGGCGCGGCCTGCGAGACCACCCGCTTCGGCTTGGTGACGATGCGCAGGAAGAGCGGCTTGGCCGCATCGGCGACCTGGACGTCGACTTTCAGATCGCCGATCTCGATCACGTCACCTTTGGCCAGCCGGGCCGTCTCGACCGGCTTGCCATTGACGTACGTCCCGGTGATCGATCCCTTGTCGGTGATCGTGTAGCCAGCCGAGTCGCCGGAGATGGCGGCATGCTCGAGCGCCACGGCCGGGTTGTCGGACCGCAACTCGGCATTGGTGCCGCGGCCGATCCGAAGCACGTCCGTCCGGACCTCGCTCAGCGAGATCTGCCGGCCGACCACTTTCTGGATGACGAAGCTCATGGTTCGGTTGGCGGTTGTCGGTTGTCGGTTGTCGGTGGACAGAACCGGGCCGGTGGGGAGCTTCCCGGGGTCGGGAGGTGGTCTCCCGCCAGCCGCCAACCGTCAACCGTCAACCGAGCGCTCAAAATACCTTTCCGTAATAGAAGACGGCCACGACATGCAAGGTTCCCATGGCGATCAACGCGACCGTGACCGGCACGTGGATGTAAACCCAGAATTCGAGGATGTTCTTGTAGCGCTGCTGGTACATGAGGCGCATCAGCAACTCCTTGCGCTGGCGTGACAGCACCAGCATCTGGCGGAGCTGGTCCTGTTCCTCTTTGCCGACCAGCGTCAGCAGCTTCGACCAATCGGCGGGCCCCTGCGAGGACTTGCGGCGCAACCTGGAAAAGAGCAGGCGCCAGCCGGCGAACCACCCGGGCATGGCTTCTCCGATCAACCCATCGTAGATCCGTACGAACGGCGCCGATCGGCCGGAGGCGACACGGGCCATGTTGCGACCGAGCTGGTTGAGTTGCTGCGAGATCTCGTCCACGGTGAGATTGCTCTCCACCTCGGTCAGGAGGCGGGGCACGGTGACGAAGAAGATCGCGCCCGCGATGCCGCTGAAGACCACCACCACGCAGAGGATGAACGTCGTCACGGCCACCATGTCGTTGAACCGCCCGCCCGTGTGCAGGGACAGCAGAACGAGCACCAGCAGCCCGAGGTAGATGTGCGATTGCAGCCATTGCTCGAGCGTGCCGAAGGTCGAACGGTACGCGCGCTTGCGGATGCCGTAGTAGGCCAGGAGGAGGATCAGCAGATAGCCGGCCGTTCCGAAGATCAGGCCCACCAGCGAGCCCCCGTGAGGAAACTCCTTGCGCGCACTCCAGATGAACGTCCCCACCACCACTGTCAGGAGGACGATGAAGATCCGGCGCCAGAGAATCCCGCTGCGTGCGACAGGCATGACTCGCCCTACTGCTCCCCTCTCGTGATCACGATCTCTTCGAGCGTGGAGCGATACTCGGCCGGCTCGAGGCGAATGGCGGCACCGGTGGGACAACTCCGCACACAGGCCGGCCCGCCCTTGATGCCGCGGCAGAGATCGCACTTCACGGCGATCGTCCGCTCGACGTCGCTCTCATGGCCACCCTTGCCGAAGAGCTGCTTGATCCACGAGAAGAGCGACTTCTCCGGCTCTTTGTGGACCATGAAGATGTTGCCGTAGGGACAGTTGCGCTCGCAGTTGCCGCAGCCGATGCAGTTGCTCTTGATGTACACCTCGCCCCGAGGGTCGCGAACCAGTGCGTCGGGCGGACAGTCCAGCATGCACAACGGGTTCTCGCACTGCCAGCACGAGTTGGGCGCGAGGAGGTTGTAGAACTTGATGCCCGTGAGCGACAGACGGGCCTGCCCGTCCTCATGGACGCCCTCACACCCGCGGATGCAGTTCGAGCAGCGGATGCAACGGTGCTCGTCGATGATCAGCGTCTGCGTGCCCATGACCACTTCCTCGCGGATGAGATCCGCGAGAACGCCGCCCGAGCCGGGCGTTGCGTCGGCGATGAGACTGGCGATGCGCCGTTCCTCCAGCTTCTTCATGGGCACGTCGCGAAGCTCCGGGCGCGCGGAGAGAAAGGCGTTGAAGTACTTCTTGGAGAGCTTGATCAGCTCCGAGGGAAAGATGGTCGTGACCGTGGCCGTCCGCGAGGAGTCGGAGAAGAGCGCGGCCTCGCCGAAGAAGTTTCCGGCCACCAGATACGACAACACCACTTCCTTGTCGTTCGACTTCTTGGCGATCTTCACCATCCCGTTGCGGATGAGATAGAACGCGTCGGCCTTGTCTCCCTCTTTGAAGACCACCGCGTCCTTGCCGAAGCTCTCCACCGTCGCCGAATCGACCAGCTCTCCCAGGGCCGCCTCGGGAATCCCGGGGAAGAGATAGCCGCCGAAGGCGCGCAGGAGAAAGGCCTGATCGACCAGCCCCTTCGCCCGCGGCGCGGAGCCGAGCATTTTGAGGACGGCCTTGCGCGGAATCTCGATGATGCGCGTGGTGCCCGCGGCACGTGCGGTGGCGGTGCGACGGCGCCCGGAGATGAGGCTCATCTCGCCGAAGAAATTTCCGGCGGTCAACTCCGCGACTTTGACCTCTTGATTCGACTGCTCGGGACGCTTCCACAGTTCCACGCGTCCCGAGGCGATGATCAGAAAGTCATTCGTGTAGTCGTTCTGCTCGATGATCGACTCGCCGCTCTTGTACTCCTTCACTCGCGTGGCCAGGAACGTGTCCCGCAACTGCTGCTCGTCCGCGGCCGCGAGCAGCGGCACGCGTGTCCGAAGAGTGGCGATGCGCTCGCGCACGGTCCCTTCCCAGAACGGCAGCCGTTCCTTGAGCACGGCCTCGTCGGCCGGCTCGACCTGGCGCCCCATCAGGTGCTCGACGACTTCCCAGCCCTGGTTCATGCCGAGCTTGATGAGGTCGCGGCCGCTGGCGGCGCCAATCAGAAAGAGTCCCGGCACACTGGTCTCATGGACGTCGCTCAGGACCGGACGTGCGTCGCTGCCGTCGCCGCTGTACTTGATGCCGACGGACTCGAAGAACTTGCGAGGCGGATCCGCGCCCAGCTTGAGAAAGATCAGCTCCGCGGGCACGCGGGTGATCTCGCCGCGCACGTCGAGGTCCGAATACCCAGGAAAGACCTCCTTGATCTTGGTGTTGAACCACACCGTCATCCTGCCGTTGGTCTGGAGCGAGAGCACTTCCCGGATGAGGCGCTCGTTGGCCTTGGTGATCTCCGCGCTGCGCACGATCAGGCCGACGCGGTTCTCGTTGGCCAACGCGATCGCGATCTCCAGCGCGGAGTCGCCCGCGCCGACCACCAGGATGTCCTGCTCGCTGTGCAGTGAAGGGTCCACCAACCGAGGCAACACGTGCGGAAGGTCCTCACCTTTCGCACCGAGTTTGCGCGGGTTGCCCTGGGTGCCCATGGCCAGGACGACGTTCCTGGCGAGATACTCCGCGCCCGCGCTGGTCTTGACGCTGAAGCCGCTCGCGTCCCGCTTGACCGTCTTCACCTCGGCATTGAGCGCGACGTTGAGCTTCTTCTCCGCCGTGTGGTTGTCCCAGGCGGACAGGATCGACTCGCGTGAGCCTTCCGCGAACGGCAGATCGCCGCGCGCGGGAATCATGCGCGGCTCGGCCATGACGTACTTGCGGGCCTGGTAGGCGTAAATGGTGTCGGAGAGATGGTCGGTCCGCTCGAGGAGAATGTACGACAGACCATTGTCCTGAGCGTGCGAAGCTGTCGAGAGTCCGGCCGGGCCGGAACCGACGATGACGAGGTCGTATTGGGACATGGGACGATTATTCGACCCGGATCTCCGGGACCGTCTGCTCGCCCGGCTTCTTTTCACGGGCGACGTTGAACGTCATGATGACCTTGCCCAGGCGAATGAGATCGCCGTCGGACAACAGCCGCTTCTCCGACACTCGCTCACCGTTCACGAACGTACCGTTCTTGCTCGCGAGATCCTCGATGTAGAAGCCGTCCGGCGTGCGCACCAGCTTCGCGTGCTTCGAGGAAATGCTGCCGTCGTTCAGAGCAAAGGCGACTTCCTTGGTGACTTTGCGACCGATCAGACACTCCGCGTCGAGCAGTGGAAATACATTGTCCGGCGCATCGTCCGGCGTCAGCGATCCGACCAGGGTCGGGCGGCGTGGAGCCTCGGGAACAGGAGCCGGTGAAGTTGCCGGCGCAGCAACCGCCGGCGGTGGCGGCGCTTGCATCATCGTGCGCTCTGCCTCGGGAATCTCCGGCAGGCTGATGCTCTCCGGCACGGTGGCCATTTCCTGAGAACGTGGAGGTCGAAGTCGGGTGGCGTCCGCGGGAGGAATCGCTGCCGCGCGTTGCGGCTCCGGGCGCGGAGCCTCGACGGCGCGTGGAACCTCGACGGGCCGAGGGGCCTCCGCCGGACGGGGATGCGCGGCCAGCTCCTTGGCCCACGGCGAGGACTGCTCCGCGGGACTCTCTGTCCTGATGAGGCCCAAACCCTCGAGGTATTTCAGGCGGTCCGCGAGCTCTCTGCGAGGGATGGCGTATTCGGCGAGCAACTCGCTGAAGGTGCGTCCCGCCGCCAACCGAAACAGCAGCTTGAACTCTTCGGCTTTGAGGCTCACCTGCTGTTGCAGCGCGGGGTCCTCGATGACGTGGAAGAACGTCGCGTCCGGATAGCCGGCCGCCTTCTCTTCGGCTCGTCTCTTCGCCTCGTCGTGCAAGGCCGGCAGAGTCAGAGCGAGCGGGCTCACCCCTGCGGGGAGCACCGCAGCATCGAGGATCGTGAAGGTGCCGTCGGTCCAGGCCAGCAGATCGAGCGCGGCATCCATCCCCTCGGCCTGCTTCGACTGTGCGCTGAGGATCGCATCGTTCTCGAAGAGAATGCGCGTACGCCGTCCGGCGGCCTCGCAGTCGAGCGTGCCTTTCCGGCCAGCTTGACAGAGAAATCCCAACAGCTCGGCGGCAGGAAAGTGCCGCAAACTACCCTGAAGAATCACCTGCATGGTTGTGGAAAGTGTACATCACTCGGCTGGGAGGTATCACACGCTTACGCGGCCACACGGGCGGTTCGCGCTTCAGGGCTCGCGGATGGGACGGCGAGGCCCGCGCCACTCCGCTAATCACTCGACGCGTGGAAGAGCACCGCGAACGGCTCAACGCTTTCGATCGACGGGCCGCCCTGCAATGTGTATCCCGTTGCAACCCACCCACTGCCCCCTGGTGATTGCGCGCGGCAAGTAAGGTAGTCCCCCCACTTCTTGTCGTCCGGGCCGCTCGTGCCATTGACGGTCGCAGCCAAGCTCCACATCGCAGTTTCCTCGTTCAGCAACCCGACGACGTGAGAGGGGTAGAGGTCACCTCCACCACGAAATAGAGTGACGCCGACCAACCCTTGCTCATTCGGACAGGCATCAGCCCACGCATAAGCGTGATTCTCACTCCAGATGTCCGGCTCGGCCGAGACCGCGAAGGTCTCTTCCTCGAGAATCGCCACACGCACATAGGGAAAAGGGCGGCGCTCGTCCAGCCGGTCGGCCGACCACATAAACCCGATGCGGCCCCTGGCAACCCATGCCCCCGTGATGCTGTCGTCCGCACGCCTCATCCACTCGCGATCATCCGGACCAGGCGCAGAGTAGCCTCCGACACCGCCAACCCACTCGCTTACAGGAACTTCGCGTACTGTCGGATCGTCGTCATCGTCAGGCCACGAGAAAACGTGAAGCGACTGCGCATCCCGCTGCCCCGCGATGTACATGGTGTCGCGAGCACCGAGAGTGCAGCGGAGCGTTCCGCAATCGCTCTGCGTGATGAAACTGAGATCCAGCGAATGACCTTCGTCGATCGATCGCAGCACGTCATCGAACGAGATCCGCATCACGACCGAGCGGAAAATCTTCTTGCCGCCGAGCCCAAACGCGTTTGAACCGATGAAGAGGTGACGATCCGTGGCCGCGAGATGGTTGTAATCGAACCACTCCTTCGTCCACGCCTCGTCGACATCCGTCGGCGACAGGTCCCAGATGAACCACTGGCCTTCGTTCAGCGGCATCGAACCGCGCTTCACGGCGACACGAAGCGTGTTGCCGGTGTCCGATTTCGCGTATTGAAGCAACCAGACGAACAGGTCGTGCCGAGGCACATAGAACACGCTCTGGTCGCAACAAAACTCGGCCGGCGGATTCTCATGGAAGTACACCCCCGGGTCGAACCCTTCCCACGTCGCACCGCCATCGATCGATCGGGCAACATACCAATTGCCCGTGAAGAGGATCTGTTGCTCGTGCATGCCGAGACTGGGCTCGCCGACCAGCGAAGTCTCCGACAGGGTCGCCGCCCGCGGCAGCTTGAGGATGGAATCGACCTCAATGCGCTTCGACATGACACGATGATGCCACTACTTGCTTCGCTCGTCGCAATGGGTCGGCGCCACATCGGGGACAGCTACGGTCTTCGGGTTCTTCTCCGCAAGCGCTTCCTCGATCGGTTTCGTCGGGCGCCGAGTCTCGCGCATGGCATCCTGCCGGGCCTGAATCTCTTGACGTGACCGCGGACGGTGATCCGCGCTCTCTGAAAATGCAGCGGCCTCATGCTGCACACGCGGGGCGCCCACTGTGCGCCGCGCCGATTTCACAGGCTGCGCGCGATCGGTACTCTGTTCAACCATCGCCTCACCTTCCAATCGCGTGTCTGACATATCCGGCTCCAGATCAGGGAACGGCGCGGCGCGCGCTTTTCTGCCCGACAGGAGAATTCTAGACCGAAGCAGGCCCAGCCGACCAGCTCGGACAGGGAACTCCGATGGGACGAACAGGACGGCGGGACGAATGGGACAAACGGGACGCAGGGGACCTGTGCGTCATGTCCCATCCGTCCCCATCCGTCTATTGGTCCTACTCGTCCCAGTCGTCCCCTGCCCTTACTCCCACAACTCTTCGATCGGCCGGTACGTGCCGTATGCGGCCTCGGGAACATACTCGAACCCTCTACCGAGAGGATCGTCGGTTCTCACCTTCGTGTAGTCGATGCCCAGGGCGGAGTAGATCGTGCTGGTGACATCCTCGGGACGAATGTCCCGGTCAGCGCTCCAACCGTAGTCGATGACCGCGCTCCCCTGCGCGTCCGTTTGGCCCAGTGCCCGTCCGCCCTTCGTCCCTCCGCCGGCGAAGACGACGGAGTTGCGGAGATAGTGATCGCGTCCGCCCTGACCATTGAGCGGGCCAACCGTACGGCCAAACTCGCTGACGATCACGATGAGAGTCTGGTCGAGGATGTTCAACGCAGTCAGGTCGGTGATCAGTGATCCGACCGCGGCATCCAGCTCCGCGCACTGGACGAAGAGAGACTGCGCGGCCGCCTTGTCGTAGATGTCCGAGTGATGGTCCCAGCCGCCCTGCATGGCCTGGATGAAGCGCGTGCCTTTACCGGCCGCCACGAGGTTGCGCGCCACGATCAGCGAATCGCCGAATGTCGATGCGCCATAGCGCGTGTGATCCGCGTCGTTGAACGAGAAGAGCGTGTTGATGCCGGGTGCGTCCATGAGCGTCTTCGACTGATCGTAGAAGTCGTTCATGTCGGTCGAGGCCTTGCCCAGCGCACCGGTGGTGCGATTCGCGTCGAGTTGGTGCAGCAGGTCCCAACGTCGCGTGAAGCGCGCCGCACCGTCCGGATGCGCAAGCGTATCCAAGCCGGTCGATTCCGTGGTCACGCCGAACGGCGCGTATCGGGCAGGAAGATAGCCGCAGGTCGGAATGGTGCCGGCATTGAGCGCGATGAAGCCGGGCAACACGTCCGAGACGGTGCGCGCCGCTTGCGACTCCAGGGCGACCACCGCCCCGATGTGCGGCGCGATCGCGCCCGTCGCTCCGCTCGGGTTGCGAGCGATCTGGGCCCAGGCTTGTCCGAGCTCGTGCACGGCCGCCCAGGACAGACAGGAACGGGCGATGGTCATCTTGCCGAGGTGCTCGCCCATCTTCGGAAGCAGTCCCTGCGGCCAGCGCATCTCGCCATATGGCGTCGGAGCGAGATCGGAGGGAGTCCAGGCTCCTTCCTTGAGATCCCACATGTCCGTCTGGCTCGGCGCGCCGGCCAGAAAGATGAAGATGCAGTTCTTCGCGGTATTGCGAAGAGCGGCGTTGCTGGTCTTCGCCGAAGCCAGCAGCAGGCGCGGATCGAGCACGTCGGCAAAGTAGTAACCGAGAACCCCGGTGCCTGCGATGCGGAAGAAGTTGCGGCGCGAGAATGCGTTCATGTTTGCTCCGGTTGGCTGTTGGTGGTTGGCGGAAGATCCCAGACCCCGTCCATCTTGAAGCGGCATCGGGGGCGGCGGCGGTCTCCCGCCAACCGCCAACTGTCTTTCAGTTGAAAAGAAATTCGAGACTGTTCAGCAGCACGTACTGCAGATCCTCCGTGCGCTCATTGAGAGGACCTGCGCGGAGATAGTCGGTGGCGATCTGCCGCTCCTGCGCCGTCGGACGTCGAGACAGCGTGGAGAGGTAGAGCTGCTCGGTGATGGTGGCCGGATCCGACGAGGCCGCGAGGACCTTCTGCACGGTCGAGTTGCCGCTCCGCTTCACGCGCGAGGTCACGATCGTGTCATTCAGGAGCGACAGGGATTGTGTGATGGCGGCGTCGTTGGTGCGCAACACGTCGTCGCGGTTGCCGCGCCCAAAGTTGTTGAGGAACAGCGCCCCCGGTCCCCTGCGGCCACCATCCAGCGGATCGGGCAACTGCATGGCCTTCGACACGGACGGCGCGCCGTTGATGTTGAACTGACCCGGGACCGACGTCGCGGCCGCAATGGCGTCGAACAACACCTCGGACTGGAGACGCCGCGGCGCACGTCGCGCGAAGTACGACGCGTCCGGATGCGTACCCGCGTACTGGGCGGAGAGTTGATAGGTGTTCGACAGCGCGATCGTGCGCAACACCTCGCGCAGGCTGTAGCCCTTGGCCACGAGCTCGTCGGCCAGTGCCTCGAGCAGCGCAGGATGCGTGGGCTGCGAGTCGAGCTTGCTCAGGTCGAACGAGTTCACCGGTTCGACGAACCCGCGGCCCAGCATCTCCTTCCAGAGAAGATTCATGGTGGCGCGCGCAAACTGGCGGTCCGCGGTGAGCATGCGCCCATAGGCGACCCGATAGGGTTCCCCTGGTCGCGGAGTTTCCCCAGTCGTGATGAACGCGGGCAGGACCGTGTTCGGCGTGCCCGGCGGAACGTAGCGCGGCGACTTGTTGCCATCCGTCGAGCCGAGCTGATACACGCCGTTCGGATTCACACCCACGTCGAACCTGATGATGTTCAGATTGGGGTTGGCCGGATCGACATAGCGCGAGCCGCGCGAAGTGGTCCGTGAGAAGAACGCGGCCATCTTCCAGAAGTCCTCGCGTTTCTTCTCGCGCAGCCACCAGTTGACCAGCTCGAGATGACCGAGTCCGTTGTGGCAGGAGATGCAGAGCATGGGAATGCCGAGGAACTTCTCGGCGGAGTGCGCGGCCAGATTGTCGAGCGTGTCCTGCGGTGGTCCGTTGCGCTGAAGCTGGCGGACGATGTAGTTCGCTACGCCGCTCTGGAAACTGTCACCCTCCCCCGCCAGCACTTCCCGGACCATCTGGTCATAAGGCTTGCCGGCGCGGATCGACTCCTTGATCCAGGCGTAATAGACGTTCTTGCCGATGTAGTACTCGCGACTGTTGTTGGCGTTCTGCACGTTCTGCACGAGATCGCCGAACCACATCGTCCAGCGGTCGGTGAAGGCGTCCGAGCGCAGCAGGTCGTCGATCTTTCGAGCACGCCTGTCCGTGCGCGTGTCGGCCAGGAACGTTTGCACGTCGGCCGATGTGGGAATCGTGCCGGTGAGGTCGAGAGTCACCCGGCGCAGAAACTCTTCATCGCCGGCCGGCACCCCGGGAGCGATCCCGCTCGACGCGAGTTTGGCCCCAATCTGGGTGTCGATGAAGTTCGCGACAGGGAGTGTCCCGGACCCCGGGCTGCGTACGACCCGGCGCCGGCTCTGGGCGGCAACGGACAAGACTCCCGCAACCAACAGCAACACGGCAATTGTGCGTTTCATGGTGATCGGACGAAGCATACGCGCGGGCGTTTACGCATTCTGCGACGCAGATCACAATTATTTTAGGTAGCGAGAAAGCGAGGGAGGCGAAGGTGACGGCCAATTGTGCTACAAAGCGGCGATGCTGGAACAGGTCACCGTCGAGTCCTTCGAGCCTCATGTGGGGAGCAGCTTCTGGGTGGAGTTTCCGACCGGCGGCAAGGTCGAGCTTCGGCTGACCCGCGCCGCGAAAGTGATGGAGAGCGAGGCCGCCCGGCTGGACCGTCACCCCTTCTCTCTCTTCTTCATCGGCCCGCTGTCTTACATGCTCCCACAGCAGATTTATCGAGTGACGCATCCCACGCTCGAATCGATGGAGATCTTCCTGGTTCCGATCGGCAAGGACGCGCAGACGTTTCAGTACGAAGCGGTCTTCACGTAGCGCCTGGCGAGGGTCGCGGCGCTCCTTTCGTATCTGCTACGCTTGCGCGCATGCTTGCTCCCACACCTCCGGCCCGGCTCGTCGATGCGCAGGGCCGCCCCTATTTCCTGTGGGACATCGACATGACGCTCATTGAGTTCAAGGAACAGTTGGCGACGAGTGACATTCCGGTCCGCGCATACCTGATCGGGAAGATGATGCGTCAGGCCAAGCCCGACGACGCTTTACAGTTCGTGCCCGCCCAGGAAATGGCTGACCTCTGGTCCCATCTGGAAAAATACCTGGGGCGCTCACGCGAGTTCTGGCGGTGGTTGCTCGACGAGTGGGGACATCGTGGAATCATCCGGCGGTAGTCTCGATCCGCTCCAGATCCGGGTGCTGGAGATCCTGGGTGGATTCAGGCCGCCATTCATTCTTGGCGACGGTGGTGCGCTGGCTCTCTACCTTGGCCACCGCACCACGAGGGATCTCGATCTGTTCTGGGACGATGTGTCGCGGCTGGACGAACGTCCGACTGCGATTCGGCAGCGATTGGAAGAGGGCGGCCTTTTGGTTTCGGCGGTTCAGGAGAGTCCGGGATTCGTTCGCTTTCTCGTGACCGGCGACCGGTCCACGATCAACCTCGACCTGGTGGCCGATCCCACGGAACGCCTGGAAGCACCAGAGCGGTTTACGATTGGAGACTCAGCAATCGCGACCGAATCACTGCGCGACATGCTGGTCAACAAACTGTGCGCGATGCTGAGCCGATCCGAGCTCCGCGATCTCGTCGATGCCGAGGCATTGGTGAATCATGGGGTTTCTCTGGACGACGCCATCGAATCGGCTCCGCGCAAGGACGGCGGCTTCTCGCCTCTTACCTTCGCCTGGGTCCTGCAGAATTTTGATCTTGCGACGCTCGCGAAAGCAACCGGGGTCCAGGAGCCCGAGCTGAAGCGCCTCGATCAATTCCGCCTCGTGCTGATCGAGCGACTACTGGCGACGGGTGAGTGACAGCAGGAATCAAATTGCCGCGTACGTGACGTTGAGGACGACGTGCTCGAACCTCGCCAGTCCACCGGCATCATCGATCAACGCCCAGCGTCCTCCAACTTGAAACAATCGGTACTGGGACCAGTGCGGCTCCGAATCACCTTCGAATAGCGGGGCCACGACGTAGAAGCCTCGAACCAGAGCGATCGAGGACGGATCCGTCTTCACCGAGAGTACCAGCGGCAGCGACGTCGCGCCGGCCGGGCCGCCGGAGCCGCCCACGGCGCGTCGTCGCGAGGGCATCACCGGTGCCGTGACTGCGCCGCTCTCCACCAGGACCGAGAACGAGATGCTCTGGGTGAGATCGACGGGGACTGAGAAGCGAATGGGATTTCCCTGTTCCCCGGTGACGCGACTGGCGCCCCAGGCCTGGAACGGGGCAAGACGAAGGTCGGCGCCTTCGAAGTACGGAAAGTTCGTCACCAGTTGCACCGCACGCCGCCGGCCCGCTGCGCCCGATGTGCCACTCGACCCGGAGATCGCGATCCTCGCGCCGGCTCCGATGAATCCGCCGTCACCGGCCGGGATCGAGGACGCGCTGAAAAGTCGCGGCTTCTCCGCTGCGTGAGCGAAGCCGACGGCCAGACTGCGAACGGGGCTGGCGGGGCTGCCGGCGAACAGTGACGGTCCGAGGACCGAGGCGGCGACGAGGGAGGCGGACGACGTCTTCAGAAACTCACGTCGTCCAATGGCGGAACCAATGGACATCAACAGTACTCCTTTGAAAGGTGCGGCGAGGAGAGAAGCGAGCGCCTGCGGGGACTCGCAAAGACACCCTAGCAGGATGTCGGCGGGATGAAAAGTCAGTGAGTCCTGAATGTCAGGCCGTTGGCGTCCAGCGCATCAGGAAGTACACCCCGTTGGTGTCGACGTGCTCGAAACCGAGGCGCTGATACAGGCGCAGGGCGGGATTGAAGCTTTCCACGTGGATCGTCACCGGCTTGCCGGCCTTGGTGCCCCGGTCGAGAACCTCGCGCACGAGCATGGTCCCGATTCCGGAACCGCGAAGCCCGGGCATGAGTGCGATGTCGACGAGCCGGATCTGATCGCGCCATTCATCGACCCACAGGCGTCCGATGGGCTCTCCATCCTTCTCGATGATGTTGCGCTCGCAGGTCGGATAGTGGATCTGGTAGTGCTGGTATTGCGCGCCGAACTGCTGGTCGAGGAACTGCTGCTTCTGAAACTCGTCGAAGGGAAACTGCTTCATCTCCTCTTCGCGGGTTGCGCCGTAGAGGCGGCGCATGAAGAAGTAGTCTGCCGGAGTGGCCGGGCGAAGAGCAATCGCCTCACGTGGGGTGATCGCGTCCCCACGAACGCGATCACCCGAACGGGAAAGGGACATAGTCAGACTCTAGCGTAGTCGACGCCGAGGACGAAGTGCTCGAAGGACGCAGCCGTATCGTTGCCGTCCACCAGGGCCATCCGGCCGTCGACGCGTTGGACACGCCAATTGGACCAACGCGGCTCGGAATCATGCTCGAAGAGCGGAACGATGACGTAGTGCCCGCGAACCAGCTTGATGGCGCCCGGCTCGCTGAGCAGCGTGAGCCTGACGGACATCTCCTCCGACTGCATCGGGTTGCCGCCGATGGCACGGCGGCGCGACGTGCGGGACACGGGTTTGGCCGCTCCCGACTCCACCACGACGCTGAAACGAATCGACTGCTGCTCGTCGACGGGCACGTTGAAGCCGACGGTGTTGCCCTGGCAGCCCGTATCCCGATTGCAGGCCCAGGCGCGGAACGGCGCGTCCCGCAGGGTTGCTCCCTCGAGATACGAGAAGTGAGCAAGCAGCTCGACACCGCGGCGCAGACGTGGATCAGCGGCAGCCCCGCTCGCGCCCGATGCTGTAATGCGAGCACCCTGTCCGATGAACGCTCCGTCCCCGGCCGGAATCCCGGAGGCTGGGATCAGAGTCGAGGACTCCTCGAAGCGTGCGAAGCCGACCGCCAGCCGCTTCGGCCGGACAGCCGGCTCTCCGCCGAAAAGCCTCGGTGCCACCGCCGCGGCCACCGCACAGGTCGACGAGACGACCAGGAACTGCCGCCTCCCCATCTTGCGCTCGTTCGTGTTCATAAAATCTCCTTGGCTCTCTCTCTCTTGGGGCCACCACCCAGGAGCGAATCAGGTACGCGGTGGGAACACACCCTGCAACGCGATGCAGAAATAGAAGGTCAGGTACGGCTGGAGATTGTTGTGAGGCTGGTCGCCGCCCGCCGGCGTGAGGGCTTCCGGCGCCATGCTCACCAGGTTGTTGTTCGCACCGTAGAGGTTGATGCCTTCACCCATGGCAAACTTCTGCCCGGTGGGAAGGTTCTCGAGCCCAAGCTGCGAGGACACGGAGAACGCGTGGGAGTGCGCGGGGATCTCGCTCTCCAGAAGAGTGACGGTCTCGCTACCGCCGGTCTCGCCGAGATCGTGAAGCGATAGACCCGGGCCCTGTCCGGGATGCATCGGGGCGCGGCCCTGGAGGTCAGGAAGCGCGAAGTTCGACTTGCCGTTGCCACCGTACGTGGTGCCCAGCAGCGAGAAAAGCGCAGTGTTTTGCGAAAGCGGAAGAAGCTGCCCGTCGCACCAAGCCCACCCCTTGGGGGCGAAATTGAACGGGAAAATGCGAATCTCAGCGACAAATGGATCGGCCATGTTCAGTCTCCTATCTCATGCGTCAAACGGGTCGGGGACTTCTCTGCATCCTAGGTCGGAGACGGGAAGATGCCGAAAAGCGAGATGATGAAGTCCACGCAGAGGTACGGCTGGAAGTTCGTGTGCGGCTGACTGCCGCCCACCGAACCGACTGCCTGCGGCGCCATCGGCTGCGCCGGGTTGTCGGTGCCGTAGGGAAAGACCGCCGCCGCGGTCACGCGTGCGCCGACGTTGCTTTGTGCGGTCGCGACCGAGGCGGTTGCCGTGGAGCCCAAGAGAGCATGAGTGTGTGCGGGGATCTGATTCACCGTGAGCGTGATCTCCTCAGCACCGCCGGTCTCGGCCAGAATGAAGCCGTCGCCCTGATGAAGGGGAATGCGACCGCGCAGGTCCGGGAGGGCGAACGTGCTCTGCCCGTCGCCGCCATAGGTTGTCCCGATGAGCTGGAACAGCGTCTCGTTTTCGCTGATTGGAAGGAGCTGTCCTTCGCAGAACATCCATCCGGCCGGCGCGAAATTGCCGGCAAACATCCGGATCTCACCAACGTAAGGTTGTGCCATCTTGTTGTTGCTCCTTCCTAGTTCGGGCTCGGGAAGATGCCCTGCAGCGCGATACAGAACGAGAGAATCAGAAACGGCTGCATGTTGAGGTGTGCCTGCGATCCCCCGGTGTTGGCGATGCTGTTTGGCGCCATGGCCACCAGGTTGCTCGGAGACCCGTACGCGGACTGAGGAGCCGAGGTCCCGAGTACGGTGTTGTTCGCCGGTGTGTTCACCGACGAGTTGCTCGTCCCGCTGAAGACGTGCGTGTGCTCCGGAAGCTCCGCAATCGAAAGCGTGTGAGCCTGCTCTCCGCCTCGCTCCCCGAGCGTGTGCCCACTCCCGACATGAATGGGCGCTCGCCCACGCAGATCCGGCAGTGCGAAGTTGACCCGCCCGTCCCCACCGAAGGTAGTGCCAAGCAGCGAGAACAGCGCCTGATTCTGGTTGATGGGCAAAAGCTGGCCATTACAGAGCGCCCACCCCTTGGGCGCAAACACGAAACTCATGATCCGGATCTCCGACAAAAAGGGCTCTGCCATGTTCCGTCTCCTCTCCTAGGTCACTTCTTTACAACGAGCAATTCGTGAAGCCGGTGGTCGCGGAAATGAGCTCCGTACCACCGCCCGAGGGATTCTGCGAATCGACGTAGGCCTCGACGCCGGGAGTGCTGGTGGCGAGCATGCCGACGATTCCAAAGCTGTTGATGCTGGGGTTGGTCCCCTGCTTGCGCAGGCCGATCCCGGTGCTCACCCCGCTGCCGGCGCTGATGTTGTCGGCAATCCGCAGGCAGAGCGAGACATCACCGGCGGCGCTACCGGAGTCGATCCGGATGCCGTTGCGGTTCGCGAGCGTGGACGCGCCGACGGTGTTGTCCTCGACGGTCAGGTTGAGCGTGCCGTTCGAGGCGCGCGCCAGCGCACGAATGCCGTTGCCCTCCGTTGCGCTGACGAGATTGTTGGTCATGACCACGACCGATTGCGCGGCGTCGGCCACGCCACAAGCCTGGTCAACCTGAGTGGCAATCCCGGCCGAGCCGGCCGTGTTGTTGGCGACGATTACATTACCGTCGATCAGCGCAGTGGCATTGATCGATCCGGCGATGAAGTGCGAGATCCCCAATCCTCCGAAATTCGTCAGCGGATTGCCGACCGTGCCATTGCCCGTGATGACAAAGTTCGCCTGCCCGTTGCAGCCGCTGGTTGCCACCGCGATGGCGTTGCCGCCCATGCGCACCGCTGCACTGGCTCCGGCGATCCGGTTGCCACTGATGGTGATGGCGTTGGCGGTGTTCGGTACGCCGAACGTGAACGGAGAGGGAGTGGAAGGACTGCCGCCCGTCATGAAAATGCCGCTGCCCGACGGGAAGTTGGTGATCTGGTTGTTCACGATGTCCGCATTCATGAGACTCGCGGTCGTCGTGGCGCTGCCCTGAGTAAACACCATGAGGGCGTGACCAAGCGAGGTCAACGGCGACGTGGTGCTGGTGAGAATGTTGTTGCTCACGGTCAGACTGTCGATGGTGCCGGCCCAGTTCGAGATCTCGATCGCGTTCCGCCGCACGTTGGAGATCGAGCTGGACGTAATCGACACGGTCCCGCTGACATTGTTCTCGGTGAAGGAGAGCGACTCGTTGAATACGATGCCGCCTTCTCTCGGTGCGCCGGCGACCGCCGTGCCCGTTCCGGAAACCGAGCCGTTCGCGAAGCTGAAGTCCACCACTCGCGTGCCACGAATCCCGTTATGCGCCGTGTTCTGGATGTTCATCCAGGACAGCGAGACGCCCTTCGTGATCCGCAGCCAAACTCCGTCTGCCGTGGTGTTTTGAATCGTGCCACCGCTACCCGCCGAGCCGGCGCCGAGGACTTTGAGGCCCCCGAGCGTGCCCGTGTTGTCGAGCACGATGCCGTTCGCCGCTCCCGCGGCGGAGATGCTCGTGAAGCTGAGGTTGGATGCGCCGATCGTCGCGCCCGTGACGCTGAGTCCGACGCCCGCGGTCGCGGCAATGGCTCCTCCCCCGGAAGTCATCGTGAGGCCACCGACGCCGGCGGTTACGCTCACTCCGTGGGTGGAAGTGAAGGCATTGAGGGCCCCAAACGCCACGCTTCCCGTCGCGTTGGCCAGTACGACACCCTGCCCGCCAACCGGGTTGGCGGCGGCGCCGACATTGATCGTGCCCGTGTTCACGGTGTCGATCCCGACCGTACCTGGGTTTGCGTCGAAGCGCGCAGACGTGATGACGATGCCATCACCTGTCGTGTTGCCGTCGATAGACACGTTTGCGAGGCCGATGACGTACAGGATATCAGCAGCGGCCCCGTTCGCCACGATTCCGGAACCTCCGAGGGAAAGGACGGTGCTATTGGTGCAGGCAAACGTGACGTTGCCGTCCGTGGCCAGGAGGTCGATGCCGTTGCCCGTGGAAGTGACGGACGTGTTGTCGATGATCGCGCTGGTGCCGAGGGCGGCGTTGGCGTTGATGTCGATGCCTTCGCTGCCGGCGTTGATGGTGTTGCTGTAGATGGTTGCGCCCGCGGCGGCGCCGAGCGCCGCGCTGGTGACATCGATTCCGCTTCCGGCGGGAGCAGCAAGCGAGAGTCCGGCGATCTCGACGCCGGAGACACCCGTCACGGTGACGACGTCTCCTGCGGCCTGCGTGACGGTGGGCTTCACACCCGCAGCGACCAGCGTCGCCGGCGAGCCGTTGCCATTGAGATTGCGGGGGATGACCAGGCCGATGCCCTCACCCCACAGGCGTTGACCACCCTCGAGGGCGATGCTGCCGCTGACCGCGGAGGTGTGCACGAAGATGTAGTCGCCGAAACCGTCGACGTCGCCCACTCCGTTGAGAGCGGCAAAGGAACTGAACGGCGCTGCCGACGTTCCGTTGCCGGGTGCCGCGCCTCCGTTCACGTACCAGATCATGTCGTGAATGATGATCGTGACGCTGCCGATCGCGGAGGCCGGTGTGCCGGCTGCAGGCTGGTCGGTGACTTCATAGGAGAACGATGCGCTCGTGGCGCCGGCCGCTGGCTGGAACGAGAAGCTGCCGTTGGCGTTCATGGTCACGGTGCCGCCGGTGACCGCGCACACATACGGGCTGACGACGTCTCCGCAACCAACGATGCCGGTGACGGTGAACGGATCGCCTTCCACGGTGTCCGCGTCGTTGTCCGCGACTCCCCTGCCGGAAGTGGTCGTGTCGAAGACGTGCGGAGTGAGTCCCGCCCCGACGTCGACGCGAAGCTCGGTATTACCCTCGGTCTCCCACATGTCGTTGCCGGCCGACGGCGGATCGTTGATCCCGTTGACGGTGATGACGAAGGACACCGGCGCGGTGGAGTCGATGCCGTCGGAGAGAGTGACCGTCACGTTCGCGATGCCGAAGGCATTCGGCGCCGTCGTGAAAGAGAGCACACCCGCGGGGCTGATCGCCGGCTGCACGGAGAACAGGGCGTTGTTGTCGTTGGAAACACTGAACGTCAGGGGCTGCGACTCGCCGGGACCCGCGGAGATGGCCGTGGCCCAGGCGGCGAGGTAGGCACCGCTGTCCTCGTTCACGGTGACGTTCCCACCGGCCGTGAAGCTGGGAGGATCGTTGACGGAGGTGACGTTGATGTCGAACGTCACAGACGCCGAGGTGTCGACGCCACCGTTCGCGGTCCCGCCGTTGTCCTGGAGATGAACCGTGATGCTCGAGGCACCGAAGGAGTTGGCCGCCGGCGTGAACGTCAAGGTGCCGTCCGGCGCGATGGTCGGGCCGGAGGCGAAGAGCGCCGGGTTCGTATTGCCGGTGATGCTGAAGGTCACGGTCTGCCCGCTCTCGTTGGCCGGACCGGCGCTGACGGATGTCGCCCACGTCGCGGAGTACGCGCCGCTGTCTTCATCCACGGTGACGTTGCCGCCGGAGACGAAAGAGGGCGCGTCGTTGACGGGGTCGACCACGATCTGGAAAGTGACCGTACTGGACGTGTCGTCGCCGCCGTTCGCGGTGCCGCCGTCGTCCGTGAGGGTCACGCTCACCGTGGCTGAGCCGTTGGCATTCGCGGCCGGCGTGAACGTGAGCACGCCCGAGGCGCTGATCGCGGGCTGCACGGCAAAGAGCGCGTTGTTGCCGTTGGTGACGTTGAACGCCAGGGTCTGGCTACCTTCGTTCGGACCCGCGGAGATCGCCGAGGCCCAGGCCGCGCTGTAGGCTCCGGAGTCTTCGAGGACCGTGACATCGCCGCCGGCGGTGAACGTAGGCTCGTCATTGACGTTGCCGACCGTGATGTCGAACGACTGCGGAGCGGAGGTGTCCACTCCGCCGTTGGCGGTGCCGCCGTTGTCGGACAGCGTCACTGTGATGGTGGCGGTTCCGAAGGCGTCGGCGGAGAGACTGAAGCTCAGTGTGCCATCGGCGGCGATGGACGGCGCGACCGAGAAGAGCGACGCGTTCGTGTTGCCGGTGATGTTGAACGTGAGCGCCTGCCCTGCCTCATCGGCCGGACCCGCGCTGATGGACGTGGCCCAGGCCGCGGAGTAAGCGCCCGAGTCCTCGTCGACGCTGACGTTGCCGCCGCTCGTGAAGGAGGGCGCGTCGTTGACGGCTCCGACAGTGATGGTGAAGGTCTGCGTCGCGGACGTGTCGTCGCCGCCATTCGCAGTGCCGCCGTCATCCGTGAGAGTCACGCTCACCGTGGCCGAGCCATTGGCATTCGCGGCCGGCGTGTAGGTCAGGGTGCCGGTCGGTGAAACGGCCGGCTGCGCGGAGAAGAGCGCGTTGTTGTCGTTGGTCACGTTGAAGGTGACGGTCTGCGTGCCCTCGTTCGGACCGGCAGAGATGGCCGTGGCCCAGTTGGCGACGCTCTGGGCGCCGGCATCCTCGTTCACGGACTGGCTCGGACCCGCGACGAAGGAAGGCTCGTCGTTGACCGGCGTCACGTTGATGGCACTGCTCTGCGAGTTGGAGGTGTCGTCGCCGCCGTTGGCAGTGCCGCCGTCGTCCTGCGCGACGACGGTGAGGTTGGCCGAGCCGTAGGCATTCGCCACGGCGGTGAAGGTCAGCGTGCCGTTGGACGCGAGGGCCGGCTGCACGGTGAAGAGCGACGGGTTGTCGTTTGTGACCGTGAACGTCACGGTCTGTCCCGACTCGTCGGCAGGGCCCGGCGAGATGGCCGTGGCCCAGTTCGCGTAGGTCTGCGGACCGGCATCCTCGAGCACCGACACGGTCGGACCGGCCAGGAAGGACGGCGGATCATTGACCGGGTTGATGGTGATGGTCGCTGTGGCGTCGTCCGTACCACCGTTGCCGTCGTTGGCGCGGAAGACGAAGGAGTCGCTGCCGTTCTCGTTGAGGTTCGGTGTGTAGTCGACGGTGGCGGTAGTGGGACCGGTGGAGATGATCGGTCCCAGGGAGCCGATGGACGGGCCGGAGACGATGGTGAAGGTCAGGGAGTCGCCGTCCGCGTCGGATCCGCTCAGCGTGATCATCACGGTCGTGTCTTCATTGGTGTTGGCGGCCGTGTCGTTCGCGACAGGCGGAGTGTTGCAGGTCACCAGCGGAGGGGTGCCGACCGGGAGTGACGGGGCGGCCGGCGAGCAGTTGCCGGTGGCAGTCTGGGGATGCACTCCGGTGGCGACGCCGTTCACGGGGAATGAGCTTCCGGTGGTGTCGACCGTGCCGCAGGCGGTCAATGCGATCGTGCCTTGGTCGGCGAGTGGAACGCCGGAGGTCGATCCGATGGGGCGTACGTCGCCGACGCCATTGCGCCAGAGAACGTCGCCGCTGTACGACCGCGCGCTGATGTGACCACCAGCGCTGTCCTTCTTCGGCTTGGTGATGTCGCCCGTGGAGGAGAGGGTCGCGCCGTCGAGGTCGACGTCGTCCGCGGCTTCGATGGAGATGGTGCCGCCGCGAGTGCCCTTGCCGTCTGCGCCGGCGATGAATGCGCGGCCGGCGGCAATCACGTGGGCTTCGCGAGCGACGACGCGAACCGTTCCGCCGGAATCCTTGTTTCCTTTGGAACCGGGGACGGAGCTCACGGCGAAGAGCGTGCCCACGCCGCTGGGGCCCTGCACTTCGACTCCGCCCGTGGCAAACAGATCGACGCCGTCATTGGTGGCGCCGTCCTGCAGAGCGTCGGCGCGAACGCGACCCATGCGTGTGCCAGCGGCGGCGAGGTCGCGACCGTCGATGAGAATGTTCTTGCCGGAACGAATGGCGACGGTGGCCGCGGAGTCCTTTCGCGAGACCGCCGCTACGAGGCCGCGGATCTCGATCCCGCAGGCGTCGAGAGTGACCGGGCCGGCGCCGTCCTTCTCCCCTTGCGAGGCGATAGTCGCTGTGGCGCCCACGATGAGCGCAGGCTCAGCGAACGTGCTCGAGCCGATGGTGATCGTGCCGCCGATCTGATTGGCGTTGCCGCCACTGAGGATCTCCCCGGTGAGACGCGTAGCCTGCAGCGAGCGGCTGGGACCCGCGAGCACGTTGCCGTTCACGGTGACGATGCCGCCGGCGGCCACGGTGATGGCTCCCGCTTTCGCGCCGCCACTCCCGGAGTCGATCGTGGCACCGGAGGCGATCGTGACCGCGCCGGTCACGTTCGCGGTGATCGCACCGCCCGTGCCTCCGGAGTTGGTCTTCGAAGCGCTGGAGACGATTGCGTTGCCATTCAACGCGAGATCACCACCCACGGTCAAGGTGATGGCTGCGCCGCTGCCGCTTCCCGTCCTGTTCTCGGCGTAGAGCGCGCCGGCCGTGTTCACCGTCATGTTGCCGCTGACGTTGAAGGCCATAGCGCAGGCGCTGGCATTGCCAGGACCGCTGTCGTTGCAGTTCACCACTCCATCGACGACGAGGTTGCCGTCGTTCACGGTGAAGACACCGTTCGCGAGGCCGTCATGGTCCGACGAGGAGCCGTCCAGCGCCGCGAAGGATGAAGTACCGCTCAGCGTGACGTCATGCGCCAGCGCAACGGGAACCAGGAGCAGCGAAGAAAGCGACAGCAACAGCTTGACCGCCAGGGATCGCATAGATGAGCCTCCGTGAATGAGACCGGATCGAATTGTGATGGTTCGGACCTGCGCCTGGGTGCGAGCGTCCCGTGGAACCGTCACGGGCCGCCGCGCTCTCTCTGATCTGATGGAAAGACAATTTAGCGTCAGTTGCGGCCATGCGCAAGAGCGATTTGGAGGGCGATCAGGAGCGCGTTCCGCAAAGCCTGCGGGAAGGGTGGAATGGCGTCGCTCGCGATGCATCCCAGGACCTTCCACATGCACTGCGAGAAAAAAAGGCGGCGGGAGCAGGCTCCCGCCGCCAGTCTCGGTCGTCGATGGCTACTGCGTGCAGTTCACGAAGTTGTCGCCGCTGACGTCATCGGTACCGTTGCCGAGAGGATTGTCCGCAGTGATCTTCGCAGCGGCGTTCACACCCGTGGTCGGAGAAGGAGCAAGACCGACGATCCCGAACTCGTTCGTTCCGGCCACTACTCCCTGCTTGCGGATGCCCATGCCCGCGTTCACGCCGCTGCCGTCGCTGGTGTTCCCGGTCATGACCAGGCAGAGCGTGGTGTCTCCAACGGCACTTCCCGAATCGACACGGATGCCGTTCCGATTCGTCATGGTCGGGGCGGTAACGCTGTTGTTTTGAATCGTCACGTCCATCGTCGCCAGCGAGGCGCGGGCGATGGCGCGAATGCCGGAGCCTTCGTTCTGACTGACGCTGTTGCCATTGATGGTCACGGTGAGATTGGCCGCCGAGGTGCCCAGGCCGGCAGGGCCGTCGTCTGCCTGCACGGCGATGCCGCTCGAGCCGGCGGCGATGGTCTGCTGAGAGGCGATGACGTTGTTGTTCACGGTGTGGGTTCCGGTCACCGTGCCGCCCATGAACATGCTGATGCCGATGCCTTGGAAGTGGCTGAGCGGCGTTCCCACCGTGCCGTTGCTGCTGACGTTGAAGTTGCTCACACCGACTTGGCCGTTGAAGGTAATGATGATGGCGTTCTGCCCCATCTTCGTGCCGGCGGATCCACCGATGAAGTTACCGGTGACCCCGATCGGCGTACCCGCCGCGCCGAGCGTCGAGGACGTGCCATTCGTGGCGTTGCCCGTGCCGCCCGCGATGTTGATGCCGCTGCCCGTGGGGAAGAACGTGATCGTGTTCCCGCTGATCGTGGCCGTCGTGAGATGGGCATTCGTGGCCGCACTGCCCTGCGTGAACACCAGGATTCCGTGACCCAGCGACGCGGCAGCCGAGGTCGAGCTCGTGATGATGTTGTTCTGAATGGTCAGGTTGGAAATGGTCCCCGTGCCATTCTGGATGTCGACGCCGTGGCGGCGGGCATTAGTGAGGGTGTTGTTGCTGATCGACACCGTGCCGCTGACCGAGCTGCCCGTGAACGCTCCGCCGTCATTGAAGGAGATGTTGCTCTCCTCGTACTGACCCGCTGCGGCGGTTCCCACGTTGTTGATGGTGCTGTTGCCGAGTGTGAAGTTGGTGACGCCGAATCCGTCGATGCCGCTCCGCCCGATGTTCTGGATGTTCATCCACGCAAACTGCGGGTGCAGTGTGCTGTTGAGCGAGATCGCGTGACCGGTCGTGTTCTGAATGGTGCCGCCAGTGTTTGCACTTCCGGTTCCCTGGACACGGAGACTGCCCGATGCGCCGGTTGAGTCGATCACGATACCGTTCACCGGATCCGCCGCGGCGGTGGCGTTTCCTGAGGAGATGTTGCGGAAGGTGAGATGACCCGCGCCGATCGGCGTGCTGGTCACGCGAAGAGCGGTGGCACTCGTGGACGTGATGTCATTCGTGCCGGTGATCGTCAGCGACGCGAAGGTGTTGGAAGTCGCAGCGAAACCTTCTCCCGTGGTCGTGTCGATGTCCAACCCGCCGCTGAAGGTGACGGATCGCGTACCCGCATTCCCGTTCAGAAGAATGCCCGAACCGTTTTCGTCGATGGCGCCGGAGAAGGTCATGTCGTCTGTCGCGTCGTCGCCTGCCCAGGTGGACACCGAGACCGCGCGGCCACCCGTGGCGTTGTTCGTGATGGTGCCGGCATAGCTGACACCGGTGTTGCCGCCGCTCACGTTGAATGCTGGGCCGGTCGCACCGGCGGTGGTGGTGATCGTGCTGCCGCTCGGAGCGGAGAACAGTGCACTCGTCACCGGACCTGTGCTGTCGGACACGCTGATCAGCGACACGCCCGTAGTCGTGGTGTTCGTGCTCGACATGGAGTTGAGCCGGAGATCGATGGTGGCGTTGTTGACGGACACCGCCGGACCACCGGTGGCGATGATGTCGCCCGCGTTCGCGGCGACGGCCAGCCTCATCCCGGTGGCGCCGCTGAGGTTCGCCGGACCGGTACTGGTCAAGGAGAGTCCCGATCCGTTGTCCGCGTAGATGTTGAGGTCCGTGAAGCTGAGATCGCCCGCGACGGTGGTCAGGGTCATGCCCGCCGTACCGACGCCGTTGCCGCTCTGTCCGATGTTCGTGGTGCCGCCCGTGACGGACTGGAAGCCGGCCGAGACCGGGTCTGAGTCGAACGTGGCCGTGTTGACGACGATGCCCTGGCCGGTGGTGTTCGCGTGAACGCTGTTCGAATCGAATCCGGTGACGGTGATGACACCGTTGATGTTGATGCCCGCGCCGCTCGTCGAGAGGATGTTCGTATTGCTGCTCACGTTCAGATTGAGCGTGCCTGCCGTGCGAACGATGTCAATGGCATTGCCCGCGTGAGTGCCGGCCGTGTTCCACGCATTGTTCGTGACGGCGAGCACCAGAGTGCCGGACGTGCCCGCATTGAGGTTGACGTCGATGCCCTCGGCGCCGGCCCCGCGAATGGTGTTGCTGGTGATCGTGGTCGTCCCTGCCGCGGCCGCCGAAGTGGTCATGCCGATCGCATTCGTGCTGCCGGCGATGCTCAACCCCGCGATGGTGGTGTTGACGGCGTTGCCGATCGTGACGCCGATGCCTCCGGAATTGCCGATCTGCGGCTGCGTGGCCGCAGCAACGAGCGTGTGTGTGTTGACCACGAGGGCCAATCCGTGTCCCAGCAGCCGCTGGCCGTTCTTCAGCACGAAGCCGGCGTTCTGGTTGGTCGTCACGGCGTCGCCGACGTAGACGAACACGTGATCGTTCGCGGTCGAGGCAGTCTGCGCCGAAGCCAGCGTGTTGAACGGCAGATGTGACTGACCGTTACCACCACCGGCGGCGTCATTCTTCACGTACCAGACACGGTTCGCGAGGTTGATCGTGACCGTGGCCGGAGCGGAGGTCACGGGTCCCGTGCCGCCGGTGTTGCTGGTCACGGTGTAGCTGAAGGTGTCCAAGGTGATGGCCGCGATTCCGGAGTTGACCGGCGGCGTGTAAAGGAACGTGCCGTCTGCCGCGAGAGTGACCGAGCCTCCGGCGGTGGTGGCGAAGACGCCGCTCACCACGGTGACGTTGCCGGCCGGGAGGTCATTGGTGCGGATCGACCCGGCGATCTGCACGGACGGAGTCGAAGGAGTGGCCGTCGTGCCACCCGTCAGGACGAGGTGCGTGTTGTCGACGGCGTTGCTGTACGAGTCGGCGTTCGCCACGGGCGCGACGGCCAGCGTGTACGTGGCGCCGGTGCCATCGCAGCCGTTGACGTCGGTCACGGTGACGACGATCGGGAACGTCCCGGTCTGCGTCGGCGTGCCGGAGAGGACACCCGCGCTAGAAAGCGTGATTCCCGTCGGCAGCGTGCTGGTCGTGGTGAACGTCGCCGGCGTATGCGTGCCGACTCCGGTTTGCGTGAACGTCTGACTGAAGGCCGCGTTGAACGTGGCCGTCGTCACAACGGGGTTGTTGACGGTGATGACCTGGCAGGCGATGACCAGGTTGTAAGTCGCGCTGGTCCCGGTGCAACCGTTCACGTCCGTCACGGTGACGACGATCGGGAACGTACCCGGTTGGCCGGGAGTGCCGGAGAGCACACCCGCGCTCGAGAGCGTGAGTCCGGACGGCAGCGTGCTGGACGTGGTGAAGGTCGCCGGGGTGTGGGTCCCGACACCGGTCTGCGTGAAGGTCTGGCTGAACGGCGCGTCCACTGTGCCCGTCGTGACACCCGGGTTGTTCACGGTGATGGTCTGGCAGGCGATGACCAAGGTGTAGGTCGCGCTCGTGCCCGTGCAGCCGTTCGCGTCCGTCACCGTGACGACGATCGGGAACGATCCGGGCTGGCCCGGCGTGCCGGACAGCACACCCGCCGTCGAAAGCGTGAGGCCCGAAGGCAAGGTGCTGGAGGTGGTGAAGGTGGCCGCCCCTACCGCGCCACTCTCCGTGAAAGTCTCGCTGAACAGTGCGTCAACGGTGCCGGCTGTGTTGGCCGGGTTCGTCACGGTGATGGTCTGGCAGGCGATCACCAGCGTGTAGGTGGTACTGGTGCCCGTGCAACCGTTGCTGTCGGTGACAACGACCGTCAACGGGAAGCTGCCCGACTGCATCGGAATCCCGGAGAGTACGCCGTTCGTCGCCAGCGTGATGCCCGCGGGCAGGGTACTGGCCGTGGTGAAGTTCGCCGTTCCGATCGCGCCGGTCTGCGTGAATGTTTCACTGAAGGCGACTCCGACGGTCCCGTTCGAATTCGCGGGGTCGGTCACGGTGATGGTCTGGCAGGCGATGACCAGCGTGTAGGTGGCGCCGGTGCCCGTGCAGCCGTTGCTGTCGGTGACCGTGACTACGATCGGATAGGAGCCCTGTCCCGACGTCGGCGTTCCGGAGAGGACGCCCGCGGTGGACAGTGTGATGCCCGGAGGCAGTGCGCTCACCGTGGAGAATGTCGCTGCGCCGATCGCTCCGGTCTGCGTGAAGGTCTCGCTGAACGGTGAGCCGATCGTGCCGTTCGTGTTCACCGGGTTCGTGACGGTGATGGTCTGGCAGGCGATGAAGAGGTTGTACGTCGCGCTCGTCCCGGTGCAACCGTTCGCGTCGGTGACGGTGACGGTGATCGGGAACGAGCCGGTCTGTGTCGGAGTGCCGGAGAGCACGCCGGCCGAGGACAGAGTGAGTCCGGCGGGCAGCGTGCCGCTGGCCAGGCTGTACGTCACGGAGCCGATGGCTCCCGTGTTTGTGAAGGTCTCGCTGAAGGGCGAGTTCGCCGTTCCGTTGGCGTTCGCCGGATTGTTGACGGTGATGGTCTGGCAGGCGATGACGATCGTGTAGGTCGTCCCCGTACCCGTGCAGCCATTCTGGTCCGTGGCGGTGACGGTGATCGGGAACGAGCCGGTCTGCGTCGGAGTGCCGGAGAGCACGCCGGCCGTCGAGAGCGTGAGACCGGTGGGGAGGGTTCCGGTGGCCAGTGTGTAGGTGATGGTGCCGATGCCGCCCGATTGCGTGAAGGTCTCGCTGAACGCGGATCCCGCGATGCCGTTCGCGTTGGCGGGGTTGTTCACCGTGATGACCGGGCAGGTGATGATCAGGGTGTAGGTCGCGCTCGTGCCCGTGCAGCCGTTCGAATCCGTGACCGTGACGACGATCGGGAACGTGCCGCCCTGCATCGGCGTGCCGGAGAGGACGCCCGCGGTCGAGAGCGTGAGACCCGTCGGCAGAGTGCTGGTCGTGGTGAAGGTCGCCGAGCCGATCGCGCCGGTCTGCGTGAAGGTCTCGCTGAACGGCGAGCCGGCCGGGCCGGTCGCGTTCGCGGGGTTGGTGACCGTGATGGTCTGGCAGGCGATGACCAGCGTGTAGGTCGCGCTCGTACCCGTGCAACCGTTGGAGTCCGTCACAGTGACCACGATCGGGAACGAGCCGGGCTGCGTCGGCGTGCCGGACAGCACTCCGTTGGCAGCCAGCGTCACGCCCAGGGGCAGAGTGCTTGCCGTCGTGAAGGTGGCCGTGCCGATCGCGCCTGTCTGCGTGAACGTCTCGCTGAAGGGCGCGCTGACGGTGCCCGCGGTGTTCGCCGGATTGGTGACCGTGATGGTCTGGCAGCCAATGTTCAGCGTGTAGGTCGAGCTCGTGCCGGTGCAGCCGTTGGAGTCCGTCACAGTGACCACGATCGGGAACGAGCCCGTTTGCGTCGGTGTGCCGGAAAGCACGCCCGCGGCGGACAGCGTCAGACCCGTGGGCAGCGTGCTGGCCGTGGTGAACGTCGCGGTGCCGATGGCCCCCGTCTGCGTGAAGGTCTCACTGAACGGAGAGCTTGCGGTGCCCGCGGTGTTCGCGGGGTTGGTCACCGTGATCGTCTGGCAACCGATGATGATCGTGTAGGTACCACCCGTTCCGGTGCAGCCGTTGGAGTCCGTGACCGTGACGGTGATCGGGAACGAGCCGGTCTGCGTCGGAGTGCCCGAGAGCACGCCATTGGCTGCCAGCGTCAGACCCGCGGGCAACGTGCCGGAAGCGAGGCTGTACGTCACGGCCCCGATGGCTCCCGTGTTCGTGAAGGTTTCGCTGAACGCGGAGTTTGCCGTGCCGTTCGCGTTCGCCGGATTGTTGACGGTGATCACCTGGCAGGCGATGACGATCGTATAGGTCGTCCCCGTGCCGGAGCAGCCGTTCGCATCCGTCGAGGTGACGGTGATCGGGAACGAGCCGGTCTGCGTCGGCGTCCCCGAGAGCACGCCGTTGGCTACCAGGGTCAGACCTGTCGGCAGCGTTCCAGTGGCCAGAGTGAAGGTCGGCGAGCCGACGCCTCCGCTCTCGGTGAAGGTCTCGCTGAACGGGCTCGACGCGGTTCCGTTTCCGTTCGCGGGATTCGTGACGGTGATGGTCGGGCAGGTGATGACGAGGTTGTAGGTGCCACTCACTCCGGTGCAGCCGTTCGCGTCGGTCACCAGCACGGTGATCGGGAACGTCCCGCCCTGTGTCGGCGTGCCGGACAGCACACCCGCAGTCGACAGGGTCAGACCGGTCGGCAAGGTGCCGCTGGCCAGCGTGAAGGTCGCGGATCCGACAGCGCCGGTCTGCGTGAAGGTCTCGCTGAACGGCGAGCCGGCCGGGCCGGTCGCGTTCGCCGGGTTCGTCACCGCGATCACATTACAAACGGTGATGGTGAAGGTCTGTGGGAACGATCCCGCGGCGTTGGTGGCCGTGATGGTGATGGAGTAGACGCCGCCGGTTCCCTGCAGTGCGGTGCCGCCGAGGGTGGCGGTGCCGTTGCCGTTGTCGGTGAAGGTGATCCCGGTCGGCAGCGCGCCGGTCTGGCCGAGCGACGGTGCGGGGAAGCCGGTCGTGGTCACGGTGAAGGTCGCCGGAACCGTGGCGTTGAAGGTCGTGCTGTTGGCGCTGGTGATCACCGGCGCCTCATTAATGATGATGGTGAAGCTCTGTACGGCATTGGCACCGACGCCGTTCGAGGCCGTCAGCGTGAAGCCGCCGTACGAGCCGCCCGCCGCCGTCGGCGTTCCGGAGATCGTTGCGGTGCCGTCCAGGTTGTCGGTGAAGGAGAGACCCGTGGGAAGAACCAGGGGAGCGATCGTGATCGCCGGATCGGGGTAACCGATCGTCGTCACCGTGAAGGTACCCGGCGAGCCCTGCGTGAACGTTGCCGAATTCGGGCTCGTGATTCCGGGCGCCTCATTGACGATCAAGGTGAAGTTCTGGATCGGGCTCGAGCCGTGGACATTCGTGGCCTGGAAGGTGAGCGGGTAGCTGCCGCCCGAGAGCGCCGCCGGTGTGCCGGAGAGGACGCCGGTGCCCTGAGTCGGACCGGAACCATCGACGAATGTGACTCCCGCCGGGAGCGTGCCCGTCTGGGCGATGTCCGGCCGCGGACGGCCGGTGGTGGTCACGTCGAAGGTGCCCGCCTGTCCCACGAGGAACGTGGTCGTGTTGGCGCTGGTGATGGTCGGAACCTTGTCGATCGTGATGATGAGCGTCTGCGGAGCGGAGGTGTCCACTCCCCCGTTGGCCGTGCCGCCGTCGTCGTGGATGCGCACGGTGAGCGTGGCGATGCCGTCGGTCCCGACCAGCGGAGTGAAGGTCAGCGTTCCGTTCGGAGCAATGGCCGGCTGGACGCTGAAGAGTCCGGGCGAGTCATTGGTCAGCAGGAAGTCGAGCAACTGCCCCGACTCATTCGCCGGGCCTGCGGAGAGCGAGGTCGCCCAGGGGGTGATCGTCTGCGGGCCGGCCGTGTCGAGAACGGTGACGTCCGATCCCTCCACGAAGCTCGGCACGTCGTTGACGGAGTTGACGTTGATGGTGAACGTCACCGCCGGTGCCGAGGAACCGCCGAGGTTGTCGAACAGCGTGACTGAGACGATCGCCGAGCCGTTCGCATCGAGCGCCGGCGTGAAGGTCAGCGTCCCGTTCGGGGCGATGGCCGGCTGCGCCGAGAAGAGCGCGTTATTGTCGTTCGTGACCGTGAAGCTGACGGTCTGCGTCGGCTCGAGCGGGCCCGGGCTGACCGCCGTGGCCCAAACGGCGCTGTACGCTCCGCTGTCTTCGTTCACCGCGACATCACCGCCCGCGGTGAAGGACGGGTCGTCGTTGACGGGCGTGATGGTGATCGTGAACAAGCGGTTGGGCGAGCTCGCCGGCGGTGTGCCCGTGTCGGTGAGACGAACGCGGATGGTCGCCACGCCGTTCGCATTCGGCGCCGGTGTGTAGGTCAGCACGCCGGTGGGGCTCACCGACGGACCGGCCGAGAACAGGGTCGGGTTCGTGTTGCTGACGATGCTGAACGAGACGGTCTGTCCCTCGCCCACTTCATCGGCAGGACCGGGGCTGATCGCGGTGGCCCACGGGTTCACCGTCTGCGGACCGGAATCCTCGGCGACGGTTTGGTTCGGACCGGCGGTGAACGACGGCTCGTCGTTGACGGGGTTCACCGTGATCGTGAAGGTGACGTTGGAGGTGGAGGCGCCTTCGCTGTCGGTCAGCTTGACCGTCACCGTGGCTTCGCCATGTGCGTTCGTGTTGGGGTCGAAACGGAGCTTGCCGTCCGGGCTGATCGACGGCTGCGTGAAGAAGAGCGAGGGATTGTCATTCGTGACGGTGAAGAACACCGTCTGTGCATCCTCGGACGGGCCGGCGCTGACGTTCGTGGCCCAGGTCTGATCGTAAAGACCGCTGTCCTCATCGACAGTGACGTCGCCCCCGGCGGTGAATGACGGTGGCTCATTGCCCGCGGCGTCGGTGACCTTGATCTCGACGCGAGCGACGTTCGACTCGCGGTTGTCCTGAGTCTTGACCTTGTACTCGAACTCGTCCGGGGTCATCGACTGGGGATGGTCGGGCGAGTAGGTGAAGCTGCCGTCGTCATTGAGCGCGACCGAGCCGCGCTCAGGGTCGGTGACCTTGATCGCCTCGAGAGGCAGACCGAAGGGATCGCCGTCGTTCTGCAGGACGCCCGGACCGGCCACGGCCAGGTTCTGGCCCTTGCGACGCGTATACGTGTCGTCGTCGGCGAACGGCATGTCGCTGGAGAGCCGCGCCACGACGGCGAAGTAGAGGAACTTCTCGGAAGGATTCCCGGACGGGTCGAACCACGAGAACACGCGGAGGACGCGCAAAGCCTGGCTGCCTTCGCTGGCGATGCCGTACACCGTCGAGTCGATGCCCTGCCAGTCGGAGAGAGAGCCATCCAGAATGATGTTGCGCGCCGCGCCCGGAGGGCCGACTGCGCGACGACGAACAGGTGGCGCGGGGATGATGATGTCCGAGCCGTCATCGTCGAGGAGCGAAGTGTGCGTCGCGGAACCGCGTTTGGTCTCGAAGCCGAGACGAAGGTCCTGAGGAATGCCGTTTGAGCCAAAGGCATCGAGACGAATGCGAGTCTCGAACGTGAGCTCGCGGGCGCCGGGCTCGAAGACGGCCGGCCAGCCGGAGGTATCCACATCGATGGGGGACCCGAGCGCATTGCCGGAGCAGAGTTGGCGCTGGACCAGCACCACGTTGGCGCCGTTCGGGGGAACATCCTCGACTCGCGTCGTCAGGACCTGCTCCACTCCCAACATGCCTCCGACGTTGCATCCGGTCGTCGAGTCCCGATCCGTGTCGAAGAAGACCCGGAATTCGGTGGTGGCTGCTCCAGCGATCGAGGTGACCGCGAGGAGAGTGGACACTGCTACGGCGTGAATGAGACGACTAGGAGTCATTGCAGACCCTTCCTTAGTTCTTGAGCAGACACGGATTAGACTTAACGCCCCGCGGTGGCAATCGCGTAAACGGACGGTTGAAGATGGTACCAGAGTTTCGGAAACTGGTCAGGATGGATACACCTGAATAACTACCAAACTGCCTGCGAATCGGATCGCCGCGATTAAGCACTGATTGCTCAATCCAGGAAAAGGGCAAGTGGCCAAAGTATTTGTGACGAACGTCACAAACGCCACCCCCGAACCGAAGGCCTGACCCCTCGTTCTCGCCCTGAGCCACCCCGAACCGAAGGCCTGACCCCTCGGTTCTCGCCGCGCGCCACGCAGAACCGAAGGCCTGACCCCCACGTTTTCTCGCCCCGCGCCACCCCGAACCGAAGGCCTGACCCCTCGTTTCTCGCCCTGAGCCACCCCGAACCGAAGGCCTGACCCCCACGTTTCTCGCCCGGCGCCTCCCCCGAATCGAAGGCCTGACCCCCACGTTTCTCGCCCCGCGCCACGCAGAACCGAAGGCCTGACCCCTCGATGCACGGTTGGGGTGGAGGGAGGGAAGCGGAGGCAAAAAAATACCGGCGGCCGTGGGGCCGCCGGTTTACACGCCCTGCGCACGACGGGGGTGACGCGCGCCACTGCGACGGGGCTGGATTGCCCGCCGCACTCCTGCTCAGTCTTCGACGGTGATCTTCTTTGCTTCGATCGTCGTGGCGTCGATACTTCGACCCTCGACCTCCACCCGGCTCCCCACCGCCACATCCCCCAGAGCGATCTTCGTGTTGTTCCGGCGAATCTGAGTCCCGTTCATTGTCTGTACCGTGATGTCCCCCGCGAACGTGGTCACGACCAGACTGGTCGCGTCGACCGAGGCGACCGTGCCCTCGATCTCGACGTCGCGGCTCTCGTTCGTGTTCTGCACGATCACTCGCGTCGCAGTGTTGGTTCCCGCCGTTGCGTCGCTGGTGGCCTTCACGTGCACTCGCCAATCGACCTGAACGTCGGCCGGCGCGATCGGGGCGTTCCCTTTCCGAATCTCCGTCTCGGGTGTGATGACGAAGGTCACTTCCTCGTTGTGAGAGGTGAACACCACCAATTCGGTCGCGGTCGCACTGCGGACGATTCCTTCGTACTCACGCACTGCCGGAGGATCGTCCTCTTCCCCTTCGTCGCCTTCCTGCACCTTGACTTCGAGGGCCGTGTAGAGCTCCCCGGCCTTGCTCGCTTTGACGTGGACTCGTGTCCCGGCCAGAAGGTCCGCGGCGGTGAGGCGGCGTTCGCCCTTGCGAATGACGGTATCGGGGCCGAGGACGATCGGAACTTCCTCACGTTTGGAGGTAAAGACGACGATGCCGTCTGCCGCCGCGGTCCGGATCACACCTTCGAATTCGTAGACGCGCTCCCGGCCTCGGCTTACGCTCCGCCGCCGCGAGGATTTTCTGGCCGCATTCCCCACGATTTCGACCAGCACCGGTCCCGAACCATCTTCGATCGTGATCGAGGTGTCGATGCCGTCCGACGCACGGTGAAAGTCGAGGTGAACACCATCCGGCACGCCTGCGAAGACAAATGTCCCGTCCTCAGCGACCATCGTCTTCATTCCCGTCCCGCGCACGGAAACCTCGATGCCGGCCGGACTCGCGCCATGGAGAGTGACCTGTCCCGTCAGCAGCCCGTCGCCGTATCCACCCGTCACGGATTCGTGGCGGCCGGTGCAGGCCGCGAACACGATCACCACTCCCATCAGTATTGCGAGACGCCTGAGTTTCATCTGTCCCCCGGAAAAACAAAAGGGGGGCGTAGGTACGCCCCCCTTTTGAGAACTGCTTTGCTTGCTTGGCGATCGTCACACGAGACGAGTCCGCGAAACGTGACCCCCGTCACATCACTCGATCTTCCCCGAGTCTCCCGTGCGGTGATCCGCGATCTGAAATCGCAGGAACTGATGCGCCGCCTCCACGCCCTGCGTCGACGGAGTGGAGATCCGCACGCGGCCTCCCCTCTCGAGATCCTCGTATTGATAGAGGATGGTCGAGCCCAAAGCCTGCATCGCCGGGGCTCCATCCGGCACGCGCGCGTGGATGGCGAGCGGCTTGGTGTAGTTCCCAGCGGCGAACTCCTTCGCGATCTCACGAAGGTGCAATCGAATCGCGGCGATGCTGTCCTCGTCGCTGGCATCGATGGCTTGGACCTCGATCGCTCCTCCATCGGCGAACAGCCGGAACCTGTGTTTCGTCTTCGCGTGCGAGAAGCCCATCACCGAATCGCCCCGCGCATCGATCTTCGCGTGATCCGCGTGCTTCGCGTGATCTGCATGCTTCGCGTGATCCGCGTGCTTCGCGTGATCCCCATGCTTCGCGTGATCCGCATGCTTCGCATGATCCGCATGCTTCGCGTGGTCGCACTGGGAGTGATCGGCACATTCGACGTGCTTCGCGGTCCCGTGCTCGGCGCTCGTCGCGTCGTGCGCGGGTTGCTCGGCTTTTGCTTCCTGCGAGTGCTGCGCATGCATGGGACAGTGGGCCGGCTCCCCTGCCAGGGCGAAAATCAGGACGATTGCGTTCATCATCAATTTCCTTTCAGTCGATTCGGGGCTGCTCCGGCGTTCCCATCTGCCAGCTCGCCGGAAAGGATTTCGTCTTCCATCCTGGACAACGTAAACTCTGGAACCGGTTCCAGGGTCAAGTCAACACGGTGTTACATTCTCGGCTTCTCGAGTCCGCAACCCGTTGTCCGTCGTCGTTGAATGTTGTCCGGCGCAAGGATTCTCGCCGCGACGCACCCAGTCCACGGACCGGGTCTTGAACGAACCGGACAAACGGCAGCCGGCAAGTGCATGTTCGAAGGAAAGGCGTTTCAGCTCGTCCGTCAAGGTGACCCGCGCGAGAACGTGGGCGAGGTGGAATTGTTGCGGCGCGAACTGGCCGCTCGCGACCGGCAGGAGACGGCCATCGCCGAGCTCGGCCAGGCCGCGTTGACCGGCGTCGATCCGCTCATCCTTCTGGGTCAGGCTTGCGCTCTGGTCGAGTTGACATTGCAGGTCTCGCACTGCCGGGCCCTCGAGCTGAACGCCGGTGGCCAGATGATCGTCCGGGCCGCGCTGGGCGGGAACTCTTCGTTCGTGGGCTGCTCGCTCGATGCGGATGAAGACGAGTCGCTGGGCATGGTCACGCTGCTGGGCGACGCGCCGCTCACCTTCGACCACCTCGACGAGGAAACGCGCTTCAAGGCCACCCATCTGCGCGAGGCACATAGTGTGCGGAGCGGAGCAGGCGTGGTGATCCGCACGCAGTACGGGCCGTTCGGCGTGCTCCTCGCGTACTCGGTGGAGGAACGCGCGTTTGCCGACTACGAGCTGGCATTCCTGCGCGCCACGGCCAATATCGTGGGCGAGGCCATGACTCGCGCGCGCACCGAGCACGCCCTGCGAAAGTCCGAGGTGCGGTTGCGTCAGCTCATCGCCACGACTCTCGACGCCGTGGTGACTCTCGACGCGGCACATCACGTCATCGAATGGAACCGGCAGGCCGAGTCCGCGTTCCGCATCCCGGCCCGGGAGATGTTGGGAAAGCCCTTCCGGCTGTCACTCCTGCCCGACGTCCGAATCCACGCCATCCCGCAAGGTCGCCTGTTCGAGACCAACGCCTGCCGGGCGGACGGACAGACGTTTCCGGCGGAGATCACCGTTGCCCCCGCGGGTAAGGGAACCGACGCCACGTTCACCGCCTTCATCCGCGACATCTCCGAGCGGCAGCAGGCCCGCATGCAGCTCGAGGAACGTGAAAAGCGTTTCCGCACCATCGTGGAGAAGAGCTGGAGCGGGGTGGTGCTGCTCGACAGCGAGATCCGCTTCTCCTTCGCCGGCTCATCCACGCAGCATCTGATCGGCTATGAAGAGCGGGAGCTACTCGGCCGGACTCTCTTCGAGTTCGTCCATCCCCGCGATCTGGAGAATGCGCGCATCGTTTGGGCAGACATCGTGGCCAAGCCCAATCACGAGTCCCACGGCGAGCTGCGCTTCCGGCGGAAGGACGGCACGTGGGTCTGGCTGGAAGGGTTCAGTCAGAATCTGTTGCACGAGTCGAGCGTCGGCGCGATCGTCCTCAACTATCGCGACGTCAGCCAGCGCAAGGAAACCGAGAAGCAACTCGAGTACCGCGCCTACTACGATTCACTCACGGCGCTGCCGAATCGCCTGCTCTTCCGCGACCGGCTCGTACACAGTCTGGCGCACGCGCAGCGGAACCGCGTGGGCGTGGCCGTCATGGTCCTGGACCTGGATCGCTTCAAGCTCGTGAACGACAGCCTCGGCCACTCGTTGGGCGACCGTCTCCTGGCCGACGTCGCTCGCCGCTTGCAAGCAGTGCTGCGCGCGTCCGACACGATCTCGCGCATCGGCGGTGACGAATTCAGCATTCTCCTGCCCGAGGTCGTGACGGCGGAAGCGGTGGCCGGTGTGGCTCGCAAGATCCTCGACTCGCTGGCGCGTCCGTTCCGGGTGGATGGGCACGAGCTGTTCGTCACTGCCAGCATCGGCATCGGCTGTTTTCCGTCGGACGGCGCGGACGCGGAGACGTTGCTCAAGTCCGCGGACGCGGCCATGTATCGCGCCAAAGAGCTCGGGCGCAATCAGGCCCAGCTCTTCACGGCCAGCATGAACGAGCGGTACGTTCGCCGATTGGCACTCGAGCAGCACCTGCACCACGCCATCGAGCGCGAACAGCTCGAGCTGCACTACCAGCCCGTCTACGACCGCTCGCGGCGCCGTTACGTCTCGGTGGAGGCATTGCTGCGTTGGCGCGATCCGGCCCGAGGTCTGGTCCAACCGAAAGAGTTCGTCTCCCTTGCCGAGGAGACCGGGATGATCATCCCGATCGGGGCATGGGCATTGCGCGAGGCCTGCCGCCAGCTACGCCTCTGGCACGAACAGGGCTTGAGCCTGCGCATGGCGGTGAACATTTCAGCGGTGCAACTCCAGCAGCGCGATTTCGGCGCCGTGGTGCGGGCGGCGGTAGCCGAGAGCGGCATCGACCCGGAGCTGCTACAGCTCGAGATCACAGAGAGTGCGGCCATGCAGAATTTCGAGCTCACGATGGAGACGTTGCGCGAGCTGCGCACACTCGGCGTGGGCCTGGCCGTGGACGACTTCGGCACCGGCCAATCGTCGCTCATCTACCTCAAGCACTTCCCCATCGACACGGTGAAGATCGACAAGGAGTTCCTCAGCGAAGTGACCTCCGACGAGACCGCCGCCGCGATCGTGTCCTACGTGATCAATCTCGCGCACACGCTCGGACTCAAAGTCGTGGCCGAAGGAGTGGAAACCGAGGAGCAGTACACGTTTCTCCGCCACTACGCTTGCGACATGATGCAGGGCTACCTGTTCAGCAAACCCCTCCCCGTCGACGAGGTGGCTCCGTTCTTCCGGCAGGCCCTGTCGCGCCCGAAGACACTGGAGATCCAGAGCCCACCGCTCACATGAAGGCAGGCGACTCGCCCCGTCCGTTGTCCTTCTCAGTTCAGGGTGATCCTTCCGTACGACTCACTTCGAGTTTCTTCGCTCACTGCGCAGATTTCGAGATGAACGGCTGTCAGGGCAATGCATCGTTGGGTTGTCGGGCGCAGCCCGCGCTGTGGCGCGATCAGCCACGCCGGGACCGCAGGGTTCCAAACTTCCGACTTGCAGCCGCCACCACTTCGGCTACTCTGGCGCCATGTGCAGTGTGTGAATCGATCTGGGTGAGCGGGTCCGCTCCGTCCTGGCTGAGTCGCAGAGCCTCATTACCGCCGCGGTGATCGTCGCCGCGACCGCGATCTTCTACCTCGCCGGCAGCTTTTGGCCCTTGCGAGCCGTCGTGGAGAAGACGCTCCGTCGCATCGCTCGCAATCTCTCGGTGGCGGGCATCTCCCTGGTGGCGACCTCGCTGCTCCAACCCTTGATCCTCTTTCCGGTCGTCGCATGGATCGCTCGGGACCAGATAGGTCTGTTGCAAATCGTGGAATGGCCGCGGTGGATCGAGCTCGTGGCGGGTGTGCTCCTTCTCGACTACGCGTTGTGGTGGTGGCACAGGGCTACTCACCGAATTCCTTTCCTCTGGCGATTCCACCTCGTCCATCACATCGATCTGGACCTCGACACCTCCACCGCGTTGCGCTTTCATTTCGGAGAGCTGGCGCTGTCTGTCCCCGTGCGAGCCGCGACGGTGATCGTCATCGGCGTCGATCCTCAGACGCTATGGCTCTGGCAAACCATCCTCTTCGCGTCGATCCTCTTTCACCATAGCAACCTGAGGTTGCCTCTCGGCGTCGAGCGGATTCTCGTGCGCTTCATCGTCACGCCGCGGATGCACGGCATCCACCATTCCATTCGCAGGGAGGAGACCGACAGCAACTGGTCGTCACTGTTCACGGTCTGGGACTTCCTCCACCGTACGTTCCGCTTCGACGTGCCGGACGAGAAGATCGTCATCGGCGTGCCCGCCTATCAGGACTCCTCCGCCGTGACCATCGGCCGGATGCTCACCTTACCCTTTCGCAGGCAGCGGGACGACTGGTCCTGAACACTCATTGACGGGTTGACCCCCAGCGGAGGCTGGCGGCTACACCACCCGCACGTACTCGTATTCGACCGGCAGACTGTTGATGCCGCGATCCGGCGGGGCGATCCATGCGGCCACCTTGCCCGGTTCGTAGACCGGCTGCATCAGTGACTGCACGAACGCCCGATCGGACGGAGTGGGCAGCCAGCTCGAGAGTTGCTCGGCGTAGGCCTCGGCGGAGATGGGGTTGCCGGCGGGGTCGGTGGGGACGTTGGCCCACAGTCCGACCGTGCGCCGGAAGCGTGAGCTCGGGAGGCGGAGCTCGAAGCTCAGGCCGCCCTTCTCGATGATCTTGTTCCAGCGCTTGACACCGTTCTCGCAATCGCGGATGTAGGCCACGCGCAGCACTTCATTCATGGCGGTGCGCATCGCAACGGTCTCGGTCTTCACACCGCCCGCATCCGGCGCTTCGACGGAGTACTCGCCACCAGCCACGTGATCGTCATAGAGCGATTCGTCAGGCCGGCCCTTGAGTCCGTTGGCGAAGTAGCTCGCGGCGTTCGACGAGATCTCGGAACCGAACAGGTCCAGCGCGGAGCTGAACCAGAAGTTCATGTACTTCTGGATCGTAGTCAGATCGATGGCGCCCGCGGCCCGGATTTTCTCCGGATCGTCCGTTCGGAGCTCGTTCATCACCTCCACCGTGCGGCGCACCACGCGGCCGATGCCGGTGTCGCCGACGAACATGTGATGAGCCTCTTCGGTGAGCATGAACTGGCACGTGCGTGCGAGTGGATCGAAGCCGCTCTCGGCCAGCGCCTTGAGTTGGAACTTGCCGTCGCGGTCGGTGAAGTACGCGAACATGTAGAAGGACAGCCAGTCCTGGATCGGCTCATTGAACGTGGAGAGGATGCGCGGCTTGTCGGCGTCGCCGGAGTGCCGCTCCAGCAGTCCCTCCGCCTCCTCGCGACCGTCGCGGCCGAAGTAGGCATGGAGCAGATAGACCATGGCCCACAGATGGCGTCCCTCTTCGACGTTCACCTGAAACAGGTTGCGGAGGTCGTACAGCGACGGCGCGGTGGTGCCGAGGGCGCGTTGCTGCTCGACCGAAGCGGGCTCGGTGTCCCCTTGCGTGACGATGAGACGGCGCAGCGTCGAGCGATGCTCGCCCGGGACGACCTGCCAGGCCGCCTGCCCGATGTTGTCGCCGAAGCCGATGGTGCGATCCGGTTTCGCATCCGCCAGAAAGATCCCCCAGCGATACTCCGGCATCTTGACCATGCCGAACGTCGCCCACCCCTGCTGATCGACCGAGGTGGCCGTGCGCAGGTACACGTCGTTGTTGCGGAACACCGCCGGCCCCAGGTCGTTCCACCAATCGAGAAACCTCGGCTGCCAATGCTCGAGAGCACGCTGGAGGGTCTTGTTGGTGGTGAGGTCCACGTTGTTGGGGATCTTGTTCTCGTAGTCGATCGGCATGAGTTCCTCGCTGTCCGAGCTCTCGCTGGGTTGTCAGTGGTCGGTTGTCCGTTTGGGGTGGCGTGGCGCCTGGCCGGTGGGCGTCGTTTGCTGACGGCTGGAAGTCTCGTTCTCGCGAGATCGCGCATTCAACCGACAACCGGCAACCGCCAACCCGATCACACACGCTCCCAGGAGAACTTCGGCTTGGTCCCGCTTCCGAACACCTTGAGCGCGCCCTGTTCCCCCACGGCGTTGGGGCGGATGAAGATCCAGTTCTGCCAGGCGGAGAGGCGGCCGAAGATCTTCGTGGCGATCGTCTCGCGTCCGCCGAAACGAAGACTCGCTTCCATGCCTGTGAGCGCGTCGGGCGAGAGGCTGGCGCGCTCTTCGATGGCCAGCCGCAACTCGTCTTCCCAGTCCAGCTCGTCGGGCGCATACGTGACCAGGCCTGCTTCGAGCGCCCCTTCCGCGTCGAGCAACGCCTCCTGCTGCAGCGCCGTTTCTCTGCCGAAGCGCGTCTGCAAGCGGGTCATGCCGTTGCACATCGCATAGGGGCCGAAGTTCATCAGGCTCAGCGCAACGTGCGGCGTGTCTTCGCCGCCCTGGAGCATGTACGAGCGATCGGCCGCGAGGGCCAGCTCGAACAGAGTTCCTGCGAACGCGGAGCCGGGATCGATGATCGCGTAGATGCTGCGCGACGACACGTCCAGCCGCGAGAATGTGCGCCGCATGAACCCGAGGGTCTCGCGTACGAACCAGTGCTCGGCATGACGGTGGAGTGCGCGATCCGTGCGCAGCATCGCGTCGATCTGGCCGCGCGTCTTGAGGATCCAGATCCCCGCTTCGCGCACGTTCGTGCGCAGGTGCAGGATGGCGTCGTCCAGCTCGCGGGCCATGGCCAGAGGCCACCACTGCGCGCCGCGCTCCACGATCGCGTCGATGTCCTCCGGCTCACCACTCGAAGGACCCGAGACCGTGATCGTGATCGTCCGCGCGGCAGCGTCGATGGCCACGTCCACGTGCTCATAGTGCAGCCCGTGCTCGTCCACCGCGCGGCGCAACGGCGTGAGCGTGATCGCTCTCGCATCGGCCGGGCGATCCGTCTTCTCCGCCAATGCCGTCGCGCGCTCGCGCACCTTCTCCGCGAACGCACGCGCGGGCACGACTTCGTCCACCAGACCCCAAGCCTTCGCTTTCGCGCCGCCGAATCCTTCCGCGGTCGTGCAGAAGACGTCCGCGAGATCGCGTCGCACGCGGCGCTTGTCCACGAGCCGCGTCAGTCCGCCCGTTCCCGGCAGCACCGCCAGGAGAGGCACCTCGGGGAAGCTGACCGTGCTCGAGCGATCGTCCACCAGCACGATCTCGTCGCACGCCAGCGCCAGCTCGTAGCCACCTCCGGCGGCCGTACCGTTCACCGCGGCCAGGAACTTCAGCCCCGAGCTCTCGCTCGAGTCCTCAATACCATTGCGAGTCTCGTTCGTGAACTTGCAGAAGTTCACTTTCGTGGCATGGCTGGCTTTGCCCAACATATAGATGTTGGCGCCGGCGCAGAACATGCGGTCCTTGCCGCTGGCCAGGACCACCGCGCCCACCTCCGGATGCTCGAAGCGGATGCGGTCGAGCGCGTCACGCAACTCGATGTCCACGCCGAGGTCGTAGGAGTTCAGCTTCAGCTTGTAGCCTTCGTCGATGCCTCCGTCCTCGTCGACGTCCAGCGTCAGCGTCGCCACCGGACCATCGAAGGAGAGGCGCCAGTGCCGGTAGGTATCCGGGTGGCGGTCGAAAGTAATCATGCGTGCTCCTGAAACGCTCGTCCGGAATTATAATTCCTGTTTCACAGCCAACTGCTTCAGCACTTCCCGTACCGATCGTTCGATCGGGACGTTCGTCGTGTCGATGGCGAGGTCGGCCCGCCCGTAGAGCTCATTGCGCTCCTCGAGAATCCGGCGGAGGTCGTCCATGGCCTGAGCGGACCGGACACCCGACTGCTCGAGAGGCCTCAGATCGCCCTGATCCAGGACGCGCTGCATGTGCTCCTCGGGAGTGGCGCGGATCCACACGGTGAAACAACTGCGCAGCAGCAACTCGTAAGTCGCGCTCTCCGACACGATGCTGCCCCCGGTGGCCACAATGAACCGAGGATGCGTGACCAGCAGTTCCTGCAACGCCTGCAGCTCATAGCGTCGATAAGCCTGTTGTCCATAGAGCTCGAGGATCGCGCCGAGCGAGGTGCCGGAAAGGCGCTCGATCTCGCGGTCGAGCTCGACGAACGGAACGCCGGCTGCGCTGGCGGCCGCCGCACCGATGGTGGTTTTGCCTGCGCCGCGCAGCCCGACCAGTGCGATGTGCTGCGAGCGCGACCCGTTTGCATCTGACGCGAACCCCGCAGTGAGTGACACATACGCCTCGGTCAGTTGCTGAGGACTCAGCCGGGAAAGGAACTGCCGGAGCAGCGTCATCTCCGGCGACGCGGGCTCGTCTTCAACGAGCCGGCTGAGCGGAAGGCCGAGCGCAGTGGCGATGTGGCGAAGGAGCACGATGGACACGTTGCCCTTCCCCGACTCGAGTTGCGTGAGATAGCGCTCGGAGATCCCCGCATGATGAGCGAGCAGTCTCCGGCTCATGCCGCGTCGCGCGCGCTCGCCCCGAATGCGCTCCCCGAACGCGCGGAGGAAGGAGTCGTCCTTCGTCGTTTCCTGCGACATTTCAACCTTCTTAGTACAGCTTCCCGGAAGTCGGTGTCCAGTGGGGTGGTCCGTTGTGGGTTCTCAGTTCAAGGTGATCTGTACTGCCGATCGCTCGCTCCGCAGATTTCGAAATGAAGTAGCTGTCATCCCGAGCGTCGAGCTCCCAAGAACACCCAATGTTCACAGGGTAAGAATGCACGCTGATCGGAGGCTGCATCGCCCCCCTCATCCGGCCGTTGGCCACCTTCTCCCCCCAAGAAGCCGGGGGGAGAAGGCTCTCGATTGAACACTCTCGCGATGAACCAATTCAACGAATGATGAACCCGGCTCGCGATGCCCACACACCGAGAGCCTTCTCCCCTCCGCAGAGGGGAGAAGGTGCCGAAGGCGGATGAGGGGTCTCCCTCGTGGCAGGTACGCAGCCTTCTGTTTCTTGCTCTCAAGTGCGCCGCACGCGGCGTGGGCCCGCTCAGGATGACAGACCAAATGCATCGTTGCTTTGTGCAGCACACTCGCAACCCGTCGGCCGAAGCTCACTCCGGACGCTCCGGTCGAGGAAGTATAGTTCCGTCGCACGACCCGCCAGAAGACGGTTCTCTGACGATCGACGTTCTTTTTTCAGACGGCCGGTGGGTACATTGCGCCAGACGTCCCCAATTCGTGCCTCCCCTACCGTTAATCGAAAATCGGAGAAGTCTGTGAACCGTCGCCTGACATTCCTTCTGGTCGTTCTCTGCGCCCTCACCCTCTCCGCGGTGGGACAGCCGCTCACGAAGTCGGCCATTCAGGTCGATCCGGGCAGCACCAAACAGACCGGCGCGACGTTCGCCTACCGGCTGACCTACAACTGCAGCAGCACCTCCGGCCCCTGCCTCAATGCCGAGGTCGTGGACCTGTTGCCGATCGAGGTCCAGCAAGTTTCGACGGTCCCGGCCAGCCCGACCGGAGATGTCGCCGCGATCAACGTGACCCCGAACTTCATGGGCAGCGGACGCACGCGCGTGCAGTTCGTGATGATCACGCCGCTCCCGGCAGGCAACAGCGGAGATCTGTTGATCAACGTCCGCTTCCCGAACGGCAGCACGCCCGACGGGACCGTCGCCGTGAACACGGCCGACGCCATCAACCTCGGCGCCTCCCCGGGCACCTTCACGACGCCTCCGGTCAACGTCACCGCAGTCGCGACGGTGCAAGTCACGACCGTCAAGACCTTGACCACTTCGCCCGCGAACCTGGACCTGCCGGAGACCTACCGGCTACGCACCTCCGTCGCGAACAGCAACGGTGCGCTGAGCCTCACGAGCATCGGCCCGATCGTCGACACCCTGCCGCCAGGGACCGTCTTCAGTGGCGCCACGCCGGCTGCGGACTGCCAACCCGGTTGCGTCGGCACCACGCCGGCCACCGTGACCTGGACCTCCCCCTGTTCCGTTCCTCTCAACCCCGGCCAGAACTGCGACATCTTCGTCAACGTCGTGTTCCCATCGGGAACGTTCCCCTCCGGCACGAATGTGACCAACTCTTTCGCCGTGGATGCCACGCCACTCGGCGAGCCGCCTCAGTCCTTCGGACCCGGCCAACTGACCCACACGGTGACCACGTTCGTGCCGAGCCCAAGCGCCGGCCTGTCGAAGAACATGGCCGGCAACACGCCCAACCCGCCGACCCTGAACCAGACGTTCAGCTTCGACCTCAACGTCTCGAACAGCGGCAACGTCCCCCTCGACAACCTGGTCGTCATCGACACGCTCCCCGTCGAGATGCTGGTGTCCTCGGTGACGACCGGCGCCTACACCAACCTCACCGACTTCGCGGTCGGAGAAGGCGTCCGCGTCAGCTACGAAAAGAACACGGCGCTGGGTGTCTTCACGTTATGGGGCAGCTCGCCCGCGACGACCACCAACACCACGCTCAACGCCCCGCCTCCGGGCCTCGGCGCGGGCGAGTACCTCACGCGCATCCGCTGGGAGTACGGCCAGGCCGCGGTGGGGATGTCCTCCAGCACCCGTCCCATCATCACCGGCCAGATCATCAATCCCGACAACGCGGGAGGCCCGGTCGCGTTCGGAGACACGATCCAGAACTGCGCGGCACTCAACGCCGTCTACACCGCCGGCCCCACCAACGTGAACCAGAGCGACTGCCAATCGTTCGTGCTCAGCGGATCGTTCGCTCAGCTCAATCCCGCCAAGGAGAACCTCTCCGGAGGCGGCCCCTTCAACCCCGGACAGAACGTGAGCTGGAGGCTGCGCGTGCGCAGCGCATCCCAGTCGAGCGATTCCCTTCCGCTCGAAGACATCACCGTCAGCGATCTCCTGCCGGCCGATCTCCTCTTCAGCACCTGGACCTTCGACGACCAAAGCACCGGTCTGCCCGCACCGCAGAACTTCAGCCAGGTCCCGAACTTCGCCGGCACGGGTCGCACGCTCCTGCGCTGGACCTGGAATGCGGGCAGCGGCAACCTCGCTCCGAATCAGCAGGTCTGGATCAACATCAGCACGACGATCCGCAACGGAGCCCTCTTCGGATCCCTCAGCAATGACGTGCTGCTCGATCCCGACGCAGCCGGACTCGGCCAGCGCTGCAGTGGCTCCTCCCAGGCCGACACCCTCGACTACGACGGCGACGGCGACACCGCCGAGACGCTCTGCCGCGCGACGGGCTCGATCAACGTCGCCGGAATCGCGCAGCTCGTCTCCAGCATGACCATTCACGGCACCTGCGACGGCGGCGCGGTCTCGTCCTCCGCGGGGACTCTGATCGGCGGCGGCATCGAGTACCACCTTCGCGTCCAGAACGTCGGCACGGTGCCGATGCAGAACTTCGTCCTCATCGACATCCTCCCGTTCGTGGGAGACACCGGCGTCCGCGACACCAACCCGCGCGGCTCGCAGTGGACACCGCTTCTGGCGGCGCCGATCGTGCCGCCTCCCGGCACCACGCTGTACTACTCGACCTCCGGCAATCCATGCCGAGGCGAAGTGGGCGGCCCCGTCGTCTCGTGCGACCCACCCAACTGGACCACCGTCGCGCCCATGCCCATCACCAGCGCGCGCTCGTTCAAGCTCGAGTTCGGCGATCGCGTCGTCAATCCCTTCGACTTCGTCGAGTTCACCTTCATCATGACCACGCTGGGCGACGTGCCTCCGGCCGCAACCGCGTACAACTCTTTTGCATATCAAGCGGACCGCGGCGACGGTCTGGGATCGCTGGCCGCCGAGCCCCAGAAAGTGGGCATCGCCATCGGCGCCTGCGAAGCCGCATCGCTCGGCGACTTCGTGTGGGTCGACACCAACGACAACGGCATTCAGGATGACGGTCCCACCGGAATCAACGGCGTGTTCGTGCGGCTCTTCACACCAGGCCCGGACACCATTCCCGGCACACTCGACGACGTGCCCCTGGCCTCGACCATCACCGGCAACGGTCCAGACAGCGCGCCAGGCTGGTATTCGTTCCCGGGCCTGGCACCCGGCGACTACGTCGTGCGCATCACGCCGCCGCCGTCGTACGAGCTCTCCACGCGCGATCAGGGCAGCGACGCGGCGGACTCCGATGGCGACGCGAACGCGTCCTCGCACGTCGTGACGCTCTCGGTCGACGAGGACGATCCCACCATCGACTTCGGCCTCGTGCCGACCGCACTCGGCGCGGCAGGCAACTACGTGTGGTTCGACCGCAACAGCGACGGCATCCAGAACGAAGCCACCACCGACGGCGCGAACGGCGTCACGGTCCGTCTCTATCTCGATGACGGCGATGGCAATCGCGAGCCCGGCGGCGATGACCCCCTCGCGGCAACCACCGTCACCGCGAACGATGTCTACGGCCGTCCCGGCTATTACCTCTTCGATGGACTGGCGCCCGGGCTTCCCTATTTCATCCAGTTCGTCGATCCCGCCGTGGCTACGTCGCTGACCACACAGGACGCAGGCGGCGACGACACGACCGACTCCGATGCGCGACTGAGCGATGGCACGGGGCCCGTGTTCACCGTGGCCCCGCTCGAGCTCAATCCCACCTTCGACGCCGGCTTCATCACCGCCACGGGCACGCTCTCCCTCGGCGATCAGGTGTGGGCCGACGCGGACAACGACGGCATCTTCGAGCCGCAGAACGGTGAGCTCGGCATCGACGAGGTCCGTCTCGATCTCTACCGCGACATCAACAACGACGGCGAGCCCACGCTCGACGAGTACCTCGACACCACGACCACCGCCACGACCTCCGGATTCGCGGGCCGGTATCTCTTCGACGACCTCGCTCCCGGCACTTACATCGTCGTGGTCGCACCGGAGAACTTCAACGGTGGTGGCGCACTGGCCGGTCTCAGCACCAGCACCGGCAACGATCCCGCTCCCGATCCCGACGATGACGTCAACGGCGACGACAACGGCACGGACATCGGTGCACTCACCGCCAGCCGCCCGGTGACGTTGAGCGACAATGGCGAGCCGACCGCCGAGGATGGCAACAACGACTCGAACCTCACCGTCGACTTCGGCTTCATCACCGCGGGAGATCCGCCCGACTTCGACTATGGCGACGCGCCGGACGTCGGGGCCGGCACGGCCAACGGCGACTATCAAACGACCGCGCTCGACACCGGAGCGCGCCATCTCCTCGGAGTGACCAACGCGCCGTACCTCGGTGCCTGCGTCGACAGCGACGGCGGCTTCCTGCAAAACACCTCCGCCGATGCGGATGACATCACCGCCGGCACACCCGTCGGCACTTGCGCGGGCACCGACGACGAAGACGGCGTCGTCTTCAGCGGCGCGTTCACTCCCGGCTCCACGGCTTCCTTCTCCGTCACCGCCGGAGGTCCGACCGCCTGCACGCTCGATGCGTGGGTAGACTGGAATCAGAACGGCGACTTCGGCGACTCCGGCGAACAAATCGCCACCTCGCAGACCATCCCCACCGGCGCGCCGACCGTGCTCACGCCGGTCGTGCCCGCGGGAGCGATTCCCGGCAGCACCTACGCGCGCTTCCGCTGCTCCACCGCCGGCGGCCTCACGCCCTCCGGCCCGGCCGCGGACGGCGAGGTCGAGGACTACTTGATCGGGATCATCGGCCACGACGCCGGCGACGCGCCGGCCAGCTACGGAACGCAAGGCGCCGGACGCGCGCAACACGTCATCACGCCCGGCACCGGGCTCACGCTTGGCTCATGTGTCGACACCGAGCCGGACGGACAGCCGAGCGTTGGCGCCAATGGCGATGACACGAATGCAGGCACCAGCCGCGTGGGCAGTTGCTTCGATGATGAAGACGGCGTGATCTTCGACGGCGCCGTCGTGACCTGCACCACCCTCGACATCACCGTGAACGCGGGCGCAGCCGGTCTGCTCGACGCGTGGATCGACTACAACCGCGACGGCGACTTCGGCGACGCGGGCGAGCAGATCTTCATCAGTCAATCCCTCGTGGCGGGTCTCAACGGCCTCAGCACCGTCGTGCCGTGCGCTGCCACAGGCGGAGCCTCCTATGCACGCTTCCGCCTCTCCTCGGCTGGCGGACTCGCGCCGGCGGGCGACGCGGCCGATGGCGAAGTGGAGGACTACGCCGTCACGATCGAAGTGCTCGACTTCGGCGACGCACCCGACTCCTACGGCACCACCATCGGCGCGGACGGCGCGCGGCACGTCGTCGTGCCCGGCTACTCCCTCGGAGCCACCATCGACTCCGAAGCGAACGGCCAGCCAAACGTGGGAGCGACCGGCGACGGCGCCGACGAAGACGGCGTGACGATGCCGGCCACGCTCATCGCGTGCAGCTCCGTCAACATCCCGGTCACCGTCACCAACACGGCCGCGGTCAATGCGCGGCTACTCGACGCGTGGATCGACTTCGACGGCAACGGAACCTTCGATGCCGGAGACCGCATCGCCACCGGACTCGCACTTGCCGCAGGCGCGAACAACGTCGCCGTCAACGTCCCGTGCAGCACGGTCACGGCCGCCTCGTACGCGCGCTTCCGGCTCAGCAACCAAGGCGTATCCGGCCCCGACGGTCTGTCGGATGACGGTGAGATCGAGGACTACGCCGTCGCGTTGCAGGGACTCGACTTCGGCGACGCCGCCGATCCCACCTATCCCACACTGCTGGCCTCGAACGGAGCGCGTCACGCGGTGCTCCCCTCGAACAATCCGCACCTGGGTGCGAGCGTGGATACCGAAGCCGACGGCGCACCGAACGCGGGCGCGAATGGCGATGACTCGGCGGGAACCGACGACGAGAACGGCGTCACCTACGGACCACTCATCCCGGGCGAGACCGGCAGCGTCACCATCGTCGCCGGAAGCACCGGCGGCCTCGTGAATCACTGGATCGATCTCAATCGCGACGGCGACTGGAGCGACATCGGCGAACAGATCGTCACCGAGCAAGTCTTCGCAGCCGGTTCGTCACAGGACTTCACCTTCCTCGTGCCGGCGGACACCACCCCCGGCGGCACCGTATCGCGCACGCGCATCTCCTCGCAGAGCGCCCTCGGCGTCACGGGTGCGGCGAGCGACGGAGAGATCGAAGACCATCTCGTCAACATCCTCGCCCCCGGACCGCGCATCGGCGTGGCCCTGAACATCGTGTCCTCGGTCTACGCAGGGCCGTGCGGCGTTTACGACGTGACGTTCGACGTCCTGCTGCGCAACCTCGGCAACACGACTCTGAACAACGTCCAGGCCACCACTCCGCTGGCCACGGTCTTCGTCCCGCCGGCCGTGTACAGCATCACGTCGATCACCAGCGGCGACCTCGCCGTGAATCCCGCATACGACGGCGATGCCGTGCAGACCATGCTGCTTCCCGGCGCGACACTCAGCGCGGGCCAGAGCGCGACCCTCCGCGTCGTGCTTCATCTCAATGCCACGTGCCAGGTGATCACGTATCCCCTGTCCACCATCGGCACCGGTGAACCACCCTCCGGCCCGCCCGTGAGCGACACCTCACAGAACGGCACCGACACGGATCCCGACAACGACGGCGACCCCACGGACAACAATGAACCGTCCCCCGTCGAAGTGGTCATCGTGGCCTTCCAGGCCATCCCCACCCTCGACGAATGGGCCCTGATCGCGCTGGCACTGCTCGTCGCCGCAATCGCATGGAGACGCATGAGCTGATCCAAAGAGACCACGATCGAGCCGAGGAGTGCCGGCGGAACGGTCCTGAGCGTCGAGCTTCCAAGAAACTCCCAATGTTTGCAGGCTCAAAATGCAGACTGATCGGAGGCTGCATCGCCCCCCTCATCCGGCCGTTGGCCACCTTCTCCCCCCAAGAAACCGGGGGGAGAAGGCTCTCGATTACACACCCTCGCGATGAACCAATTCAACGAATGATGAACCCAGCTCGCGATGCCCACACACCGAGAGCCTTCTCCCCTCCGCAGAGGGGAGAAGGTGCCGAAGGCGGATGAGGGGTCGCTCTCTGGCAGGTACGAGGCTTCTGTCTCTTTCCCTCAGGCGCGCCGCGCAGCGGCGTGGGCCGGCTCGGGATGACAGCCCATTTGTCGTGCTTCAGACAGTTCCCGTGTGTCGAATCGGAGTGTGCGGAAATCTGTGAGAAATGCGGGATAGAGCCCCGGCGGCCTGGCGAACCTATATTGCACAAGCAAGCCGATTGTCACCTCCACCATCCCCGGGGTCCATATGTCGCAGCGAGTCACAGTGGTGTGCCCACCCGAGGCATCGGCGCCCGACGAATTAGGCCATCATGACGGCATGCCGGAGTGCCGTCGGTGAAGCCACGCGGTCCCCGTCGCATCAGGCATTGGCTGTTTCTCCTGGCAGTGGCCGCCACCCTTCCCTTCGCGATTCTCACCGTCATTCAATTCGTGACCGAGTTCAAGGCGGTGAGGGAACGAGCAGAGCAGGGCTCCCTCAAGGAGGCGCAGGCCATTGCCATTCGGCTCGTGGGAGAGCGGACCGCCGCGAGGACGATGCTCGAGCAACTCGCCAATCGCCCCGGAATCCAGAACCCGCAGGTCCAGATCAACTGCGGATTCGCGAGCTTCCGGCAATCCGTCCCGCACTACGCCAACATCGCTCTCTACGATTTGTCCGGCACTCCCATCTGCTCGGCGGTGCCGTGGACACCGGGGAGCACCGTCGCCGGAATGAAGTGGTTCGAGCAGATCAAACGCACCGGCCAACCGCTGGCCAGCGAACCGGAACTGAGTCCCATCCTTCACGACTGGGTCGTGTTTCACGCGCACCCCGTCTTCGACGAACGACGCACTCTGGAGACCTTTCTGGTTGTGCCCGTGTTGGCGTCGCGATATCGGGAACTGCTGAAGACCCATTCGCTCCCGGCCAACGCGATGGCGACGCTCATCGATGGAGACGGGACCATCATTGCCCGGACGCTCGACCACGAGAAATGGGTCGGAAAACGACCAACCGGCGCCGAAGCGATCCGCCTCACTCTGGCCTCGAATGACGCCACGTTCCGCGGGCGTGGAGTGGAAGGGGTCGACCGCGTGTATGGAGTGGCCCGAGGGGAACAGGGATGGCGAGTGCTGGTCGGGGTACCCTCCAGCGTCGTCTTTGCGCCGCTGCGGCGATTCATCGTCGTGCAGAGCGCCATCCTCACGGCCCTCTTCGCCGCGTTCGTCGTCTTGAGCACCTTCGTGGCCCGGCGCATCGAGCAGCCGGTCGTGGGGCTGGCGAACCGGACCCGGCATCTCATGAGCCCGGGAACCGTAGGAACACTGCCCGAGGAAGGACCGGCCGAGATCGCCGGGCTGGCGCGATCCATCAACGAGATGCTGGAGGTCCGCGCGGAACGCGAGCGCCTCAACGCCCTCATCATCGAGTCCACCGCCGACGGCATTTGGATGACCGGCAGGACGGGCGAGGTGACGTTCATGAACTCCCGCGCCGCGGAGATGCTCGGCCGGCCGGCGGCCGATCTGCTGGGAAGCCCCTTGGCAACGAATTTCACCGGCGAGGCACGCTCCGCGGTGGAAGCGCTCCTCCAGACCTGTCGCACGGGACAGATCGCCCGGTCCGATCTGGACGTTCCGAAGAACGGCCAGGACGCACGATGGCTCCTTTCCGCGTCCCCCCTCTACGACGCCTCGGGCAATTTCGCGGGCTCCATCATCACCACGACCGACGCCACCGCCCATCACCGCGCCGAAATGCTGGTGCGGGAGAGCGAGGCCCGGCTGCTCAGCATCTTCTCCTCGGCCATGGATGCCATCATCACCGCCGACGAGCACCAGCGCATCGTCATGTTCAACGCAGCGGCCGAAGCCATGTTCGGCATCACCCGCGCCCAGGTGCAAGGTCAGCCCCTTTCTACCTTGATGCCGGAGCGCTTTCGCAGCCAGCACTCGTCCCACGTCGAGCACTTCGGCAATGCCCATGAAACGCAACGAGGCATGGGCAGCCTGGGCGCCGTTTACGGCCTGCGCGCCAACGGAGAAGAGTTCCCCATCGAGGCCTCGATCTCCCATGTACGCGTGGACGGGCGGCACCTCTACTCCGTCATCCTTCGCGACATCTCCAAGCGATTGGAGGCGGAGCGGGCCATTCGCGAGAGCGAATCGCGGCTGGCCGTGGCGCTGGAGTCCTCTGGTGCCGCCGCCTGGAACATCGATGTCCGCAAGGGCGAGGTCCATTTCGACGAGTCTTACTCGACGATGCTGGACCTCCCACGCCATCCGCCGGTGCGCAAGATGGATGAGCTCCTGGCGCTCATCCATCCGGACGACCTGGAGCGAGCCGTGGCGGCTCTCGACGTGGTGATGGCTGGTCCGAACGATCGGCTGGACCTCGAGCTGCGGCAGATCACGGCATCGGGCAGACCCATCTGGGTCGTTGTCTCGGCCAGAGTCGTCGAGCGCGACGAACAAGGAGTGGCCACCAGGATCGTCGGTTCCAGCCGCGACCTGACCGACAGCAAGCGGTCACAATTCCGGCTGGAGCAGGAGACCGAATTCAACCGGAACCTGGTCAATGCCTCTCCTGCGTTTTTCCTCGCCTTCGACCCATCCGGCAAGATCATCGTCATCAACGACGCCTTGCTATACGCCCTGGGCTACGAGCGGGACGAGTTGCTGGATCGTCACTTCGACAGCATCGTGCCGGCGCACGGCCTCGACGAGGCCAACCGGGCATTCCGGGTGTTGGCTGAGTCTCTCGAGGCCATCGCGCTCGAGATCAGCCTGCAGACGCGCGACGGCCGGGAGATCGTCGTCGAATGGCGCGCACGGCCCGTGTTGTCGGAGACCGGCGCCGTCGACTTCGTCTTCGCGATCGGGCTGGATGTGGGCGAGCGCCGCAAGGAGGAGCTGGCTCGCGAGCGCTACGCCGAGCTTCTGGCCGCCGTCAACGAGACCGCCATCACCCTGCTGTCCCATCATGATGTGGAGGAGACGCTGCAGATGATCGCCGCGCGCGCAGCCGCGCTCACGGGTGCGGCCGGTTCGTTCGTGGAGCTCTGCGATCCGGAGACAGGGGTGATGCGCGTTGTGGCCGCCACCGGAATCTCCTCTCCCTACATCGGGAGAGTGGTCGAGCACGGTCAAGGGTTGGTGGGAACCGTCCACGCCACTGGTCAGGCGACCATCGTCGAGGACCTCCAGCAGTGGCCCGGCCGCCCCAGCGGTTCGATCGACATTCATGCCGCAGCGGGCGTTCCCATCCTGTCCGGCCTGGAGGTGGTGGGAGTACTGGGCATCAGCGAGTCGGACCCGGACCGGCGGATCTCGGCCGAGCAGACCGAACTGCTGAAGCGTCTGGCCCAACTCAGCTCCATCGCCATCGACAACGCCCGGCTGATCGCCGATGCCAAGAGAGAAGTCGGCGAAAGGGCCCGTGCAGAAGCGGAAGTACGGAGCCTCAATGCCGGGCTGGAGGTGCGCGTGCAGGAGCGCACGATCCAGCTCCAGAACGAAGTCACTGAGAGAAAGAAGGCCGAAGAGGAACTGCGGCAGCGGGGTGCTGAGCTCGCGGCCATGAACCTCGAGCTGGCCGCCGGCGCACGCATGAAAGACGAGTTCCTGGCCAACATGAGCCATGAGCTGCGCACGCCGCTGAATGCCATCCTGGGCATGGCGGAAGTCCTCCGCGAAGAAATTCATGGCCCACTCAACTCCAATCAGAACGAATCGCTCGAGGTCGTCACTCAGAGCGGGACGCACCTGCTCGAGCTCATCAACGACGTGCTCGACCTCTCCAAGGTGGAAGCCGGTAAAGTCGAACTGGAGGTCCATCCGGTGGATGTCCGAGGAGTCGCGGAGGGCAGTCTGCAAATGGTCCGCGAGCCGGCCTTCCGCAAACAACTGACTCTCACCCTCGACATCGATCCCACTGTGGAATCCGTCGATGCGGACGAGCGGCGCCTCAAGCAGATCCTGATGAACCTGCTCTCCAACGCCGTCAAGTTCACTCCGCACGGTGGCTCGGTAGGTCTGGGCGTCGACGGCGATTCCGAAGGCAATACCGTCCGGTTCACCGTATGGGACACCGGCATCGGCGTGCCTGAATCGCAACTGACCCGCCTCTTCACTCCCTTCTTCCAGGCCGATAGTGGCTACACCCGGCAATATTCGGGAACCGGACTGGGGCTCTCCCTCGTGCGCCGGTTTGCGGCGCTGCATGGAGGAAGCGTCGACGTGGAGAGCACCGTGGGAGTGGGCAGCAGGTTCAGTGTCACTCTTCCCTGGCGCCACATCGACGTGCTGGCCCGGCCGGACGATGTGGTGTTTCCGCGGCTTGGCGGGAGTGTCGAGGGCCCCGTCCTGATCGTGGAAGATGACCCAACCGCGGCCGCGCAAATCGCCCGCTACATCGGTGAGCTCGGACTGCAAGCCGTGTTGTCTGATGGCACGGAAGAGCCCCTGGAACTGGCCATGCGCATCCGGCCATCCACGATCATCCTGGACCTCCTGTTCCAGTCCACCAGTGGCTGGCAAATCCTAGCGATCCTCAAGGCCTCACCAGAGACGGCGGAGATCCCCGTCTTGATCGTGTCGGTCGTCGATGATGCCGCCCGCGGGCTGGCCATGGGCGCGGCCGGCTACCTGCTCAAGCCTGTCAGTCGCGAAGGCCTCGAGAGTGCCCTGGCTCGCGTCATGACCATCCCCAGGGAAACCTCCGGCCAAACGCACCCTCTCATCTTGATCGCAGAAGACAATGAAACGAACATCCGGCTGATGGAGAGCTACCTGGGCACCCTGGAGGTGCGGATCATCGTCGCGCGCGATGGAGCTGCCGCCGTCGCGATCGCACGGGAACGGCTCCCCGATCTCATTCTCATGGATGTGCAAATGCCCGTCCTGGACGGGCTGGAGGCGACTCGTCTGATTCGTGGACTCGAAGGCCCGATCTCCCAGGTCCCGATCATTGCCTTGACGGCGCTGGCCATGTCCGGCGACCGCGACCGCTGTCTTGCGGCCGGCGCCAACGACTATCTCACCAAGCCCGTCTCCCTGCGCACGCTCACGGACGCGATCAGCCGCTCGATCCGCCGGGAGTGATGGACGGGCACCAGAACCGGAACACGCTTCCCGTGCCCTCGTTAGGGAGTAGGGTGATGGTGCCTTCGTGAGCTTCCGCCACCATCCGGCAGAACGCGAGACCCAAACCCGTCTGCTGAGCCGCCCCCTGCCGCTCAGAAGTGGCGAAACGGCCAAAAACCCTGCCTTGGAGATCCGCCGGGATGCCGGGGCCATCATCCGCGACGTCAATCCGCAGTCCTTCCTCGCGCTGCGTCAGATCGATCGTGACCGTCGATCCCGACCCGCTGAACTTGATTGCATTCAGCACCAGATTCTCGATGCACCGCCGCAGGAGATCCGGATCGACAAAGAGAGCGGTGGTGCTCTCGACGTGCTCCACCAACGTGATCTCGGCCGTCAGTGCCGCGGGCCGGCAATCCTCCAGCACGCGGCTCACGAGCATCGCCCCATCGGTTTCTCTGCGATGGGCGACCAGCACGCCCGCTTCGCTCTTCGCGATCACCAGCAGGTCATTGATGAGGTGCTGCAGCCTCTGGACTTGCGTCCGGATCCGCTCCAACGCCGGCGGAGACTCCGTGAATGACCGCTGCAAGAGGGCCAGCGAGAAAGTGATCACCTGCAGCGGGTTGCGGAGGTCATGGACGACCATGTTGGTCAGATCAGTACGCAAGGACAGCAACTGCTGCATCGTCCCGTACTCCCTGGCCATCCGCACCATCGAACGAATCCGCGCCCGCACCTCCACACCATTGACCGGCTTGGAGATGAAATCGGTCGCGCCGGCATCCATCGCCCGGGCCATCGCTTCCCGCGAGCCCAGAGCCGTGACCACCACGATCGGCGTCCTTCGCGTGCTCGGCGCCGCGCGCAGCCGGCGACAGAGCTCGAGCCCATCCACCCCGGGCATCATCAGGTCCGTGACGATCACGTCCGGCACCGCAGCTTCCACGAATTGCAAGGCCTCCTGCGCCGAGCCAGCCATCCGCACGTCATGACCCTCAGGCAACAGCAGGTCATGAAGAACCCTCCTCGAATGAGGTTCGTCGTCGACGATCAATATGGACGCCATAATTTACTTAAGTATCTTGCGCCGAGCCGAATTTCCATTGGAGTGCGTTTACACCTGCAACTCATATAAGACATTTCCTGGCGTCTGCCATTCATTTCTGGAACCTTGCCAAACGATTTGTATCTTTTCGGTCCCACTCACGACTCACCCCTCAAGAAAGGCGGATACTAATTGAAGGGTTTGGTCTTTACGGAGTTGCTCGACATGGTCGAGGAGCGCTTCGGCTACGCGGTGTGCGATTCCGTGCTGGAGTCCGCGAATCTCTCTCACGGAGGGGCCTATACGACCGTCGGAACCTATCCTCACGAGGAAATGACTCGCCTCCTCAGTGCTCTGACGCTGGCAACCGGCCTCACCTCCAAGGAACTGCTGAACGCTTATGGAGAGCGCCTTTTCGCGCGCTTCGTGGTCCTTTATCCACTCATGTTCGCCGGTCCAGTGGGAACTTTCGCGTTCCTGTCCACCGTCGATCGCCACATCCATGTCGAGGTCAGAAAGCTCCATCCCGAAGCCGAGCTCCCTCAATTCGAGCACGAAATCACCGGCGATGTGATGCGGCTGCAGTACCGGTCCCGCCGGCCTCTTGGAGACTTGGCCGAGGGGCTGATCCGCGGCTGTATCTCCCACTTTGGCGAGACGATCGGGATCGCCCGCGAGCACGATTCCGGCAACGGAACCGCGGTGGTGTTCGTGCTCCAAAGGAGCCTACCGCTTCAATGAGTGACACCGATGCTGTCTTGCAGCGCCGGATTGAGCGCGAGCACCAGGCCCGGCTCGAAGCCGAGGCCCTGCTGGAGCGAAAGAGTCTGGAGCTTTACGCCGCCAATCAGGAATTGCTCGCTCTGGCGAGGGATCTGGAGGACCGAGTCCGGCTCCGCACGGAAGAGCTCAGCGAAGCTACGCGCCTGCGAGAGCTGGCGATTCAATCCCAGCTCGACAGTGAACGCCAGTATCGCGATCTCGTCGAGTCGGCCAACGACATCATCTTCCGAACCGACGCCAAAGGGCGATTTACGTATGTCAATGCGCGGATGGTCGAGGCTACCGGCCATCCCGCCGAGAAGCTCATCGGCATGCAGTACCTCGACCTCGTCGCACCCGACTATCGCGATGGCGTCCAGGCCGTGCTCGCACAGCAGCATGTGCAGCGTGCACCACAGTCGTATCTCGAGTTTCCCGCGCTGACCGCGTCAGGATCGACGTTCTGGGTCGGCCAGAGCGTCACTCTGCTCCTCTACGGCGGCCACATCGCGGGATTTCAGGCCGTAGCCCGCGATGTCACCGCGCGGGTCCTGCTCGAGGTGAAACAGCGCGCGCAGTACGAGATCGGTCTCATCCTCGGCGGCTCCGACAATGACATTCCCCGCGTGGCACGTCGCGTGTTGCAGATCATCTGTGACCGCACCGAATGGGCGTACGGGGAAGTGTGGTTGCACGACGCCACCACCACCACGCTCACCTATTCTGCCTCCTGGAGCCATGACCTTCCTCCACTCCGCACCTTCGAGGCGGAAGCTCGCTCCCGTCAGTTCCGGGACGGACAGGGACTTCCCGGCCTCGTCGCCTCCTCGAACGACGTGGTTTGGCTGCCGCTCCTGTCGGAAGCCACGACTTTTCAACGAATCGTCCAGGCCGGGCAGGCCGGACTCCAGTCGGCGCTCGGCTTTCCCATCACGATCAGCGGCGAGGTCACCGCCGTCGTCTGTCTGTTCTCCTACGAGCGCCGGTCTTACGACGGAGACATGGTCCGCCTGGCCGCGAGCATCGGCAATCACATGGGCCAATACATCGAACGGTGCCGAGCCGAAGAGCAACTGGCCTCGGCCCGCGACGCCGCTCTGGAGTCGTCCCGGCTGAAGTCGGAGTTCCTGGCCACCATGAGTCACGAGATCCGCACGCCGATGAACGCCGTGATCGGTACCGCCGAGCTCTTGAGCCTGACCCCTCTCGACGACGATCAGCGTGAACTGACCGGCACCATCCAGACCAGCGCCAACGCACTTCTGCGCATCATCGACGACATTCTCGACTTCTCCAAGATCGAAGCCGGAAAGATGACTATCGAGAACACGGAGTTCGATCTCGTGGAAATGGTGCATTCGGCCCTCGAGCTCCTGGCCGCCAATACACGGGAAAGATCACTTTCCTTGAACATCGAGATCGATGCTGGCGTGCGCGGCCTGCGACTCGGCGATCCCAATCGCATCCGCCAGGTGCTCCTCAACCTGGTCGGCAATGCCGTCAAGTTCACAGAGACCGGCGGCGTCATCGTGCGCATTCTTTCGGGTGAGGACCATGACATCCGGTTCGAAGTCGAGGACTCCGGCATCGGTCTCTCGGAAACCGCGCGAAAGCGCCTGTTCGAGCCGTTCACTCAAGCCGACGGCTCGGTCACCCGTAAATACGGGGGCACGGGACTCGGCCTGAGCATCAGCCGGCGTCTGGTCGAAGTGATGGGAGGACGCCTGGGCCTGGAGAGCGAAGAGGCCACCGGCTCGACGTTCTGGTTCATCCTTCCATTACCGCTTGCGGGCGACGCAGTGCCGGTTCCGGCCGTCCCACCGGTGGCTCTTGCGGCCGCCGCCCCGAGATCAAACTCCAGCATCCTCGTCGCCGAGGACAATCCCACCAACCAGAAAGTCATCGCCCGTCAGCTCGCGGTGCTCGGCTACTCCCACGAGCTCGCGGTGAACGGCATCCAGGCCTTGGCCATGGCAACCTCACGGCACTACGACCTCGTGCTCATGGATTGCCACATGCCGGAGATGGACGGCTTCACGGCCACACGCGCGATTCGGGGATGGGAGTCGGGACAGGCTCCGGCGCGGCGGGTTCCCATCATCGCCCTCACGGCGAACGCCCTTCCCGCTGACCGGGCACGCTGCCTGGAGGCCGGGATGGACGATCACGTCTCCAAGCCCGTGCTGCTCCCGATTCTGTCGCAGGCGCTGCTGCGCTGGCTGCCCGAGCCCACTGCGCTGCCCCTGCAGAGCAATCTGGACATCTCCGCGATCGACGAGCTGCGCTCAATGGCGGATGGCGAGCCCAACTTCGTGGCCGAGGTGATCGCTCTCTATCTCGAGGACGCGGAGACACGTGTCGATCAGTTGCGCACAGCGGCGGCAACAGGCGATCTCACCACCCTCGCCAGCATCGCGCATGCACTCCGTGGAAGCAGCGCCAACCTGGGCGCGCTCGAAATCGTAAGAATCTGCAGGACGGTCGAAGAGCTCCCGGTCACCGCCTCTCCCGCGGATTGCATCGCAGTCGTCAGTGAGCTCCAACTGGCCATGGAGCAAGTCCGGCCGCAACTCGTCGCCTTCGGAGGATGAGCCTGCAAAGGCGGCCGAACGCCGCGGCGTCAGCCTTCCTCCTCCGCGTCTCGCACCCCCGCGTGAACCGGTGAGTCTTCTCGCGCGGAGTCGCGCAGACGCTGACTCGTGCGCCGAACTGTCCGGGAACTAGACAGGCGTCTCGATCCTGAAGGAGGCATGCGCCACCACCGCGAGCTCCTTTGCTTTGTTCTCAACGACTTACTGCATTCCCCCAACAGGGCACATCTCTCGCGATGAAGGAGGCCAAGGAGAAACAGTCGATGCATCAAATCAATCAACGTAAGGTGGCCGCCTCCAATGCCTTCGCCTGCGCATCATGCTCGTTCGTCAACGATTCCATGACCGCGGAGTGGTGCTCCTGCGTCTCGCTCAAACCCACACTCTCCTGCGCCGCATGCGGTCGATGCTTCTGTGCGGCCAGCGCCGCCTGGCGCCTTTCGTTCTTTGCCTCGGACGCCGCTTCCGCCTTTCGCATTCGGTCGGCAGAGCTGGCGAAAGCCGCGCCGCCCGTCCTGCCGGCCGGTGGAGAGATGGCCAGACCCCTCATCCTCATCGTCGACGACGATCGGGTCACCCACCTCATCGTCGCCCGAGTCCTGGCGGGCGTCGGGGGAACACTCGTGCACGCGGAAGATGGCCAGACCGCGTTGCGTCTGGCGACCACGCTCCGACCCGATCTGGTCATCACGGATGCGCTGCTGCCGAAACTCGACGGCCGCGAACTGGGACGGATCCTCAAGACGACTCCGGAGACCAGCCATTGCAAGGTGATCGTCATGACCGCGCTCTACAAAGGTCTCCGCTATCGCGCGGAGGCGCTCAAGACGTTTCTCATCGATGAGTACGTCGAAAAGCCCCTGAAGCCCGAAGTCCTGCGCTCGCTGGTCGGTTCCTTACTCGCGCGCGCCGAGCTTTCGGCGGGGCCGGCCATGCCACCGGAACGACTCGAGCTCGCCGCGGCATCCTGACCGCGGCGGCTCCTTCGCTCTTTCTCACGGGAGCGAAGGCGCTCCTGTATCAGAAAGACCTGCAACTCGACTCCTGAACAAGCTCCTGGTCGAAAGGAAGAGTTCTGATGAGTCGAGTCGTGTCGTTCCAAGCCGTCGAAAAGAAAGTCCCCGTCGTGGCTCTCCCCGAGGGCGGAGGCGTCGCCCCCGAGATCCGGACCGCTCCTGCTGAGCGCGACCTGCGCATCGATTTCATGCGCGGCGCGGTCATGTTCATCCTTCTGACCATCCACGTCGAGTACTTCAGTTGGCTCAACCTCTTCACGTGGGAGCGCGTCGGCATCGTCTCCGGCGGAGAGGGATTCGTCATTCTGGCCGGCGTGGTGCTGGGCATGGTCTACAGCCGCCGTTTCGCTCGAGACGGCATGCGGGCCTCGCTGACCAAGCTCTGGGATCGCGCCGTGCAGCTCTATCGCGTCAACGTCGTCATCGTCGCGGCCGTGTTTCTGCTCTCGGTCGCCGTCCCGTTTCTCGATCTCTCCGAGATCATGACCTTCACGGATCGCGGCTCCGGAACGACCTACCAGCTCTTCCCGGCTCCCAATACGCCGCTCGTGTCGGTGGCCGGACGGATTCTCCTGCTGCGGGCGGGACCACATCAGGTACAGATTCTCGGTCTGTATGTCGTGCTCCTGATGATCACGCCGGTCTTGCTTTGGCTCATGAACGCCGGCAAGACGCGGAGCCTGCTCCTCTTCTCCTGGATCCTCTATTTCTACAATGCCGCGGGCTCGATCATGCCCACGCACGCTCAGTTCGAGTATGCCTTCCCGCTACTCACCTGGCAGCTCATCTTCGTTCATGGGCTGGCCGTCGGCTTTCACAAGGAGAAGCTGACGGAGTGGATGGAGGGACCGTGGCGCAAGCCGGTCCTCGCTGCGGCCGCGATCGTCGCCGCGGCGGGCTTCTTTCTGGCGCAGAACAATCCCAATCCGGCGCTGCCCGGCTGGGCCCACATCAACGTCATCGGCGCGGATTCGTTTCGCGCGTTCTATGGAGCCTATTGTCAGAAGAACAGTCTCGGCCTGTTCCGGCTGCTGAACTACGCCGCCATCCTCACGGTGGGCTACGTGATTCTCGGCCGCGGCTGGAAGTTCTTCAACCGCGCACTGGGCTGGCTGCTGATCCCCATCGGCCAGGCCTCGCTCTACGTCTTCATCGTCCACCTCGGCATCATCCTGGCCGCCTCGGCGGTCATGCCTTTCGGGTTCCGCAAGGACCCACTCTCCATCACGCTGGCCACGCTCATCCACATCGGAGCCATCCTCGCCGCCTGGACCATGGTGAAGACAAAATTCCTCTTCCGTTGGATTCCGCGCTGACGTCTGTATTTTTTCTGCCGCTGGAACCACCCTCGGCACAACAACAAAGGAGAACGCAATGCGAATCGAAGAAACGCATGAGGGGAATGTCGTCATTCTGTCGGTCATGGACAACCGCATCGATGCCCGGGTGGCCCCCGAGCTCAAGCGCTTGATCATGGAAGTAGTCGACCGCGGGAACGATCGCGTGAACCTCGACCTGAGCAACGTCGACTTCGTCGACAGCAGTGGCCTGGGCGTGATCGTCACCATCCTCAAGTTGGTCGGCAAGCGCGGCGACCTGGCCATCTCCGGCGCGAAGGAGACCGTGCTCGATCTGTTCCGGCTCACGCGCCTCGACAAGATCTTCCGCCTCTACCCCAGCAGCACCGAAGCCGTCGCCGCCCTGGCTGCCTGAGGCCGACCATGCCCCGCAAACGAGTGACCACGCGCTTTACAGCGACCTTTGACGGTGTCCGCGACGCGGCTGCCAGTCTCCGGGCCTTCCTCGGCGTCTATTCGTTGCCGTCTGTGACCAGCTCGCGCATCGAATTGGCTCTCGTGGAGTCGCTGAACAACATCGTCGAGCACTCGGGAGTGCGCCCCTCCGACATGATCGACCTCAGGCTCAGCTCGAACGGAGCGGTGCTGGAGATGGTCATCGCCGATCCCGGACAACCGCTCGACGAGACCCAGATGAACCGGATCGCCGAGGAATCCGCTCAGCCCGAGGAGGTCCAGGACCACGGCCGTGGCCTGGCTCTCATCCGCACCATCGTCGATCGCATGGCCTACACGCGCGAATACGGGCGCAACGTGCTGACCCTGACCTGTGCGATTGGAGAGGCCCGCTCATGAGCGCGGTGACGGCGCCCGCCCACAAGCCCGGACCCGCGTTCTACTTCGACGCGTTCGAACACCGGGTCCCTGAAGCGCCCGTTCCCTACAGCATGCGCCGCGAGATTCTCTGGCAGCTCCTGGCCACCATGAACCTCGTCTTCGGTGGCTGGTACATCGGCTGGCGCTGGACGGTGCTGAACACCGGCGCGCTGTGGTTCGCCGTCCCACTGGCCCTCGCCGAAACCGCCGCGTACATCGGACTGCTGCTCTTCACGTTCAATCTCTGGAAGACCGACGATCCGGAACAGCAGGCACCGCCTCGCTTCGCCGGCGAGTGCGGTCTCGGCGGAGCGGAGCGCCCGGTGGCCGTGGACATCTTCATCACCACCTACAACGAAGATCCGGAGCTGGTCCGGCTCTCCATCCGCGACGCGGTGGCCGTCCGTTACCCGCATCCCATCGAGCTGAAGGTGCACGTGCTGGACGACGGGCGTCGCGCCATCATGCGCGCCGTCGCCGAGGAAGAAGGGGCTGGCTACATCAGCCGCACCTCCAACATCGGCTTCAAGGCCGGCAACCTTCGCAACGCCATGGAGCAGACCACCGGCGACTTCATGGTCATCTGCGATGCGGACACGCGGCTCTTTCCGACGCTGCTCGAGCACACGATGGGTTACTTCCGCGACGAGCGGGTGGCCTGGGTGCAGACCCCGCAATGGTTCTACGACATCCCCCAGGGAGTGACCCTCGAGGCCTGGCTGCGTGCGCGCGCCGGAAAGCTGGGCGCCGGGATGGGCCGGCTCGTAGAGAAGACGTTCGGTGAGATCCGGCTGGGAGTGGATCCGTTCGACAACGATCCCAAGATCTTTTACGACTTCATCCAACGCCGCCGGAACGGCGCCAACGCTGCCTTCTGCTGCGGGGCGGGCTCGATCCACCGCCGCGATGCGGTCATGGAAGCCGCGCTCAAGTCGTATGGCAAGACCATCGACGGCAAGGTCTCGCCGTTCACCTCGCAGGTCGAGGACGAAGAGTCGCGCGGCGACCTGCAGTTCGTCATGGGCCGGGCCATGGCCGAGGAGACGGAGCTGACGCCGTACAAGTTCCACGTCTCCGAGGACATCTACACCTCCATCGTCCTGCACTCCGATCGCGAGCGGCAGTGGCGATCGATCTACCACCCGCAGGCCGAATCCAAGATGCTCTCGCCGCAGGACCTGCAGACGTGGATCGTGCAGCGCTTCAAGTACGCAGGCGGCACGCTGGACATCATGGCCCACGACAATCCGCTCTTTCGCCGGGGCAGCGGTCTCACGCTGTCCCAGCGCCTGATGTACGCGGCCACGTTCTGGTCCTACCTGGGCGGGTTGTGGAACGTCATCTTCCTGCTCGCCCCGATCGTGTACTTCTTCACGTCCGTCGCACCGGTGAGCGGCTACTCGGGCACGTTCCTCATGCACATCCTCCCCTTTCTGATCATGAACGAGCTGGCTTTCCTGGTGGGAACGTGGGGAGCATCCAGCGCGCGAGGGAAGGCCTCGTTCATCAGCTTCTTCCCGCTCAACCTCCGTGCGATCTGGACCGTCCTGCGCGGCAAGCAGATCAAGTTTCCGACCACTCCAAAGGAACGCCAGAACGGACGATTCGTAAAGCTGGTCATCCCGCAGATCACGGTCATGACGCTGACCATCGCGGGCGTCGCCTGGCAGGGATTTCTGTTGGCCAATGGCACCGGCAACACCGGGGCCTTCGTCATCAACACCTTCTGGGGACTGAACAACGTGCTGGCCCTGCAGCGCATGGTCAGCTCGGCATTCTGGCAGCCCGCGGAAGAGCAGCCCTGAACATCAACCGTCTCCCAGCCAACGAAGGAGCACCATGTCATTCAAAGAAGGATTGTTGAGAGCCCGCGGTCAGATCACCTTTCTCGTGGGATTGCTCCTGGCGTGTGGAATCGCCGCGTCCCTGCAGACGAGCAGCGCCTCCTTCGGACCTCGCGCCGCGAAGGTACGGGCCTGGGACTCCATCCCGGCCGCAGGCACCCGAGCGCTGACGAGCGAGGAGCGGCAGGCGGCCACCATTGCCTGGTCGTACTTCCGCAACAACACTCAGGAGTCGGGACTGGTGAACTCGTCGGACCAATATCCGTCCACGACCATGTGGGACAGTGGCTCGGCGATCCTGGCACTCGTCTCCGCGCATCGCCTGGGCGTCATCGACCGTGCGGAGCTCGATGACCGTCTGACCTCGTTGCTTCAGGCCCTGACGCGGTTGCCCCTTTTCGAGAACGCTCTGCCGAACAAGTCGTACAACACCATCTCCCTGACCATGGCCGATTACACCAACAAGCCGAGCAAGGACGGCATCGGCTGGTCGGCCCTGGACATCGCCCGCCTGATGCTCGCGCTCGATGTCGTCATCCGTCACTATCCGGAGCACACCGCGAAGGCCTCGCAGGTCTCGGCTCGCTTCAACTTCGAGCCGATGCTTCGGGATGGCGTTCTGTACGGCGCCCGGCGCAAGGGCGGGAAAACCGAACGGGTCCAGGAAGGCCGGCTCGGCTACGAGCAATACGCCGCGCGCGCCATGATGCTGGGCGGCCATGACGCCAGCGATGCCGTGAATGCCACACAGTGGATGCGCTACGCCTCAGTCGAAGGAATCGACGTTCCCGTCGATACCCGCACCGCCGCCAGCTACGGTGCTTTCAACTACGTCGTCAGCGAACCGTATATGCTCACGGGCCTGGAGCTGGGCTGGGATCACGCCTCGCGCCATCAGGCTTTCGGAGTGTATCTGGCACAGGAGAAGCGCTACGAGCGCGAGGGCAAACTGACCGCGGCGACCGAAGACCATCTCGATCAGGCTCCCTACTTCGCCTACAACACCGTCTACGCCGAAGGGAAAGAGTGGAACACGATCACGGACACCGGGGCCGACGCCTCGCGCTTCCGGGCCATGAGCGTCAAGGCGGCATTTGCGTGGAACGCGCTTTACGACACCGCGTATACCAAGAAGCTGATGGCCAAGGCCATGACGCTGCGCGCTGAAGGCCGAGGGTTCTATTCGGGTCTGTACGAAGTGACGGCAACACCGAACCGCTCGCTCAATTGCAACACCAACGCGGTCGTTCTCGAGAGCCTCGCCTACCGCACGACGGGCCCACTGCTCGCCCTGAAGAAATCGACGAGCTGATGAACGTCCGTCGCGTGGTCGCTACCGTGGGTCTAACAGTGGGGCTTACAGTGGGGCTCGCGGGCTGCGCGACGGCGCCGCTGCGTCAGGTCCCGGCCACTCCCGAACCGGAGAAACGACCGCCCGCGCCGATCACGGCCCGCCGCGGACCCCTCACCGATGAAGAGCGGCAGATGGCCCGCGTCGCCTGGAAGTATTTCGAAAACGCCTACCATCCCGAGAGCGGTCTCGCCGACGCGGTGGCCGGCTTCCCTTCCACGACCATGTGGGACACGGCCTCCTACATCGCGGCCATCGTCTCCGCCTACGAGTTGGGAATCATCGACCGCCACAAATTTGACCAGCGCATCGTGGCCCTGATCACGGCCCTCAATAAGATGGAGCTCTTTCGCGGCGAACTGCCCAACAAGGTCTACAACTCCAAGACTCTGGAAAAGGTCGATTATCGCAACGCGCCGGGAGAGATCGGCTACTCGGCCATCGACCTCGGCCGCATGCTGATCTGGCTGCGCATCCTGCGCGACCGCTACCCGGAGCACGCCAACGGCGTCGACCGTGTCGCCCTCCGCTGGAAGTTCTGCAACGTCATCGACGAACGCGGTCTCATGTATGGTGCGGCCGTCGACAAGGCCGGCAAGGTCACCTACAACCAGGAAGGCCGCCTCGGCTACGAGGAGTACGCCGCCAAAGGCTTTCAACTCTGGGGATTCCGCACCGACCTGGCCTCGCTCCCCGACCCGCAGGCCACGATCAACATCTACGGCGTCGACATCCCCTACGACACGCGCGATCCCCGCACGCTGTATGCGCACAGCTACGTCGTGACCGAGAGCGCCGTATTGGACGGCATCGAGCTGGGTTGGGACTTCGTGTCCGATTGCGCGGAGGGACCGCCTTCCGATTCCCTTCTCGCCGACTACGCGCAACGCATCTATGACGTCCAGTACGCGCGCTACTGCAAAACCGGCGTGATCACCGCCCGCTCCGAGCACCAGCTCGACCGCGCACCGTACTTCGTCTACGACACCATCTACAGCGACGGCTTTCCGTGGAACACGATCACCGACAAAGGACTCTTCCAGCCCGAGTCCGCGGCCATCGCCACCAAGGCCGCCCTCGGCATGTGGGCTCTGTGGCCGTCCAAGTACACCGACCTGCTCTTCCGCACGATCGCCAACGAGTACGACCCCGAGAAGGGCTTCTACGAAGGCGTCTACGAAAACGGCAAAGGCCCGATTCGCGCCTTCACCGCCAACAACAACGGCATCATCCTCGAGACGCTGCTCTTCAAAGTGGCCGGCCCCTCTCTGCCCAAGCAGCGCCTCGGTGGAATCTGGGAGGCCACCATCGCCGACCCGTTCGCCAACAACAAGCCCTTCTGCCGCCCCACATGCCCCCGCGTCGCCTGCACCGTGACCCCCTGCGACCCCACCCGCTCCCCCACGCCCTGCCCAAAACCCGCATCCCCCTGCGATCAGCCAGCGTCGCCTTGCCCAGTCGTTTCGCGGTAGGTGCAACGGTGGTTGTGGAGCGGTGGGCTTTTGCCCTCCACGCTCTCGCGAAGCGGGCAAAGCCGCCTACGGCGGCGAAAGCGGAGCGCCGGCGTCCCGCCGGCTGGCCGGGGGGCGTCCTCGCCCCGGGCGGGGGAGCACGCCTCGCGCGAAGGACGTTCGTCTCGCGATGCTGGATTTTCGGCTTCGAATGCCCCCGCCCGCGGCGGGACGCCGCATGGCCAGCCGGCGGGGACGCCGGCGCTCCTCTCGATCTAGGCTAGGCCGGCACGGCCGGCTGCGCTGGTTGGCATAGCGGCAGCTCCGAGGCCAACTCAACTTTCTGCCGCGCAGACTCCTAGCGCTCAAAATGTCCAAACTCCTGGGCCGCCGGAGGCGGCTCGGAAGGTAGCCGGTGGTGCGAGCGGAGCGAGCGACCACCGGTTGTCCGCACCCTTTGTTCCGTCGACCCTGGAAGGGTCGCGGAGTTTCGGGGGCCTTCGACACAAACACAGGTTTTGGTGAGGCCTCCGCGACCCCTTCAGGGTCGAAGTCCATTCGCCAAAACGGAACCGGTGGTTGCTCGCTCCGCTCACACCACCGGCTACCCTCCGTGCCGCCTCCGGCGGCCGTCACCCAGCACCCAGCACCCAACACCCCGCACCCAGCACCCAGCACTCAGCACCCAGCACAGCCCCAGCACCCCTCCCGCGCTGACCAACATTTATTGACCGGTCGTATCAAGTTGCTCCGTCCAGCGACTCCTCCCCAAAGGAGAAGCGAAGATGTCCGAAAACGTACTCGCATTCGGCGCAGGGCGCGCCCATGAACTGGCCGCAGCGGTGACCACCTGGTTGCGCACCAACCGCGCCCTCGCTTGGAACGACGCCGGCAAGGCTCAGCGCTACGAGGCAGTTGCGGCCGTGGTTCGGGAGATCGCCTCCGCGCGGATGCTGGAGACCTCCGATCGCAACCGTGCCTCCGCAGCGAAGCACGTCTACTACCTGTCCATGGAGTTCCTCATGGGCCGGGCCCTGGGAAACAACCTCCTCAACCTAGACCTGACCGAGGACATGGCCGCCGGCGTCCGCGCCCTGTCCTCGAGCATCGAAGAGCTGCTCGACGCCGAGCCCGACGCCGCCCTCGGCAATGGCGGTCTGGGCCGCCTGGCCGCGTGCTTCCTCGATTCCATGGCCACCCTCGGCGTGGCGGCTTTCGGCTACGGCATCAACTACGAGTTCGGCCTCTTCCGGCAGACCATCAGCGACGGAGCCCAGCACGAACAGCCAGACCGCTGGCGCGCCAACGGATCCTCCTGGCTCATTCCCCGCCCTGACCACACCGTGCTCGTCCCGGTCTACGGCCACGTCGAGCACGAGACCGACCGCGACGGTCACTACAACCCCGTCTGGACCGGCTGGAAGCTCATCGTCGGCGTGCCCAGCGACTTGCCCATCATCGGCGCTGGCGGCCACACCGTGAACGCCCTTCGCCTGTTCGCCGCAAGCGCCGCCGACGACATCGACATCGACTCCTTCAACAGCGGCGACTACGTCCAGGCCGTGCGCGAGAAGATCGACACCGAGACCATCTCCAAAATCCTCTATCCCGCCGATCACGTGGCCGCGGGCAAGGAGCTCCGCCTCGTTCAGGAGTACTTCCTCGTCGCCTGCGCCGTCCGCGACCTCACCCGCCGCTTCGAACAGTCCTGCAGCGACTACGCACTCCTCACCGAACGCGTCGCGGTGCAGCTCAACGACACGCACCCGGCCCTCACCGTGGCCGAGCTGATGCGCCTCCTCGTCGACGAGAAGTCGATGTCCTGGGACGACGCCTGGAAAGTCACCACCAGCACCCTCGCCTACACCAATCACACGCTCATGCCAGAGGCTCTCGAGAAGTGGTCCGTCGACCTGGTGGCCAAGGTCCTGCCCCGCCACCTGCAGATCATCTACGAGATCAACCGCCGGCACCTCGAGCAGGTTGCCGCGGCCTTTCCCGGCGATGACGAACGCCTGCAGCGGATGTCGCTCATCGACGAGGACGGCGGCCGCCAGGTGCGCATGGCCAATCTGGCCATCGTCGGTAGTCACTCCGTCAACGGTGTGGCCGAGTTGCACTCCGAGTTGGTGAAGAGCGCGCTGGTCCCCGATTTCCACGAGATGACGCCCGAGAAATTCAACAACAAGACCAACGGCGTGACGCCGCGCCGCTGGATCGCGCACGCGAACCCGAGTCTCTCCGCGCTGATCAGCGAGTCCCTCGGCAGCCGCGAATGGATCACTCATCTCGACCTGCTGCGCGGACTGGAGCGCTTCCAACAGGACCGCTCTTTTCTCGAGTCACTCGCTCAGATCAAACGGAACAACAAAGTCCGGCTCGCCGAAGTGGCCCGCGCCACCACCGGCGTGCGCATCGACCCCGACTCGCTCTTCGACGTGCAGATCAAGCGCATCCACGAGTACAAGCGCCAGCTCCTCAACGTCCTGCACATCATCGACCGCTACCTGGCCATCACCGTCGACGGGTGGGAACCGCCGGTGCCGCGCACCTTCCTCTTCGCGGGCAAGGCCGCACCCGGCTACTTCATGGCCAAGCAGGTCATTCGCCTCATTCACGGAGTGGCCGCGCGCGTGAATGCTGATCCTCGCGCCAGTCGCTGGATGAAGGTCGTGTTCCTGCCGGACTACCGCGTCAGCCTGGCCGAGCGGATCATCCCCGCCGCCGAGCTCAGCGAACAGATCTCCACCGCCGGAACCGAGGCCTCCGGCACCGGGAACATGAAACTGATGATGAACGGCGCGCTGACCATCGGCACTCTGGACGGTGCCAACGTCGAGATCGCCGAGGAAGCCGGCGAGGAGAACACCTTCATCTTCGGACTCAACGCCCCGGCCGTCCTCGACCTGCAACGCGACTATCGTCCGTGGGACATCGCCAATCAGGCAGACATCGGACGCATCGTGCAGGCGATCGGCGACGGCACGTTCTCACCTTCACAACCCGATCGCTTCGCGCCCATCGTCGCCAAACTGCTGAGCGCTCACGATCCGTACGTTCACCTCGCCGACCTCGCCTCCTACGTCGACGCACAGGAGCGCGTCGACGCTGCCTACGCCGACCGGAGCGGCTGGATGCGTAAGTCTCTGCTGAACATCGCACGCTCCGGCAAGTTCTCCAGCGACCGCACCATTCGCGACTACGCCAGGCATGTCTGGAACGTCCCCGTCATCGACACCGCCCACGACGACACTCCGCGCGCGGCTGCAATCTGAGGATGCCATGCGATCCACGATCCTCTCGCTTCTGTTGCTGGGCCTGGCCACAAACGCCGGGGCCACCGGTCGTCACTGGCCGCAGCTCTACAAGAAGGGCTGGAGCGGATCGGTGTCCTACTCGGCGGGACTCAGCGAGCTCAGCGTCGGGGGCGAGAACCACGACGCCGAGGCCACCCCGCGCAGCCACACCGTCTCCGCGAACGTCCGCTACAACCCCGTCACCGAGTGGTACGCGCGCGTGACCGTCGTGGCCTACGTCGACCGTGACCGCCAACAGGTTTGGGACCCCGACTTCACCTACGGCTTCGGCTACTCCAACTGGCGGCCGGGGACGTGGAGCGTCACCTATGAGAACTACGGCGGGAACTGCTTCCGCTGCACCGGTGGCAATCCGTCGACGCGCATCCTGGAAGGCGCCATCAGCGCCAACTACAAGCTGCCCGTCAAAAAGGGACCGGTGTCCGGATCCCTCTCGGCTCAAGCCGTGCCCCGTTTCTTCAACCTCTCCGCGGGGGACCGGCAATGGCTCAAGACGTCCATGAGCGCCGAGGTCCGCGTCAAGGTGCGTGAGCGTTGGTATGCGGGCGGCCGCGCCACCTTCTATCCCATCCAAGGCCAGCAGCAGCCTTGGGATCCCGACTTCACTTACAGCATGGGCTACTCCGACTGGCGCCCGGGGACTTTCTCCGTGGAGTACTCCAACTACGCGCCGAACCGATTCCCCGGCCGGTCGAGCGGACGCCCCACCACCTTCCGCGACGGCTCCCTCACGATCACCTACAAGTTTCCTACAGGAGCAGGAAAGAAATGAGCTCTTCTCTCAGTGCAGCGAATGTTGAACAACTGACCGCACGCGGCATCACCGTCGACGAGGCCGAACGCCAGTTGGCCCTCCTCAAAGAGGGCACCTCCCCTGTCACCCTCGTGCGCGCCGCACGCTCGGGCGATGGAATCGTGGGACTGTCGGACGAGCAGTTGGAGATTCTCCAGGACACAGGAATCGTCGCCGCGGCCAGCGGACGCGTGACGAAATTCGTGCCCGCGTCCGGTGCGGCAACCAGGATGTTCGAGGATCTCGCATCGCTGAACAGCGAGCTCCCCGACGAACGTGCGCTCGCGGCCCTGCGGCGGCTCGCCGCGGCCAGAGAGGTCCTGCCCTTCGCCGTTCCGGAAGATCCCGCCGCCGCGCGAACCCTCTTCTACGGCGAAGGCGGCCTGGCCCGGTTGCCCAAGGGCCTGGTGCCCTTTCATCGGTACCCCGGCGGATCGCGCACCGCCATCGAAGAACATCTCGTCGAAGCGGCCCTCTTCGCTCGCGACGAAACAGGTCGCGTGGCCATCCACTTCACCATCGCTCCTTCCGCGCGGGAAGATCTCGACCGGTTGCTGGCCCTCCAGCAGCCGCGCCTCGAAGGCTGGCTGGGCTGCCGGTTCGCGGTCAGCGTGTCCTACCAGGATCCTTCCACGGACACCCTCGCCTCGGATGCGGGCGGGCTTCCGCTGCAGCGTGGAGGAGCGTTGGTGTTTCGTCCTGGCGGCCACGGCGCACTGATTCGCAACCTCCAACAAACCAACGCCGACCTGGCCCTCATTCGCAACATCGACAATGTCGTCATCGAGCGCGACATGCCCACCGTCGTGCGCTGGCACCTCGTCCTGCTCGGCTTCCTCGTCCAACTCCAGACACGCGCTCACGACCTGCTCGCGATCCTCGATGGAAACCCGGAGGAACGCTGCGTCCGCGATGCCGAACGCTTTCTGCGCATGACCCTCGGCCGGCCCACCAACGACGGCCCTCTCGACGCCCGCCACGCACGGTGCATCGAAAGCCTCGACCGGCCGTGGCGCGTCTGCGGCATGGTGCCCAACGACGGAGAGCCGGGCGGTGGTCCCTTCTGGATCGAATCACCCGAGGGTCCCACCCTCCAAATCATCGAGAGTGCGCAGATCTCTCCGGACGAGGCGCAAAAGCGCACCTGGTCCACCGCCACACACTTCAACCCCGTCCACCTCGCTTGCGGACTCAAGGATTGGCGGGGGAGGTCCTTCGACCTCGACCGCTTCGCGGACCAGGGCCAGAGCTTCGTGGCGGGAAAGCAACTCGACGGAAAACCCGTGCGCGTGCTCGAGCGGCCAGGCCTCTGGAACGGATCGATGGCCGGGTGGAACACCGTCTTCGTGGAAGTGCCCGCCGCCACCTTCGCCCCCGTCAAGAGCGTTTTCGACCTCCTTCGTCCCACCCACCTCACCTTGGGGACGGAGGCTGCGTGACCGTCGTCCCTCGGGCCCTGGTGATCGACGACGACGGCGTGAATCGCAAGATCCTCTCGATGATGCTCCAGGGTGCCGGCTTCGCAGTCACCACCGCGGGATCGGCGCTCGAAGGACTCCAGGCCGCGGACGCCTTCGTTCCCGACGTGATCCTCCTCGACGTCGAAATGCCGGACCACGACGGCTACTGGGCGTGCTTGCGCTTCAAGGAGAACGACGCCACCGCCGCCATCCCGATCCTGTTCATTTCGGCCCGCGAGGGTGTGGAAGACAAAGTGCGCGCCTTCGCCAACGGTGGAGCCGACTTCATCACCAAACCCTTCCGCAAGGAAGAGGTCCTGGCCCGCGTGCAGGCGCATGTGCGCATCCGTCAGCTCATGCTCCGCCTCTCAGTACTCAACGACGAGCTGTCGGAGAAGCAACGCCAGATCGATGAAGACCTGGCCGCCGCCGCGGAAGTGCAACGCCGTCTCCTCGTTCCTCCCACCGCGGTCTTCACCGGGCTGGACGTCGCTTCGTTCTACGAACCGTCCGCGCTGATCGGCGGCGATGTCTTCAACGTGGCCGGCCTGCCCGACGGTCGTGTGGCCATCTACATCATCGACGTCAGCGGCCACGGAATCGCTGCGGCCCTGCTCACCTTCGCCGTCTGTCAGGAGCTCAACAGCGCATCATCCCTGCTCCACAAAGTCCCGGGCATCTCACCTGCCGCCGTCGCCGCCGAACTGGACCGGCACTTCCCCATCGAGCTCTACGAGAAATACTTCACCTTCGCCCTGGCCATCCTCGACCCCCGCACCGGAAGCCTCGAGTACACCGTCGGCGGACATCCGCCTCCCCTGCTCCAAAAAGCATCCGGAGAGTTGCACCGCCTCGACGATGGAGGCCCCGCAGCCGGCCTCGGTCTCGGCCAGGCCTTCACCTCCACCACCCTCATGCTCAACCCGGGAGACCGCCTCGTCTTCTACACCGACGGCGTCTGCGATCAACCCGGTCTCGAGTCGAACTTCGGACTCCCGCGGCTGGAGTCGGCCGTCCAATCGAGCGCTCAGACGAACGTGACCCAACTCGTCGCGAACCTGATCCAGGACCTCAGACACTTCCGCACAGGCACCGGCTGGAGCGACGATGTCGCGGTCTGCGCCGTCGAGTTCCGCCCCGAGCCGTCCCCGCGCGAGTCGTGAGAATCGTTCGGATTCCGGACGGAAACCCGATTCCCGACACGGTTCCGAAATCGCTGAGTACACGCAAACCTTTGAGTTCATTCGCATTCAGCCCGAATCCCGCGCGGCACTGCCCTTGAGATAGAGACCGCCAGAGGAGAGGTCATGAAAAAGGTATTGGTGGTTGACGATGATCAGGTTCTGGCGCAGACGATCGTCGAGTTCCTGGAGGGTGAGGGGATCTCGGCCGAAGCAGCGTACGACCGCGTGTCGGCGGCGGCCATGCTGCAGCACGAGTTCTATCCGGTCATCCTGGCCGACTTGCGCATCCACACTCAGGAAGACGGACTGCTGCTGGTCGAAGAGATCGGGCGGCTCACCCCGCGCTCGGGCGTGGCCACCATCACCGGCGAAGTCGATGCGCTGACTGAGAGCCGGCTGCAGGCTCTGGGCTCGCGGACCGTGCTGCTCAAGCCCGTCGATCCGCAAGTCGTCATCGCCCTCGTGCGCGAGATGCTCGCCGAGATCGAAGCCGCGGCCGAGCTCCTCGGCGCGGAAGAGAACATCGACACGCTCTACGCCGCCGTCAATCCCATCCTCCGCTCCATCGCCCGGCGCCGGTTCGGCTTCGACGCCGATGCCGTCGACGACCTCGTGCAGCAGGCCTGGCTGATCTTCTCCGAGAAACGGACAGCGATCCGCTCCAACCGCTCCTGGCTGATCGGCACCATCGCCAACCTCTGCCGGCAACAGATCCAACAGCACTACCGTTACCGCACCGTCGAGATCGACGAGTCCGACTTCACCGTGCTCCCCACCTCTTTCGAAACCTCGATCGCCCTGCGCCAGGCCCTCGCCCTGCTCGATGACCGCGGCCGCGAGATCTGCATCCGCGTCGGCCTCTCCCGCCAGTCCTACGAAGAAGTGAGCCAGGCCATGGATCTCCCCATCGGCTCCATCGGCCCACTGTTCCTCCGCGCGAAAGCGAAGATGAAGGGAGCCCTCTCGCAGAACTAGCCCGCATTTCTCACAGCCCTTCGTCGCGAGACAGCCGAGAGTGGCCTGGATGCGAGTCGAACGGCGATTTCGCGACGAAGGCATAGTTGACACTATGTTGAGGAGCGAAATCGTCGTTCGGCG
>Ga0307505_10000091_pt1 | contig 114255 bp, 97 predicted proteins | sample 23_S_MG_FD_202183 | JGI IMG/M metagenome (GOLD analysis project Ga0307505, IMG submission 202183) | Soil microbial communities from Populus trichocarpa stands in riparian zone in the Pacific Northwest, United States - 23_S | ecosystem: Environmental > Terrestrial > Soil > Riparian zone > Trees...
ATGGCCACGATACGCTTGGAGCGGCATCGCTTTCACGGCGACTGGAACTACACCATTCACCCTGCGCTGTCACCGGCCAGTCGATCGATAATTTCCTGACAAGCCCTAAGCGGCTCTCTGGAAATCGTCGACTTGGCGCATCCAGCTGGTCAGTGGGTTCCATCTGGGACAAATCTGGTCCACCAACTCCCTCACTTCGTTCGGTCGTTGATGGACACAGCCCGTGCTCAGCGTGGGCGATCCCGGTCTGGTCCAAGCCACGCGAGCGTACCTCCAGGCGAAGGATGTCCGCCGTAGCTCGCCGGGATCCTATGCGAGCGTAGGCGGACAAAACACTCCCCCTCGCGGTACCGATCTCAGCGCCGGTCCGCGTCTGAAGGCTCTTCGTTTCCCGCCTTCCGCAGGAACTTCAACAGATCACGAGGCGTGGCCTTCCCCGCACGGCGATCCAGGAACTCCTGAGCCGTCTCGAGGACGCCGACCTTCTCGGCCACGGCCACGGCGATGAACTGGTTCAGCGACACGCCGTCCGCCTTCGCGAGCCGGGCAGCAGCCGCCTTCACGGACGCCGGCAGTTTCAGCGGATATGCGGCCTTGCTCATGATTCCAACTCCTTCAGTACTTCACGCGGCAACAGGACATGAAGGCCAAACCGAGGTGCAGCCTCCCGGAAGTCGCGAACGTTGTGCGTCACGAGCGCATCGGCCGCACCGTTGACCGCGGCCTCAAGGACGAATTCGTCGTTGGGATCGGTCAATTGTGGGCGCCATCGGAAGTTGACGTCCACGCCCTCCGCAGCCGAGGCAAACGCCGCCAGGAACCCTTCCACGTCCGCAGCCTCCATCTTGGTCGCGAGCCGTGTCTCGGGGCGCATCAGGACGTCCTCGTACTCGAGGAACAGCGCCGTGCTGACCAGCGGCCGCACCGCGCCGTGCGCGACCAACTCCAGGAGTCGATTGCTCGCACCGCGCCGGCTTCGGAGCGCCGCCACCAGAACCGAGGTGTCCAAGACGGCTCTCATTCGAGACATCTCAAAATATGTCACATCTCATATGATGTCCATATAGTCCAATGACTCGTTGGCCCCTGGCTCCCAGATGCTCTCCGACGCGACTGGCACAAGCTATTGCGAATGAAAGGATTACGGCTCATCTCCACAGTCCCAGCCAGCCTCATGCCGCCATCGAATAGCCCCTCGGCTTCTCTTAGCCAATCCTTGGGGCGGTTCCATCTGGGGAAAATGTGGGCCACCAACTCCCTCACTTCGTTCGGGTCGTCGGCGGACCTAGACCGGCCTCAGTCACGCAGCTGACGCTCCGCGTCAGCCAGCGTGGGCGAACCCGGTCTGGTCCACCATCCTTTCATTCCCACCTTCAGTCGTCCGCAAGTAGTTGAACGCCGGGGCAGTTGCCGTGGTTCCAAGAAACCCGGAGCCGTCGAACGCGATTCCCTCGGGAAAGAAGAGCTGTTGGAACCGCTGGCGCTGGTCGAGCGACGCCTGCACCCACAGGTCGGCGGCGCGCGGCAGAAGGCGTTCTGCGAACGCCAGGATGCCCTCCACGTCGAGTTCATCGAGTTCGGTGGAGTGTCGGTCCATACGAAGGAGCGTGAGTTCCTCGCGCAGCTTCTCGGCGTGCCGGTCGTAGACGTCGATGTCGATTGACCGCTCGAACAGGAACGCTTCGTCAAGCCGGTTGAGCTTGTCCTGAATCGCCTTCGCCCTCTGCTCGGCGTTCGCCAGGTCAGCCTGCAGTGACGCCTTGCGCGCCTTCCAAATCTGCAGCACCGACTCTTTCAGCAGCCGCATGTAGCCGGGCGTCGGTTGCAGCCTGGTGAGTTCGTCGGTGAACACGGACTCGAGCTTCGCCTTTGTGATGTTCACGGCACGACAGCCCGGCCGACAGTGGTAGTAGGCGTAGTAGTCGCTCTGCCCCTTCGACCAGCTTCCCGTGAGGCCGCGTCCGCAGGTGGCGCAGCGCACGAAGTTGCGGAGCGGGAAGTCGGGATGGCTCCGGAGCTGTGGGGCGGTGGTCGGTGCGCGACCTGACAGGACGGCCTGCGCGCGATAGAACAGATCTTCGCGGATGAGCGGATCGAAATCGCCGCGCCGTCCGCGCACGCCGTACTCGGGCACATCGACGATGCCGGCGTAGAGTGAATTGCGGAGGAGCATCCCGATCGCTTGTGAGCTGAGCGGCTGGCCACGCCGGGTCCGCAGACCCCATGTTGTGACTTGGTCCAGCAACTGCTGCTTGGTGAAGCGACCGGTGGCGTACTCGGCGAAGGCTCGGCGAACGAGCGGCGCGCGCTCCGGATCCAGTATCAAGCTCGTGCCCGTCGCTCGCGGCGCGTTGATGTACCCGAGCGGTGCCAGAAATACCCAGCGCCCGAGCTCCAGAGCCGCGCGCATGCCGACGCGCGTGCGATCCGAGCGCACGTCGTTGTCGAACTGCGCGAAGGCCGCGAGCATGCCTTCCATTAACTTGCCCGTAGATGTGTCGTCAATCGGCTCGGTCGCCGACCGCAGCGAGATGCCCAGCGATTGCAGGTGCGAGCGCAGCGCGAAGTGGTCGTACTTGTCCCGCGCGAAGCGCGTCAGGTTGAAGACGACGACGAAGTGGAGCTTGCCCTTGCGGTCCTCGAATGGGCAGCGCGTGAGGGCCGGATCCGCCGGATCGTCGACGATCAAGTCGGCGTCTACGACTACAGCCTCAAAGATCGATTCGTGGGCGACATCGGAATCGACTAGAGCCCCAAGCTCATGCGGCGATTCGCAAGACGTCGACCCGGACGTTCAACCGAGTGGAGATTCGCATGGTCGTTGACGGTGAGATCTATACGTTCGTCAAGGCGAGCGACGACGATGGCGTGGTCCTCGAGTGTTGGCGTCGGTACGGTGAGGAAGAGAGCGCACTCGTCGCGGAGGTGTCCTGGCACGACGATACCGGGAATTTCTCGATCCGAATGCCTGAAGGCGAACTTCCGTTCGTCTTGGTGGAGGCCTTCGTTCGAGAGGCTGCGCGGTGGTGCCCACCTTCGATGCGTAATGACGTCGGCACCCGACGGTTGATGTACATGCCGCTCAGCGGCGAAGCAGTTGATGTCTGGCGGCCCGTGCTCGTCGAGGTCGTAGATGACAGGACGTTTCGCATTGTCGGTGAGAACCCTTCGCCGGAAACGGAAAGCTGGTCATTCGCCACGGGTGAGATTGTCAGATGCGAAGAGCGCCGGTTCATGAGCGGATCCGTGGGTCTCGTGCCGGTGGCGCGCGGCGCTGCCCGGAAGTGAAGCGCGGATGGAGGGTGTTATGCCCCGCTTCAGCGTCTCGATCTGCCGCAGCCAAATCGTCAAGGGGTTCCAACTGGCGCCCGTCTGGTCCATGGTGTCGGCGCGCCGGGACGATGAACGTGGATGTGGCGTGACGCCGGCACCAAAAGCGCGTGACTTGAAGTCGAAGGCGCTGATCGAATGAGATGTGCGCGGTCAATCGACTGGTTGTCGAAGGGGCTGAGAGCTTTGCTCTGAGAGCGTTGGCTACAGCGCTCCGCGTCTGCCGGCACTGCGGAGGGGTGCGCGAAGCACCGACGAGATGGCGACGTTGCGACGTGACCTGCGAGACGAGACCAGTGAGGCGCCGTCGATTGCTTCCTATCGTCCTCGAACCGTGCTGTCGGGCAGGAACAGTCGATCCTCATCGCGGTTGTCAATTTGGAATCAGCGCCGATCGCACCTTATTATCGACGCCTTGAGAGAGGCCCGTGGCGAACTACATCCGACGTGAGCTCGGCGCTGGTCAGGTGAAGTTCATCGTCATCACGCCCGGAGGCACGCTGTCAGTGCCAACGGGTGCGGCTCTGCTGTTCGTGTTCGTCACCTCCAAACTGCTTCCATGGATGCCCGCGATCGTCACGGTGGCCGGGGGCGGGTTCCTGTTCTATTGGTTGAGAAACCGAATCAAGCGGCGCAAGGTAGAACAGGGATCAACCTTCGTTGCATCACCCACGGAACTCGTGATCGGCGAGCAAGCGATCCCGCGGGCTAGCATCGAGGAGGTGAGGTGGGTCGACTTCACACACCGATCAAACGCCCCGCGCACAGTAAACGCCGAATATCAACCAGGGGATCACGGTAACGACGACGTCAGCTTCCAGAGCAGTCTGAGCGTTACGAGGGTCGGCGAAGGGTTGATCCCTCTGGCCAGTGGAATGCACGCCTCGACCGCCGAGCAATTGGCCCACGATCTTGGTCAGACGCTTGGCGGCGTCAAAGTTTCCGGCGGCAACCACTACGACCAGCTGAAGCGCATTTGAACCGGCACGGGCCACGGCGCGGGGGCACCGTCGCCCCCCCCTGCGCGGTGGACACCGTCTACGGGCTGCCAGCCATGCGCACGTTCTTCGGCTGGTGGATGCGGTCCTGGTGCTCCGAATTGACCTGTGTGATCCAGTCCCTGACGCAACGCGGCAGGGAGTCATACGTCTTCCCGCGAGAGTAGGCTGTTATGGTTCCCTTGGAAAAGATGGCCGCGCCTACTGTCATGTTGTAGAAGGAAATGCATACGACCGCTTCCTCCACGGTCCCCTGGTGGGGAGCGTTGCCGCTGACCGACAGATCGCCTCCGACGACCTCCACCGAACCCCTCACATCGAGATTACCCATCAGACGCGGCAATTCCGAGCCCAGAAGTTCCTGTAATTGCGGACGCACTTTGGGATGCCGAAGCAGGGCGTCCGTATCGTCGCTGCCCGCAAAGTCGCGTAGCAGCTGCTTCCCCGCATCCGTGTCGGGACTCTGCGCCAGAGGTAAACCGGATAAGACGAAGGCCAGCACCAGCGTCGAGAGAAATGCCCTGCCGGGAAAATAGCCGAACGGTCTCTTCATTGTCTGCCTCACGCCTATGTATTGGCGCGCATCTCGTTAGACGCCCTTAAGATTCCCGACGATCCACTGCAGGTGCTGTCACAACGACCGCCAAGAATACCGCGTACCACAACCGGCCGGCGACCAATCCCTTCCCGGGCATCTTGTCCACTTCGCCTCCGGTCGGCTCGCTCTCACGAACATCTCACGCTATGCTCACAAAACGCTGAGGACTCCTGCGTCCTGACGGACGATCCTGCAGAGGCTATGGAACTGCATGTTGGCGAACCGGGACGGCGACCGCTTTGGCATCTGACGAAGCGCCGCATGCTGATATTCGTCTTGGGCCTGGCCGCGGTCGGCGTGGTGCTTGTCTTGAGAGCATGGGCCAGGAACGGCAGCGGGCAGCAGCCGGCCGAACCGTTCCGGATCGCCGGCAGTTTCTACTACGTCGGCGCAAATGACGTCACGTCGTACCTGATCACCGGGCCCAAGGGCCACGTTCTGATCGACGGCGGCTATGCCGATACCCCGCCACTGATCCTGGCGAGCATCGCGAAGCTCGGCTTCGACATCAGAGACGTCAAAGTGCTCTTGAATTCGGAGCCGCACATGGACCACGCCGGCGGTCTCTCGGCGCTCCAGCAAGCGTCCGGAGGGGAGCTGTGGGCCAGCGAGGCCAGCGCAAATGTCATTGCCTCCGGCGGCGACGACCCCAGCGTGACCGTCTTGTCGTGGAGGGACGAAAAGCCGACCGCTGTTCTTGTGGGACTAGGCTTGGGCGCCCTCTCCTGGATCGGGGCCGACAGCTACCCGCCCGCGCGCGTCGACCACCGTTTCAAGGACGGCGACACGATCCGTGTCGGGTCGATTTCGATCACCGCGCGCATCACCGGGGGCCACACGCGCGGCTGCACATCGTGGTCGTTCAAGGTCCGCGATGGTGACCGCGACCTGGACGTCGTGAGCGCTTGCAGCCTGAAGGTAGTGCTCGGGGCGCGATATCCAGAACAAGGGGCCGACCTCGAGCGCAGTTTTCGTGTGTTACGAAGCCTCCCCGCCGACATCTGGGTGACTTCGCATGCGAGGTGGTGGGGCAGGTACCGGAAGTTCGTTGCCAGCAAGACAGCGAAGAATCCTGCTGATTCGTTCGTCGACCCTGAGGGCTACCGCGGCTACATCGACACCGCCGAGACGGAATTCCGCAGCGGTCGCACCTACTAGCGTGGCTGGTGCCATAATCAGCGCGTCTATGGCGGGAAAGAAGCCCAGGTAATGGGACGACGCCAGTGGCGCCACGAACGCTGACAGTGCTTGCGCCGATCCGTCCGGGGGAGGACCGGCCCCTGCGTGCGATTCTTCGTGCCATCGGCGACGACATCCGAGGGAAGCGGCTCGATGACGAGGCCATACCCCCACGCATCGAGTTCTTGAGCAGCCGGCGGATTCACTTCGCGCGCTTTGCGATCCTCGCGGATCCCGATCGCGGGCCCGATCGCAGGCGTCTGCTCTACTCTGCCAGCTACGACGGCGATCTGAACGGCCACCTCGCCGAGCTGAAAGCGATCACATCCGACCTGGACGCGATCTGGGGCCGCTGCGAAGGCTACGCGGGTGCCGCCGGGTTCGAGGGCTTCATCCGCACGCACATGCACGCGGCGGAGGCCTTCTACATCGCCTTCCGCGACGAAACCGCCGACAGCATCCGAAAGGCGAGCGCGCTCAGGCGACAGGTCGAGGCGCTCGCCGACGGCAACGCGCCCGCCCTTGACTCCGTGACCACCCCCCGCTCGGCATGGCGGCCATCGAGCTGGCTCGACCGGTTAATACGTGCGCTTCCACTCGTGGTCGACCTGTTCAGGGCGATCAGGCGGTGCGGCCTCGTGAACGTCGTTCGCGGGGCGCTGCACATTGTGGCTAGTCTGAACCGGTACCCGCTGTTTCGCGTGCTGAACCGGCTCACCCGCAACGCCATGTCGCCGCGACGATCTCCGTACTCGAACGTGTCGCTCGACAACTGCGCCGCACCCGAACCGCTGGAGCCTGGTGATGAGGTGACGGCGGACATGGACCACCAGCCGTCTCCGGCCTTCCGTGAGGATGTGGTTGCGCAGAATCAGCTCACCCTCATCACCGTCGTGAAGCCCGGGCACGTGAGCCAGGTCCGGGCCGTCATGGCCGCGATCGACTCGTACGCGAAGCGGCTGTCGCCGCCGGGCTCGCTCATCGGCGTCAGCACGATTCACTTCGTCAAGTGGCTCCTCATCGACGACGGACGCCGGCTGTTGATGGTCAGCGACTACGACGGGTCGTGGGAGAGCTACATCGACGAGTTCGCCCAGATGATCCTGTCGGGGCTCGACGCGATCTGGACGCCTTCGTACGGCTACCCGCCCGACGGCGCGCGGGACCTTCCGGCGCTCAAGCGGTTCCTTCGCACCCACCAGGCGCCCTCCGAGGTGTTCTTCAGCGCGTACCCCAACCAGACCCTGTTGAACATCGTCAACGACCGGGCGTTCGCGCGCACGCACACTGGCGGTCCGCTCGACTCGCGGCGTGGCCTCCCGGACCCGCGGTGATGGTCATGGCGACGACCCGACTGCCTGACGACGTGCTCGGCGATATCCAGGGCTTCATCACGAGTGGCTACGGCCACCTGTCGCACGCGGCGTACCTGTTCGTGCGGTTTCAGGATGCCGGACAGGCACGGCATTGGCTGGAGGGGGTCGCGCCGTCCATCACGTCCGCCCGCCCGTGGCCGACGCTGCCGGGCGGAGAGAAGCTGAAGCCGGCATCCGCGGTGAACATCGCGTTCACCGCTGAGGGTCTCACGGCCCTCGGCGTCCCGGCGGCTGTGCGGTGCACCTTCCCGGTGGAGTTCCAGGAGGGAATCGCCCACAAGGACCGATCGAGGATCCTGGGTGACACTGAAGAAAGCGATCCGGCCACTTGGGAGCTTGGCGGCACGTCGGAGCGGACCATCCACGCCGTCGTCATCATCCATGCGGTCTCGGCCGCGGAACTCGAGACCGTCTGCGGCGCGCAGCGCGCGCTCGTCGAGACGACGGACGGAGGCGTCGCCGAACTGCCGGGCAGCCTCCAGGTCGGCTATCGCCCTGATGGCGACTACGAGCCCTTCGGGTTCCACGACGGCATCGCGCAGCCGTCGATCGCCGGCATCAGCGGACAGGGGGTCCCCACCGGCGAGTTCATCCTCGGGTACCAGAACCACTACGGAAACGTGCCGCCCGTGCCCGTCGTGCCTCCCGATCTCGACCCGGATGGCCTGCTGCCCCCTCTCGACAACCCCTATCACACGGCCGCCCGCCCGCGCGACCTTGGCTTGAACGGATCGTACGTCGTGTACCGGAAGCTTCAGCAGAACGTCGCGGGGTTCTGGGGGTTCCTGAGAAGCGAAACCGTCCGCACGGGAGGAGAAGCGGACCCCGGCCGCATGATTTGGCTGGCCGCCCGCCTCGTCGGGCGATGGCCGAGCGGCGCGCCGCTGGTGCTCGCGCCGCAGGCCGACGATCCCAGGCTCAGGGATCGGGACGACTTCCTGTACAGAGAGGATGCGGACGGCCTGTTCTGCCCGCTGGGGGCGCACATCCGCCGGTCGAACCCGCGCGACGATATCAAGCCGTACCCGGCCGCCGAGTCGCTCAGCATGTCGGAGGCGCATCGGCTGCTGCGTCGCGCCCGCGTCTTCGGCTCCCCGCTCTTCGACCCGACGGTTCTGGCCGACCCCACTTCGGCGGCGTGCCGCGCCGCCATCACGGCGCTCGCTGATGACGGCCGCGCGAGGGGCATTCACTTCTTCTCGATCGGTGCGAGCATCCGCAGCCAGTTCGAGTTCGTGCAGCAGACATGGTGCAACAACCCGCGCTTCGCCGGGCTCACCGACAACAGGGACGCGATCGCCGGCGACAACGATCGGAGCGATCAGCCGTCGAGTCACATGACCATTCCGAGAATCCCGCGACGCACGCGCACCGGGCCGCTCCCACGCTTCGTGACCGTCAGGGCCGGCGCCTACCTGTTCATGCCAGGCCTCGGGGCGATTCGCTATCTCGCGGCTGGGAGTGCCCGAACTCGGTTGACTTCGGTCAGTGGGGGAGGCGCGAACCGGATGTCTACAATCTGAGGCCAATCGCCATGGCACGCGGTCGTCCCCGTCATCCTGACCTGTTGACGCCCGCGGAATCGCGGGTCGTGAACGCCGTTCGACACGGCATGACGAACGGCGACATTCGTCGCCGCCTCGGTGTCAGCCGTGACGCAGTGAAGTACCACGTGTCGAATGCGATCGGTAAGCTCTCGCTCACGAAGCGATCCGAACTGCAACACTGGCACGGCGCACCGATCGGCAGTGCTTTACATCCCGGAGTTCATGCTATGCCCGCAAACGCAGTTGCAGAGTTGGGACCGATCGGTCAGATCGTCGGGCGTTGAGGAGTGGATGGCCTCGTCGAGGATCAAGCAACAGTAGCGATTGGGCACGGCGTAGCTGATTTCGAGCGACTCGATCCGCCCTGATGGCGTGGAAACAGTTCGATATCGGCTGGGTGGAAACCTTCCCGCGGCACGCGCCGACTGCGCCGGGAACCGTCGTGGCAGTTCTGATCCGGCACCTCGGGTTCTGGTCCTTGAACGGTTGCCGCGTTCTCTACAGTGTCGGTAGCCCGGATGGTGTCGCTCGGTGCGGCTTCGCCTACGGAACGTTGACGAACCACGCGGAGAACGGTGAGGAGCTCTTCGAAGTGTTCATCGATCCGCAGACCGACGAGGTCATCCACCGAATCCGTGCGGTGTCCTGGCCACAAGCCACGCTCGCCCGAGTTGGTCAGCCAATCGTCCGCGTCCTTCAAGAACGGTTCCGCGACCATTCGGCCGCTGCGATGAAGCGAGCGACATCGACCAACGGCCACAGCGCCGGGCGGGAATCGTCTTAGTCGCGTTCGCTTCGAGCCGGATCGATCCTCGCCAGGGTTGCGAGAGCGGCCTTTGCCTTGGCTTTGCGAACAGCCTTCCACTCGCTGTCGGCGCGATGGTGTTTGAGATCCGTCAGATAGGCGTACTCCGGCGTCAGCAGCCGGAGCTGGTCGGCCTTGGCCTTCGTCCATGACCGGGCGAACTCCTCAAAGGTCGGAGCTTCTCCTCGCGTCCAGAACGCCATGGCAACCACCCGAGCCACCGCGTTTCGAGCAGAAGCCGCGAATCTCCTCGAGGTTCATGTAGTTCAGTTCCTCGAGGAGCCGCGCGCGCTCGCTCGCGGTGAGCTGCGACAGGAAGTTCGACATTCAAATACCTTAGCGCCTCAGGGAATCAGCGCCGCAAGCGCGACGTTGGAGACCACTACCGCGCCGCGGCGCAGCCACCAGAGGCGTGGCTTGGGCGGCACGCAAATGAGCGGATTGGCCTCCAGCGTCGTGGCCGACGTGACAGGCACCGTCAGCGAATCGATCCACTCGCTCTCGAGCATGGTGCCAATGCCATGCGCGAGGTGCGTGCGTCCGTAATGCACCAGCATTGCCCGAGGCGACAGCGCCGGTGAGATCGCGAAGCCCGACAGCAGCTCCTGTCCTGGAATTACGGGCCGCTGGAGCGCCAGGAACGGCCTCGCGAGTCCGAGTCCCGCCACGTTGAGCGAGACGAAGTAGGTCGTGGCTTCGAAGACGCCGCGTCCCCACGGTGGAAGACGCGACGAGAGTGAGGCCTGCAACCGGCCGACGCCTGGGAACACCGGGCCTGATACCGACCACCACCGCCGCTTCCGTTCACGCAGTGGAATCGTCAGGTCCGCCGTGACGCCATCGTCCCGCCGTACGACGCTGATGTCCGCCAACGTGAGCGGCTCGAAGACGCCGAAGCCGTTGATTCGCGCGAGGCTGCGCCGCAGCTGGCCGACGTCGAGCATGTCTCGCTCGTAGATCGTCATGACACGGCGAAGCGCGGAGTCGTTGATCCCGGAGTGGCCAGTGAAGTTGATACGCCCGATCGCCTGAGCGGATCCGATCCAGATGCGCACAGTCAGATCCAGCGGCCCCCTCGTGCCAGCGGACTCCACTTCGGCAGTGAAATCAAGACGGCCTTGCGCCTCGGCGCTCCGCCGCAGGTCGAGCAAGCACGCGCACAACCGTTCCACCGCCGCGGGGCCAGAAAAGCGCACCTCGCGCGGGGGAGCTTCCGATTGACCATCCGCCGCGGCCGGAACGATGAGGGCCAAGCACAGCGCCAATGCGGCGGATTTCATGTCCTTCAGTCAGACGTCTCTCCTGAGCGTTCGGCCGTTCCGGCTGCGTCTCCGTAGCGGACACGCGTAGACTCCGATGAGTCGGCTTCCCCTTGCCCCCGGCGAAGGGGGAGGGCAGGAAGGCTTCCTTCGTCAGCCGCGGCCGTGGAGCACTAGCGCCCAGGCGAGGCAGGCGAAAGCCGCCGTGTTGGCGATCGGAACGAACACCGCCACGGAGGCTGATGGCGCTCGCGAGGCCGCTGAACAGCAGGGCACCGAAGAACGTGAACATGAATAGCGGGTCGATGATGGCTCGGTCGATGGCTTGGAAGGCGCCCACAAAAGTGCGGTCGTCAACCTTGCCGAGGCCCGGCATGACGGTGTGGGCATAAAGCCCGAACACGCCGGCCATCAACCCGCTGGTGATCGTGGCCGCCAGCAGGGATGCGGTCTGCACGTCTACTGACATCTCACCTCGACGCGGCGGTTCAGCGACCGGCCGCTCTCGTCGGTGTTGCTCGCGAGCGGGCGTCGCTCGCCGATCCCGGCGGCGGTCAGCCGCTGGCTCGACAGGCCTCTCTTGACCAGGTCGGCCACCACCGCCTGGGCCCGGCGCTCGGACAGTCGGTCGTTGTAGGCGTCCGTGCCCTCGCTCGATGTGTGCCCTTCGATCACGATTCGCGCGCTGGCGTCTCCCTGCAGGCCCGTGAACAGCTCGCCGAGGACGGTGGCCGACTCGGGCCGGATGTCCGCCGCGTCGTACGCGAACGTGATGCTGTGGATGATCGAGCCGCAGCCAAGCGCCGGTGGTACAGGGTCGCCGCATTCGACGCGGCTGCCTGCTGCCGCTGGCGCCACGGTGTACAGGCGAAACGGGCCGCCGTTGCTCGATCGGACCCCGCGCAGCCCGCCGTCCGCGGTCACGCTGAGGATGAACGCGCTCGGCGTCTTGTCGTTCCGGTTCACGCCCATGGCACGAAGGATGTTGCCGGTCACCGTGCCCTTCAGGTCGCCGGAAGAGTCGTAGCATCCCGACACCACCGATCCGTTTTGGACCAGCTGCACGCGATTGGCCTGCGTCCGCCACACCCCGTCGAAGTTGGTGGCCAGTTGTGGTGCCTCCTGCGTGCCGTTGCCGACGATCTCGCTGAACTCGAGCGACGACAGCGGCGCCAGGATGTTGATGCCGCCCACCAGGCGCACTTTGATCCAGCGCACCGGACGCTTCACGGCCACGGATAGCTCGGTCACCGAGCCTCTCGCGCGGTGGGTCTGCAGAGTGGCCGACGCCAGCAGCTGGAAGCCGTCGGTTGCGCTGGCGACCGACCCGTGGACTTCGACCACCTTCGTGAACGTGGTGGTCGCACTCGGCGTTTCGACGATGTTCGGCACGGCAAACCGGTCGAACGTCGTGAGGGCCGGCAGTTGATACACGAACTCGGTGTTTGTTTCGGCGGGCGCCCGGTTCGCGACGGCAAAGGCCGTCGGGTCGCCATCCGTGATGCGTACGGCCGCTTCGAAGTCGGCACCGAGCTTCGCCCCGGCACCGCCGATGCTGACGGGCACGGCCCCCTGGGCAAAGGTCAGATAGTCGATGCGTGGGGGAGTGTCCGCGGCAGTCGCCGCGGTCTGCCTGGCCTGCGCCGCCAGGCTGGTGGCCACCATGCCGGCCAGGGCGATTCCGAGAAACGCCTGCCGCCGCGCGCCATGCGCAGGTCTTCCCGTCAGCCTGTTCCAAGCCGTCCTGATACGCATTGCCCGCCCCGCGGCGTAAGTCTATCGTGCAGCGAGGCGCCGTACCCGCCTTCGACGCGCATGTGTTCCGAAGCGTACAGCGACATATCGTGTGTGGCCCCAGGCTGATGGACGTACAAGGAGGTGCTGGTGGCATTGAAAGGCATGTACGCGTACGCGCTCCAGGTGGCTGAGGGCAAGTTCCACGGCACCACCGAGGAGCACAACGGGAAGCTGGTGTTCAAAGGGACGGTTGCCACGGTGGCCCAGAAGGACGAGATCTGGAACGCGATCAAGACGATTCCCACCTGGCGCCTCGACGTCAGGGCCGACATACAGGTCACCGGCCAGCCCGGTCCGGCGCCCGTCGCGGGTCAGGCCGCGGCGCCGGTGACCAGGACCTACACGGTGAAGATCGGGGACACGCTCCGGCACATTGCCAAGGTGCACCTTGGCAGCGCCGGCGCGTTCATGGAGATCTTCGAGTTGAACAAGGACCAGCTGACCGATCCCGACAAGATCAAGCCCGGGCAGGTGCTACACCTGCCATAGACGGCGGGGCGCGTTGCGCATCTCTTCCCTCCGCCGCGCTGAAGGTTTGAGCCGGCGGACCGATGGATCGTGGAGGCCTCCCTCCATGACCCCCTCATCAGCCCGCTCCCTTGCCCGGTGTAGGGTCTTCTCGAGGTCCGCGAGCCTTGGCGCCGTGGTCGTCGGCGCCCTGGCGCTGGTCGGATGGACCCTCGACTTCGCCCTGCTGAAGAGCGTCCTGTCGCGTGCGGTGCCGATGAATCCGGCCACGGCGGTGTCCTTCATCCTGGCGGGTCTTGCGCTGTGGCTGCTGCAGTCGACGGACACGAGCGCACGCCCGTATCGCACCGGCCGCGGGATTGGCCTGCTCGTAGCCGTGGCCGGCTTGACGAAGCTGGGAGAACACGTCTTCGGGTTCGACACGAACTTCGATCAGTTCCTGTTTCGCGCGCAGGTCGGCAACAACGTGATCTCGCCCAACGCGGCATTGGGTCTGGTGTTGGTTGGGTCCTCCCTGTGGCTGCTGGACGTGGAAACGCGCCGGGGAGGTCGCCCGGCCGAAGCCTTCGCCCTTGGCGGGGCGTTGCTGTCGCTGGTGGCGCTGCTTGGCTACACCTTCGGCGCCGAGGCGCTGTACGCCGTCGGAACGTTCTATCCCATCGCGCTTCCAACGGCGGTGACGCTCCAGTTATTGTCGTTGGGCGTTCTGTGCGCTCGGCCTGATCGCGGACTGATGAAGACATGCACCGGCGACGATGCAGGAGGAGTGGTCGTCCGCCGGTTGCTGCCGGTGACGATTGCCACTCTCTGCCTGGCCGGTTCGCTGCAATCGGCGGGGGAGCGCCGCGGGCTCTACACCGCCGAGCTCGGAAACGCGCTGCAGACCTCCACCAGTGTCGTGATTCTCAGCTTCCTGATCTGGCGAAATGCCGGCGCCCTGCGACGGGTCGACGAGAAGCGCCAGCTGGCGGAGGCCGAACTGCGCCGCAGCAAGGAGCACCTCGGCGTGACGCTGCAGTCCATCGGCGACGCCGTGCTGGCGACCGACAGGGCCGGCCGAGTCACCGGGATGAATCCCGTTGCCGAGCGGTTGACGGGGTGGCGGCAGGCCGACGCGCTGGGGCGTCCGATTGGCGAGGTGTTCCGGATCGTCAACGAGTTCACCCGAGAGCCGTCCGCCATTCCCGTGGACGAGGTGCTGTCCACCGGAGAGATTCATGCATTGGCGTACTACACGGTGCTCATCGCGCGCGATGGCTCGGAGTGTGCGATTGCCGACAGCGCCGCGCCGATCCGCGACCTGGACGGCCATATCCTCGGCGTCGTGCTCGTGTTCCGGGATGTGACGACCGATCGCGCCGCCGAGCAGCTGCTGCGCGCCAGCGAAGCCCGCTACCGCACGCTGTTCGAGTCGATTGACGAGGGCTTCTGCGTCGTCCAGATGATCTTCGACGACGAGGACAAGCCGGTCGACTATCGGTTCATGGAGATCAATCCCTCCTTCGAAAAGCAAACCGGCTTTCAAGATGCCCTGGGGAAGACCATGCGCGAGCTGGCGCCGGAACTCGAAGCGCACTGGTTCGAGACCTTCGGTCGCATCGCCGTGACCGGCGAACCGGCCCGGTTTCAGAACCGTGCCGAGCAGTTGCGCCGCACCTATGACGTCTATGCGTTTCGTTTCGGCGATCCCGCCGATCGTCAGGTCGCGATCCTGTTCAACGACATCACCAGCAGCAAGTACGCGGAAGGAGAGATCGCACAGCTCAACGAATCGCTGGAGCGGCGCGTGCAGGAACGGACCGCCGGATTGGAGGAAGCCGGAGAGCGACTGCGCGAAAGCGAACGCCGATTCCGTGCGCTCATCGAAAACAGCGCTGACGGAATTGCGGTGATCGATGCCAGCAACACGATCCTCTACGTCAGCCCGTCCGTGCTGGCCGTGGAAGGCTACGCTCCCGAAGAGCTCATCGGTCGAAGCGGTTTCGAGAACACCCACCCCGATGACCTCCCGTTGATTCATGAGAAGGTGGCGACGCTGCTGGCCCAGCCGGGCCGGCCCGTGCCCGTGTTGTGGCGCCGAAAGCACAAGGACGGCCGCTGGCGCTGGCTGGAAGGCATTGCCGTCAACCTCCTCGACGACCCGGCCATCGGGGGCATCGTGACCAATTACCGGGACGTCACCGAGCGCATGCAGGCCGAGGAGAGAATCCGCGCACAGCTGGACGAACTGCTGCGCTGGCAGAGCGTGATGGTCAAACGCGAGGACCGGATGGTGCAGCTCAAGACGGAGGTCAACGAGTTGCTCCACCGTCAAGGCCGGCCGATTCGCTATCCCGGGTGGACCCTCCCGTGATAGCACCGCTCCCGCCAGACGAGACGCAGCGTCTCGCCGCCCTGCGCCGGTACGATGTCCTCGACACTCCGCCCGACGTTGCGTTCGACGACCTGGCGCGGCTGGCGGCTCAGATCTGTCAGGCGCCTATCGCGATGGTGACCATCGTGGACGAGCATCGCCAGTGGTGCAAGTCGGCGTTCGGTGTGAGCGCGACGGAGACTCCGAGGAATGGGGCCTTTTGCGCGCACGCGATACTGCACCGGGACGACGTGCTGGAAGTGCCTGACGCGCTCGTGGACCCTCGGTTCGCGGACAGCGCTCTCGTGACCTCGGACCCGAACATCCGCTTCTACGCGGGCGCGCCGCTGGTGACGCCGGATGGACACGCGCTTGGCACGCTGTGCGTGATGGACCGCACGCCCCGCGAGATGTCTGCGGGACAGATGCTCGCGCTGCGCGCCTTGAGTCGCCATGTCGTCGCCGAGTTGGAGTTGCGGCGCCAATCGCGGGAGCTGCAGAGCGAGATCGCCGAACGCAAGGCGGCCGAGGCGCGGCTACGACAGCAGAACGAGGAACTGGAGCGCGCGGCCCGGGATTCGGAGGCGCTGGTCGTGCTGGCGAAGAAGTCCCGCAGCGCGCTCCTGAACGTGCTGGAGGACGAGCAGCTGGCCGGCAACAGCCTGCGCGCCAGCGAGGAGCGCTTTCGCCAGCTGGTCGACGGGGCTCATGACTATGCCATCGTCATGTTGGACGCTCACGGACGCGTGACGAGTTGGAACAAGGGCGCCCAGCGATTGAAGGGCTACACAGCCGACGAAATCGAGGGGCAGTATTATTCCCGTTTCCATCCCGAAGACGCGGTTCGCGTGGGAGTGCCCGAGAAGGAACTGGCGGAGGCGGCCGCGGAGGGCCGTTTCGAGCACGAAGGCTGGCGCGTGCGCAAGGACGGATCACGATTCTGGGCCAGCGTCATCATCACGGCGCTTCGCGACGAGGCGGGCCTCTTGCGCGGCTTCTCGAAGATCACCCGGGATATCACCGAGCGCAAGCAGGCGGAGGATGAGATTCGCACCCTCAACGCCGACTTGGAATGCCGGGTGCAGCAGCGTACCCGCGAACTGGAGGCCGCCAACAAGGAGCTGGAGGCGTTCTCCTTCTCCGTCTCACACGACCTGAGGGCGCCGCTCCGGCACGTACGTGGCTATGTCGACATGCTGCAAAGGGCCACCCAGGGCCAGCTCTCCGACAAGGCCAGGCGATACCTGCAAACCATCGACGACGCCAGCGCGGACATGGGCAAACTGATCGACGATCTCCTCGATTTCTCCCGCCTGGGCCGGGCCGAGATGAACGAGCACAGCGTCTCGTTGGACAAGGTGGTTCAGGAGACGATCAGGGGCCTGGAGATGGGGACGCAGGACCGCAACATCCTGTGGACGATTGCGGCCTTGCCACAGGTCAAGGGCGATCCCTCGCTGCTCAAACAGGTGTTCGCCAATCTCATCGGCAACGCCGTCAAGTACAGCCGCCAGCGCGATCCGGCGACGATCGAGCTCGGTTCTGTCGGCCAGGAAGACGGGCGCGTAGTGCTATTTGTCCGGGACAACGGCGCGGGCTTCGACATGCAGTACGCCGAGAAGCTCTTCGGCGTGTTTCAGCGGTTGCACCGGGCCGAGGATTTCGAGGGCACGGGCATCGGGCTGGCCATCGTCCAGCGGGTGATTGCGCGGCATGGCGGCCGCACCTGGGCGGAGGGCAAGGTGGGTGAGGGGGCGACCTTCTATTTCACGCTGGCGCCAGCGACGTGAACGCCTCCGCGTCCGCGGGCCCTTCCAGAAGGGCCCAGAACCCACCCGCCCGAGCCACCGCCTGCACCAGTTCACCGAAGCGCACCGGCTTGAACACGCACGCGATCCCCACACCTCTGTAGCTGTCGAGGAGCGTTCGTTCCTCGCGCGACGACGTCATCATGACGACGGGAATGGTTTTCAAGGCCGCATTCGCCTGCATCTGCCGCAGCACTTCCAGTCCGTCCACCCGCGGCATGTTCAGGTCCAGAAGCACGACAGCGGGCTGGCCAGTCTGGCGACCCGCGAACGCGCCGCGGCGATGCAGGAAGTCGAGCGCTTCCGCTCCGTCCCGTACGTGGACGACGTCGTTGGCCAGGTGCTCTTCCGCGAGGGCCGCGATCGCCAGTTCCGCGTCCCGCGGGTTGTCTTCGACCAGGAGCACCAGTTGCGGTGCGAACATCGCGACGCTCAGCCCCTCGTGGACTCGGGTTTGGCGGAGGGCGGCGGCGGCTCGTTGACGACAGCCCAGAACACGCCCAGATTCTTCACCGCGTCGACGAACGCCGAGAACTCGATTGGCTTGACCACATACGCGTTCACCCCGTTCTCGTAGCCGGCCACCAGATCTCGCTCTTCGCGCGAGGACGTCATCATGACGACTGGAATGACCTTCAGCTTGGGATCCGTCTTTATCGTGCGCAGCACTTCCAGCCCGTCCACTCTCGGCATCTTCAGGTCCAACAGCACGACCACGGGCTGACCGTTCGAGCGACCGGCGAACGAGCCGCGACGCCAGAGGTAGTCCAGCGCTTCCACCCCGTCCCGGACGTGGACGACTTCGTTGGCCAGCTGTTGCTCGGCCAGCGCGGCAAGCGCAAGCTCCGCGTCCCGCAGGTTGTCTTCGACCAGAAGGATGTGTTTCACGACATTCACGCCGTCAGAGACAGGGCCTTGGCCTTCGCGTCACGAGCAGTGGGTCCGCCCGTGGGGAGTCTGACCACAAACGTCGTGCCTCGCCCCGCTTCGCTGTTGAAACGCAAGCTGCCGCCATGCTTGTCGACCACAATCGACCACGCGATGGCCAGGCCCTGGCCGGTGCCCTTGCCCAACTCCTTCGTCGTCACGAACGGATCGAAGATGCGATTGCGAATTTCCTCGGGCACTCCAGTTCCGGTGTCGGAGACCTCGATCACCACGTGGTCGTCGTCGCGCCTGGTGCGGATCGCGATCCGGCCCTTGGCTCCGCTGTCCTTGACAACGTCGCCGATCGCGTGGGCCGCGTTCACGATCAGGTTCACCATGACCTGATTCAGTTCGCCGATGCGGCACATCACGGGCGGCAGCTCGCCGAGGTCCGTGTCGAGGTCGGCCACGTACTTGTATTCGTTCCGTGCGATCGTGAGCGTGCTCAGAATGGCCGCATTGAGATCGGCGTTCGACATCTCCCGCTGATCGGCGCGCGCGAAGTCCTTCATGGAATTGACGATCGAGGCGATCCGGCTCAACCCCTCCAACGCCCGATCGATCGCCCTGGGCATGTTCTCCAGCAGATAGGTCAGGTCGATCTCGTCCTCGACCGTTCTGGCATCGCGGACGGCCGAGGCGGACTGGCTCCCGGCTTCCACGGACTCCTGAACCGCCCGGTATTTGGCGATGAGCCCCTTCAGGTCGGCGATGCCCTCCTTCATGAAGTGGATGCTGTCGCTGACGAACTGTACCGGTGTGTTGATCTCGTGTGCCACGCCCGAGGCCAGCCGGCCGACGCTTTCCATCTTCTGTGCCTGGCGGAACTGGGCCTCGAGCTCCACGCGGTCCGTGATGTCCCGATGGGCGACAACCACGCCGCCCCGCCCATCACTTCGCGGCCGGACGACCATCGCGAACCAACGCTGGCGGTCCGGCGCGTGGCAGGAATAGTCCAGGGTGAAGGTGTCCTTCGTGTCACTCAAGACCGCGCGGATACCGTCCAGTGCCGCGTGCGCGCTCGGGTCGCCTTGAGCAGCCGCCTGCTCGACAACCGAGAGATAGGATGTGCCCATCGGCTGGATCGTCGGCAGCGGACCGCCGTTGTCTCTCGCGAAACGTCGCCAGGTATCGTTGACCGCAACGATGATGCCCTCCGAGTCCAGCACCGCGATGTGGTCGGGGAGGGCGTTCAGCACCGCGCGCGCGAAGGCGTCGCTGTCTCGCAGCTGTGCTTGTAGCGCCAGGCTCTTGCGGCGGTGGGCCGCCTCCGCCAGCGCGCGTGTGACCGCCCAGGGAAGGCGCTCGAGTCGCTGTTTGAGCAAGTAGTCGGTCGCGCCCGCGTGCAGGCAGGCAACCGACTCCGCCGCATCCATGACCCCGGACACGACGATCACCGGTGTTCCGGGAAGCCGCTCCTGCGCCATGGCCAGCGCCGCCAACCCGTCGAGGTCCGGCAGGTTGAAGTCGCAGATGAGGACGTCGTAGGGGCCTTCGGCGAGCGCGGCCTCGAACCCGGCCCGGCTGTCAACGTGGACCAGCTCGCAGAACGTCCCGTCTGCCTCGAGCAGATCCCGAATCAGGTCCGCATCCCGACGGCTGTCCTCGAGGTGGAGGATCCGAGTCGCGGCTGTCACGACGGACATGCTGCGCTCCGAATTTCAGGAACATGCACACATCGACTTGTCAGGCGTAGCCTCTACTCGGACCTATCGGACAACCCGATGCCGGGGAGTAGGCCACGAGGGCCACCAGCGCCGGAGGTCGGCGGTCAGTCCCCCGAGCCGCCCTTGAACTGGTCGACCTCGTCGGCAAAGAGCACGTTGAAGCTGGTCAACGACCCATAGCAGCCGCTGATGTAGGCCTGCAGCTTCACCTTCACATCGTCGGGCAGTTCCGACGCGTTCACGTGCTGCTCCAACGTGCGGAGACGGTTCCGCAGCATGACCACCTTGTGGAAGAAGGTCTCGATAGGCCAGCTCTTCTCCTGCAGACCCGGTGTGCCCGGACGCAACACCAACGTGCCGCCGCGCCATTTCGCCGCAGGCGTTACCGGCGTCACGCCCGCTTCTTCGCGGATGATGCGGCGGAGCAGGACTTCGAGGTCCGCTGAAGAATCCGGGAACGTCATGGGCATGGTCCTTTCACCTTCGCCGACGATGGGAAACGGCGCGCCGCGTCCAGGGACGCTGGCACGATCCTGTTGCGCCTGTTGCGGCTGAGGCCGCACCTCGGCGCCAATCCGCGGACCTCCCCGGTAGTTGTGCTGGCTCTCGCAGTAGTCGCACGTGACCCGTAGAGGCTGGCCCGACCCGTCGACGACGATGATCGTGTGCGACCGGTCGGTCTTGCAGGCCCGGCAGAAATCCTCGATGGACCCGCCAGCACGATGAACGCCCGAGACCGACATCACGCAATCATCCCACTGTCCCCCATCTCTTCACAGCGGCCACCGTGCAACCGTGCGCGAGCCGGCGGTCTCAGGTGGTCGGACGTGCCGAACCAACGGGCGCGGAGTCTTTCGGAGCATGGATGCCGGCGCTACCTGGCGTCCTGCCGGGCCGCTTCGCGAGCCTTGAGCCCGAGGCAAGCGAGGCGCGCTTACCACCCCGCGCGAACGGCAAGCCACAGCGCCGCGCCGAGCGCGATGCCAACCACGGTCATGGACGTGGTCGTGCTCGTGAAGTAGGGGTACACCATGAAGGCCAGGCCGGCCCCAACCAGTATCCAGCGCTGCTGCTTCTTGCCGTAAGAGAACAGGAAGAACCCGATCCCGCCGGGGATGAGCGACAGGAACAGCCAGGTGGCGTCCACTTCCCACCACTCTAGCAGGCTCGAGCGGATAGACTGACCGCATCGTGACGAGGTCCTTGGACGTCGTGCGCCTCGGCGTGTCGGCGTGTCTCCTCGGACAGCAGGTGCGCTACGACGGCGGCCACAAGCGCAACTCGTTCCTGATCGACGTGCTGGGCCCGTTCGTCGAGTGGGTGTCCGTCTGCCCTGAAGAAGAGGCCGGGTTTGGCACGCCTCGCGAAGCCATGCGCCTCGAGCGCCGGCGCGACGGCATCCACTTGATGACCGTTCGATCGAAGGTGGACGTCACGGCGCAACTGCTGGAGGTGGGAGAACGCCGCGTGCCCGCGTTGGCGGCGATGAATCTGGACGGGTACGTCTTCAAGAAGGACTCGCCGTCATGCGGGCTCATGCGCGTGAAGGTGTACGGCCCGAGCGGCATGGCCGAGCGTGACGGGCGCGGACTGTTTGCGGACGCCGTCGTGCAGGCGATGCCGCTCTTGCCCACCGAAGAAGAGGGACGGCTCGGGGATCCGCGCCTTCGAGAGAACTTCGTCGAGCGCGTCTTCGGCTATCGGCGATTGCGGGCTCTCGTCGCGGGCTCGCCGCGGGCCCGCGACCTGATGGACTTCCACGCCCGCCACAAGCTGCTCCTGCTGGCCCACTCGCCGGCCGCTTACGCGTCGCTCGGCCGGTTCGTGGCCGACACCAAGGGGCGCGTGTCGCAGCGCCGGCTCGAGGAGTACGCGCGCGCGTTCATGACGGCCCTGGGTGCCATGGCCACTCGTGGTCGCCACGCCAACGTGCTCCAGCACATGGCCGGCTACTTCCCGCGTCTCATCGACGCCGAGGCCCGGGGAGAGCTGGCGTCGTCGATCGCCGACTATCAGAAGGGGCTGGTGCCGCTCATTGTGCCCATCACCCTCGTCCTGCACCATGCCCGCGCGCACCGGGTGCAGTATCTGCTCGAACAGGTGTACCTACACCCCCACCCCAAGGAGCTGATGCTTCGCAACCACGTGTGACGTCTCCCGATGAGTTAGCCGGAAGCAGCCTACGGCAGGGAACTTGGTGAGGCATTCAGACGGTGGAGGGTCGCGGCGGCGCGCCAGCCATCCGCGCGTGGGCCATGGTCAGCCAGTCGGTCAGGCGCTGGGCCGCTTCCGGGGGTGTGGTGCCGTAGAACGGCATCATGGCGGTGGGGACACCGGGGCGCCGTTGCAGTTGGGCTCGCCAACGGGGTCCCGCGGGCATCACCTCAATAAGGTAGGCGCGCCCGCCGATAGTCTCTTCGAAACGATGAACAATCACAGCGGCGAATTCGGCAATGGTCGAGCGGTCGATCTTATGCGCCCACGCGGTGCGATCAAGCGAAGCCCGGCACGAAGGCGACATGCACAGGCCGCGCGGCGGTGATCTGCTCGGAGAATGGGCGGAAGAAAATCTTTCGCCCGCAGTTCCTCCACAGGTTTTGCACGAGCCGTCCACAGGATTTCCACAGGGGCGCCCTTCAGGGCGATTCCGACCCGGATTGGTGGCGCCCCGGGGAGTACAATGCAACTGCTCCGCCGCAATGAACGCGTTGTCTCGACTCGTCTTCCTGGTGAGCGTGGCATACGCCACGGCCGTATCCGCGGCAGATGCGACGCTCTTTCGCATCTTCCTGAGGGACGGCGGCGTGCTCGTGAGCTACGGGGAGTTCTCGCGCGTCGAGGACCGCGTCGTCTTCTCGATGCCCGTCGGCGGCGACGCGGCTGAGCCACGGCTACAGGTTGTGTGGGTGTCGGCCGACGCCATCGACTGGCCGCGAACCGACCGCTACGCCGCCTCGGCCCGCTTTCAGCAGTACGCCGGGACCAGAGGCGAGCAGGACTTCCAGGCCCTCAACGACGACGTCGCGCGCGTGCTCAACGAGATCGCCGTGACGACCGACCGCCAGGGCGCGCTCGATCTGGCCAATCGCGCCCGCCAGGTGCTGGCGGACTGGCCCCGCACACACCAGGGGTACCGACAGGACGACGTGCGCGAGATCGTGGGGCTCATCGACGAGGCCATTGCCGGCCTTCGTGCCACCGACGGGCAGACCTCCTTCGAGATCGCGCTGGTGGCCTCGATTCCGCCCGTGGATCTCGAGCCCCTCCTCGGCCTGCCGTCGCCTGGCGAGCAGTTTCTGCAGCTCGTGCGTCTGGCCGACATGACCACACAGTCCTCCGAGCGGATGGTCCTGCTGCAGACCGCTCGAGCGTTGCTGGACGAGGGTGGCCCGGCCGCGTTCCCCGACGCGGGCATACATCGCGATTCCTTGGACCAGCGGATTCGCGGCGAGCTGGACATCGAGCGGCGCTACGCCCAGTTGTCGCGACGGATGGTCACGCGGGCCAGACAGGAGGCCGCTCGAGCGCGCGTGTCGGGAGTGGAGCGGGTGTTGGCCAGCATCGAGTCGGAGGACGGCAAGCTTGGCCAGTTGCGGCCCGACGTGATTGCGGCCGTGAGAGCTGAAGTGAGCGCCAATCTCGATGCGGCGCGCGGCTTGCGCCTGCGCCGCGACCAGTGGCTGCTCAGGCGATCGGCCTTCCAGGACTATCAGCGGCGGGTCGGGACGCAGATCATGGGGCTGGTCAAGGCCCAGGGATCACTCGAGGCCATCCGGCGCCTGGATGGCCCGCGGCTCGGCGTGCTGCAGAGGCTCCGGCGGCGGCTCAGCGGCGGGGCGGAGCGGCTGGAACGGATGCGCGTCTCGGACGAGCTGCGAGCGACACACGACTTGGTCGTGGGGGCCTGGCGATTCGCCGAGAGCGCCACGCGGCAGCGTGCCGATGCCATCGCGTCCGGAAACCTCGGTCGGGCATGGGAGGCATCCTCGGCCGCGGCCGGCGCGCTGATGATGCTCGCGCGGGCGCAAGAGAGCGTCCGGGAACTCCTGGAACCCCCCAAGCTCCCGTGATCACGCCCCGCACGACGCGCCTGGTCAGGGTTGCGGACCTCCAGGCGTTCCGCGCGGCCTTGGCGGCCCTGGCGTGCGACGGCTCGCCGTTCGCGGCGCGCGACCGGCTGATCGTCGTGCCCACGAGAGCAGCCGCTGAGCTCCTACAGCGCGGCATAGAAGAGCGCTACTTAAGAGGTGGGGGCGGACAAGGCTCAAGGCCCAGGGCCCAAGGCCCAAGTGAGGAAGCGGAGCAAGGCCCAAGGCCCAAGGCCCAAGGCCCAAACGCGCTCGTGCTCCCCGACTTCACTCCGACGAGCGATCTCGTGGCCACCTTGGCCCAGCGCCTGGACCAGCCCCCGCGGGTCCTGGATGGCGCTGAGCGCGAGGCGCTCCTTGGCGCGTCGTGTCGCGCCGTGCGGGCCCGAGGCGTCGATCCCCCGTTCAACCTGCGCCCCGGCCTCTTGAGCGAGATGCTGCGCTTCCATGACGCGCTCGCGCTCAATCAACGGAGCGTCGACGTGTTCGAGCGGCTGGCGCTCGGTGTGCTGGAGCCAGGCGCGCTCGACGACCGCGGCGCGGAACGTCTGGTCCGCCAGACGCGCTTCCTGGCGGCCGCGTTCCGCGAGTTCGAGGAACGATGCGCCCGCGTGGGCGTGGACACGAACGGGCTGAGACGGCTCCTGATGGAGCTGCCGTCCCGTCGGCCGTACCGTCATCTCGTCATCACCGTGGCCGACCGGGCCATCGACCCTCACGGGTTGGGTCCGGCGGAGTGGGACCTTCTCGCCCGCATTCCTGGACTCGAACGGCTGGACGTCGTGGCCACGGACCGGACCGTGGCAGGGGAGTTCCACGAGGCCGTGCACCGGCTCCTTCCCGGCATCGAGGAAGTGCGCATGGACCTGGACGCGCCGGCCGCGCTGCCGGTGCTCTGTGTCCCGGAGGGCGACACGCTGGTGCACCGCCCGCGCGACCGCGAGGAGGAGGTGTCCGACTTCGCGCGTCGGGTCAAGGCGGCCGTTCGTGCCGGTCACGTGCGATCGGTGTCGTCGGCGGCGCTCGTCGTGCATCAGCGCCTGCCGTATGTCTACGTCGCGCGCGAGGTGTGCCGCTCGGCCGGCCTGCCGTGCCAGATGTTCGATGCGTTGCCGCTTGCGGCCGAGCCCTTTGCCGCCGCGCTCGATCTGGTGCTGTCGGCCGTGGGATCGAGCTTTGCGCGCGTGCCGTCCATGGCGCTCCTCCGATCCCCGCACCTCCAACTCGGCGCGGGTCGGCGGGCGTCTTCGCCCGACATCGACGCGCTGGACCGCGCCTTGGCCGAAAGCTCGTATCTGGGCGATCCGGCGGCCCTGCGACGGTTGGCGGACGCCTGGGACGCCGCGGCCGCCGATAACGGCCGTGTGGCGCGCGTGGCTCGCGCGGCCCGCCTGCTCCTCGAGATCGCCGACGAGCTGGGACCGCTGCAAGACGAGCGGCCCATGGACGAACACCTCCGGACGCTGGCCGCGTTCCTGGCGGCGCACGACGTGGTGCCCGGTCCCGACGATCCGCTCCGCGCGCGACAACTGCGGGCACGGGGAGCCATCGTGACCACGCTCGCGACGCTGGCCGACGCCTTCCAGCGGTTCGACCGCGAGGCGGTGGCGTTTGCCGACGTCCGAGCCCTGGTCCGCCGGTGGATCGACGCGCAGACCTTCTCTCCGCGTGCGGGCGAGTCCGGCGTGCACGTGGTGGAGAGTGCCAGCGCCCGGTTTGGCGACTTCGACCTGGTGCAGCTGGCCGGGCTGGTGGAAGGGGAGTGGCCGGAGCCGCCGCGGCGCAACATCTTCTACTCCACCGCGATCCTGCGCGAGCTGGGATGGCCTGGGGAGAAGGAGCGCCTGCAAGGCGCCCGGGCGGCCTTTGCCGATCTGGTGACGATGCCGGCGCGCCGGCTGGTTGCCTCGAGCTTCCTGCTCGAGGCCGACGTGCTGTCGGGTCCCTCACCGCTCCTGGACGAGTTGTCCGCCGCGGGCCTCGACGCAGTCGAGGAGCCGAATCCCGCCCGGCGGATCTTCGAGCACGAGGCGCTCGGCGCCGAGCCCGTGCGACTCGATTTGTTGCAGGGAGACGCCGCGCGGTGGGCGACCTTGCGCGTGAATGTGCCCGCGGGCGTTGGGCCCCAGTATCGAGGGTCGGCGGGCCCGCACCAGCCGACCGCCCTGTCGCTGAGCGCGATCGAGCGCTACGTGGATTGCCCCTTCAAGTTCTTCGCCGCCGACGTCCTGCGTCTCGAAGAGCCCCCGGAAGACGATGCTGCGTTCTCGCCCAAAGCCCGCGGCCGGTTCGTCCACGAAGCCCTGCAACGCTTCTTCGAGGCATGGGACCGATCGGGACAGGGACCGATCACCGCCGACAACCTCCCGCAGGCCCGCGCCGTCTTCGCCGAGGCCGTGGCGCCCCTCCTGGACAAATTGCCGGAGGCCGACGCGGCGCTCGAGCGCACGCGGCTCTTTGGATCGGCGATCTCGTCCGGCGTCGTCGAAACCGTGCTGGCGCTCGAGGCGGGTCGGCGGCCCGAAGCGGTCGAGGAGCGGTGGCTGGAGTACCGGCTCGAAGGCGAGTTCTCGCTGGGCGGCGAGGAAACCATTCCGTTGCGTGGGGTGGCGGACCGGATCGACCTGCTGCACGGCCGGCGCCTGCGGGTCATCGACTACAAGTCGGGGAACGCGCCCCAGGGCAAACTGGCGCTGCAGGCGCCCATCTACGCCCTGTGTGCCCAGGAGCGGCTGACGGGGCGGGACGGCGCGCCGTGGCAGGTCGATGAAGCCGCGTATCTGGGGCTCGGCGGCGCCCGGGCGTTCGTCCCGATCGTCCGGTCCGGCTCCGACAATGAAGAGGGTCTGATCAAAGCGCGCACGCGCGTTCTGGACGTGGTGGCCGGCGTTCGCGCCGGGGAATTCCCGCCCCGCCCGCTTGACGAGATGAGCTGCCGCTGGTGCGCCTACGCGTCGGTGTGCCGGAAGGACTACGTGGGCGATGAGTAGCACGCTTCGCCTGCCCTTCGACGACGACGGGGGCGGGCCCGCCGGCGAGCGCCTGGCCCGCGACCTCGAGGCCCGGCAGTTTGCCGTGGACCCCCGCGTCAACGTGGCGCTCGAGGCGTCGGCCGGCACGGGGAAAACGCGCGTGCTGGTCGATCGGTACGTGAACCTGCTGCGCATGGGAGTGGACCCCGCCCACATCCTGGCCATGACCTTCACGCGGAAGGCCGCCACCGAAATGCGCGAGCGGATCATGCTGTCGCTCGTTCAGGCCGCCGAGGCGGGTGACATCCGTGCGTCGCGATGGCGAGAGCTGCGCGACCGGATGGGCGACATCGCCGTCAGCACGATCGATGCGTTCTGCCTGTCGCTCCTCCGCGAGTTCCCGCTGGAGGCGGACCTCGACCCGGGCTTCAGCCTGGCCGACGATTCCGAGGTGCCTCGCCTCATCGACGAATCGCTGGACCGCGCGCTGCGCACGTGCCGCGCCCTGGCGCGAGACGATGAGAACGTCGGGCTGGTGTTCGCGCAGCTTGGCGACCGGCGCGCGCGTGTGGGGCTGGCGGGCTTGCTCGGGCGACGCCTGGTCGCCCCCGCCGTCCTCGGCCGGTACGTCCAACGGGGCCCGCGCGACTGGACCGTGCAGACGGTGGCCGATCGCGGGGCGTCGGCGCTGGCCGACCTGGTGCGCGGGCTTCCCGGCGGGTTCGACGGCTTTCGCACAACGGGCCCGCGCGACTACTCGTTTCCGCTGATCGTGCAACGGTTGCAGGAGGTGGTGGACGCGGGACCGGGAGGCCTGGCGCCCGCCACCGTCCACGACGCCTTCGTGCAGGCGCGCCGTTACTTCCTGACCAAGGACGGCCAGCCGCGCAAGAACCTGCGCAACAAGCAAGCCGATTTCGCACGGAAAGAAGACTGGGCGCACCACAAGGCGCTGGTCAGCGGGCACGCGGCAGGCCTGGTCCGCGTCCACAACGCCTATCGCCGCGACCTGAACGTGCTGGTGTCGCGCGGCGTGTCGCGGATGTATCAGATCGCCGAGCGCGAGTATCGGGCCACGCTCGACGCGCACGCCCTGCTGGACTTCGCCGATTTGCTCCACTACACGTTGCGGCTCCTGGGGCAGATGGAGGAGTTCTCGCAAAGCCGCTTTCGCCTGGAGTCGCGTTACCAGCACGTGCTGGTGGACGAGTTCCAGGACACCAGCCGCCCCCAGTGGGACCTGGTCGCGCTGCTCATCAAGTCCTGGGGTGAGGGCGCGGGGGTGTCGCACCACGGGCCGCTGGCGCCCTCGGTGTTCATCGTGGGGGACCGGAAGCAGTCGATCTACGGGTTTCGCGACGCCGACGTGTCGGTGATGCGGGATGCCGGCCAGTATCTCGCGCAGTTGCGCGCCGGCACCGACGTCAAGCGCTCGATCACCCGGAGCTTCCGCTCGGTGCCGCCGCTCCTGTCCTTCGTCAACGACGTCTGCCGCGACATGCTGAAGGCGCCGGACCGCGCCGATGCCTTCGGATACGGCGACGACGACCAGTTTCCAGTAGAGGACGACGCCCCCGTTCCGTCACCGGACGCTCCGCTGGGCATCGTCGTGGGGGAGGAGGCCGAGATTTGCGCGGCCCGCACGGCTGCGGAGATCGCCCGGCTCATCGCGGTTGGCGCCGTGGTGCGCGACAAGGTGACCGGCGTCCGGCGGCCGATTCGACCCGCGGACGTGGCGATCCTCTTTCGCACGCGGGAAACGCATCGCGAGTTCGAACGCGCGCTGGAGGCGGAGGGCCTGCGGTCCTACGTCTACAAGGGTCTCGGGTTCTTCGACGCCGACGAGATCAAGGACGCGCGCGCCTTGCTGGCGCACCTGGCGCAACCCACCTCCAACCTTCACGCGGCCGCGTGGCTTCGCTCGCGCTTCGTGCGGCTGTCCGACGACGGCCTGCGGCGGTTGGGAACAGCGGTGGCGGCGGCGCTTGGGGAGGGCGCAGGCCCCGTGCCCGGCCTTGGCGCGTCCGACGAGCAGCGGCTCGGCGCGGCGCGCACCGCGTCGGCTCGCTGGTGTGGTCTGGTGGACCGCATCCCGCCGGCAGAACTCTTCGACCTGGTGTTGCGCGAGTCCGCCTATGCGTACGAGATGCGAGGGGTGCGGTTCCACCAGGCTCGGGAGAACCTGAAGAAGCTCCGGGCGCTCATGCGCCGGATGCAGAACCGCGGGTACCTGACGTTGACCCGCTTGGTGACCCACGTGGACCGGCTGGCCGTCGGAGACGAATCGAACGCGGCCATCGACGCGGCTGACGCCGTGAACCTGATGACGATCCACGCCGCCAAAGGGCTGGAGTTTCCGGTGGTCTTCCTGGTGAACCTGTCGCGGGGCACGGGCAACCGGCGATCGCCGATCCGCGTCGCCTTGCAAGCCGGCGCGACCGAGACGTCGGTGTCGGTCGGCGATTTCCAGTCGGAGGCCGACGAAGATCGGGACGGCGTGGAGCGCGAGGAAACCAAGCGACTGCTCTACGTCGCGCTGACCCGGGCTCGCGATCGGCTGTATCTCGGCTCGCTCGTGAGGGACGGCGCGGTGCCGAACTCCAAGGGCAGCCTGGCCGACGTGCTGCCGAAGACGCTCCTCGACTGCCTGGCACAGGCGGCCGCGGGGGAAGACGCCGTTTCGTGGCGCGCGTCGTCGGGGCAGGCTCATGTCCTGGCGGCGTGCCATGGCCATGCGCCGGCTCCTGACCAGACGCCGACTGTGGCGGAGGCCGGCGCGGCCCCGGGAGTCGTCGAGGACGACCTGCTGCCCATCGAGGCGCCACCCGATAGGCGCCGCGCCGCGGACGTGGCAACCTCCGCGGACCAGGATTCGGACGTGCACGTGCACGCCGCGGCGTCCGAGACCGTGCTCGGGACCTTGGTCCATCGCCTGCTGCAGCGGCTCGGCGTCCAGCCGGCGCTCGACCTGGCCTCGATTGAGGAATCAGCCCACGCTGCCCTTCGGTCAACCGATGGAGTGGAGGTCAGTGACGTGTCGGAGCTGGCGGCCCGGGCCGCGGCCCTTTACCTGGCCCTGAGTCGCCACCCGGACGTGTCGGCGACCTACGGCGCCGAGCGCGTGCTGCACGAAGTGCCGTTTGCCCTGTTGGACGGCGACCAGATGGTGCGCGGCACCATCGACTGCCTGGCCCAGACCGGTCCCAACCAGTTGACGGTATTGGAGTTCAAGACCGGACGGCCGCGGCCCTGGCACCAGCATCAAGTGGATCTGTATCGCCGTGCCGCGGAGGCCTTCCAGCCAGGAGCGGAGGTGAAGGGACACTTGGTCTACGCATCCGCCGGCACACCCGATCCAACCTAGATTGGGGAGCAATCTGGGGTCGGTCCGATGCCCAAAGTGGCCGTGCCTTAGCGACATACACGGAATTTTCGGCGAACCTGTGCAATAGACCCGTGATTTCAGCGTTGCCCCGGCAGGGTGCATCTCCTACAATCGAGATCTGTTGGCCTGGTTATCGAGCCAGCTAGGTAGGAGTGTCCCGTTGACGACGAAAGAGGAGACCCGTGTGGCGTTGACCTGCCCCAGCTGTGGGAACGACCAGAATTTTCTGGTGAAAACGCTGCAGATGCACCTGGTGCACCTCGAAGACTCGCGCGTGGACGTGTCCGAGGAAGGCAAGCCAGGCGTTCTGGAAGTCCTGTGCGACGAGTGCGAAACCGCCCTCAATTTCGAAGAGGTGGACGAGGCCGTTCGCAAGGAACTGAAGCTCACCCTGGGCGCTCGCTAGCCGCCCATCACCATCGGCCGGCCTGGGCCCCGTCGCCCAGGTGTTCCTGACGTCAGCCCTCGGCGTCGTCGGCCTCCTCGAAGTACTCGCACTCGGGACACACCCACTCGCGCGTGGTGCTCACCGTGGATTGGTACGTGCCGGGAACCACGTCGGTGGCTTGGCGCTCGGTGAGCTTCATCGTCTCGGCGCACATCGGACAGTCCCTGGGCAATTTGACTTCTCCTGAACCGGCCCCTATGGTACCAGCTTCGATGTCGAGGATGATGCATCCACGAGGACGAGACGCGGTCGCCGTGCATTCCGGCGACGACGTCCGGTACGACCGGCAGTGGTTCGGCGACGACGTGGCCCTGGACTTCCCCTCGGCCGCGCACGCGACTGAGCGCGTCCGCAACGCGTTCCTGTCTCACGAGCGGCCGCAGGCCACCGAGGCCTCGCTCGTGTTGACATCTGCCGAGGCGCGCCATGGCGTCTCCGTTCACTTGGACGTGCCGCTGCGCTACACCTGCCGTGCGTGCGGAGGACGTGGCGAGTCCTGGGGACAGTCCTGCGAGCCCTGCGAAGGATCCGGCGCGCAGTTGTCGGTGGAGCGCTTTCGCGTTCGCGTGCCGTCGGGCGTCGGTGAAGGCACCACGTTTCGCTTCTCCTTGACGCCCCGACACCACCCGACGACGCGCGTGGAATTGCGGATTCGCCTGTCGGCCGCTCGCGAGTAGACCCCTTTCAATGGAACGCCACGTGACGCTGCTCCGGATGCTGGCGGCACTGGCTGGCGCCCTTTCCCTGCTCGTCGGTGTGTCGATGGTCTTCCTCGCCATCGGTGCCGTGGTGGAGCTGTCGTCTCCGGAGGGTGCCGGGGTGGCGGTGGCAGCGGGCGTGACGGCCATGACCTTTGGACTCTTTGCCGCGTGCGCGCTGGCGTGGGGCGCCGCCCACCTCCGGGCGGCCTCGCTGCTGCGCCAGCGGCGGCCATCAGGCCGGCTGTTGATGATGGGGCTCGGCATCTGCGATCTGGTGCTCTTGCCGTTCGGGACCGCTCTGGGCGTCTACGCACTCTGGGTGCTGGCGTCGCCGGCCTCCCAGTCGCTCTTCGAGCGCCACGTGTGGGCGGGGAGGGGCTGACGCAATGCTCAATGCTCAATGCCCAATGCCCAAGCGGGAAGATAGAATCGAAGGAACATGTCCGACACGGAATCCCGCGACGCGGTCCTGAGCGCCCTGAAGGCTGTAAGAGACCCCGACTTGCAGCGAGACATCGTCTCGCTGGGCTTCGTCACCACGGCCGGCATCGAGGCGGGCCGCGCCTCGGCCACCATCCAGCTCAGCACGCCGGCCTGCCCGGCGTTGGAGCTGATTCGCGATCAGGCCACGGCGGCGCTGCGGGCGCTGCCGGGAGTGACCGAGGTCGCCATCGAGATGACGGCGAAGGTCCGATCGGCCACGGCTCCCGTGAAAGGCCAGCCGCCGCTGCCGGGTGTGAAGAACGTCATCGCGGTGGGCGCCGGGAAGGGCGGAGTCGGCAAGACCACCGTGTCGGTGAACCTGGCGTTAGCGCTTGCGCAGATGGGCGCCAAGGTCGGCGTCCTCGACGGCGACATCTACGGGCCCAACGTGCCCATCATGTTCGGCCTGAGCACGCAGCTGGTCACCGACGGCAAGCAGATCGTGCCGGCCGAGAAGTACGGCGTGCAGGTGGTGTCGATCGGGTTCCTCACCAAGGACGACGACGCGATCATCTGGCGCGGGCCCATGCTGCACGGGGCCATTCAGCAGTTCTTCAAGGAAGTCGCGTGGCGCGACCTCGACTACCTGATCATCGACATGCCGCCGGGCACGGGCGACGTGGCCTTGAGCCTCAGCCAGACCGTGCCTGTCGTCGGGGCAGTGGTCGTCACCACGCCGCAGAAGGTGTCGCTGTCCGACAGCCGCCGTGCGATCAAGATGTACACGAAGCTCACCATCCCCACGCTGGGCGTCGTGGAGAACATGAGCTTCTACGCGTGCCCGAACTGCCATCACGAAGCCGACATCTTCGGCTACGGCGGCGGCGAGAGCCTGGCCACGGAGCAGCACGTACCCTTCCTGGGCCGCCTGCCCGTGTATCAGCCGATCCGCGAAGGGGGCGACTCGGGCGTGCCGATCGTGGTCAGCGAGCCGGGTTCGGTGGCCGCCAAAGCCTTCCGGTCGCTGGCCCAGCGCGCCGCCAAGCAGGTGGCGATTGCCGCCCAGCAGGCTGTCGACGCCAACAAGGGCAAGATCCCCCTCATCCAGGTGCGATGAGCGCCTCGGGCGGGTTCCTCGATCTGCCGTTCGCCAAGCGCACGCTGGCCAACGGCCTCGACGTCATCGTGCACGAGGATCATCGTGTGCCGGTGGTGGGGGTGAACCTGTGGTACCGCGTGGGGTCGAGGAACGAACGCCCCGGCCGAACGGGCTTCGCCCACCTCTTCGAGCACCTGATGTTCGAAGGATCGGCCCACCACGATTCGGGATACTTCGCGCCGCTGCAACACGCGGGCGCGCAGGTCAACGGGTCCACCAGCGCCGATCGGACCAACTACTGGGAAGTGGTGCCCACCAGCGCGGTCGATCTCGCCCTGTGGATGGAATCCGACCGGATGGGGTACCTGCTGCCGGCCCTCTCCCATGGACGGTTCGAGACCCAGCGCAACGTGGTCCTGAACGAACGCCGCCAGAGTTACGAGAACCGCCCGTACGGGCTGGCGCTGATGGCGCTGATGGCGGCGCTCTTCCCCTTCGATCACCCGTACCGCTGGCCCACCATCGGCGACCGCGCGGACATCGAGGCCATGCAGTTCGAGGACGTGCAGGCGTTCTTCCGCACCTACTACGGTCCGGCCAACGCCTCGCTGGTGCTGGCCGGCGACATCGACACCGCCCGCGGGTTCGATTTGGCCGAGCAGTACTTCGGGGACCTGCCGGGGGGCACGCGCCCCGCGCCCGTGATGGTCGGCGCGGCAGCGCTCGGGTCCGAGCGGCGCATCCTGCTGGAGGACCGCGTGCAGTTGCCGCGCGTGTACTTCGCGTGGCACTCGCCGGCGATGTTCGAGCCCGACGACGCCGAGCTGGATCTGGTGGGCGACCTCGTCGCCAACGGCAAGACGTCGCGGTTGTACAGATCGCTCGTCTACGAGGACCGCATCGCCCTGGACGTCTCGGCCGCGCAGCAGTCCCGGGCGATGACCAGCGTGTTCGTGCTGACCGCGACCGCGGCACCGGGACGATCGCTGTCGGACGTCGCCGCGCGTATCGACGTCGCCCTGACGCGCCTGGCCTCGGACGGTCCCGACGAGGCCGAGATGGAACGCAGCCGGGCGCAGATCGAATCGCACTTTCTGTACCGCCTGCAGACCGTCGGGGGTTTCGGGGGCAAGTCCGATCAGCTCAACGCGTACAACGTCCTGCGCGGCAACCCCGGCTACTTCCAGGCCGATCTCTCGCGCTACCAGGCGGCGACACGCGAGTCCGTACGTGTCGCGGCGGCGCGCCACTTGCTGTCGAGCGGGCGCGTGGCCTTGAGCGTCGTCCCGGCGGGACAGGCGGTGATGGCCCTGCCGGGCTCCGCGCCCATCGTGGTGTCCTGATGGGTGTCGATCGGACCGTCATGCCCGCGGTCGGGGCCGACCCGGCGTTCCTGTTCCCGGCCATCGAACGCCACAAGCTCTCGAACGGCTTGGACGTGCGGGTGGTGACGCACGGCGACCTGCCGATCCTCAGCCTGGCGGTGACCGTGCCGGGCGGGTCGTCCTCCGATCCCGCCGGGCGGCACGGGCTCGCGGGCGTGGTGGCCGACATGGTGGACGAGGGCACGGGTGGGCTCGACGCCATCCAGGTGTCCGAGGCGCTGGCGGCGATCGGCGCGGACTACGACGTGGAAGTGGGCGCCGACGCCACCGTCTTCACGCTGACCACGTTGGCTCGATTCGCGGATCGAGGCGCGACGCTCCTGGCGGACATGGTCACGCGTCCGCGGCTGCACGAGGCGGACTTTGCCCGAGTGCGTCAGTTGCGGCGCGATCGGATCAACCAGTTGAAGGACGTGCCCGCCGCGGTGGCCGAACGCGCCTTCCTGCAGGTGCTCTACGGAGGCCATCCGTACGGCCATACCGCGATTGGCGACGACGTGGCGCTGGCCTCCTTGTCGCTCGAGGACGTGGCCGGCGCGCACCGGGCCCTGTATGGCCCGGTGGGGTCCACGGTGGTCGTGACGGGCGGGTTGCCGGCGGAGGAGTTGCGCGCCATCGCCGAGCGCGGATTCGGAGGCTGGGTCACGAGCGGGGCCTCGGCGCCCGCCGCGCCGGCTCCCCATGACCCCGTGCGGTCCGACCCTCGGCTCGCGCTGGTGCCGCGGCGCGCGGCACAGCAGTCCGAACTGCGCATCGGGCGACTGGCCGCGCCACGTCGGACGCCCGACTATTTTCCGCTTGTCGTGATGAACGCCGTCCTCGGCGGCCAGTTCGTCAGCCGCATCAACCTGAAGCTGCGCGAGGAGAAGGCGTTCACCTACGGCGCTCGTACCGGCTTCGACTGGCGAAGGGGTGTGGCGCCGCTGGCGCTGTACACCAGCGTGCACACGGCCTCGACCGCGGAAGCCGTGGCCGACGCGTTGCGGGAGTTCGACGCGCTGCGAGGCGAGCGGCCCGTTGCCGCCCGCGAGCTGGAACTGGCCAAGGCGTCGCTGACGCGCGGCTACCCACAGAACTTTCAGACCGTGTCCCAGGTGGCGCGCGCCGTCGGGCAGCTGGCTCTCTACGAACTACCCCACAACTACTTCACGAACTTCGGGTCCAGCGTCCACGCCGTGACGGCCGACGAGGTGACCCGCGTAGCGCGGTCGTATCTGGATCCGTCCACGCTCACCGTGCTCGTCGTGGGCGATGAATCCGTGGCCGCGCCGCTCTCGGCCTTGGGCCTACCCCCGCTCGAAACGCTCGCGGTCTGACAAGGCGGCAGCCGGCTGGCGTGGCGGCGTGGTACCATGCGCGCCGCGCCGGTCTCCGGTCGCCAGTCCAGAGGTACTCATGACTCCCACCATCTGTGCCCGTGTCGCCGTCGCGCTTGTCATCGCCACGCTGCCGGTGCCGCTCCCCGCCCAGAACCAGGCTCCCGGCGGCGAGCCGCGCGAGTTCGCCACCGGGACGGGCCAGCGGATTCGTGTGACCGCGATCGCGACAGGGCTTGTGCATCCGTGGAGCGTGGCGTTTCCCGATGCCCGTACCGTCTTGGTCACGGAGCGGCCGGGCCGGCTGCGCGTGATTCGTGACGGGGCGCTAACGCCCGCGCCGGCATGGCAATCGCCGCCGCCACCGGGCAACGAAGGCTCCGGCCTTCACTTCGTCGCCCTCCATCCAAACTTCGCGCAGAACCGTGCGGTGTACCTGTCTCATCCCAAGTACGGTCCCCGGGGGAGCACGCTGGCCGTGTCGCGCGCGGAGTTCGATGGCACCACGCTGTCCAACGTCCGCGAGATCTTCGAGGCCGACGCCTGGGAGACGAGCGGCAACATGGCAGGCCGCCTCTACTTCGGTCCGGACGGGATGCTGTATGTGACCGTCGGTGATCGGGATCGGCTCTGCTGCGTCGGCAAGGAAGACCCCAGCCTTCGGATGAAGGCGCAGGATCTCTCCAATCACGTCGGGAAGACCCTGCGCCTCCGCGACGACGGCTCGGTGCCGCCCGACAACCCGTTCGTCGGTCGCGCCGGCGCCAAGGGCGAGATCTACACCTACGGCCACCGCAACGGCTACGGCCTGGCGTTCAACCCCGAGACCAGGTCGATCTGGCAGGCGGAGATCGGGCCGCTCGGCGGCGACGAGGTCAACGTGCTGGAGCCCGGCCACAACTACGGCTGGCCCCTGGTGTCGATGGGGCGCAACTACACCGGCACGCTGGCGTCGGATCAGCCGTGGGCGCGGCCCGGCATGGACAACCCCCGCATGTTCTGGGTGCCGTCGATCAGTCCCTCGAGTCTGCTCTTCTACAACGGGGATCGCTTCAAGGGGTGGAAGGGCAGCATGTTCGTGGGAGCGCTGACGACGCGCTCGCTGCTCCGCGTCTCGTTCAACCAGCCGTCGCAGGCCGAACGGCGCGAACCGCTCCTGACGCAACTCAACACCCGCATCCGCGACGTGCAGCTGGGTCCGGATGGCAACTTCTACGTGGCGACGGAGCAGGCATCCGGCGGAGCCGCCACCGACGGCACCGTGCTTCGAATCGAACCCGTGCCGTAAGAGTCCCTACAGCAGGTGGCGCCGTAAGTAGCGGATCAGGATGTAGGCGTCCAGGAACTTGAAAGGCGCCATGCCGGTGCTGTAGTGGCCGCAGGGCAGCACCGCCACGTCGTGGGCGATCCCTCGCTCGGCGTACGCCTTCACCAGCGTTCGTGAGAGATCCACCGGGAAGGTCAGGTCGTAGCGCGCGTAGACCAGCAGCGAGTGCCCTGGCCACTGCCGGTCCAGATACGCGGCCGGGCTGATGGGCCGCCACAATTCGCGAAGCTGCTCCAACGAGACGTGCTCGTCCAGGCTCGCGCGCACATGGCGCGTCGAGAGCCCCCGCCACACGACGTCCCCGAACCACGGAGACACGTGGTTCAGCGCGGCCGCGCGTACGCGCGGCTCGTGCGCCGTCGTCAGCATCGCCAGGCACGAGCCGAGGCTCGTCCCCAGCATGCCGATGCGGTCGAAGCCTTGCTGGTCCAGCCAGTCGATGGCGCGACGCGCGTCCAGCACGGCTTGCCGGCAGACCTGCACCGTGCGCACCACGTTGGCGCTGACGATGTAGTCCGCCCGTGAGAGCTCCGGCGGCATGCGCGCGTCGTGATACGGCAGGCTGAGCCGTAGCGCCGAGATGCCGAACTTCGCGAGGAGCTGCGACAAACCGATGTGGCCGCCCGCGTCCGCGTTCCATTGGGGCATGACGATCACCGCCGGGCCCCGCGTTCCGCGCGCGCTGGACACGCGCGCCGCCTTCGACGGAAACCACCGGGCCACCACCGTGTTGTTCTCCGGGTGGGGCGTCGGGAGGGCGGTGGGGAAGCGCAGCGTGCCCGCCTCTCCCGTCGACTGTCGCTCCGGCGATGCCTCCTCGAACGAGAACTCCGTGGACGGGGCCGGCGTGAAGAAGCGCTGCGTGTCGGCCATGACGCCCTGCACCCAGCGAGCGGCCGCGTCGTGCGGGCTCTCGCCGGCCAGGGGTTCGGAGGGCAGCCAGTCGAGGCCCCACTCGAAGGGTCGGACCACCCGGTCCTTGGACACCGAGGCCAAGCGGTGCTCCCAGCCGTGAAAGACCTTCGTGAGCAAGGGCCTAGGCCGAGCCGATGGTGGACTCGAGCGCTGCGGCTACCTCCAGCAGGCGCGTGGTGGCGCCGCGCGCGCCAACCAGTTGGATGCCGACGGGCAGCCCGGACGGGGTCGATTCGCACGGCACCGTGATGGCGGGGTGCCCCGAGACGTTGAAGATCTGCGTCAGCCGCAGGAGCGCGCTCCTGACCGACTCCTCCCAGTCGCCCACGCGCACAGTGGACGCACCGACGGGTTGCGCCGGTACGGGCACCGTGGGCAGGATCAGCGCGTCGTATCCCTGGAGCGCGGCATCGACTTCGGCGGTCAACTGCCGCCGGCCGCGCTGCGCCCGCAGATAGTCCTCGGCCAGGATGTAGCGTGCCGCCTGAAGGCGCGGCCGAATGGCCGCGTGGTAGTCGTGCGCGCGCGACTCGATCGTGGCCGCGTGGTACTCAGCGGCTTCGGCCAGCGCGATGCACACGTAGATGGGGGCCGTGTCGGCGGCGTGCGGGATGGTGGCAGTGTCCAGCGTCGCACCCGCCTGGATGAGCCGGACACACACGCGCTCGAAAGACGCGGCCACCGCGTCGTCCAGATGGTCCAGGAAGAACGCGCGAGGCACGGCCAGCCGAAGCCCGCGTGGCGCGGCCGCGGTGTGGCCGGCCGTCGGGGGCGCGCCGGCCAGCACGTTGTGCAGGAGCCACGCGTCCGAGACGCTTCGGCACAGCGGCCCCACGTGGTCCAGCGAGGCGCTGAGCGGCACGATGCCCTCGGTGGACACGTCGCCGAAGGACGGCTTCAAGCCGACAACTCCGCACAGGCTGGCGGGGATGCGGATTGACCCGCCGGTGTCGGTGCCAACCGACGCCCACGCCATCCCGGTCGCCACCGAGACCGCCGACCCACCGGACGATCCGCCCGACGAGAGCGTGCTGTCCGCCGGGTGACGCACGGGCCCGTAGGCCGAGTCGTCGTTGGTGGGCCCCAGCGCGAACTCGTGGAGGTTCGTCTTGCCGATGAGGACGGCACCGGCGTCGGTGAGGCGCGTCACGATGGCCGCGTCCCGGGGCGCCACGTGTTCTCGCCGCACGGCCGATGCCGCCGTCGTCGGCGTGCCGCTCACGTCCACCATGTCCTTGAGCGAGATGGGCACGCCGTGCAGCGGGCCACGCCAACGTCCGGCGGCGATCTCCTGGTCCGCGGCGCGAGCGGTGGCCAATGCGCGGTCGGCCCACACGGCGATGAACGCGTTCGTGGACGGCCCACGGTCCTGGATGCGCGCCAGGCACTCGAGGACGACGGCTTCGGACGATGCCTCCCCGGTCGCCAACACACGCGCCAGGTCCGAGACGGTGGCCGGACTAGCCACGGGCGCCGTGAACGGACTCGGGGGCACTCGTGGGGCGGTCCTCACTCGTCGAGGCATCCGCGGTCCACGCCCCCTGCCGCACCTGCTTCGCGGCCGACGCGATCACGTCGAGCACGGGCCGCACGCCTTGCTGGTCCGATCGCTCGGCGTCAGCGACGGCGTCGCGGAGCCACGACTCGAGAGAGGGCATTTCCGAATCATGCCACACGTCCTTCCGCCGATAATCAGACCATGCGTCCCCAGCCGTTGGCCTATCTGGATCCGGAGTTCATGGAGAGCGACGAGGGTCGCCCGCTCCGGATCCTGGCCGAATATATCGAGCCACTGCGACGATTCAAGGCCCAGGGCATCCAGGACACGGTGGTGCTGTTCGGTTCGGCGCGCGTGCACAGCCGGGAGCGGGCCATGTCCGAGTTGGAGGCGCTACTGAAGATTGAGCAGGGGAGCGACGGCCAGCAGCTGCTGGCGCAGAAGCGCAAGGCGGTGGAGTGGTCGCGCTTCTACGAGGACGCCCGGACGCTGGCGCGTCTCCTCACGGAGTGGTCCATGTCGCTGCAAACGCCCGCGCACCGCTTCGTCGTGACGTCCGGCGGAGGGCCCGGCATCATGGAGGCCGCCAACCGTGGGGCGTTCGAAGCCGGCGGCAAGTCCATCGGTCTCAACATCCGGCTGCCCTTCGAGCAGGGCGCCAACCCCTACATCACCGACGGGCTGCACTTCGAGTTCCACTACTTCTTCATGCGGAAGTTCTGGTTCGCGTACCTGGCCAAGGCGCTCGTGGTGTTTCCCGGAGGGTTCGGCACGTTGGACGAGATGTTCGAGCTGCTGACGCTGGCGCAGACCGAGAAGCTGGAAAAGCAGATCCAGATCATCCTGTACGGGTCGGAGTACTGGGATCCGATCCTGCGCTTCGAGCCCATGGTCGAGTGGGGTGCGATCGCCCCGACCGACCCGGCCCTCGTGCAGCGGGCCGACACGCCGGAGGCCGCCTTCGAGATCCTGAAGGCCCACCTGACCACCCATCACCTCGAAGGGCTCGGAGCCGAACCGGCAGAGACCCCCCTCATCTCGAAGACGCGCAAGTAAGGGGCGGCGCGCCGAGCCTTTTGGCATTTGGCGTGCACTGATTTCTGGCGCCCCCCTCGACGCCGAAGTCGGGAGTTGTCGTATGCACGAGGCAATCAGGTCTTCCGTATTGCCCGTCGCGTTTGTGCTGCTGCACGCCGCGGCAAACGCCCAGGCGCCGCGTCCTGACACCAGGCGCCCGCCGGCCGTTCGCACGGAAGTGGTGGTCGAAGGCGCACGATGGGCGCAGGCGGTCAGAGGCGCCGTGCCAGCGGGCTCGATTGCCCACGGGCGCGAGCCCGACGGTCGTCCGCAGTACATCTGCCGGGCCTTGTCCGGCCGAGGGCTGCACCTCGGAAAACTGACCGAGGGCTCCTCGGGGTGCACAATCGTGGACCAGGGCCGTCCCACGCTGGTTGGCAGCTATCAGGTGCTGGTTGAGACGATCGAGAGTGCGGCACGAAAGCCGTTGACGTCGGACGGCCGAACGCTCCCCTAGAACGTTGGTGCGCCACCGAAGGCCAGAACATCGCCGTTGGCAAACCTGATCTGCCCGCCTCCCACGATGCGCGAGGACTTCTTGGCGTCACCGGGACGCGTCATCAACACTGTCGCCGCGTCGTTCAGATACAGCGGATTGCGCGACGGCCATACGCGGGCCGCGAGCGAAATGCCCGGCTGCAGCCGCTCCTTCAAGCCCACCTGACGGTTCGCGTTGTTCAGCGAAGTGCCTTGCAGAATCCACGTCTCCGGTTCGCCCCTTTCATTCTTCGACTGGAGGAACAGGAGGATATGGGGATTGATCCATTGCACGCGCAGAACCTCGCCCTCCAGCGTGAAGGGCTTGGCCATGTCGAAGTAGAGCGGATTGGAGTGATGGGCTATTGCCGGGGTACCGGTCGCGATGGCAATCCCTAGAACGGCCACGCCAAGCAGACGTCTCATGGATAGTCCCCCTCTCCCTACCCGGTCGCCAGGCTAACGGGCGGCTGGACCCTGCGCGGGCGTTCCCTTCAGGAACGCCTCCACGATCGCCATCGCTTCGGCGGGCTTTTCGTCGCTCGGGTAGTGGCCCAGCCCAGGCATCGTGATGATCTGCGCCTGCGGGAGCGCGCGGCGAAGGTCGTCCTGCGTGGTGGGCGCCACGATCGTGCTGCGTCCTCCCAGCAGATACAGCGACGGCGCGGTGATGTTGCGAACGAATCGCCACAGATCCGTCTCGACGAAGCCCTTCACCAGGTTCGGGTCGCGTTTCCAGACCACGCGGCCCTCGGGTGTCCGTCGCGAGCCGTGCTGCACGTAGGCGTCCAAGACCATCTGCGACATGCCCGGGTTGGCCTTGCGCACCGCAGCGGCGAGTTCTGCTTCAGAGGCCCAGCCGGCAGCTTCCTGCTGCACGCGGCGCGCGTACGCGTCGGCGATCTGGCGGGGACGCTCCGGGCCCACGTCCTCGGCGACGAGCCTTGCCACGACGTCGGGCCGCATGCCGGCAAACACCTGTGCCACGCGGCCGCCCGTGGAGTTGCCCCACACCACGATGTTGCGGAGTCCCAGTTGGGCGACGATTCCGGCCAGGTCGCCGACGTGGTCTTCAACCAGGTAGCGCCCTTGCGGGTCCCACGCCGAATCGCCGTGACCACGCATGTCGTACGCGACGACGTGGTAGGCGGAGGAGAAGTGCACGGCCACGGGATCGAACGTGCGAGCCACCCGGTCCAGCCCGTGGATCAACACCAGCGGCTGCCGACTGGGGTTGCCCCAGTCCACAACGTGAATCCGCTGGCCGTCCACCGTGACGAAGCGGTCCGTCGGCGTGGGCGCGGCCTGGGCGCTGATGCGGGCCACTAAGGGCAAACGGGGATCGTTCAGCGCGGTTGCGGTGAGCGTCAGGGTCGTCGCCACTACTAGCCACGCCGGTCTGGTGTCGCGCATGTGCGGGAGTCTAGCGGAGGGCAGATCAAGGCTCAATGGGGCTCTTGTTCCCGTCTCCGTCGGGCGACGATACACAAACTGCAGCAAGGTCTTCTCGATGAGCAAGATCTACGGTGGAGTCGATCCACGAGACTTGCCGGCCTACCCGCTTCCGGAGGTCGCGCACTTTCTGTGGATTGCCCGCGCGAAAGCGGGGAGGTGGGCCTTCGGGTACCACGCCGAGACCCGGCACCTGCTGGTGATCCGGGTCGCCGACCAAGCCCGGCAGCTCCTGTCGTTCAACAACTGGCGGAGTGGGCACCCGCCCATCGACCACGTGCGCCAGTGGCAACGCCGACTCTGGGTCGCGGCCAAGCGATCCCCGGAACGGCGCTTCCACGCCCTGATGGATCGGATCTGGAGGGATGACGTCCTCCAGGAGGCGTGGCGGCGAGTGAAACGGAACCGCGGGGCCGCTGGTGTGGACGGTACCACGCTGGCGGTCGTCGAGCAGTATGGCGTCGAGCGCCTGCTTCAGGAACTCGCCGTCGCACAAGTAGGATCTACCAATGCTAGACACCGTCTTTTCCACCTGCAGCGCGCTGGCCGTGTTGGGGTGGGTTCTGCTGGTCGTCTTTCCGCGGCAGCGGCACGCCAGGCTCATAGCCGGAATCGGCATCCCGCTCGCGATCGCGGTGGTCTACACCGTCCTCATCGCGCTCTACTTCGGACGAAGCGAGGGCGGTTTCGCAACGCTGGCTGGTGTCGCGAAGCTCTTCGAAAACCCCGCGCTGCTGCTCGCGGGCTGGGTGCACTACCTGGCGTTCGACCTCTTCATCGGCGGGTGGGAAACAGGTGACGCCCAGAAGCACGGCGTGCCGCATCTGCTCCTCGTACCGTGTCTGCTGCTGACGTTCATGCTTGGCCCCATCGGCCTGCTGGCGTACTTCGCGATACGCACCTGGCGAACACGAGTGCTGGCGCTAGTCGCCTGAGTTCAGGAGCCGATGGCGAACTTCATACGTACCCTCGTCGCGCGCGACCGCGTGCTGACCTTCACCGCCCTCGCGATGGTCGTCGGGCTCGTCCTGGCGGCGGTAGCGGCGTCTTTCGACACCCGCACTGTCACGGGCATCAATCCATGGGTCAAGCCCATGAAGTTCCTGTTGTCGATCGCCATCTTCCTGGGGACCGTGGCCTGGCTGATGCCGGAGGTCCAGGCCGCGCCGCGGACGCGCCGCCGGATGTCAGGAATCATGGCCGGCACGATGATCTTCGAGATCGTCTGCATCGCCGGGCAGGCGGCGCGCGGCACCACGTCGCACTTCAACCAATCCACGGGCTTCGACGTCGCGATCTTTGCGCTGATGGGCCTGGCGATTACGGTCAACACCCTCGCCGTGGCGGCGATGTGGTGGTGGCTGCGTCGGGACACCCCACCCGACCGCGTCGGCTACTTGACGGGCGTTCGCCTGGGCCTGGCCCTCTTCGTCGTGGGGAGCCTTCAGGGATTCCTCATCGTCGCCAACGGCAGCCACAGCCTGCCAGGCCAGGACGGAGGACCAGGGCTCCCGTTCCTGAACTGGTCGGTCGATCGAGGCGACCTGCGCGTGGCGCACTTCATCAGCTTGCACGCGCTGCAGGCCCTGCCACTCCTGGGCTACCTCCTCGATCGGTCCGGAGGTCTGGGCGTAGCGGGACGCCGCGCCACGGTGCGCGCGATGGCGATGGTCTGGTTGGCCTTGACGGGCGTCGCGCTCGCCCTTGCACTCAGGGGCCTTCCGCTCCTGCCCAGGTGAATCACGGCCCGACGCAAGCGGCCTGTCCCGTGTTACCCTCTTCATGTAAGGAATGCCTTGAGAGGTAAGGAATGCCGACCGCGACGCTTACAAGCAAGGGACAGATCACGTTGCCCAAGGACGTTCGTCAGCAGCTCCGTGTGCACACCGGCGATACGGTCGAGTTCCTCATCGGCGCGGATGGGGAGATCCGTGTGCGCGCAGGCAGCGTGGATGTGTCCGCGCTGCGAGGCCTCTTGCACCGGCCCGGTCGACGGGCCGTCAGTACCGAGCGTATGGACGACGTGATTCGCAAAGCTGCAAGGCGATCGTGATTGGGCTCGACACCAACGTGCTCGTGCGCTACTTGACGCAGGATGACGTCGCGCAGGCACGCAAGGCGGATGCGTTGATCGGTGAGGCGGCAGCGAGCCGAGACCGCTGCGTGATCGGTCCAGTAGTACTCTGCGAGCTCGTGTGGGTGCTACGCGACGCTTACGAGACGCCGAAGGACGAATTGGTGACGACGCTCGAGCGCATCCTCGCGACACAACAGTTCGAGATTCTCGAGAAGGACCGGGTGCGCGAGGCCCTCGAGGCGTACCGTGTGGGCCGAGGCGATTTTGCCGACCACGTCATCGGCGTCACGAATCAGGCAGCCGGTTGCGGCGAAACCGCCACCTTCGACCGTCGACTGCGGGGAGCACGCGGTTTCCGCGTCCTCTGATCCGAGCGGATCGCCCGCGCCATCGCCGATCGCAGCTCCCGGTTGGTGAACAGCAGTTGAGCACAAAGAGAGGACCAAATGTCACCTGCGCTCCGCGCCGTCCTTCCAGGAGTGATCGCCCTGACGTGCGTTGCTGGTCTGCCAGCGTCGCCGCGTTCCCAGGCACAGGCTCCAGTTGTGCAGCCGGCGGGCATCTCTCCGGTGCCAGCGGATGTCGCGCGTGCCCTGGTGGGCGCCATCGACATCCACGTGCACGGGCTGCCGGACGATCGGCCCCGTTCGATGGATGCCGTGGACGTGGCGATGCTGGCTCGCGCCCGCGGCATGCGCGCCATCGTCCTCAAGAACCACTACGAGTCCACGGCGGGCGTCGCCTTTCTGGCGCGCAAGCTCGTGCCGGGGATCGAGGTCTTCGGTGGCGTGGACCTGAACCGCACCGTCGGCGGCATCAACCCCGCGGCCGTGGAGCACATGGTGAAGGTGACCGGCGGTTGGGGCCGTGTGGTCTGGATGCCGACGTTCGACGCCGAGAACCAGGTGCGCGTGTCGAAGGAGGACCGACCCTTTGTCAGCGTCGCGCGCGGCGGGAAGCTCCTGCCGGAAGTGGTGCAGGTGATCGCGCTCGTCGCCAAACACAACCTGGTGCTGGCGACGGGTCACTCGGCGGCCAGCGAGGGACTGCTGCTGCTCGAGGAGGCGCGGCGCCAGGGGGTGAGCCGGATGGTCGTGACCCACGCGATGAACACGCCCATCTCGATGGATGTGGCTCAGATGCGGCAGGCCGCGGACCTGGGCGCCTTCGTGGAGTTCGTCGGGGGCTCGATGGTGGGGGCGGGCGCCGACGCCCGCGTGACGCGGTTCGCCGACGCCATTCGAGCCATCGGCCCCGCCCGCTGCATCGTCTCCTCGGATCTCGGGCAGGCGGGCAACCCCCTGGCCCCGGACGGGTTCGGTGCCTTTCTGGTGGCACTGCGCGCCAAGGGATTCACCGACGCCGAGATCACGCTGATGTCGGCCACCAACCCGGCGCGCTTGCTGGGACTGCCCTGAACGGCGCCCACTGTACGCAGTAAGATGACCGACGACGAACGGGGGGCTCATGACTCGCTTGCTGGCTGCGATGTGCGTTCTACTGGCGCTCGGCGTGACGCTGCGTTCGGCGGCTGATCCGAAGATGACTGGCGACGGCGCCGCGGCGCTTTCTACGTTCCTGCGCGAGTCGGTGGTGGCCGGGGACGTGCCCGGCGTGGTCGCGATGGTCGTCAGCGCCGACCGCGTCTTGTACCAAGGCGCCTTCGGCAAGTTGAACGTGGCGGGCGGAGCCGACATGCCGCTGGACGCGATCTTCCGGATTGCGTCGATGACCAAGCCCATGACCTCCACCGCCGTGATGATGCTGATCGACGAGGGGAAGCTGAAGCTCGACGACGAGGTGTCGCGCTACCTGCCGCGATTCGCGTCGCCGGTGGTGCTGACGACGGCAGACGACGCACGCGGCACGTTCGAAACGCGGCCCGCCGCCCGGCCGATGACGATTCGCCACCTGCTGACCCACACGTCCGGCCTCGGCTACAGCTGGTCGGACCCTGGGCTGGCGGTCGCGCAGCGCGCGACCAAGGCCACCAACGACAGCGAGCTGCCGCTGGTGAACGACCCGGGGGAGCGTTGGACCTACGGCGCCAGCACGCGGGTGCTTGGCGACATCGTACAGGTGGTGACGGGCCAGCGGATCGATGCGTTCCTCGACGCCAGGCTGGTCAAGCCGCTCGGGATGCTGGACACGGCCTTCGACGTGCCGGCGGCCAAGCACGGGCGCGTCGTGACCGTGCACCAGCGCACGAACGGCCGGTTCGTCGAGGCGCCAAACCCCGCCTCCTTGGCCGTCGTCGTGCGGGGAGACGGTGGGCTTTACAGCACCGCCGCCGACTACGCGCGGTTTCTCCAGCTCGTGCTCAATCGCGGCAAGGCTGGCGCGGGGCGACTGCTGTCGGAGGACTCGATCGCGCAGATGACGCGCAATCAGGTGGGCGCGATTCGCGTTCGGCTCCAGCCGGTCGCCGATGCGGCGCGGACCCGGCCCTTTCCGACGGGCGTCGGCGAAGACACGTGGGGGTTCGGCTTTCAGATCGCGTCGAAGGCGCCGACCACGCCGGGTCGCCGCCCCGGAAGCGTGACCTGGGCCGGCATCAACAACACCCACTTCTTCATCGATCCGCAGACCGGCGTGGGCGTGATGGTGCTGATGCAAGTGCTGCCGTTCTACGACGAGGGCGCGATGCGCGTCTTCAGCGGCTTCGAACAGCGCCTGTATCGGCAACTGCGCTAGGCGCCATCCACCGGATGGCGATCCTGCAATCGATCCGGACCAAGCTGCAGCTTTCCTTCGTGCTCCTGGCTCTGGCAGCCATCGGAGTCACGGGGTCGATCGTGTCGGCCGGCGCCACGGCGGCCCTGCGCGAGGCCACCTACGACAGGCTGACGGCCATTCGCGAGACCAAGCGGCACGCGTTGGAACGCTACTTCGCCGACATGGGACGCCATGTGCTCGCGCTGTCCACCAGCGAAACAGCTGTTCAGGCATTGGTGGAGTTTCAGGCGGCCTGGCCAGAGCTCGGCGACCGAGAGGCGGGATCCCCGGAGGTGGCGCGCGCCCTGGAGCGTTTCTACGAGGTCGACATGGGGCCGCGCCTCGCGCCGCGTCTGACCGCAGCCGACCTGGCCGCCACCTGGCTGCCGCGTGACCCGCGAACGCGCCTGCTCCAGTACCACGCGATCGTGAGCAACCCGCACCCGTCCAACTCGAAGGACCTCTTGATCGACATCGATGTCCCTGGTCGCTACGGCGCCGTGCACGCCCGGCATCATCCGACCTTTCATCGGTATCAGAGCGGCTTCGGCTTCTACGACATCTTCCTCATCTCGGCGCCGGAAGGCCGCGTCGTCTACACGGTGATGAAGGAGGTGGACCTCGGGGCGACGCTGACGACCGCGCCGTACGACGAGACCGCGCTCGGCCGCGTCTACCGGCGCGTGATGGAGCGCAACGTCGCCCGCGACACCGAGGCCGTCGCGTTTCAGGATTTCCAGCCGTATCTCCCGTCGATGCTGGCGCCGGCCGCATTCGTGGCCGCGCCCGTCCGCCTCGCGGGCAACACCATTGGCGCCCTGGCCATGCAGATGTCGATCGAGGAAGTGGACCGCGTGATGACCGGCGAGGGCCGGTGGCGCGAAGAGGGCCTGGGCGACACGGGGGAGGCGTTCGCGGTAGGTGCCGACGGTACCCTGCGGAGCGACCTCCGTCAGCAGATCGAGGCCCCGGATGCTTTCATCGAGTCCCTGCGCGGCGCGCAGGTGTCCGAGGACACCATCGACCGGATCCAGCGCGACCGCACCCCGATCCTCAATCTGCCGATGGCCCTCAGCATGACCGAGCGGGTGCGCGAGGGCCCGGCCGGCACCGAGCTCGGCATCAACCTGCGTGGGGCTCCCGTCTTGCGGTCGCAAGTGGATCTCGACGTGCCGGATCTCGGCTGGGTGCTGGTGGCCGAGATCGACGCCGCCGAGGCGCTGGCGCCTGTCCGCGCCCTGCAGACACGGATTCTCACGTTGGGCGGCGTCGTGCTGACATTGTTCTTCATCGTCGCGGGATGGTTGGGGGCGTCGGTCACCAATCCGGTGCTGGAGCTGGCGCGAACGGTGGCCCGCGTGGGTGAGGGGCAGCGGGGTGCCACGGTGCCCGTTCGCTCGGACGACGAGCTGGGGGCGCTGGCGCAGGCGTTCAACCGCATGAGCGCCGACCTGGAGCGCACCACCGTGTCGAAGAGCGAGCTGGAGGTGCTGGCCGGCCGGCTGATCACGGCACAGGAGGACGAGCGTCGCCGCGTGGGCCGGGAACTCCACGACGATGTGGTGCAGCGGCTGGCGGCCACGGCCATCGAAGTGGGTCGTCTGGAACGGGTCGGCTCGCTCGACGACGCCAGGGCGGGCCTGGCGCAGCTGAAGGGCGCCGTGGTCACCTTGTCGAAGGACGTGCATCAGTTGTCCAGACAGATTCACCCCGCTGTTCTCGACGAGGTGGGGCTGGCCGCCGCCGTCGAACGCGAATGCCGGGCGTTCATGGAGCGCGGTGGACCGCCGGTGGACCTGCGCGTCGTGGGCACGCTCGACGGGCTGCCGAAGGGCGCCCAGCTGGCGGTGTACCGCATCACCCAGGAGGGGTTGCGCAACGTCTGGCAACACGCGGATGCTTCAGAGGTGTCCTTGCAACTGCAGCGCGACGACCTGGGGGTGGCGATCGACCTCTCGGACAACGGCCGGGGATTCGACCGGGCCGACATGCGCGGCCCGGCCGGGTTGGGCCTGGCGTCCATGGAAGAGCGCGCGCGCCTGCTGGGCGGCCGTCTCACGGTCACGTCCACGCCCGGCGGCGGCACCCGTGTCCACGCACTCATTCCGACAGCCGAGGCCGATGAAGCGTCCGCGCATCCTGCTGGCTGACGACCACGCCATCGTCATCGAGGGCCTGCGGCGGTTGCTCGGGGCGGACTTCGACCTCGTCGGCGTCGCGCGGAATGGCCTCGAGATGGTGGAGCTTGGCAAGACGCACGCTCCGGATCTCGTGGTGGCCGACGTGTCGATGCCGCTCGTGAACGGGATCGACGCGTTGCGGCGCCTCCGTCGGGAAGGCTGCACGGCCAGAGTGGTCTTCCTCACGATGCACCCCGACGCCACGTTCGCGACGCGCGCGCTGGAGGCCGGCGCGTCCGGCTACGTCTTGAAGCACGCCGCGTCCGACGAACTGGTCGAAGCCATTCGGGAAGCCTTGGCAGGACGCACGTTCGTTTCGCCGGCCCTGCGCGGCGGCGCGGTCGAGGACCACATCGCTCGAGGCGAAGGGCAGAGTGGCAAGAGCGTCGAGCTGACCCCGCGTCAGCGAGAGGTCCTGCAACTGTTGGCGGAAGGGCGATCGGCCCGGGAGATCGGCCTCATCCTGGGGATCTCGCCCCGCACGGCCGAGACCCACAAGTACAAGATGATGGACGACCTGGGCCTCGAGACCACGGCCGAGCTCGTCCGCTATGCCATCCGTCACGGTCTGGTAGGCACCCAGTAATTCTTCGGATATCCCTGCCCCCCCGCCTTCGGGTCCAATGACATTCAGGAGGTAGGGACATGACACACCGCATTCGCACACAGGTTCTTGGCTTGGGGACGCTCGTGGCGCTCCTGGCCCTCGCGGCCCCTGGTTTCGCGCAGTCGAACGAGCAGGCCCAGTTGATGGCTCGTTCCCGCGAGGCGCGGACGGTATCGGAGCACGCCGACCTGGCGCGGCACTTCCGGCTGCAGGCCGAGGCTTTCGACCAGAAGGCCGCGGAACGGGAAACGGTAGCCGCCCGGCAGGCCCGGCAGGCCCCGAGCATCGTGCACAAGTGGCCGTCGATGGCCACCGGTTCCGTCAATCGGGTCAAGCAGCAGGCCATCGAGGCTCGCCGCGCGGCCCAGGAGAGCCGCGGCCTGGCCGAACGGCACCTTCGTCTGGCCGTGGAGGCACAGGCGGTGAGTTCCCAGACGGCCGACTGAACGCCGCCCCTTGTCCCGACGAGGCCGGCCCGCCGCCCGGCGGGCCCTCCTCGGTGTCGCGGGGCGCGGGGGCGCGGGGCACAAGTCGCCGGTCGCCAGTCGACGGTGTTCGGGTGTTTGCTTGACATCCAAGTGGAGTCCATGGCACGCTCCGCTCCACTTGGAATGCCAGTGAATGGCTGAGCACGTCGAACTCCTGCAGGGCACGCTCAATCTGATCGTGCTGCGGGCGCTTTCCACGATGGGCCCGCAGCATGCCTACGGCCTTGCCGTGCGGCTCGATCAGGTGGCCGAGCACCCGCTGATGCTCAATCAGGGCACGCTCTATCCGGCGCTGGTGCGCCTCGAACAGAAGGGATGGATCAAAGGCGCCTGGCAGCGGACCGAAAGCAACCGCGAGGCGAAGTACTACGCCATCACGAGGGCCGGGACCCGTGCGCTCGACAAGCAGACGGAGCGGTGGCGGCGCCTGGCAGGTCTGGTCGACAAGCTCCTGCTCGACGAACCGTAGGACGCGCACGCTGCCGCGGACGGGGACATGCATCGATGCGTCGACATCTACTGCGCCTGCTGAACGCCTTCGGACACCGCCGAGCCGAGGATGATCTCTCTCGCGAGCTTGCCTCGCATCTGGCGATGCTCGAAGAGGCCCACGTCCGCCGCGGCCTGACGCCGGACGAGGCCCGGTTGGCCGCGCGGCGCGCGATGGGCAGCGTGGCGCTCGTCCGCGACGCGCACCGCGATGCGCGATCTGTCGCCTGGCTGGACGACCTGCGGCGCGATGGTCGCCACGCCGTCCGGCGCCTGCGTCAGGCGCCGGGCTTTGCGGCCACCGCGATCCTCACGCTGGGCCTCGGCATCGGCGTCAACAGCACCTTCTTCACGATCGTCAACGCGATCTGCCTGCGAGGGCTGCCGATCGAAGCGCCGGAACACGTCCTGACGCTGGGGACGCGTGACGCGCAGGGCCGTGCGGGCGGTCTGTCCTACCCCGAATTCGAGGCGCTGCGCTCGACGCAGCGGAGCTTCGCCGGTGTCGCCGCCTACGCCAACGCGCCCGTCGCGCTCGCCGACGAGGGGCGCGTCGCCGATCGGCTGATGGGCGCCCACATCTCGGCCGCCGGGTTTGACCTGCTCGGCGAGCGGCCGATTCTCGGCCGCGGGTTCCGTCCGGAGGACGACCGGCCCGGCGCTCCCCCGGTGGTGGTCATCGGCGGGAGTGTGTGGCGGTCGCGTTACGCGGCCGACCCGGAGATCATCGGCCGGGCCGTCATCGTGAACCGCACGCCTGCCACCGTGGTCGGCGTGATGCCGGACGGATTCCGGTTCCTCCAGAACACCGAGCTCTGGCAGCCGCTGGGGACACTGGCCGGCCTGCCGGACCAGCGACGGGACCTGCGCAGCCTGTTCGTGTTCGGCCGGCTTGCGCCGGATGCGAGCGTCGATCGGGCCCGCGCCGAGCTCGAGGTCCTCGGAGACCTCTGGGCCAGGGAGTTTCCCGAGACGAATCGGGCCATCGGCGGCAGAGTCGTTCCGATCAACGAGGCGATGAACGGGCGCATCACCGAGCGCACGTGGCTGGCGTTCATCACCGCGGGCGCCCTGGTGCTGCTCATCGCGTGCGCCAACGTCGCGAACCTGCTCCTGATGCGGGGCGCCGTCCGAGGCCGCGAGATCGCCATCCGCGCGTCGATCGGGGCGACACGCGGCCGCCTGGTGCGACAACTGCTCATCGAGAGCGCGCTGCTCGCCGCGCTGGGGGCCGTGGTCGGCATCGGGTCGTCGCTGCTGGGGCTGCACTTGCTCTCGAGCGTCGTGCCGCCAGAAGCGCTTCCGTACTGGATGACGCTCACGATCGACGGTCGTGTGCTGGCGGTGCTGGTCTCGGTAAGCGTCGCCAGCGTCTTCGTCTTCGGTCTGGCTCCGGCGCTCCATCTTCTTCGCGTCGACGTGAACCAGGTCCTCAAGGACTCCGGGCGGCCCGGCGCCACCGGAGCGCCCGGCAGCCGCCGCTGGACGACGGCATTCCTGGCTGTCGAGTTTGCGCTGACGCTGGTCCTGCTGGCCGTTGTGGTCGATGGTGCCCGCCAGCAGTCGGTCGCCGAACGTGCCGAGTTCCCCTTGGACGCGGCGCGGCTCCTCAGCATGTGGGTGACGCTGCCTGGCCAGGAGTACCCGTCGCCCGAGTCCCGGATCGCCTTCTACGACGCCGTCGCTGAACGCCTGGGGTCGGTTGCCGGCGTGGCGTCGGTCGCGACGTCGAGCGCCCTGCCACGCGTCGGCGCCCCGCCGATGCAGCTCGAGATCGGTGGCAGCGAGCCGTCCGTCGATGGCGCCTTTCCGACAGTCGCGGCCGTCGAGGCCGGAGAGGACTTCTTCGACACGCTCGCCATGCCGCTGGTACGAGGACGGACGTTCACGCGCGCCGACGGATCGCCAGGGCAGGAGGTGGCGATCGTAAACCAGCGGCTCGCCGACATGTTCTTCGGGACACGCGACCCCATCGGCCGGCTGGTTCGCGTGGGAAGACCGGGTTCCGCCCTGTCGGGACCCTGGGCGAGGATCGTCGGCGTGTCACCCACGCTTCGACAGCGGCCTGGCGGCCCTCTTCCCGACCCGGTGGTGTACCTGCCTCATCGCTCGGCTCCTGCGGCGACGGCAGCGATTCTGGTTCGCGGGACCGGGCCGCCGGACGGGTTGGCACGCGCCGCGCGACAGGCGCTTCAGGGCCTCGATCCCCACCTGCCGCTGTATCGCGTGATGTCGCTTCAGCGGGCGATCGACGAGTCGGGATGGAACGGGCGGATGGCGGAGATGCTGGCGCGGGGCATCGCCGTCATCGCACTGCTCATGGCGCTGGTCGGCCTCTACGCAGTCACGGCGCACGCCGTCCACGGATGGGGGCCTGAGCTCGGTCTGCGAATCGCGCTCGGGGCACAGCCACGAGGTGTCGCGTGGATCGTGTTGCGGCGGGCGCTCACGCAACTCGCGCTCGGACTCGTCGTCGGCCTGGCGTGCACCTACGCCTTCGACAGGCTGTTCACCGACGCTGCCGCTCCACACAGGCTGACGGACGCGCGTGTGCTTGGGCCCCTGGCGGTGCTGATGGCACTCGTCGCGCTGGCCGCGTGCGCGATCCCGGTGCGGCGCGCGGTGCGCCTCGATCCAGTGGTGGCGTTGCGCGCGGAATCCTAGCGAGGCTGCGCCTCAGACCAACGAGCGTGCAGGCTCCGCCTCGCTAGGGCAGTGTCTTTTGGGCCCGCCTTCGGCGGGGGAGAAAACTTGACTCAATTGGTCAGGATTTCGAGTGGTCAAGTTTTCTAGCGAGGCTGCGTCTCGCTACCAACCTCCACCGACGCCAGTCGCAGGTCTCCAGACTCCAGTCGCCAGTCTCCGGTCACCAGACTCCGGTCACCAGTCACGCGCGCTGCCTGTCGCTATAATTGCGGCTTCCGAGGAGACGGACATGACGACAGGCCTGGGTCCCGGTACGACCACCTTGCCCGCCCGCGCGCTCGACGTGGCGCGCCTGGCCGATACTCACGCGGCGGAAGCGGACGCCGCGGGCTGTCTGTCCGCTCCGGTCGTGGAGGCCTTCCATCGCGAGGGACTCCTTGGTATGTGGGTGCCGCGAACGATTCGCGGTGGCGCGGAGCTCGATGCGATCGCGTCACTGGAGGTGCTCGAGCGCGTGTCGTACGGGGACCCGTCCGCTGGCTGGGTCCTGATGGCGGCGTCGCTGGCGATCGGCACGGGTGCGGCGTTCCTGGGCGACGCCGCGGTGGACGAGTTGTTCGGCGGCGAGCGGCTGCCCGTCATCGCCGGGCAAGGCACGCGGCCGGGCACGGCGGTGCCCGTGCCGGGCGGCTACCGCCTGAGCGGGGCCTGGAGCTTCGCATCCGGGATCAGGCACGCCACGCACATCCACACGCTGGGACTCGTCGACGGGACGCACGAGCCGCGCATCTTCGTGCTGCCCGTCGGGGCGGCGACGCTCGTCGACAACTGGGACGTGATGGGGCTGCGCGCGACGGGCAGCATCGATTACACGATCGACGACGTGTTCGTGCCCGAGGCGTACACGCATCCCGCCGCCGCGAAGACGCCGCGGCGCGGCGGGCCGATCTTCAACATCGCCGTGATGGGCTTCGCCGTCATGTGCCACTCCGGATGGGCCTGCGGCATCGGCCGGCGTCTCCTCGACGAGCTGTCCGCGAAGGCGCGCGGCGGGGTGGGGCGGACCGGCTCGCTCGCCGCCAGCGAAACCTTCCACGAGCAGTACGCCAGGGCCGAGGGCACCTATCGCGCGGCACGTGCGTTCGTCTACGAGACCTGGCGGGACGTGCAGGCCACGATGGACCGGGGCGCGCTGCTCGACACGCGCCAGCACACGATGATTCGGCTGGCCCTCGCGCACGCGACGTGGGCCTGCCACGAGATCGCCGAGTTCACCTACACCGTGGCCGGGACGATGGCGCTTCGGGCGGGCACGATCCAGCGGCTGTTCCGGGACATGCACGCCGGCACGCAGCACATCACGTCGGCGCCGCCCGTCATCCGAAATACGGGCCGCGAGCTGGCCGGGCTCGCCTCCGGCAAGACCTGGATGTTCCTCGACCTTGTAGACGACGTGTAGAGGAGCGGACCCACACCGTGCCCATCGATTCACACACCGCGAAGTTCCTGGAACTGCTGCACGCCGTTCCCGGCAAGCCGCTCTGGGAGACGCCCCTGGCGGAGGCGCGCGCCAACATGGCCGCGGGCTCCCAGTTCGGTGTCGCTCCCGCCGCCGTCGGGAGCATCGCCGACCACCGGATCGAAACCCCGAACGGACCGATCGCCGTGCGGGTGTACACGCCTCCGACCAGGCAGTCCGATGTGCCCGTCGGGGCGGTCCTGCAGTTCCACGGCGGCGGCTACGTGCTCGGCAGCCTGGACACGCACGAGTCCATCGCGCGCCATTACTGCGCGCACGCCGGCGTGGTCGTGGTCAGCGTCGACTATCACCTGGCACCCGAGTACCGCTTCCCGACGCAACTGCACGACGGCTACGCGGCGCTGTGCTGGGTGGCTGCTCAGGCATCGGCACTCGGGATCGATCCGGCCCGCATCGGTGTGGCGGGCGACAGTGCCGGCGGCAACCTGGCCGCCGCGCTCTGTGCCTACGCCCGCGCGCAGGGGGGGCCGCCGGTTGCCTGCCAGGTGCTGCTGTATCCGGTGACCGACTTCCGCTCGCATGCGACCTACCCCTCGCACGCGGAGTTCGGCACCGGCGATTATTTCCTGTCGATGGACGAAATGGACTGGTTCCGCGCCCAGTATCTCGCAGACGTGGAAGCCCAGGTCATCGATCCCTTGGCATCCCCGATGGCGGCGCCGGATCTATCCGGCCTGCCGCCGGCACTCGTCACGACGTCTGGCTTCGATCCGCTGCGCGACGAAGGCCGCGCGTACGCCGATCGGCTGGCCGCCGCTGGCGTGCCGGTCACCTATCGCTGCTTCGAGACCACGATCCATGCGTGCGCCTCGTTCGGTGGCGTGATTCCCGCCGGTGGCGAGATGCTCGATTTCGCGGCGGCGTGGCTGAAAGCGCAGCTCGCCTGACACCGGTCTCCAGTTGTCAGTCGCCGGTCTCCGGTCTCCGGTCTCCGGTCTCCAGTCTCCGGTCGCCGGTCGCCAGTCTCCGGTGTTCGGACTCGGGCTTGTGACTTCTGCCCTCCGATTTGGGCATTGGGCATTGGGCATTGGGCATTGAGCATTGATCCCGTGAACCCCACCGCAGCGGTCTTCTCCCGTGCACTCGACGCGCTCGTCGAGCAACTGAAGGCCGACCGCTCGGTGCTGGCCGCGATCCTGTGCGGCAGCCTGTCTCATGACACCGTGTGGGCCAAGTCCGACATCGACCTCGTGCTCGTCACGGTCGACGACAGTCGCGCCTCCGAGCCGTCCAACATCGCGCTCAACGCCGATGGCGTGAACGTACACGCCCAGGTGTTTTCCAGGACGCTCTTCCGCAAGACCGTGGAGGGATCGCTCCACAGTTCGTTCATGCACTCGTACCTGGCGAAGGGACGGCTCCTCTACACGCACGATCCGACGATCGCGACGCTCGTGGCCCGGCTCGGTTCGATCGGCGATCGCGACACGGAACACCAGCTCCTGTGTGCCGGCACGTCGGCGTTGCCCTCGTTGTACAAAGCGCACAAGTGGTTCGTGACCCGAGGCGACCTGGACTATACGGCTCTGTGGCTGCTCTATGCCGCGACTCCGCTCGCGCAGGTGGAGGTCGTCTCGGCGCGCCAGCTGGTGGACCGAGAAGTGATTCTGCAAGCCATGCAGATCAACCCGTCGTTCTTTGCCACCATCTACACGGAACTGCTGAACGTGCCCAAGACACGACCGCGCGTCGAGGCGGCGCTGGAGGCCGCCGAAGGCTATGTGTCCCAGCGGGCCGCCGTGCTCTTTCGACCGGTGCTCGACTACCTGCGCGAGGCGGGCGATGCGAGGGCGGTCAGCGAGATCGAGCACCACTTCAAGCGGACCTTCGACCTGGACGGCGTGACGCTGGCGTGTGAGTACCTGGCGGACCAGGGGCACCTGGCGAAGGTGTCCACCGCGATGCGGGCGACCAAGAAGAGCACCACATCGCTGCAAGAGTTGGCGTTTTTCTACCCCGGAGATGGGGAATGAAGGGCAGGAGGGGACCAAGCCGAAAGTCAGAAGTCAGAAGACCGGAGACTGACGACCGGAGACCGAAGACCGGCGACCGGCGACTGAAGACTGCGATCCGCACGACGGTCGCGGTGCAGGGCGCACGCGTCCACAACCTCAAGAACGTGTCCGTGGAGATCCCGCGCGACAGCCTGGTGGTCGTGACGGGGCTCTCGGGCTCCGGCAAGTCCAGCCTGGCGTTCGACACCATCTACGCCGAGGGGCAGCGGCGGTACATGGAGTCGCTGTCGTCCTTCGCCAAGCGGTTCGTCACGCACGTGGCCAAGCCCGACGTGGACTTCGTGTTCGGCCTGTCCCCCGTGATCTCGATCGAGCAGAAGACGTCGACGAACAACCCGCGGTCCACCGTCGGCACGATGACCGACGTGGCCAGCTACCTGAACCTCCTGTTCGCCACCACCGGCGAGCCCCATTGCCCACGCACGGGCGAGGTCACGCCGAGCCGGACCGCCAGCCAGATCGTGGAATCCATCCAGTCGCTGCCCAAGGGCGCGGAGGTGGAGCTGCGGGCGCCGGTGTTCAAGCTCTACGGCGAAGACCTGGACGTGGTGCTGACCGAGGTGCGCAAGAAGGGCAGTCGCGAGCTGGTCGTCGACGGCCGTCGCGTGGACATCTCGAACGAGTCGCCGCTCGACGAGGGCGACGTCCAGCACATGGATGCCGTGGTGGACCGCGTGATCGTGGGACGCCAGCACGAGAAGGCGATCCGGGCGGCCGTGGTGAGCGCGCTGCTCGTCGGTGACGGGCTTCTGCAGTTCCAGATCGTCAACGGCGCCACCAAGACGGAGGCGGAGAGGTGGTATCGCGGCTCCTGCAGCGCCACACATCATCTGGTCTACGGCGAAATCGGTCCGGCGTATTTCATGTTCAACGCTCCGGAGAGCGCCTGCCGCACCTGTGGCGGGCTTGGCGTGGACAAGCTGACGCACCCGGACCTCCTGATTCCGGACCAGGAACGCAGCATCACCGGCGGCTGCTTCGTGAAGGAAGCGTTCAAGTACAACCCCGACACGTGGGACGGGTACGTGATGTACAGCCTGTCGAAGACCATCGGCTTCTCGCTCGACAAGCCCTGGAAGGCGCTGTCGGAGAAGGCGCGCCACGCGATCCTGTACGGCACCGATTCCGCCAAGCTGGTGCTGCAGATGCCGGCCGGCGCGAAGGTCCAACACGAGAAGTACGAGGGCCGCGAGGTGCCCTTTCGGGGCATCGCGCGGCGCATCGAACGCTACTACCGTCGCTACAGGCAGCAGGGCGAGGTCAACTCTCGGATGGAAGCGTGGCTGGACAAGGTGATGGTGGAGCACACCTGTCCCGATTGCCAGGGCGCCCGCGTGCGCGCCACGCGGCTGCTCTTCACGGTGGACGGCAAGTCGATCCACGACGTCGGCCAGATGCACTTCGGCGAGCTGCACACGTTCCTGGGCCGGCTCAAACCGGCGGGCCGCGGGGCGGACGCCGGCCGACAGGTGTTGAACGAGATCCGGCGCCGGCTGGAGCTGCTGCTCGGCATCGGGCTCGACTACCTGAGCTTCAATCGGCGGGCCAGCACGCTGTCGGGCGGCGAGTCGCAGCGGATTCGTTTGTCGTCGCAGATCGGATCCGGCCTGATGGGCATGCTGTACGTGCTGGACGAGCCCAGCATCGGCCTGCACCCCAAGGACAACTTCAAGATGATCGCCACGCTCGAGCGGCTGCGCGACATCGGCAACACGGTGATCGTGGTCGAGCACGACGAGGACACGATTCGTGCCGCCGACCACGTGGTGGAGATGGGGCCTGGCCCAGGCGTTCACGGTGGCCAGGTGGTGGTCCAAGGCACGCTGGCCGACGTCCTCCGCTGCAAGGCGTCGCCCACGGGCCAGTTCCTCTCCGGGGCGCGGTTCATCGAGACACCCGCACGACGCCGGCCCGGAAACGGCAAGACGCTGGCCGTGCGCGCGGCCCGCGAGAACAATCTCAAGAACGTGGACGTGGAGTTTCCCCTCGGGAAACTGATCGCCGTGACGGGCGCCTCCGGGTCCGGGAAGAGCACGCTGGTCAACGACATCCTGCACAAGGCGCTCTGGAAGCGCCTGGTGGACACGCGCACGCTGCCCGGAGACCACGACGGCGTGGACGGGATGGAACACGTGCACAAGGTAGTGAACATCGATCAGTCGCCGATTGGCCGGAATAGCCGGTCGAACCCGGCCACCTACGTGGGCTTCTACGACACGATCCGCGATCTTTTCACCCAGGCCCCGCTGTCGGTGGAGCGCGGCTACAAGCCGGGGCGCTTCAGCTTCAACGTCAAGGGCGGACGGTGCGAGGAGTGCCAGGGCGAAGGGGCCATCACCACGCAGCTCTACTTCATGCCCGACGTCGAGGTGACGTGTGGCGCGTGCAAGGGCGCCCGCTTCAACGCCGAGACGCTGGAGGTGACGCTGCGCGGCAAGACGATCCAGGACATCCTGAACATGTCGATCGAGGAGGGCGTGGCCTTCTTCACCAGCGAGCCGACCGTTCGCCGGAAGCTCGAGGTGCTGAACGATCTGGGCCTGGGCTACCTGACGCTGGGCCAATCGGCCACGACGCTCTCAGGGGGCGAGGCGCAGCGCGTCAAGATCGCCACCGAGCTGAGCGCGCTGCAACGGGCAAAGCACACGCTGTACATCCTGGACGAGCCCACCACGGGCCTGCACCTCGCCGACATCGAGCGCCTGCTCGCGTCGCTCAATCAGCTGGTGGATGCCGGGCACACGGCCGTTCTCATCGAACACCACCTGGACGTGATCAAGACGGCCGACCATGTGATCGACCTCGGGCCCGACGGCGGTCACGCCGGTGGACATGTGGTGGCCACCGGCACGCCCGAGAAGGTGGCGCTGTCGAAGACCTCGCACACCGGGCGCCTGCTGAAGCGCCGTCTCGATTAACCGGCGACCGGCGACCCGGAGCCCCGCGACCGGAGACCGGAGACCGGCGACCGGAGACCGGCGCCCGGAGACCGGCGCCCGGAGACCGGCGCCCGAAAGCCCGAAGCCCCGACGCGTTCAATACAACAGGTACGGCTTCCGCAGCGCCAGGAAGGCTTCTTCGTCGGCCTCCCACGCCCCGGCGATGGTGCTGGGCGGATCGCCGGACTCGATCTGGTCGCGCAGGATCTCCGATCCGCTGAGGATGTCGAACGGCATCTTCTCCAGCTCGTACTCGTAGGGCGGCTGGCGCCACAGCTCGCTCGTCAAGTCGAAGCGCCGGAACTGGTAGACGATGGCAACCCCCGTCAGCACCGGACAGAACGTCGTCCGGTCGGTGACGTGGATCTGGCAGCCCCCGCACGTCGTGCGCGCGTGCTTCTGAAACGTCGGCTCGAAGACCGCCGGCCGGAAGTACGCGCCCGGCAGCCGCAGCCCGTTCATCGCCTGCGCGAAGTGCTCGGCGCCGATCCCCGGTGCGCCCACCAGCTCGAAGGGCCGCGTCGTGCCCCGGCCTTCCGACACCAGCGTGCCTTCCAGGAGTACCGTGCCCGGATAGACGATCGCCGTGTCGAGGGTCGGCATGTTGGGCGACGGCATCACCCACGGCAGGTCGGTGTTGTCGGCGTACAGCTCCCGACGCCACCCCTCCATGCGCACCACTTCCAGCCGGGCCCCGAGGTGGAAGTGCTCGTTGAAGAAGTGCGCCAGTTCGCCGATTGTCATGCCGTGGCGCATGGGTATCGGAAACTGGCCCACGAAGGATTCGAACCCCGGCGCCAACGCGGTTCCTTCGACGTCGACGCCGCCAATGGGGTTCGGGCGGTCGCACACGATGACCCGGAGGCCCAGCCGCCCACAGGCGCGCAGGCAGTTGGCCATCGTGTAGATGTAGGTGTAGATGCGGGCGCCGATGTCCTGCAGGTCGATGATCAGCGCGTCGAGCCCCTGCAGCATTTCGGGCGAGGGCTCGCGCGTGTCACTGTACAGGGAATAAATGGGGATGCGGGTGCGGGGGTCCTTCACGTGGGGCGTTTCCACCATGTTGTCCTGCACGTCCGACCGGAAGCCGTGCTGGGGGCCGAAGATCGCGCCAAGCCGGACGCCGTCGGCGTCGGTCAACTGGTCCACGATGTGCTTGAGCCCGTGGCCGACGGAGGCGTGATTGCACACCACGCCCACGGTTGTACCCCGCAGGCGCGACGACGCGATGAGGGCCTCGGATCCCAGGGTGATGTGAGAGCTGCGCGCGGCCGGCATCCTGCCATTATGGCGGACAGGAACTCCTGATGAGACGCACGAAGATCGTGGCCACCGTGGGGCCGGCCTCCGGCAGCGAGGAGTCGATCCGCGACCTCGTCGCCGCGGGTGTGGACGTCTTCCGCTTGAACTTTTCGCACGGCACCCACGCCGGACACGGCGAGATGGTCGCGCGCATTCGAGCCGCCGCGGCCGCATCGGGCCGGACCGTCGCGTTGCTGCAGGACCTGTCGGGTCCCAAGATCCGCACGGGCCTGCTGAAGGACCATCGGCCCATTCCCCTGGCGGCCGGCGACGGGCTGGTCATCGCCGTCGGAGACTTCGAGGGCGGACCCGGGCGGGTGTCGACGACCTACCGCGAGCTGGCGGGGCTGGTACGCAAGGGCGATACGCTGCTCCTCGACGACGGACGGCTCCAACTGCGCGTCGAGAGCAGCACTGCCGACGAGGTCCGGACCACCGTGGTCGACGGGGGGCTCCTGGGGGAACGCAAGGGCATCAACGCGCCCGGCGTGTCGCTGCCGGCGTCCGGCCTCACGGCGAAGGACCTGGAGGACTTGAAGTTCGGTGTCCAGGCCGGGGTGGATTTCGTGGCGATGAGCTTCGTGCAGTCCGCCGACGACCTGCGCGAGGCCCGCATGGCTCTACGGATGGCCGGCGCACCCGGTGTGCCGCTCGTGGCGAAGCTCGAACGGCCCGAAGCGGTGGACCGCCTGGAGGAGATCCTGCACGCCTGCGACGCCGTGATGGTGGCTCGAGGAGACCTTGGACTGGAGCTACCCCTGGAAACCGTGCCGCGAGTGCAGAAGGAGATCACGCGCCGCGCGCGGGCGCTGGGCGTGCCCGTCATCGTGGCCACGCAGGTCTTCGAGTCGATGATGAAGGAACCGCGGCCCACGCGGGCCGAGGTCAGCGACGCGGCCAACGCCGTGGGAGACGGCGTGGACGCCATCATGCTCGCGGGCGAAACGGCGGCCGGCGCGTATCCCCTGAAGGCGGTCCAGACCCTGGACCTCGTGCTGCGGGACGCCGAGTCCATCGCGGCGCCGTCATCACGTCCGGTGGAGGAGGCCGACGTGGTCGCTGTCCACGGCCTGGCCATGTGCGAAGCCGCCATGACGCTGGCGGACCACAGCCACGCGTCGGCCATCGTGGCCGTGACGCGCGGCGGCAAGACGGCCGGGCTCCTCTCGGCGCTCCGCCCGTGCACGCCCATCGTGGGCGCCACCGATCAGCCTGGTGTCGCGCGTCGCCTGGCCCTGGCGTGGGGCGTGGTGCCTCTGGTGATCGATCTGGGCGGTAACCTGGACGAGGCCGCGCGGCGATTCGGGCAGGTGTTGGTGGAGCGGGGTGTGGTGCCTGCCGGCTCGGCCATCGTGCTGGTGAGCATGACGCCCAGCCTGGAGCCCGGGCCGTCGAATTTCATCAAGCTCCAGGCGGTGTGAGCCGACCGGCCTGGCGGACGCCAGGCCGGTTCGCCTTCCTTACGGCCCCTCTACTGTCCGGCCAGCCCCAGTTGCCCGCGGATCTCGCCGCCGGGGTTGGTAGTGGAGTGGATGTTCACGTAGGCGTTGCCCCCCGTGATGGCCTGGATCACGTCGTCCATCGTGTTGATGCCGAGCGCCGCCTGCGGCCGCATCGCCGACTGGTTGACGCGGAACGTGATGACGAAGTCCCCCGTCCGGCCCGGAATGTTCGGGAAATCGACGACGATCGGTCCAGCCACCCCCTTTGGCCCCACATGGATGTGCCCTGCCGTGCTCGCCGTCGGCAGGTTGAAGACGCGCAGCGTGATCGACAGCTCCTTGTTGGTGACGTCCACGCCCACCTCCGCCGTGCCCACGGCGCCCGAGAGGAGGGCGGGGGTTTCGTCGCCCGCGGAAAGGACCGCCGACATCTGAATGACCTGCGCAGATGCGGCGGTGGCCGTCAGGGCCAGTGCCGCCAATGCGGCAACGCCGAACTTCGTGATGTGTTTCATGGGATATCTCGCTCCTTGGTGGATCGGTTTCAGCCGAATGGCATTCGCAGCATGATCCACGCCAAGCCTCCGATGCGTGGAGTGGCTGCAAAATAACACGGCGCCTCGACGTTCTCTTACCGTCGGCGAAAGGCGGCTTTCGAGGTACGATTTCCCTCATATGCGCGCCCTCCCTGCGCTGATGGTCCTCGGCGCCTGTCTGGCCCTTGCGCACCCCGCGGCGGCGGAGGACCCGGCCCACCGGAAGCTGGCCGAACGCTACGCCCCCGTCGTGTTTCAGGAATCCCGGTCCGCGGTTCTGGACTTCATCACCAACTTCGACTTCGACGGTGACTGGCGCGGCGACAACAACTGGCGCAACGCCTATCTGTTCGACCTGCCCGGTTACGTCTACTACTCGGTGATCGAGTCGTCCCGCCACTACTTCATCACTTACGCGTTCTATCACCCCCGCGACTACACCGCCACGCCGTACGAGGGCTTTGCGCCCAAGACGGAGCACGAGAACGACATGGAGGGGTGCACGGTCACCATCGAGAAGGACGGCACGCCGTTCGGCAGGCCGATCCTGCTCCAGACGCTCGCGCACGACGTGTTCTTCAAGTACAACAACACCCTCGAGGCGGGTCGCGTGACGGCGGGCGCCTTGAAGCTGGACGGGGCGATGACGTTCGTAGACGGGCGTCCCGCGGTGTACATCGAGCCGGAAGGACACGGCGTCAAGGCCGCGACGGCCGCCGCCGTTCGAGATCCCGCGGCGTTTCCCGGCCTCGTGTACCGGTACACGGGCGTGGCCGGCCTTCCCCTCAGCAGCCAGGACAAGCAGGCGACCTACGACCTCGTCAGCATCGAGGACACGTTGTGGGCCCATCGGTTCGACGTGGGCACGACGTTCTGCTGCGCTGATGCCTACCTGGTGCCAGGTGGCCGGCCGTCGAGCTTCGGTAGCGCCTTCAACGGTCCCATCGGCGGCTGCGCGGCCAAGCCCCCGTGGGGGTGGGACCAGGCCAACGACGCGCTGGCCAAGGGCGACTGGTTCAGGGACCCGCTGCGGGCCTACCTCACGCAGCTCCGCATCGACGGTTTCTCCGGCGCCTACGTCCACAACCCGTACCTCCAGGCCGACACGCGAAGCGCCGCCCCGCTGTGCCAGGAGGCGCCCGCGTCGAAGACGGTGCGAGGCGCCCTGACGTCGACGCTCTTCGGCATCGGCCGCGCCATCACGGCCGACGGGCTCGGGCGCGCGGAAATCGGCGCGCGCGCGCGACAGCTGTTCCTCAGCAACGCCGTGCTGCTCGAGTGGGCCAGCAGCACCGAGTTTCAGCGCTGGAGCTGGGACCAGACGCTCAGCGCCCTCCCCCGGGTCATCAGCGATGGCACCCGCGACGAGCTGCGGCTCCCGCGTGCGGCTGGTGCGTCCTTCGTCAGCCCCATGGTCAGCGCCCCGTCGCGGTATTTCGACAGCGTGGTGTTGCGTTACCGGACGCCATTGGAGGACCTGACGGCGCGGGTGGCGTGGGTGTACGACGCGGGAGCGGAGTTTTCGAACGACCTGAGCGTCACGGTTCCCCTGCGGGAGGCGCCCCTGTCGGGAGCGGCCGTCGTACGCCTCAGCGAGAGCCCGCGCTGGGACCGCAATCAGACGGTGCAGCGCGTGCGCGTCACCATCGAATCCTCGACAGGCACGGTGGCCACGGCCGCGCCCGGCAACTTGCCGGATTCCGACCAGCTGGCCATCAGCCAGATCGTGTTCGACCGCGACGCCTTCTCGAACACCTTCGAACAGCAGCAGTAGGGTCGCGGACGGCCTGTCAGTGACAGGCGCCCGGCTTCACGACTGCTGTTGGCGACGGGGAAGCGCGAACATCGACACCAGGGAGCCGACGGCAACCAGTATCGCTCCCAGAAACGTCTGCGCCGGTCGCCCGACCACGAAGAGCGCCAGCACCACGCCGACCAGCGCCAGGAAGAGCAGCAGGGGCAGCGGATGGAACGGCGCGCGGAAGACGTCCGGGCCCGTCGGCCGGGGGAGCCGTAGCGTCGCCGCCGCCGAGAGACCCAGGAAGAACACCGCCGACGGGACGAAGTAGCCCAGGATCTGATCGAACGTCCCAACGGCGACGTACCCGCAGGCCAGCACCACCTGCACCAGCGTCAAACGCGGCGTCGTGCCCCGATAGGTGTCGTAGGCGGCCAACGCTTGCGGGAATAGTCCGTCGCGCGCCATGGCCAGATAGAGACGCGGCGATCCCAGCAGCGTCGCCGCGAGGCTTCCACCGACGGCGACCAGGACGATGGCGGTCAATACGGCCGACCCCGCGGGGCCGAAGAGCGCGCTGCCGAGCGCCGCCACGAGCGCTTCGTCGCTCGACGCGGCCTGACCGGCCGCCGCGCGCATGAAGCCGAAACCCGCCAGCAGATAGATGCACGTGACGAGGGCGATCCCCCCGACGAGCGCCCGCGGCATGGTACGTCTGGGTGCCTGCACCTCGCCCGACATCCGTCCCAGCTCCCACCAGCCGCCGAACGCGAAGAACGCCGCGATGACCGCCGCCGCCACGGCCTCGGCGCCGAGTGCCCGGCCGGCCGACGTCAGGACAGGCTGGCCAACCTCGGGAGTCGTGCGGCCGAGCGTCGCGGCGACGAGTCCTCCGACGGCCAGCAGCTTGGCGCCGGCCGTCCACGTCATCAGGCGTGCGCTGACGTTCACGCCGAGGAGCGTCAGGGCGCCGAAGGCCGCGATGGCGCCCATCGCCGCGGCTGGACCCCAGGCGGCAGGCGCGCCCATGAGCGCCAGCAGGTACTGCGAGAAGCCGAGGCCGAGCGCCGCGGTGACTCCGGGATCGACCACGAGCGCCGACATCCACCCATGGACGAAGGCGGTTCGCGGGCCGAACCCCTCGCGCAAGAACACGTAGCCCCCACCGGCCTGCGGGAAGCGAGTGGTCAGCTCGGCGTAGCACAGCGCCCCTGCCATGCTCAGCAGGCCCATGCTCATCCAGATCGACGCCGCGACGACGGGGCTGCCCACCGTGCGCAGCATCGTCGCCGGGGTCAGGAAGATGCCAACCCCGACGACCTGCGCGACCACCATTGCGGTCGCCGCCCACGCCCCGAGCCGCCGGGGCTGGCTGGGCTGCGCCATCAGAACGTGAGACGTGCCGCCAATTGGAGCGCGCGCGGGCCGCCCGATCCGAACACGCCCCCGGCGGTGGACACGGGTTGGCCGAACGCGCTGGAGCGGAGGTAGCCAGGCGAGCCGGGCTCGTCGGAGTCGCGCACGAGCACATTGGCGTAACCCGAGTAGTTCACGTTGGAGATGCCCAGGATGTTCGTCGTGTTGAAGAGGTTGAACACTTCGAGCGTCGGCTCGATCCGCGCCCGCGCGCCCAGCCGGAACGGGCGAGAGACCCGTAGGTCGAGCGAGCTGAAGGCGTCGCCGAATCGCGCGCTGTCCGAGACGAGCGGTAGCAGCACGCCGCCCACGCCCCCGCCCGCGTTGAGGGTGGTGATGTACGAGTTCAGCTCGCCCGCGTCCTGAAACTGACGTCCCCCGGCGTTGCGCTGCAGCACGGGCACCCTGGTCTGGCCATCGGGCATCATGATGTCCATCGGCACGGCCGACGACATCGTCCAGATCCCCGACGCGACGATGCCGCCGCCCACGGCCGTTCGCCCGGACCGCACCAGACGATGCCGCCGGTCGTTGGGCGTGGGACCCCAATCGCGCCGCAAGTCGGGGGGATCGATCGGGCCGTTGAGAAACGGGATCTGGTCGTCGTTGGCGTAGTTGAGCGCCTTGGCCAGCGTATAGCCCACGCGCACCCCGTGGTTGGCCGACCAGGTCCGGTCCACGGAAACCAGGAGCGCGTCGTACTGCGTCCGCGCGCTCGACTCGATGTTGACGACGCGGTCGGGCCCGCCGACGACGGGGTTGAAGACTTCCCCGACAGTCCGGCCGATCAGGAAATGCCTGCCGCGGTTGTGCATGCCGTCGACGCGCACCCTGGTGCCCGCCACGGTGCCTTCAAGGCCCAGGTGCAGTTCCTGTACCATCGGGTTCTGCAGGCGGCTGTCGATGATGTTGATGCCCGATGCGCCGGCGCCGGGAAGCACGAAGCCGGTAAAGGGGTTGGCCAGCGTCGGCGCGAAGGGTGGCAGTTGCCCGGTGGCCGGGTCCAGGAAGAAGACGTTGCCCGCACGCACCTCGATGGGGAGGGCCCGTCCGTCGAGGCCGCGCTCGAGGGACTGGATCTGCAGCACGACGCGGTCGTAGTACACGCCGTAACCGCCGCGCAGGAGCAGTCGGCCCGCATCATCGAGGTTCCACACGAAGCCCACGCGTGGTGACAGGTTGTTCAGATCGCGACGGCGTTCGCCCGAGACGAACGGGAGGACGATGGGATTGAGGTCGCCGACCCGGCTTTGGTTGTTCACCTCCGTGTCGAATTCGTAGCGCAGCCCCAGGTTCAGTTGCAGACGGCTCGACACGCTCCAGTCGTCCTGCGCGAACATCGCGACGTGGGTGTTGTCCGAGTCGGGGAGGTTCAGGCCCTGGTCCGGCTTTCCGCTCCGCAGGGTGACGGCGAACAGCAGGTCGTTGTCGTCGATCCGACCGTCGCCAGTGTGATCGAAATTGGGGAAGTCCTGCACCAGCTCCACGCGCCCTTGCTGGAAGACGCCGAGGCGGAACTCGCCGTCCACGCGCTGCAGTTCGCCGCCGAACCGCACGCCATGGGCGCCCAGTGCCAGCGCCGTCGTGTTGGCCACCTGCGTTCGCCTTTGCAGGGTTTCCTGCGGCATCCGGAACGACGCGCCGTCGACGAGGCTCGGGAAGGTCAGCTGGGGCAGCGTGGCGGCGGGGTTGGTGACGTTGAGGAACGTGCTGACGCTGCCGCTGAGCGCGTTGACGAGGCGTCCGGTCGGGGCGGCGGTCCACGTGCCCAGCACCGCGTGGTAACGATTCATGGCCTGCTGGCGCTGCGTGGCGGACCCGATGGCGCGCTCGCCGGCGCTCGACGACGTGTCGGTGGCCCATTCACCCGCGTAGCGAGCCACGAACCGGTTGGCGCCGGTGCCGGCGTCCAGTCGCAGAGACCAGAGCCGGTCGCGGAGCGGGGCCTCCGCGAAGCTGCGCCGGATCGTCCGCGTGGCGACGTCGCGCGCGCCCACCTGCACGCCGCCGTCCTGGTGTCGCAGTTCGGTTGCCGCAAACCAGAACACGCGGTCGCGCACCACGGGGCCGCCGACCGCGCCCGATACCTGCTGTCTGTCGAAGGGCGGCTTGGCGCTGTCGTCGTCGATGGTGGCGGGCAGGGCCTGCCAGGCGCCGTCGCGAGCGTAGACGGATGCCGAGCCCCGCAGCGTGTTCGTGCCCGAGCGCGTCACGACGTTGATGGCTGACGACGCCGAGCGCCCCAGCTCGGCGCCAAAGCGGCTGGTCGCGATCTGAAACTCCTCCACGGCGTCGATGGGGAGGTTGAGCAGCGGCCCGCCGACGACGTCGTCGTTGTTGTCCTGTCCATCGATGGTCACGTTGCCGCCGCGCCCCATCTGGCCTGCCGAAGCAATGAGGACGCTGTTGGTCTTGGTGGGGTCGAACGTCGGCGTGGGGCTGTTGCCGGGTATCAGGAGCGACAGCTCCAGGAAGTTGCGGCCGTTGAGCGGCAGGCTCTCGATGGCCGCTGCCGACAGCACGCCATCGATGGCGCCGCTGGCCGGCCGTGCCGATCCCACGACGCTGACCGTCTCGCGGACCGCGGTGACCGCCAGCCGCACGTCCAGGCGGAGGCGCTGGCCGACCTGCAGCACCGCGTCGTCGACCTGCCATGCCGCGAACCCCGCCAGTTCCACGCGAACCTGGTACGTCCCCGGAGGCAGCAAGGCTAGGGAGAACTGTCCATCGTCGGCCGTCGCCGTGGTCCAGGTGGCTGTCGTCGAGAGTTGCTGCGCGGTGACGGTGGCCCGCGGTACCGGCGCCCCCTGCGGGTCGAGCACGCGGCCGGCGAGCGTGGCGACCGCGGGCTGGGCGGCGGCTGTGGTGGCGCCAACGAGGAGGAGGACGGCGGTTCCGAGGACGGTCAGGGCCTGTCGAAGCAGTTGCATCATGGTCTCTTGAGATGTGGATAGAAGTGGAGCGGCACGCCGGTCGCGGGATCGGCCGGCGGAGGCGGCGCGGGCATTTGCACGTTCGGGAAGAGCTTCGTTGCGTGTCCTTCGAAGTCGCGCGCCCACTCCTTGTGGTTGTAGACGCACACGGGCAGGCAGATCGAGCAGTACGAGTGTTTGGCGAAGTAGGGGAAGCAACGCCCGGTGTCCACCACGTAGCGGTCGTAGCCCAGGTGGTCCTTGCCCCCTTCCGGGCTTCGCTCGTCGGGGATGGCCTGCGGCGGGCAGTACTTGCGGCACGCACGACAGGTGTCGCAGAACTTGGCGATCCCCGCGTCTATCGGATGGTCGATGGCCAGGTCGATCGACGTCGCCACGCTGCCCATGCGGAACAGCGGACCCAACCGCGGGTTGATGATGGATCCGTGGCGGCCCAGCTCGCCGAATCCGGCCTTGAGGCCGATGGGCACGTGGAGGAGATCGCTGTCGCCGATCGGGTGTTCGATCTTGCACTCGTAGCCAAGTGAGCGCACGTGCGCGGCCAGCTGAATGACGGTTTCGCCCAGCGTGTAGTACACGCGCAGGCACTCGATGGCCGACGCGCGCGAGGGCACCACCTGGAACTCCCGCCACCGCATGCGCTGGCCCACGGCAACGGCAAACCGCTCCGTGACCGTGCGGCCGCGATACACGTCGCTCGGCTCGATTTCGCAGATGCCCACGATGTCCGCGCCGCACTCGAGCGCTTTGGCCTTCAGGTGGTCGGACGCATCCTCCGGAGACGCGAACGTCGTGCGCGTGGACGCCACCGGGCCGTCGAAGCGCGGCTCTTGATCCTCGCGGATGAGCCCGAGGAAGTGGTTGACCTCGTCGATGGCGATGGTGCGCCCGCCGACGGCGGCATACCAGTCGTTCCACGCGAAGGCGGACGCCTCAGCCACGAGGTGTCTGCGACGGCGCCCCCGGCGGACCCGCGTACCCGTGCTCGGCCACGAGCCTCGCGCGCTGTCTGTACCCTTCGGGATCCTCGGGTGTCCAGGCGGCCAGTCCGTCCACGTAGCGGTTGAACATGCAGAAGGTGGCGGCGATGAGCACCGTATCGTGGATCTCGAGGTCGGTGGCGCCCGCGCCCCGCGCTCGCCCGACGTCCTCGTGCCGCACGGCCAGCCCGCCCTGCTGCACGCGCGCGGCGAGCGCGAGGAGGGCCTTCAGTTTGTCGGAGACGGCGGCCCGTTCCGGGTCTTGCACCACCTGCGCCACGAGCGCCTCGTCCTGCAGGTAGCAGGCGGCGATGGCGGCGTGGCTTTCGCGGCAGAACACGCACCCGTTCCGCGCCGATACGGACGCCGCGATGAGCTCACGTTCCGCCTGGCCGAGCGAGTTGGGCGCTCGCATGAGGACATCGGTCAGCGCGGTCACCGGGCCGACGATCTCGGGTCGAACCGCAAGGAGCGAGCGAATGCCAGGAATGCCCGCCGGAACGGCGATGTGCGCCACCTCGGGACTGTAGAGTGCCCCCGGTGACCCGGCAATAATGCGAAGGGATTAGGCCGAGTCAGGCCGTGGGTCTGAGCCCCTTGCCTTCCACGCAGTCGTAGGCGCGCCCCGACGCCACGTTCGCGAACTCCTCGGTGCGCCCGTTCGGCCACGTGACCACCAGGCGATCGACGCGGTCGCGCTTGCCGACGCCGAAGGTCAGCGGCAGCTCCGATTGCGACAGGTAGCTGGAACCGCTCTTCACCATCTGGGCCTGTGACGTGCCGCCGTGGAACAGGCGGACCAATGTGCCAATGCCGTCGCGATTCGACATCGTACCGACCAGGCGAACGCGCACGCTCTTGTTGCCGGCCAGCTGGTCGTTGCGCAGCAGCACGGCCGGCCCGTTGTTGGTCGTGAGCAGCAGGTCCACGTCGCCGTCGCGGTCGAAGTCTCCATATGCCAGGCCCCGGCCCACGCGCGGAGTGGCGAAGGCGCCGCCAATCGACGACGCCACGTCCAGGAAGCGCCCGCGTCCCTGGTTGAGGAAGAGATGGGGAGGCTGCGCCTGGCCCACGGCGTTGCGGACGTTGCGAGCCGTGGCGTCGATGTGGCCGTTGGCCACCAGGAGGTCGGTGGCGCCGTCCAGGTCGATGTCCGCGAAGGCGCAGCCGAAGCCGAGCCGGTTGCGCGACGCCGCGCCCACGCCCGACGCCGTTGCATTGTCGCGGTAGAGCCCCGCTTGAGCCGACGTGTAGAGGCCCACCATCTCGCCTTCGAAGTTCGTGACGGCCACCGACGGGCGGGCCGACCCGTCGAGGTACGCCACGTCCACGCCCATACCGGCGCGCGCCTTGCCGTCCTCGCTGAGTGCCACGCCCGCTTCGAGCGCGACGTCCCGGAACTTGCCGTTGCGCAGGTTGCGATAGAGCTTGTTGGGCTGCGTGTCGTTGGCCACGAAGATGTCTGGCCACCCGTCCTGATCGTGGTCGATGAGCGCCACGCCGAGGGCCTTGGAGCTGGAATCGAAGATGCCGCACGTCGCCGTCACGTCCTCGAACGTGCCGTTGCCGCGGTTGCGGAACAGCCAACAGGTGTCCCCCCGGTACGCTTCCGGCGTGCAGTAGGACTTGCGCCGTCCGTCCACGCTGCAGAAGACGTCGTTCTCCATCGACCACTTGACGTAGTTGCAGACGAAGAGGTCCAGGTGGCCGTCGCGGTCGATGTCCACCCACATCGCCGACGTGCTGAACCCGAGCCGGCCGTCGAGTCCGGTGGCGCGCGTGACGTCCACGAACGTGCCCCGGCCGGTATTGCGGAACAGGCGGTTCTGGCCGACGCACGTCACCAGGATGTCGGGGAAGCCGTCGTTGTCGTAGTCGGCCACCGCCACACCCATCCCGTACAGCTCCACGTCGAGGCCGGCTGCGCGCGTGACGTCGGCGAACGTGCCGTTGCGGTTGTTGCGATAGAGCCGCATGGTCGAGCGCTGGCGCTTGTGGCCCGGCCAGTCCATGCCGTTCACGAACAGGATGTCCTGCCAGCCGTCGCCGTCGAAGTCCAGGAACGCGCATCCCGCCCCGAGCGTCTCGGGCAAGAGCGTCCCGCCGTAGGCGCCGTTGTTGTGTCGAAAGCCGATCCCGGCGGCGCTCGTCACGTCCACCAGCTGAAACCCGGCACGTGGGTTGCCTTGTGCCGACGGAGCTGGCTCCCACAACGCCGCGCCGAGCCCTCCGCAGAGTCCCCCACCTACGCGGCCGAGGAACTGCCGCCGGTTCACAGCGGGTTCACCAGCCCGTTCTGCAGCGCGTACACGACGAGCTCGGCGGTTTTGTGCACGCCGAGCGCGCCCATGATGTTGGCGCGGTGGACGGCCACGGTGTTGATGCTGAGGCTGAGACGGGCCGCAATCTCGCGGTTGTTCAGGCCGTCGCACACGAGCTGCAGCACCTCCAGCTCGCGCGGTGTCAGGCGACGGCCACGTTCGCCGGGCAAGGAGGCGGGCTTGACCAGCGCCGGATCCACGACGCGCTCGCCGGCCGCCACGCGTTTGACGGCGGCCGCCAGATCCAGGTCGATCGCGTTCTTCAGGATGTACCCGCGCGCGCCCGCCGCCAGCGCCTGCTGCACGAGCGTGTCTTCGGAGTGCATGCTCAGCATCAGGACGGCCGCCGTGGGCCGCGCGGCCAGGATGGCCTTGGTGGCCAGCAGGCCGTTGGTGCCGGGCATGGCGGCGTCCATGACGATGACGTCCGGCACGAGCGCCGCGGCCAGCTCCACGGCTTCGTCTCCGGAGCTCGCTTCGCCCACGACACGCAGCGCCGGGTCGTCTTCCAGCAGCCGCTTGAAGCCGCGTCTGACGAGCGCGTGGTCGTCCGCCAGGAGAACGGTAATGGTTGTTTCGCTCACAGTGTGTCCCCGGAGCCTTTGATCATGGATCGCCCGGCAGAGCCGGGCAAAAAGACACTGCACTAGCGAGGCGGAGCCTGGATGGCCTGAGGCGAAGCCTCGCTAGTCTGGTCACAGCGGCACGCTCAGCCGCACCCGGGTGCCCCCGGTGGGGACGGGCTCGACAACCAGCGTGCCTCCCACCAGCTCCGCGCGCTCGCGCATGGTCACGAGCCCAAGCCCCCTGGCTGCCCGGCGGAGGTCCAGGCCCTTTCCAGCGTCCTCGACATCTAGTAGCAGACGGGCGTCGCCCACGTCCAGCCGCACGGTGGCCTGCCGTGCGCCTGAATGACGGGCCACGTTGCTGAGCGCCTCCTGCAGCACGCGGTAGACCTGGATGCCGACGGCGGCGTCCACGGCCTTCGTCGTCCCGAGGCGGGCGTAGGCCACCGCCACGCCGAGCTGCCGCTCCACGGTGGACACATACCATTCGACGGCGGCGTCGAGGCCCAACTCTTCCAGGATCGATGGGTGCAGCGTCTGCGACAGCCCGCGGACGTTGTCGAGCGCGGTTTGGGCCACCTCGCCGATCTCGCGGAGGTCGGCGCGCATGTCGGACCCCTCGGGTGTGCGCTTCGCGACGCGCGCCAGCATCGTGCCCACCGCGGTCAGCAGCTGCCCGAACTCGTCGTGCAGCTCGCGCGCCAGCTCGCGCAGCGTGGACTCGCGCGTGGTGATGAGCGTTCGTGCCAGCTCCTGCCTGGATGTGGACAGCTCCGAGAGTTGGCGGAAGAGGCGGGTGTTGGACCGGATCAGCACGAGGCTGGTGGCTGCGATGGCGGCCAGCGTGGCGGCCAGGAACCAATACACCTGGCGCTGGACACGGTCGTAGATCGCTTGCGTCTGCTGCGCGGCGTCTTCTTCCTGCGCGTTGTTCTGCACCAGGAGCCGCGCCACCGTGGCGCTGAGCGCGGCCTGCCGCGCCTGCAGCGACAGCTGCACCTGTGCCCGCGCCTGCGCCTCCTGCCCGGTGTCGGCCAACGTAAAGATCCGGTCCGACGCGTCCCAGAATTGCCGGATCGCGCCCACCAGAATCTGGCGCTGTTCGGGCGTCCGGCTCGTCACCGCCGCCGCATCCTGGCGTTCCAGCGCGTCATCCAGGTCTCGGCGGATGCGCTCGAACTGCGACGCCCACGCCGACAGCGGATAGCGCGTCTCGGTGTCGAGCATGTCGCGCATGGCCAGGCCCAGCTGGTTCAGGTCGTTCTGGACGCGGAGCAGCTGCAGGGACTCCCGCCGGTTCCTGTCGGTCAGCTCGGTCTGGAGCCGGCGTAACCCCGAGATCTGCTCGGAGATGTACCAGGAGTAGGCCACGACGGTTCCCAGCGTGACGACGAGCCCCACCACCAGCGCCGGCGTCGGCGACCGGCGGTGGGCAGGCCCGTGCGGAGTGGTTTCTGCGGGTGTCACGGGGTGGCCTCGAGCCGCGCCGATGATAACGTAATGGGCTGGCAAGGCTTCGCCTTGCCAGCCTGGGCAGTGTCTTCTGGCCCCGCTACGACCACCCCACCACGCTGGGTTACGCGTGGCGGGGACCGCGGTCGCGGGGCAAGGGCGCCGGGTAGACGAGGAGACAACGATGACACGAGCAGTGGTGTTGGGGACGTTGGTGGGCGTGGGCGCGCTGTCGCTTGCCGTGTCCGGTCAGGCGCCGGCTGGCCCGTCGGCCAAGGCCGTGGCCGCCACCAAGATCGAGAAGGTGAAGGACAACCTGTACATCATCACTGGGTCCAGCGCCGCCGACATGGACGTCTTCAGCGGAGGCAACACGGCCGTGTTCATCACCGACACGGGTGTCACGATCGTCGACACCAAGCTCGCCGGATGGGGCCCGACGATCCTGGACCGCGTGAAGTCGGTCACCAACAAGCCCATCACGCGCGTCATCAACACCCACACGCACGGAGACCACACCGGCAGCAACGAGTTCTTCGGCGCCTCCATCGAGCGCGTGGTGCAGGAGAACACCAAGACCAACATGGCTCGCATGGACGAGTTCAAGGGCGCCAAGGCGGCGCTCTTGCCGAACCGGACCTACAAGGACAAGTTGACGCTCGGGGCGGGCAAGGATCAGATCGACCTCTATCACTTCGGTCCGGGCCATACCAACGGCGACACCTTCGTGGTGTTCACGGCGCTCCGCACCATGCACGTCGGCGATATGTTCGCGTGGAAGGCGCTGCCCTACATCGACCCCGACAACGGCGGTACGGTGGTGGGACATCCGCAGACGCTGACCAGGGTCCTCGACTCGGTGAAGAACGTGGACACGATCATCAACGGGCACATCCCCCTGTCTACCTGGAACGACCTCCGTGAATTCAGGGACTTCAACGCGGACCTCGTCGCCTACGCCGAGCGCTCGCTGAAGGCGGGCAAGTCCGTGGCCCAGGCGGTCAAGGAGTACACCGTGCCCGCTCGCTTCAAGGGCTACACCCCGTCCGCCAACCCCGCGTTTGGGGGTCCCCAACCAAACCTGGAGATCGCATACAAGGAGCTCGGCCGTCGCTGAACGCCCGCCGTCCGTCCCCACCCCGCGTGAAGCAGGCGGAACCTCGCTCGCGATGCGAGTACTACGTCCAGTGTTCGTTGTCGGAGAACGTGGAGGAGTGGCCCGACGCGCGTTTCTGGACGGAGTTGCGGGGGTGTCGCTGGACGCCAGTCTCCGGTCTCCAGTCTCCGGGCGGAACGTCACTGGTAAACTCGCTACCCGATGGCCGCCAACGGGTCTCTTGTCGCAGCGTGTGTCACCGTCCTGGTTCTTGCCGCTGGCTGCAACCAGGCTCCGTCCACCCGTTCGGCCGGCCCAGTCGGTCCAACCGGAGCCGCCGGGTTCCCGCGCGGCATGCTGGTGGACCTGTCCCACGTGTACGACCACACGACCGTGTTCTGGCCCACGGCCGCGTCCTTCCGACTCGACAAGGTGGCGGACGGCGTGACGCCGGACGGCTACTACTACGCGGCCAACAACTTTGCCACCTCAGAACATGGCGGCACGCACCTTGATGCGCCGGTGCATTTTTCTCAAGGCGGCCAGTCCGTGGAGCAGATTCCGCTGGAGCGCCTCTTCGGTGAAGCGTACGTGGTGAACGTCGTCGAGCAATCGGATCAAGACGCCGACCACCAGGTGAGCCTCGACGACATTCGACGCGCGGAAGAAGCACAGGGGCCGATCCCTGCCGGCGCGATCGTCCTTCTGCGCAGCGGGTTCTCGCGGCGATGGCCGGACGCCAAGCAGTATCTGGGAACGGCGGAGCGGGGGGATAGCGCCGTGCGGCTGTTGCACTTCCCGGGCCTACACCCGGATGCCGCACGGTGGCTCGTGGCCAATCGGACGATCAAGGCCATCGGAATCGACACCGCAAGCATCGACTACGGCCAATCGACACTCTTCGAGTCGCATCGCGTGCTCTACGAGCGCAATATCCCCGCGTTCGAGAACCTGACGGCCCTCGAACAACTGCCGGCTCGCGGAGCCTACATCGTGGCGCTGCCGATGAAGATTGGCGGTGGCAGCGGGGCGCCGCTCAGAGCCGTGGCAATCGTTCCATCCGCGCCGTAGCAGTTCGGCCCGGCGACTGGACACTGGAGACCGGAGACCGACGACTGGAGACCGGAGACTGGCGACCGAAGACCCGAGACCGACGACCGGCGACTATTCGGTAAAGCGGTAGCCGAGCCCGACCACGGTCTCGATCTGCGTGCCGGCCGAGCCGAGCTTGGCCCGCAATCGACCGATGTGCACATCGACCGACCGCGTTTCGATCTCGGCGTCGATGCCCCAGACACGCTCGAGAAGCCGATCGCGGGAGATCACACGGCCCCGGTTGTTGACGAAGTGCCGCAGCAGCTCGAACTCCCGGCGCGTGAGCCGTACCGGCGCGCCGTCGACCGCGATGGACACGGCGTCGAAGTCCGCGAACAGGTGTGTCCCGCGATATGGTTCCAGCGTCTCCTCGGGGGCGCGACCGCCACGTCTCAGGACGGCGCGCGCCCGCGCCACCAGCTCGCGGGGGCTGAACGGCTTGGTCACGTAGTCGTCAGCGCCCAGTTCGAGCCCACGCACGCGGTCGGCCTCGGAATCGCGAGCGGTCAGGATGATGATCGGGATCTTCGCCGTGCTGGGTTGTGTCCGGAGGATGCGGAAGACCTCCATCCCGTCCAGGACAGGCAGGTTCAGGTCGAGGATCACGAGATCGGGCACCGAGTCGCCGACGACCGTCAGCGCGGCCGTGCCGGTGCCGGCCGTTTCGACGGCGAAGTCTCCGGAGCGCGCGAGCGCGAGCTCGATGAGGCCCCGGACGTCGGGCTCGTCCTCGACGACGACCACATGAGCTGGTTTTCGAAGTGATCGTTGCATGGCTATGACGATGGTAGGTGGCGCCCGTTTCGTTCCCGTAACACAAGCGTTACGGGCACGTTACCGACGGTGGGGATGGTGAGGTCGCCGGTCATGAGTAGCCGGTCGCCGGTCTCCAGTCGCCGGTCTCCAGTTCGAAGACCGAAGACCGGAGACCGGAGACCGGAGACTAAAAGGTGTAACGAATCGACACCTGCGTCTGCCGCGCGGTTCCCAAGCCGACCGTCCGGTTGAGCGGACCGAGCATGTAGCCGAACGTTCCGGCCTGTGCATCCGTGAACGGCACACCGGGCGCGCCGTTGGGAAGGTTCGCCGCGGGGCTCTCGTAGTTGAGCCGGTTGGCGATGTTGAACACCTCGATGCGCAACTGGATCGCCTGGCTGTTCCCAAGGCGCATGTCCTTGCTGACGACCAGGTCGGCCTGCGCGAATGACGGCCCGCGCAGGAAGTTCCTGGGGAGGTTGCCGAACGTCCCAGGTTGCGGCGTCGCGAAGGCCGCCGGGTTCAACCAACGCACGCCACCGCTGTTGAGGTATGGGTCGACCCCTGGTACCAGGTCGGGCCGCTGCGTGCCTCGGCTGTTGCCGCCGGGAATATTGGTCACGGTTGCGCCGGCCACGGTCAAGTTGTCGGGCCTTGCGATGGTGACGTTGATCGGCACGCCGCTCCTCGAGTTGACGATGGCGCCAACACGCCAGCCGCCGGTGAAGATCCCGTCGCCGGGCAATTGGTAGGTCATCGAGCCATTGAACGTTTGGGGGATGTCCTGCGGGTTGATGCCGTAGTCGTTCTCGAAGTCGAACGTGTTCTGCGCCGTGGCGGCCTCGTTGGACCCCTGGGTGGTGCCTCGGTTGCGCGAGTACTGATACTGCATGCCCCCGGTGAAGCCCCCGCGGAAGCGGCGGCTGGCGCTGACCTGCAGCGCGTGGTAAGTGGCCTTGCCGCACCCGGCGATGTCGTAGCGGCCCGCCAGGCTGATGTCGTCCACGCAGCCACCCGTCTTGAAGTCGATCTGACCGTAGCTGGGCGTGGGGCGCACGCGCGTCACCGGGTCCAGGACGTTCCCGACGCCGCGCAGGAACATGTCGCGGCCCTGGCTGCCGGTGTAGCCGATCGTCAGGTTGACGTCGCCGGGCAGTTCGCGCGACACGCTGGCTCCGTACTGGATGTTGTACTCGGTCGGGTAGTTGTGCGTGTAGCCGCGAAGCGAGAGCAGGTTCCGCAGCGTGGCCGGCGAGACAGGATAGGCCAGCCCGTTGTTGGCGATGTCCGATGCCTGCACGCGGGCACGGTCGATGTAGTTCTCGATCGGCTGGATGCGGTCCTCGAACTGGCCGGGGCCGTAGTAGAGCCCGAACCCGCTGCGCACCACGGTCTTGTCGCCCAGCTGGTAGGCCGCCGACAGGCGCGGCGCGAAGTTGTTCTTGTCCGGGTTGTAGAAGCTGTTGGGGTCGGATCCGAACTCGTTCTCCTCGACGAAGAACGGCTTGGCGCGCCCGTTGGCTTCCTTGACCACCGAGTAGTAGTCGTAGCGAAGGCCGAGCTCCAGCGTCAGCTTCTCACTGGCCCTCCAGGAATCCTGGAGGAACCCGATGAGGTAGAACTGCTGCGGCTCGAACATGGGGGAGTCGGCGTTCACCGCAACCTGATTGGGGCGGTTGTCGATGAAGTCGTTGATGCTGTTGTAGGTGATCTCGGTGCTGCCCAGGAACTGGAAGTCCGACTTGATCGTGCGGTACTCGGCGCCGCCCTTGAGGGTGTGGGCCCCACGGGTGTACGTCGTCGTGTTCTGGAACGACAACGACCTGGGGTCGAACACCGAGCCGGTGGTCGACGAGGCGCTGGTGGCCCGAATCAGGAGGCCGCTGCGCGCGATGCCCGTGGTGCCCCTGGCGTCGATGCTCGACGAGGTGAAGGCGCCCGAGAGCGACACACCGACCGGATCGTAGCCGGCCGGACCAAACGCCGTTGCGCTCGTCGAGGGCAGGTTGAGACCGATCTTCGCCTCGTTGACGAGGTTGGCGCCCGCCACGCTTTGGTGGTTGAGCACCACGTTCTGCGGCCGCTCCTTCGCCAGCACGCGGCGCGGCGTCACGGTCCGGTCCGGCGTATCGACCCGCCCGTCGCTGAACTGCCACCGTGCGTAGAAGGACTGGTTGTTGGTGAAGCGGTGGTCGACCCTCAAGGACAGCGCGGTCTCGCGCTGCTCGGCCTCGGCCGTCAATGTGGCCAGGTCAACCAGGACATTCGACGTCGGGACCTGCCCCAGCGGGAATCCGTCGAGGAGCGGCGCCACCGCCCGGGTGCGGTCGGGGCTCTGGCCCGCGCCGCTGCCGACGGGCTCGCCCGCGATGATGCGGCGACGCGCCTCGGCGCTCGGAACGGCTTCGGTGAAGCTCAAACCGGTGCGCTGCTTCAGGTTCTCGACGCTGAAGAAGAAGAAGGTCTTGTTGGTCTTCAGCGGGCCGCCGATGGAACCGCCGTACTGGTCCATGGACAGGGGCTGCTTCTTGTCGTCGTACTTACTGGCGGCATCCAGCGCGTCGTCGCGCCGGTATTCGAAGATGGAACCCCGAAAGGCGTTGCTGCCGCTCTTGGACACGACCGTGATGTTGCCGCCAGAGCCCAACCCGCTCTCGGCGGGCGCCAGCCCCGCGTTCACGCGGAACTCCGCGACCGACTCCATCGACGTCTGCAGGCGGAACTGGGACCCCGTGGCGCTCAGATAGCCCGGGCTCGCGTCCCACACGAACGTGCCGTCGACGCCGTCGAAGCTGATGTAGTTCTGCTGGTTGGACTTGCCGTTGAAGCGCACCGAGGCCCAGCCGCCGTTGCCGTCGCTCGTCGCGCCGGGGGACAGGGTCATCAGGTTTGCGAAGTTTCGGCCGTTCACGGGCAGGCCCTCGATTTCGGCGGGGGACACGTTCACGCCCGTTCGGGCCGACGAGACGTCCAGCACCGGCGCCTGGGCGCTGACGGTCACCTGCTCGGTGAGTCCCGCCAACCCGAGTTCGGCGCCGACTGTTTCGATCTGGCCGACCCCGAGCACCACGTCGTACTGCTTCGGTTCGAAGCCGGGCAGCTCGACCCGAACGGTATAGGCGCCGGGCGCCAGGCTGGTGATGGTGAATCTGCCGTCCGAATCGGTGACGGTTTCCCGGACGGCACCCGTGGCCTTCGAGGTGACGACCACCGTCGCGCCCGGCAACACGGCCTTGCTGGCGTCGAGCACGGAGCCGATGATGCGCGCCTCGGTCTGCTGTGCGTGAAGTGGCACCACCGCGAAGGCGGCCATCACTACCACGATCCCGACGATCCACCGGCGTAACTGGAACTGCATGCGTTTTTCTCCTTCTCTCTCTCTGGACGGATCCAACGCTATCGAGAGGGAATGAAGGTGGGATGACGGGGCTGTTACATGCGCGTTAACTCCGGTTTTGCGTTCAAATGCGGGCCAAAACGGCCCTCCTGCCGATCCGTGCGGCCAGGGGCAGGCATGCGCGTCCCCGGGCCGCGATACGCTATGTGGATCCCATGCCCCTCGTCAGCCTCGACCATGTGTCGCACGCCTACGGCCACACGCCGCTCCTGGACGACGTGTCTCTGCAGCTCGAGGCCGGCGAGCGTGTCGCGCTCATCGGCCGAAACGGCACCGGCAAGTCCACCCTGCTCCGCATCATCAGCGGGGAGCTGCAGCCCGACACGGGCTCGGTGTGGCGCGCGCCGGCGGTGCAGGTGGCGCGGCTGGAGCAGGATGTGCCGATCGCGACATCCGCCACCGTGTTCGAGGTGGTCGTCGAAGGGCTCGGGCGCCTCAGCGCGCTCGTTGCGGCGTACCATCGCGTGGCGCACGACGTGGCCAACGGAGAGCCCTCCGCCCTGGACGAGATGGGCCGCCTGCAGCACGAGCTCGAGGAGCTGGACGGCTGGCAGCTCGAGCAGACGGTGGAGACGGTGCTGACCCGGCTGCAGTTGCCGGCCGACGCGCCCGTCGAAAGCCTGTCGGGCGGATGGCGGCGTCGAGTGCTGCTGGCCCGGGCGCTCGTGGCGGCGCCCGACGTGCTCCTGCTCGACGAGCCCACCAACCATCTGGATGTCGAGGCCATCGAATGGGTCGAGGCGTTCCTCGCCGCCTACGAGGGCGCGGTGTTGTTCGTCACCCACGACCGCGCGTTTCTGGAACGGCTGGCGACGCGGGTCATCGAGCTGGACCGCGGCCACCTGACGTCGTGGCCTGGCGACTACGCCACGTTCCTGCGCAAGAAGGAAGAGTGGCTCGACAGCGAGGCGCTGGCCAACGAAAAGTTCGACAAGGTGCTGGCCGCCGAAGAGGTGTGGCTGCGCCGCGGCATCAAGGCTCGCCGCACGCGCGACGAAGGCCGCGTGAAACGCCTGATCGCGATGCGCGAGGAGCGGGCCGCGCGGCGACTGATCCCCGGCACCGTCCGCTTGTCCCTCGAAGAGGGGCAGGGACCCGGCAAGATGGTGTTCGAAGCCGAAGGTCTCGGCAAGTCGTTCGGGGATCTGGCCGTCGTACGCGACTTCACGACGCGCGTCACGCGGGGAGACCGGATCGGGCTCATCGGCCCGAATGGGGCGGGAAAGACGACGCTACTGCGGCTCCTCCTCGGCGAGCTGCCCGCGGACACGGGCACGGTCAGGCAGGGCGCGAACGTGCAAGTGGCGTACTTCGATCAGCAGCGCGAGCAACTGGACCCCGAGCGCACCGTCGTGGACACGGTCGGCGACGGCAACGACAGCGTGACCGTGGCCGGCCGCACGCGGCACGTACACGGATACCTCGAAGACTTCCTGTTTCCGCCCGAGCGCGCGCGCTCGCCCGTGAAGGCGCTCTCTGGCGGGGAACGCAATCGGCTGCTGCTTGCGCGCCTGTTGACGCGACCCGCCAACGTCCTGGTGCTCGACGAGCCCACCAACGACCTCGATCTCGAGACGCTGGAGCTGCTGGAGGCGCAACTCGTGGACTGGCCCGGCACGTTGCTTGTCGTCAGCCACGACCGGAGATTCCTGGACCATGTGGTGACGAGCACCATGGCGTTCGAGGGCGACGGCCGCGTGGTCGAGTACGTGGGCGGCTACGAGGATTGGGTGCGGCAACGGCTGGCGCCCGCCGGTCTCCAGCCTCCAGTCTCCGGTCAGTCTTCAGGCTCCAGTCTCCGGTCTCCGGTCTCCGGTCTCCAGTCAGAGCGGCCCGCCGCTACCTTCGTCCCTTCCACGTCCGGCGGCACGCCACAGCCCCGCAAGGCCACCAACAAGGAACAGCGCGAACGTCGGGAGCTGCCGGCTCGGATCGAGGCGCTCGAAAGCGAGGAACAGCGGCTTCAGGCCCTGGTGGCCAGCCCCGAGTTCTACAAGAAGCCGGCGCAGGAGATTGCCGACACGTTGGCGCGGCTCCAGGCGCTTCCAGCCGAACTGCTCGCGGCGTATGCGCGCTGGGATGAATTGGACGGCTTGCGTTAGGCAATGCCCAATGCTCAATGCTCAATGCCCAAGAGCCGGGCGCGAGGGGCTCGCGCCCGGCCGTGGTGAAACGTCCGGTCAGTCGATCTTGATCTTGCGGCGGAACTGCTGGTTCTCGTTGCAGACGAACTCGATGATCTCTTCGTCCGGCAGATAGCGCTGGTCGACGCGAACCGTCCAGGGCTTCGTGTAGGACTTCGAATCCTCGATCGTGAGATCGATCTGCAGCTGGCCGAACGACGGGCGCCGAATGCGCTCGGTGAACTTCGCCTCGCGGCTATACGGGCTGCCGTTCACGTCCATCCACCCGTCGTACGGGCTGTCCTCGGCGCCGCGCAGGTTGTTGGTTTCGACCACCAGCGTATCGCCTTCCCAGCGGCCCACCGAGTAGCCGTACCACCACGGTTGCGGCTCGCCTTGCGGCGGCAGCTTCCGGCCGTCCAGGTAGATCTTGCGCAGGCCGTAGTTGGCCTCGTACTCGATGAGGATCATCTTCGGCAGGTGGATGATCTTGCGCGGCTGCGGCTGCTGGTGGAACTGCAGGAAGCCCATCGGGAAACACATCGCATCGGGGTTGTCGCGCGCGTTCAGCGCCAGTCGCTGCTTCCGCAACTCCGCCGCCCAAGGCGTGTAGGGCAGACCGCCTTCCATGTTGCCGCCGGCTTCGAAGAACGTCGCGACGGGCGGCCCGGTCGGGTCGAAGGGGAAGCTGTCGGTCGGAGGCTCGAGGATCACGCCGCCTCGGACCGGCGCGAAGGCGGCCGGGCCCTCGCCGGCCGCCGGTGCCGCACCCCCTGCTGCCCGACCTGCCGGCGCCGCGCCGGCGGCTCGTCCGCCTGGGGCTCCGGCGCCCCCGTCGCGTGCCCCGCGTCCGCCCCCGCGCGGCGGCCCGCTGTTGGCGCGCATCCACATGCCGGAGAAATCCGGGCGCCCATCCGCCGTGCGGGGCGTTGGGGCCGTCGCAACCACCCGACCCTGCCCGTCCCGTGGCACCGGTGGAGCCGTGGGATCCGGCATCTTGGGCCACTGCGCCCCAACCGACACCGTAAACGCCAACAAGCCGATAGCGACCGAAATCACTCTTTTCATAGCGGTTGAATGGTAATACGACGGGCGGTGTTTCCCCAGTTTAGCGACTTGGGCCTTGAGCCTTGAGCCTTGGGGGGAGAAAATGCTCAATGCCCAATGCCCAATGCCCAAACGGACACCGGGCTACGGATTGAACCAGTAGGCGAGCTTCACGAGGATTGTGTTGGTGGAAGGCGTCGCGAAGAGGTCGTTGAAGTCTCTCCCGAAGTTGTAGTTGCCGCGCTGCGTTGAGCCCTCCCGGCCCTGCTGCCAGACGACGAAAAAGGCCGAGCCCGGCTTGTATTCCCAGCGCAGGACGTTGGTGGTGCGAAACGACAGGACGTTGAAGTCCGCGTTCCCGTCGTAGTCGAATGGGACGAACCGGTCGACGTTGCGATCGGCGTTGGGCCGCGCCAGTTCCTTGTAGCCCGCGTAGGCACCGGCCGAGATGAACGGTTGCGCGTACACCTGAAACGACACGCTGGGGGACAGCGTGTAGTTGAACCGGGTGGTCAGGCTGGTCGTCTTCTGGGCCAACCGGCCGAAGACGTAGTGCGGGCCAGGGGCGGCCGACACTTCTTTGACCCACTGCCAGTCGTTGATCGAGTTGTTGTAGTTGATCCCGAACTCCGCCGACACCGCCGACGTCGGCCGCACGGCGATGCGGGGCTCGAAGGTGAACCACCGCGAGCCCTCGCGATCGTTCCCGAAGTTCGAGTTCCAGTTGAAGCTGACGACCTTCCGGTCGTTGCTGTTGAAGTACTGCCAGCTGTTGATGTTGCCCGTGGTCCGGCCGCCGGGACCGCCGCGCGTCAGACGGTCGTCGAACCCCTTGGTGTTGAGGTTCAGGCCGAACCCGGTGCTCCACTGGTTCTGAAACTGCCAATGAGCGTTGAAGTTGAAGCCGAGGTTCAAGCGGTCGCCGTCGAAGTTGAACGACGACCACTGGTTGAAGTTGATGTTGAGGCTGCGTACGAACTTGCCGGGGACGGGCCACCGGATCTGCAGCCAGCTGTTCTGCGGGATGTGATCGGCCCGTTGCATGAAGCCAAGGTCGTTGGTGTCGAATCCCGGAGACTTGTAGCCGATGTTGAAGTTGCCGCGCGTGCGCAGCCCCCCGATCTTGCCAATGCTCAACCCGCCCGAATGGCCGCTCAGCACGTCCGCCTCGGCCTTCAGATCCACGTGGTCGGCATCGGGCCGCTGAAAGCTGTGCACGGTGCTGCGTTGCAGCAAGTCGATCACTTTGACGCTGCCTTCCACGCGGCTTCCCGCCCAGTAGCCGTGGAGCGACCACAGGCGTCCCATTCGCCAGTCGAAGTCGGCGCCGCCGGTCGTGGCGTTCGAGGGGATGAACGACACGGTGTCCGCGAGCTTGCGGGTGGTGGTCGTGAGGATGAAGCCGAGCGACGACTGATCGGAGAACTCGCGCCTGGCTCGCGACACCGAGTAGAAGGTGGCGGGCTCGATGACTTCTTGCCGCCGGCCAGAGAAACCGGCCGGAGCGTTCGAGCCGAACGCCATGTGGGCCGTCTCTTCCTGTGTCGCGGCCGTCATCACACCCATTGAGAACCCGCCGGCCCGCCCCGTCAGCTTGGCCGCGCCCAGGATGGTGGATTGGTCGGGGCGAGCCATGAACTCGCCGGACGAAAGACTTGGCGCGCCGCGCGGCGTGCGGCCGATTCGGCGTGAATAGAACAAGTTGCAATCGCGGCACTCGAACGCGTAGTTGCCCGAGCCCTCCACGAAGAACGGCCGGCGTTCCTGGAAGAAGACCTCGAACGCGCTCAGGTTCACGACGGCCGGGTCGGCCTCCACCTGCCCGAAATCGGGATTGACGGTCGCGGTCAGCGACAAGGCGGGCGTGACCGCGTACTTGACGTCGACGCCAACACTGGCGGACGTCGACGCGTTGTCCTGCAGCGGGTTCCCAGGCTGGTCCGGTCTGGTCTTCTGTTGCCCCACGGTGTATGGCATCACCTCCAGCCGTTTCCCACTGCTGGTCCGAGCCACCCCGGTCAGATCGCCGAACGATGACACCCACCCATTGGCGCCCCTCGAGATGAGCGGCCACGTGCTGGTTTCGTTCAGGCGCGCGATGTTGCGGGCCACGGCGAAGCCCAGGCGGCCGTCGCCGCCCGCGCTGAAGCGGAGCTGCGACAGCGGGATGCGGAACTCCGCGCGCCAGCCTTCGGCGTCTCGCGCCACCGACACGTCCCAGACCGCGTCCCACGTGCCGTCCTCGTTGGTGTCGTTGAAGTGATAGGTGTCGAGCTTCACGCCCACGGGGTTGACCGCAAAGGAGTACGCCGTGCGCCGGTCGTGGTACGAGTCGATGTACACCCGGATCCAATCGGACGCCGACCAGACGTCGCGGCGCGTGAGGAAAGCCTTGATGGCGGTCGGGTCCGAGTCGAAGGCCCGGACGGCCACGTAGATGGCCTCGTCGTCGTAGGCGATACGCGCCTCCGTGCGTTGGCTGGGCGCGGCACCCTCCGCGGGTTCGCGCTGGACGAACTCCACAATCGGCTGGGCGCTGCTCCAACTGGACTCGGTCCGTTCCCCGTCGATCCGCACCGCGGTGGCGGTGGCCAGGGGCTGGATCTGGGCCTGGGCGTGGACCATGCCGGCGCCGGCGACCAGGCTGAACACGAGTCCGAGGACCGACGCCAGAAGGCTGGCAGACGGGCCGCCAGGGGAGGCGCCGGCAGTCACGGTGGACTTAGACGTCATGCCGGCCAGAAAGTCGTATCGGTCGAAGGCGGGGAGCCCACGGCGCCAAGTGCCCATGAATACGCGGGGCCGTTTGGAAGGTTACCGGCGGTAACCTTCCCCTGGTTCCCGAGTTATCCCCCTGTGAGCGCCACTTGAACGATCGAGGCTTCATCCCGCCGGCCACAGTGTTTCTGCTCCCGCTGGGAGTGTTTCTGCTCCTGCTGGGAGTGTCAGGGGTCCTGACGGGCGAAACCATCCCTTCTTCAGGGGATATTGGCGAGGCGGAGCCTGGACGGTCTGAGGCGGAGCCTCGCTAGGTGTCTAGCCTGACCGACGAGGTCCTGATGCGGGCCGTCCGGGACGGCGACGTAGGCCAGCTGGGGCAGCTCTTCGACCGGTATCACGGGCGGCTCTACGATTTTCTGAGCCGCATGACAGGCAACCGCGTGGCGGCCGAGGACCTGGTGCAGGACGTGTTCGTGCGCATCCTGAAGTACCGGGAAACATACCGGGACGACGGCCGGTTCGAGACCTGGGTGTTCCGGATCGCCCGCAATGCCCGGGCGGACTACTTTCGCCGGGCCAGGCCGGTCGAGCCCCTGGCCGATTCGGCCGAGGACCACCCGGCCACCGTGCCCGGGCCGGCGATGCAGCTCGAACACCAGCGGGACGCGGCGCGTTTGCGGCGGGCGCTGGTGCAGCTTCGCGAGGACCGCCGGGAGCTGATCGTCTTGGCCCGCTATCAGGGGTTGAAGCACGAGCAGATCGCGGAGCTGCTCGGCATAGAGGTCGGCGCGGTCAAGGTGCGGTTGCATCGGGCCATCGCCGAGCTTCGGGACGTGTTCCACAAGACGGGAGACGGAGAATCACCATGCGTTGTGCAGACGTCAGCACTTACCTATTCGAAGTTGCCCCCGACACACTGAGCGACACTCTGAGCGACGCTGTGCGGCGGGATCTCGACGCGCACCTGCGGGACTGCCCGACGTGTGGGGCCGACGCCGAAATGTGGCGCTGCCTCGGTCTGGTCGAGGCCGAACCGTCGGACGCGAGGGAGCGCAGGCAGCGCTTCGACGTGATGCTCGCGGGCTATCAGGCGGGGGCGGTGGCGCGCGGCAACGGCCGGTCGCGCTGGTCCGTTGGCGCGTGGGCGTGGCGACCGGTCGTGCAGCCGGTGTGGACGATGGCCGCGGCGGCAGCCGCCTTGATGATCGGCGTGGGACTGGGGTGGCAAGCCACGCGCGTGCGCGGTCCGGAGCCGAGCGACCTGCAAGTGCTGCGCGAGGAGGTTCGCGACCTCCGGCAAATGGTGTCGCTGTCGCTCCTGCAGCAGCAGTCGGCGAGCGAGCGGCTGAAGGGCGTGGCGTGGGCGTCACAGCTCGAGTCCGACGACGACACCGTCGTGGCGGCGTTGCTCGAGACCTTGTCGAGCGACTCGAACGTCAACGTGCGCCTGGCCAGTCTGGAGGCGCTGAAGCGGTTTGCGTCGCGCGACGTCGTGCGCAGGGGCGCCGTCGCCGCGCTCGGGCGGCAGACGTCGCCGCTCGTGCAAATCGCGCTGATCGATTTCGTGGTGGAAGAGGGAGTGCGGGATGCCGGCGGCGCGCTGCGTCGACTGGCGGCCGACGTGGACATGCACGAGGCCGTGCGATCGCGCGCCGAGCTTGGCTTGCGGCAAGTGAGCTGATGGCTTCGGCCAGTCGAAGACAAGCTAGCAACGGTTTGAAGGGGATGACTCAGATGAAACGAACGATTCTGTCGACAACGGGATGGGTAGCCGTGGCGGTGTGCGCCGTGGCCGTGTCAGCAGCCGCGCAGGCTCCGCCGCTCCCTCCGCGGGCTCCGATGCCGCCCTTGCCGCCGCTGGCGGCCCTGCCGCCCTTACCGCCGGCGCCGCCCTTGACGCCATCGCCGTGGGCGTTCGACGAGTTCAAGTACGCGTTTCAGGGCGCCGACATGGCGAAGTCGTTCGCGATGGTCGCGAAGGACTTCGCGAAGTTCGGCAGCGAGTGGTTCTCGGGCTGGGACGCGTGGACGCCGTTCGCGCAAGCGAGCCCAAAGCAAGCGACGGCACGCGGGGCGGCCCAAGTCGAGGAGCTCGTGGTGGCCTTCTCGGATGCCGGCCGGCCCGGCACCATCGTGGCGACGCTTTTCTCCGGGAGCCTGACCGTCAAGGGCCGTGCGCGGAAGGACGTGGCGGTTCGCGTGAGCCACAACGGTCGTGACAGCGCGTTCGAGCGCGACGCGCCACCTCCACCCGCGGGCATGCGGCGGCTGACGCCGTCGCGGCGCGGTGACCTGGCGATCGAGGAGGACAACAACCAGATCGTGCTGCGCGCCTCTGGTCCCGCCGCCCATCTGGACATCGAGATCGAGGTGCCGCTGCGCACCAACCTGACGCTTCGCCTGGTGAATGGCGGGGACATCGACGTCGAGGGCGTGGACGGGAACCTTGAGGTGAACAACGTCAGCGGCGCGATTCGGCTCACGGGCGTTGCCGGGTCGGTCGTGGCCAACGCCGTGAACGATCAAGTCCTCGTGCGATTGACGCGCGTGACGGACCAGAAGGCCATGGCGTTCTCGTCGCTGAACGGTTCGGTGGACGTGACGCTGCCGGCCAGCACCAAGGCCAACCTGCGGGTGCGGAGCGACAACGGCGACGTGTTCACCGACTTCGACGTGCAGCAGACGACGCAGCCGGCCGGGGCGACCAGCAGATTCACGCGTTCGAATCGCACCAGCAAGCAGCGCTTCCGGCTGGATGGTCGCACCATCTACGGCACGATCAACGGCGGCGGGCCGGAGATCGAAGCCCGCTCGTTCAACGGCACCGTGTTCATCCGCAGGGCCCAGTAAGCAGGGGAGAGTCCGGTGTTATGGCATGTTCATGTGATATCGTATGTTCATGCCGAAATCGCCAGTGTCGGTCACCCTCGACATCGACAACCTGATCTGGCTCCGGGGTCGAATGGCCAGTCGCAAGAGACGAAGCCTGAGTGATGCACTCGACGAGATCGTCACGGCTGCTCGCACTGGCGTGGCCGGCTTCGAGCCGAGTCGGTCGGTAGCCGGTACGATCCGTATCGCGGATGAGGATCCTGGGTTACTGGAGGCGGATGCGTATCTGAGGGCCCACTTCGTTAGCTCACTTGGCAGGCCGCTCGCTGTTCACGAGTCGCCTGGCAAGTACAACGCGGTCCCGCGAAAGGTAACGCCGGCGTCCGGTGCAACCAAGCGTGGCCGGCGTGCCTGAGGAGACATCTGCCGTTACCGACACGCACGCGCTCCTGTTCCACGCGGCCAGAAGCCGGCGGCTAGGAGCCCGGGCACGCCGGTTCTTCGAAAAAGCTGAGCAGCGTCAAGGGCTGATCTACGTTCCGGTCGCGGTGGCGTGGGAGGTGACGTTGCTGGTCCAAGGGGGAAGGGTGGACCTTCACCGTCCGGTCCGCGAGTTCTTCGCGGATCTCTTCTCCAACCCTTCGTTTCAGCCGCACGCACTCGATCTGGAGCAGGTTCTCCAGGCGGACGACGTGCACTTGCGTCACGATCCGTTTGACGCGCTGATTTGTGCGGCGGCTCTGGACTTGGGATTGCCGCTGATCTCCCGCGATGTGGCCATCGCCGAATCGGGACGAGTCAGAACAATCTGGTGAGTCTAGATCGACGTGGCCAGTCGGCGAACGGTCAACCCGGTGAAAAGGACCGTGACGCCGACGAGCGCGGCGATACTCATCATGGGCCCAGCGGCCCCCATCACGTGGGCGATGCCGGCGGCGCCGAGGGCCAACTGGTTCAGGTGGAACGCGGGGGAGAAGAGCGCCACCGCGCGGATGCTTTCAGGCAACGGGAAGAAGAGCCCCGAGAGGTAGATCATCGGCAGGTAGACCACGTTTACAACGGCCGGCGCCACGCGCCCGCTCACGCGGGCGCCGATGAAGAGGCCGATGGCGCAAAAGGGCAGCGTCCCCAGCGTCTCGATGGCCACCACCGCCGCCGCGCGACCGAGGCTGATGGGCAGGTCCCGGACCACCACCGCGAGCACCGTGACGGCCAGCGACACGAACGCGCTGAAGAGCATCGCCATGCCCATTTTGGCCAGCAGGTACGCGACAGGTGGCATGGGAAGGGCACGCTTGAGGCGGAGGAGCCCCTGCTCGCGCTCGAGCGCGATGGACATGCCGAAGCCGAAGAGCCCCGGTCCAATCACGCCCATCACGCTGAACCCCGTGAACAGGTAGAAGGGCGTGTTGGGGTTCGGCGGTGTCGGGCGATCCGTGGCGCCCGCGGCGAGCAGCCCGAAGAAGAGGTACAACGCGATCGGGATCACCGCGAACGGGACGGCGAACGCCGGCGTTCGCAGCATCCGGATGGTTTCGAACCTCAGCTCGGCCACGTAGGCGCCGACCACGCGGCGCATGGGCATGAGCGTGACCGCGTGAGGCGCTGCGCCGACGACCGTGGGACGACTCATCTAGGCGGCCTCCTGAGTCAGCTCGGCAAACGCCTCGGCCAGCCCGGCGCGCTGCACTTCGAGATCGCGTGACGTCGGATCCTCGGCCAGGAGGCGCCGCACCACGGCGTCCGCGTCCGTGGCCACGATGTGGGTTCTGGCGTTCTCCTGCGACACGCTCGTGACGTGCGCCCAGGTGCGCAGGAACGCCGGATCCAGGCTGGTGACGCAGCTGATGCGTTTGCGCCCGACGAGCGCGCGCATCTGATCCACGCTTCCCGAAGCCAGCACCTTGCCCTTGGCCAGCACCAGCACGCGGTCGGCCAGCGCCTCGGCCTCCTCCAGATAGTGCGTGGTCAGGACGATGGAGCAGCCTTGCGAGATGAGTGTCCGCAGCGTGGCCCACAACAGCTCGCGCGCGTGCACGTCCAGTCCCACCGTGGGCTCGTCCAGGAAGAGCAGCGCTGGGCGCCCGCAGACCGCGATGGCGAACTGCACCTGCCGCTTCTGCCCGCCGGAGAGCTTCGCATACGGGCGTCGGGCCAGCGCCGTCGTGTGCGTGAGCGCCATCGCCTCTTCTGGCGTCATGGGCGCGGGGTAGTAGCTGGCCGTCAGCGTCAGGACGTCGTGTACCCGCGCCTCGGGCGATAACGCGGCCTCCTGCATCATCACGCCCACCTGGTAGCGCGCCTCGAGCAGCCCAGGCGGGAGGCCGAACAGGCGCGCCGTGCCCTGATCCGGTTCCTGCAGTCCCAGCATCAAGGAGATGGCCGTGGACTTGCCCGCGCCGTTGGGCCCTAGCACGGCCAGCAGTTCTCCGGGACGCACCTCCATGGAAAAGTCGTCGAGCGCCACGGTGGTGCCGTACTTCTTGCTGACGTTCGACAGCACGGCCAAGGGCCGCCCGCTATCGGACGCGAACGCGTGCCCGACGACGACGTCCTCTGCCGGTGCCGAGGTGCTCCCGACGCCGGCGCGCCGATAGCGCCGGCCGTTGAGCGTCTGGCCGATGAACGTGAACCGGACGAACAGGTGGTAGGTGCCGAAGAGCACGCCGTGCGCCACCAGGAGGATCAGCGCGAACTTCAGGCCCCAATGCCACGGCAGCGGCGCCACGACGCGCTGCAGGAAGAAGACGAGCGGCAGGTGCGCCAGGTACACCCAGTACGACGCATCCGCCACATACCGCGTGACGGCGCTCGGGCCGGAGAAGAAGCGCAACGCGGCACCGATCAGGCCGAACGTCCAAGCCCAGACGGCCAGCGTGTAGCAGGCCACGTAGAGCAGCGGCCGGTCCACGGGCGTGGTATCGAACCGCGGGTCGAGCCCGACGATCGACAGGCACGTCACGGTCAGGACTATCGCGGCCACCAGATGCGCGGCCCATCGCCGTTCCCACACGGCCAGCAGGTCCGTCTGGCGACGCAACACCCATCCGAACGCGAACGCCGTGCCGAACGCGACGAGGGCCGGCACGTTCGGGATGAGCGAGTTGTCCGGTGTGGGGACGCCGAACCAAGGCCTCCACTCCGTCATCGACGCCAGCGCGATCGCGAGCGGGGCGGCAAGCACGACCGGCGCAATGCCGCCGATGACGATCACCCGAACGGCTGCGTCGACACCTCGCCGCAGCGTCCCATCCCGATCGACGCGCTCCACGATCCCTTGCCGGACCGCGACGGCGGCCGCATAGAACAAGGTCAGCACCCACAGGAACCAGAGGTGCGCCAGCGGGAAGCTGAGGAGCGGCGCCACGAAGCCGGCCGGGCCCGCGGGCGGCTGTGGCGCGGTGCGGCCCCAGACCATCGTCATGGCCACGAGCGGGAACAGCACCACCCAGCCGACGACGAGCGGCACGCCGATCCGCACGGCACGGTTGCGGATGAAGCCGCGCACGCCTTCCCGGTGGAACAGCAGGTGGCCGAAGAAGCCCGCGATGACGAAGAAGGTCGTCATCCGGAAGATGTGGATCACGTAGAAGGTGACCCCAAGCGGCACGCTGGACGACGAATCCGCGAGCGGCCAGCCCGTGGCGCCAAATCCCGGCAGGAACGACATCGTGGCGTGGAGTACCACGCCCAGCACGAGCGCAAACCCCCGCACCGCGTCGAGTCCGTGCAATCGTTCCTTCATCTGCAAGACACTACGAGGCGACGAGCCGCAGTGTTCGGACGGGCGGCCCGGCCAGGGGCCGCCCGTCACTGATCGCGTAGCGTGACGAGGAGCATGCGGGCTGCGGCCGGCGCCTCGACGGCGTGCGGCACCTGGGCCGGCAACCTGACGATTGTCCCCGGCCCGGCGTCCACACGGACGCCGCCAACGACCAGTGTCAGCGAGCCTTCCAAGACTAGAACCAGGGCCTCGAACGGCGTGGTGTGTTCCGCAAGCTTTTCACCGGCGCCGAAGGCGAAGAGCGTCAGGCTGCCCCCGGCCGCCTTCGCCAGGTTGCGACTGGAGATGCCGCGATCGCTCGGTGAGAGGAGATCGTGCAGCGCTAACGCCTCGGCTGCCGGAATCGTCGTTGGGCTCGTCGTCATGGCTAATGGTCTACCGTTCCGCGACGGGCTGCACGACGATGGCGGCCAACGCGTGGGGCCGTCGCGATTTGTCGAGCAGGGCGCCCAAGCGGCGTACCATGTTGGTCAAGCCCTCGGTATCGACCTGCTGGGATGGCAGGGTGCGGACACTCAGGCCAGAGCTCTTGAACGCGGCCACCCAGTCGGGCCGGGCGACACCAGTGCCGTCGAACGCCACGACCTCGAGAGCCAGCCCGTCCTTGTAGAGCGCCACCAGCCCCTCCCCACGATCCTGGCCGACCTCCATCTCGAACCTCGCCACGCGGCCAAGCGCGCTGTCCTCGAAGTACGCGAAGACGCCCTCCACCAGCGGGTGGCCGGAGGCGAAGAAGTCCAGCGTTTCGTCTTCCACCGCCTCTTCCCGGTCGAAGGTCCCGACGTAGGCCATGCCGTCGGGCACGCCAGGAAGGCCGTCCACCAGCGCCTCGCTGCCGAGCTCGATCGCGAACGTGCGTCGTCCACGCGGGCGCTCGACGGTGAACCCCAGCCGGGTGCACGCGTCGACGACCGCCTGCTGGTTCAACGCGTCGAGGTCGGCGGGCACGCGCGAGAGTATGCCGGCCGCCATGCTCGAGTGATACGGCTCTCGATGGAGCTCCTGGTAGGCAGCCTCTTGAATCCGCGTGCGCGCCGCGCGCGCTTCCCCAACCAGCGCATCGAAGCGTTCGCTCGTGAGTGTCGCCATGGCATCGGCGGCCACGCCTTCGAGGGCACTCTCGATGTGGACCAGTTGCGGCTCGAGGCCCGCGAGCGGTTCTTGAAAGATGCCCAAGGCCTCGAAGAGCTGGACGACGTCACGGCCGAGCCCGTTCGGTGGCCGGAAGTAGACGACCTCTACCGGGATGCGGCGGCCGATCCGGTCCAGGCGCCCGATGCGTTGCTCGATGGTCGACGGCTTCCACGGCAGGTCGAAGAGCACCAGCCGGCGGCAGAACTCGAAGTTGCGCCCTTCGCCCCCCAGCTCCGTGGACACGAGCAGGCTGGGGCCGTCCGGTTCTCGGAACCTGGACACCTCGGTATCGCGGCGGGCCGGCGACAGCCCTTCGTGAAACGCCCCGGTGGCCAGCTGCGCGCGGTTGCCGAGCGCGGTGCGCAGCATCTCCAGCGTCTCGTGGTGTTCCACGAAGACCAGGGTCTTCTCCTTGGCGCCTCGCCAGCGCGTCGCTTGCGACAGCAGCCATTCGAGCCGTGGGTCGCTGGCGTCCATCTCCTGCGCGTTCGCGCGCAGCGCGCGCTCGTCCGGTCCGAGCACCGCACCAAGCGCCGCGCCCGACGCCAGCGCGCGGCGCACGCGATCGATCTTCTTCCTGAGCGCCACGGCGTGCGGTGCCGCCACGCCGCGCAGCGCCGCCTCGACATCGGCACGGAGTGGCCATCCCGGCGCGTCGTCGAGCGAGACCGGAATGCCGACGCGCGGCGGCAAGCCGCCGATGTCCACGCGCCGCGTGGAGCTGGTGCACGGTGGCAGCGGCGTGCCGCTGGCGAGCCGCGCCTCGACGCTCATGTCCTCCGGGAACTCTTCCGGGCGCAGCAGCTGGAGCAAGCGGAAGAACCCGTGGGCGTCGTCTTCGAGCGGCGTGGCGCTGAGCAGCAGCACGTGACGCCCCAGCGCCGCGATCGGGGCCACGGCCCGAAACGCCGGCTCGCCCGGATGACCTGGGGGACGGCGCAGCCGCTGGGCCTCGTCCACGACCAGCAGGTCGATGCCGGCATCCACAGCCTGACGGGCGAGTTGCGGCCGCTCGATCAGCAGTTCGAGGGCGACCACTGTACGGCGGTGCGCGTCGAATGGGTTGAAGTTCGCGCCGAAATCTCGCGCCACGTCGGCCAGGCGCGGCGCGTCGAGCAGGGTGAAGACCTGGTGGTACTTCCGCCACAGCTCGCCGAGCCACTGGACCGTCAGGGCGTCGGGCGCCACTACCAGGCAGCGCTCCACACGTCGCGTGTGCACGAGCCGGTTCAGGATCAGCGATGCCTCGATCGTCTTGCCGAGGCCCACCTCGTCGGCCAGCAGCCACCGGACCGGGTCGGTGGCACAGGCGCGTTCGGCCACGTGAAGCTGGTGTGGGAAGAGGCGTACGCGGCCGCCGAGAAACGAGCCCAGGCCGTCGGCTTCGCGCAGCGCCAGGAGCCGCAAGATGTCGAGGCGCGTGAGGAAGTCGGGCGTCTCGTCCACGTCCCCCAGCACCAGTCGATCGAGAAGGGCGCCCTCGAGTTCGAGCGGCCACAGGGCGTGCGACGGCGCGATGGCTCCGGTGCCGAGCCGCAGCGTCCCGTCGGGCAGCTGCGCCGTCACCGTCGTTTCCTCTCGTGTCGCCGTGACGCGAACCGGTCGGCCCGGCCGGAGATCCACCGGGACCAGCGCGTCGGTGCTGGCGTTGAGCCGCAGCGTCGTGTCCGCGCGAGAGAACGCGACGACGACCGCCCGGCCCTCGACGGCCGTGACGCGCCCAATCCCCAGCTCAGGGTTGAAGCGGTGGGTGAGGTAGGCTCCCGTCTTCCAGGAACGCTCGGGCGCCGACACCCGCGTCAGCGGGCGCGGTCGGCGCCGTTCACTTGCTCGAACACGCGCTCGGGTGGCGGCAGCCCCTTGGCGATCGCTTCGGCCGCGGCCTTTTCATAGGCGCGTTCCGCGCTGAGGGCGTTGCGCATGGCGTTGTTGCCCTCGTGGCAGTTGTATTCGTAGAGCTGGTAGCCCGGCTGGCTCGTGATGGTCATCCGGAACGTCCACGGCTTGGTCCAGGTGGCGGGGTCGTCCACGTGGATCTCGTAGTCGATCATCTCCGGATCGATGCGCGTGAAGCGCTCGGTCAGCTTCAGCCCCTCGGTGTGCTGAGCGCCGCCGATGGCGGTCTTGTCGTTGAAGTTCCGCGACTCGATGACCAGCGTGTCGCCCTCGTAGCGGGCGCGCGAATCACCCATGTACTGCTTGAAGGTGCCGCCGAGCGGGGCCCGGCCGTCGAGCGGGATCACGCGGGTGTCGTGCACCATCTCGTAGCTGATGACGACCGAGTCGGGCGTCTGGAGGATGCGCGCGCCGTTGCCGTACACCGCCGGCATGAACGACCCCACCGCGCCGCGGGTGATGCAGCGGTCGTACAGCGAGAAGTCCTGCACCTTTTCCCACGGCCCGAGCCCAAAGGACCCCTGCCGGCGAGGGCGCGCGTTCGCCGCGGCCGTCAGCGCCGGCACTCGGCCGTCTGGTGGGTCGATCACGTACGAGGTGTAGCTGAAGTCACGCGTGCCTTCCTCGTTGCGGAAGGTTCCCGTCCGGGCGTTGTCGATGTCGCGCGCCCGGTCGCGGTCCTGCGCCCGCTTGGCGAACTCTTCGTCCGTCAGGTAGGCGCGGGCGCCGAACGTCGCTGGGCGTGACATCGGGATACCGCGCATGTCGTCGGTCGTCCAGATGCCCTCCAGGTCCGGCTGTCCGAACGCGTTCCGGGGAGCCTTCCAGTGCGGGTTGCTCCTTTTCGCGGCAGCCGCGTCGGCCGACCCTTTTGCCTGGGCGGCGGCTGGCGCCGCGGACCCGGTGACGAGGAATGCGCTGGCGGTCAGAACGGCAGCGGCCGAGAAAAACCCGCGAATCATTGAGCCCTCCGTCGTGTTCGACACGGAAAACGCCTTGTGGGGCGACCAAGCAGGGTAACACGAGCCGGGGCGGCGGGCGACTTCGTCCGCTACAGACGGTGAACGCCCGGACCAGTAGACTTGGGCCCGTGCCGGCTCCCTACGGCGTCGTCCTCGGCGTGGCCGCCGGGCTGTTCTTCGGCATCGGCGGCTATGCCTTCGTCTACGCCCGCGGCGCGTCGTACCTGACCAACGACCCCGCGGCGTGCGCGAACTGTCACATCATGCAGGAGCAGTACGACGGCTGGCAGCGGTCCAGCCATCGCGCCGTGGCGGTGTGCAACGACTGCCACGCTCCCCACACGTTCGTCGGCAAGTACACGACCAAGGCCCTCAACGGCTTCTGGCACTCCTTCTACTTCACGGCCGGCGGGTTTCGGGACCCTATTCGCGTGACGCCGCGTAACGCGGCCGTCACAGAACAGACGTGCCGCGACTGCCACGAGGCTGTGGTACGCGCCATCGATCACGCCCCGGCGGCCGGCCGCGCGCTCAGTTGCGTGCAGTGCCACCGAAACGTGGGACACCTTCACTGATCAGACATGGCTGAGCGAACCTCCACCACACGCCTCGTGCTCTACACCGCGCTCGGCGTCGCGGTGGCCGCCGCCGCCGTGACGGCCTTGCTCGTGACGATCGTCGAACGGCAACAGGAGGCGCGAAACCCGTTCTACCGCGTGGTGGACCTGGACGACGCCACCGAGGATCCGGCGGTGTGGGGGAAGAACTTCCCTCTGCACTACGACGCGTACCGCCGCACCGTGGACCAGACGCGGACCCGCTACGGTGGCAGCGAGGCCACGCCTCGCACGCCCACCGCCGCGGACCCGCGCTCGGTGGTGGCGCAATCGCGCCTCGAGGACGACCCGCGGCTGAAGCGGTTGTGGGCCGGGTATGCCTTCTCGGTGGACTTCCGCGAGGAGCGGGGGCACGCCTACATGCTCGACGACCAGACGTTCACCGCGCGGCAGCAGGTCGCGCAGCAGCCCGGCACCTGCATGCACTGTCACGCGTCGGTGTACGTGCCGTACAAGACCCTGGGCGGCGGCGACCTGATGAAGGGCTTCGAGCGGATGAACCAGATGCCATACGCCGAGGCGCGCAAGCTGGTGACGCACCCGGTGGCGTGCATCGACTGCCACGCACCGGACACGATGGCGCTGCGCGTCACGCGCCCCGGGTTCCTGGAGGGCATCCGTGCGCTCAAGGCGTCTGAAGGGGTGCGCGACTACGACGTGAACCGCATGGCCACGCGGCAGGAGATGCGCGCCTTCGTCTGCGGCCAGTGCCACGTGGAGTACTACTTCAAGGGGCCGGAGAAACGCTTGACCTACCCCTGGGCGAAGGGGCTGAAGGCCGACGACATCCTGAGCTACTACCAGGAGAGCGGCTTCCGCGACTGGGTGCACGCCGAAAGCGGTGCGCCGGTGCTGAAGGCGCAGCATCCCGAGTTCGAGATGTGGAACCAGGGCATCCACGCCAAGTCGGGTGTCACCTGTGTTGATTGCCACATGCCGTATCAGCGCGTGGGCGCGATGAAGGTCACGGACCACCACGTGCAGAGCCCGCTGCTCAACATCAACCGCGCCTGCCAAACGTGCCACAAGGGATCGGAGGCGGACCTGCAGGAGCGCGTCCACACGATCCAGGACCGCACGGCGCAGATCCGCAGCCTCGCGCTCGATGCGCTGATGGCGCTCATCTCCGACATCCGGACGGCGCGGGACGGAGGCGCAGGGGACGATCAGCTCGCCGCCGCGCGCGACGAGCAGCGGCAGGCGCAGTTCCTGGTGGATTTCATCGAGGCGGAGAACTCGATGGGATTCCACGCGCCGCAGGAAGCGATGCGCGTACTGGCCCTGTCCATCGACCACACACGCCGAGGTCAACAGGCGCTGCGGACCGGTCGCGCGAGCCGTTAGCGGACCTGGCAGGTTGCAGGTTTCAGGCCGCGGCCAAGTGGTCCTGACCGACGGTCGGGGCGCGGCGCGGCAAGAAGCTGCGGGTGCTGCTCACGCAGGTGCTGCCCGCGCTGACCTTTCACGTGATGCCAGACACCGGCACGTTGGCCGCGCACCTGTTCCAGCTGTTCCGCACGTCGTTGGCCGACAGTTCATGGTCCGATCGACGGTTGCGGCTGCCGTGGGAGATCTTTGCCGAGTTTGATGCGGCGCGCCCTCCGGCCACGCGCGACGCCGCGGCAGCACCGCGACGCGTTCTGGCGCGGTTGGCGCCTGGTTGGCCTCGATGGCACCCAGGTCAGCCTGATCAATACGCCGCAGGTGACGGCGACCGTCAAGAAAGCGCGAACGCGCCGGGGCCGTGCGGCGTTCGCCAAGATCACCACCGCGGTCTTGTTGGAAATCGGGCTGCACAATCCGCTGGCATCACGTGCTGCCGGCGGGCTACGTGCACCCGCTGTTGAAGAAGTAGCTACTCGCTCCCGTCCGACGTTCACCGGCGACGGTGCGCCGCCAGGAGTGGCGGGAGCTGCGTTTCCAACGTTTCCCGAACCTGCCGGAGGGCCGTGCTCGCGACCCTCAACTGCCTGGCGGAGACACCAAATTCCAGCTGGGCCAGAAGCGCCCGTTCGCGCTCCCGGATCTGGCGGACCTTTCTCTCGCCCTTGGCGGTGAGAACCACGAGCGGGGACTGCTTGTGCGCCGGATTGGCAACCGCCGCGACCAGCCCATCCGCGACCAGGCCGTTGACGAGCGGCTGCAGGCGTTGGCGTGACTGCGATCGCGCGCCCGCCAGTCGAGCCACGGTCTGCGGGCCGGTTTCGGCCAGGGCCGTGAGCAGCGTCCGGCGCGGACCCGACAGGTCGCCGTCGTGATGAATGCGGGTCGCATCGGCGGTCAACCGGAGGTACAGCGCGACCGTCTCCCCGAAGAGCTGCTCGAGTTGGAGCGCGTCGGACGATTTCATCGATGTGCGACCCTGGGCGGCGTGAGAGCCAAACTGACAATGTCTTGTCAGTTGGACAAGATGTAGTCAATTGTGAACAGTCGAACCGTCATCCGGATCGTACACGAACGTCGACCTCCCCGTTCCAGTGCCGCCCGCCCCTCGCCGTCGTTCGTTCGTCCCACGACGGAGTTCGGCACGTCTCCTGCTTGGCAAGGCGCCCATGTCGCCCTGGATTCGTGTGGTGTCGTTCGTGGCCCTTGCCGGTTGGGCGACCGTCGCGTCCGCCCAATCCGCCGACCTCCTGGGGATCGTCGTCGATTCGCGCACCGGCCGGCCCATGGCGCGCGTACTGGTGGCGGTCGAAGCACAGCCAATCTTCGTCGAGACCGATGACCGCGGTCGGTTCCGGCTGCCGGTTGCCCCGGGCCGCTACACCGTCGTCGTGTCCATCATCGGCTACTCCGTGCAGCGCCTGGCCGTCGATACGTCCGTGGACACAGCGCCCCTTCGAATCGAACTGGCCGAAGGCGCCGGCCCCTTCGAACAGCAGGTGACGGTCTCGGGAATCGTCAACGCTGAAGTCGAGGCGTCGCCGGCGGGCGCGATGCTCCATGGGCGGGAGCTGCAGGCACTGCGGGGCGTCACCCTCGACGATCCCCTGCGGGCGTTGCAGTCATTGCCGTCCGCCAGTTCGACGGACGATTTCTATAGCGAATTCGCCGTGCGCGGGCTCGGCTTCCAACACACCGGGCTCATCGTCGATGGCTTCCCCGCTCGATATCTGATGCACTCCGTCTACGGCGTGACCGACGGCGGTTCCATCGCCATGATCAACAGCGACGCGGTGGCCAGTCTCTCGCTCGCTCCCGGCAGCTACCCGCAACGTTTCGGCCGGCGGTTGGGCTCGCAGATCGACCTGTCGATGCGCGAGGGCGACCGGGCGGGCACCCGTGTTCGTGCAGGACTCAGCGGCACGAGTGCCACGGCCCTTGTCGAAGGGCCGCTTCGGCGATCGCGCGGCTCGTGGTTGGTTTCGGCGCGGCACAGTCACCTCGACCTGCTGCTCAAGCGCATCGAGGACGGCAGCGGTCTCGCCTTCGGCTTCAGCGATCTCGAAGCGAAGCTCGTCTATGACGTGACGCCGGCGCACCAGGTGCAGGTCTTGACGATTCTGGGGGTCGGCCTACGCGCAGACGCCAATCCAGATCGGCGATCTCGTCACGCTGACACCCGGCGCTCGTCTCGACCGCTGGGGCACGACAGGCGCGCACACCGCCTCCCCATGGCTGAACCTCGACCTCAAGCTCTCCGCGGCGACCCGCATTCGCGCGGGCGGCGGTGTCTGCCGCCAGTTCGCCGACTTCGAACAGGCGTACGGCTTGCGGGCCGGAGGCGCGTCGCTGCTGCCGGAGGTCGCCAGGCACGTGGATGTCTCGGTCGCGCAGAAGCTGCCACTCGACGCGTCGCTGCAAGTCACGGTGTTCGCGCGCAGCGAGCGCGATGTTCTGTGGACACCGGAGGCCGAGCCTCGGCGGTTGTCAGGAGGCGGCCTGCGGCTGGGGCGGGGCGATGCGCCATGGATCAACGGGCTCGACGGCGATGCGCGCGGCGTCGAGCTCGTGTTCCGTCGCGACGCGCCGGCCGGCCTGTCCGGATGGGCGGCGTACGCGCACAACCGTCTCGAGTACACCGACGTGACGACGGGAGCTCGATTCCCTTCCGACGTCGAGCAACGGCACGCTGTCTCCCTGTTCGGGCACTACCGCGTCTCGAATCGCTCGACCGTGGGTGCGAAGTTCCGTTATGGCTCGAACTATCCGCGCGTCGGCTACTTTGCCGCGCAGGAGCCGCCTCCCGGTACGCCGCGGCTCCTCGGTGACTCGGGCGTGCCGCTCTTCATCGTGCTGTCGGATTCGCGCAACGGATTGCGTCTGCCGGCGTATGCGCGGCTCGATCTTCGCGCCGATCGCGCGTTCGTCTGGGGCGGGCGCCGCCTGACGCTGTTCGTAGAAGTCGCCAACGTCCTGAACCGGCGGAATGTGCGGAACGTCCCGTACGGCTTCGACCGCACCGGCCGGGTGTTCGGCGGGACGGACTCGATGCTGCCGGTCCTGCCTTCGGCTGGTTTCGTGGTCGACTTTTAGGTGGTGACGATCTTCATTCGCCCCACCCAGCCGGCGGGTCTACCCGACCCTGCGCGAGAATCCAGTACTCGCGCAGCTCGCGGCACTCGCCGGTGTCGGCGAACACCAGGAAGAACTCGCCGGCCAGCGTGAGTGGACCGTCATTGGTCTGGAGGTTCGCCCACCACTCCACCGCCACGCGGGAACCGTCAGTGACGGATTGCCCGTAGCGCAGCTCGACGCCGGTCTGTGACGCGGTGACCCGGCTCCAGTAGTCCCGAATCGACTCGCGACCGACGAATGGCGCCTGAAAGGGCTGTTCGCGATAGATGGCGTCCTCCGTGAACAGCCGGGCCGCGGCCTCGGCGTCCCGTTCGATCCACGCGCGGCGATATCGCGCCAGCCAATCGGAGTGGTCGTGTCCAGCGTCATTTGCCATGTGTGAGGCTCCTCGAACCGGGATCCCAGCCAGGGTCGGAGACTAAGAATAACCGGGCGGGTTGAGCCCGTCTGGCCCGATCGTGGATCCCGCGCCCGCAGGTCGTAAACGATTTCGGGACGCGAGTTGGCTCTGTGAGGGCACCGGGCCTCGCGAGGAGAACACATGAAGCTCAACCTGATTCCGATCGCGCTGCTACTGTCCCTGGCCGTGGGGGCGTCCACCGCTTCCGCGCAGCTGATCGCGGCCAAGGACGCTCCGATCGCGTACGGCCATCACCACCTGAACGTGACGAGCGTCGCGGAGCAGAAGAAGTTCTTCGCCGACACCCTCGGCGGCGTTCACGTCACCGTGGCGGGCCGGGAAAATCGTCAAGAGAGCAAGGATCAGAAGGTTCCGGTCATCGCGAACCACCTGCACTTCTTCGGGCAGCAGAACGAAGAGATGCAGGCGTGGTACGTGAAGGTGTTCGACGCCAAGCCTGGAGCACCGGGTGGCCTCTTCCCGTCGGCCAATCTGCCGGGCGTCGGCCTCGCGTTCTCATCGTCACCGACGCCGACCGTCGGCACTCAGGGCCGTGTGGTGGATCACATCGGCTTCGAGATGCACGACCTTCCCGCGTTCCTCAAGAAGGTGGAAGCGATGGGGATCAAGCCCGTGAACGTGCGGCAGGTGCCGGAGCTGAACGTGTCGATCGCGTTCATCACCGATCCGTGGGGAACCTACATCGAGCTGACCGACGTGCTCCGCAACATCCAGTAAGTCCACACCAGGACACCCGCCAACGCCCGTCATGGCGTTGGCCGGGTGCTCTCGTTTCTCGGCGCCTCAGCCACTCCGGGTATTTTCTAGGGTCGATAGCGCGCTGCGCTCTTCTCGTTCTCCGTGCAGAAGTATTCCAACAGGTCCTCGCCCGGCGTCAGCGTCGCCCCGCGCGTGTAGACGATCGGCGTTCGATAGGGTCTGCAACCGTCTTGCGGCCGTCGAGAAAGATCTGGCGGTGGATGCTGTTCTCCTCGTAGAGCACGAGAATCAGGCCGGGTGTCTGCACGATCTTGTAGGGCAGTGGAGCTTCGGGCTGGCCCGGTTCGCCGAGGGGCTTGCAGTACGCGCACGGGTCAAGGACGCCGTTGGTTTCGAGGCGTTTCTTCCCCTCGGACAGTCAGCGCGACCATCTACCACATCGTCCGCGCGGAATGGAGCTCCGCCGCCATCACGTTCGTGCTGCTGCTGATGGCGAGCTACGTGGCCTACATGCGGTGGAGCGTCGCGCCGATCCGGGCGAAAGACTCGCGGCTCTAGGCGCTGGGCTCTAGGCTTTGGGCTCTCGGCCAGATGAAAAAAGGCGGGTCCCAGTCGCCTGGGACCCGCCTCAGTTCCGGTTCTACCTAAAGCCGAGAGCCTAAAGCCGTCGAGCCCCCTAAAACTCGACCTGCGCGCTGATCTTGAAGAAGCGCGCCGACAGGATCGACAACGGGTTGAGATACGTGGCGCCGTAGTTCCGCTGATACACGTCGGTGGTGTTCGAGTTGGCCAGGTTGTAGACGTCGAGGTTCACCTGCGTCCTGGCTTTGCCGTACCTCAGGATCTTGCCGAAGCGAAGATCCACGGAGTTCAGGCGGTTACCGTATACCGTGCCAGGTTCGACGATCTGCAGGAACTGCACGGGCTGTCCGGAGCCGAACGGCCGGTCCAGGGACGTCTCGTTGACGACGCCGGGGATGTTGAACGCCAGCACCTGCGCCCCGAGGCTCTGGCTCTGCACCGAGGGGAACTCGTTGCCGGGATACCGCAGGCTGCGGAACGTCCCGCTGATCAGCACGTCGACCTTCGGCACCGTGTAGCTGGCCAGCCCCTTGTAGTTCGTCTGCCATCCCGACTCACGGTGACAGTACTCCTGCGGCCACTGACCGATGCCGCCCAGGAACGTATCCAGGAATCCGCCGGTGCCGCCCCACGGTGTGAAGATGTAGTACTCGGGGTGGGCGCTGACGACGCCGCACGAGTCCTCGATCACGTTGCCGCTGCTCGTACCGCCCTGGAGGGTGACGTTGGCCAGACGCGCGTTCACGGTGACGTCGACGCCGTTGTACTTGTTGTAGGCGCCGCCGAGATCGTTGGCAAACGACAGGTAGTTGTCGCGGGGCCGGGTGAAGGCGGCCGGCTTGATGTCGCGGAACGTCGTGCTGTAACCGCCCCCGCCCGGTAGCTTGGGATCCAGGGGCGCCGTGTAGGTGAACGTATCGAAGTCGGCCGGCGTCCACCCGCGGTTGACCGTGGCCGTCAGGTTCCCCCAGCTCCGCCGGATGTAGTCCACCTGCACCGAGACTCTCGGCGCGATCTGCTGCGTGATGCCGACGTTGAGGTCCCAACTGTACTCCCGCGAGTTCCAGCCGCCGGTCAGGTCGGGGTTGGTAGTGAGCGGCGGGATCGGGTTGAGGAAGCCAGGATTCCCCGGGCCGCACTCGCCGTTGGCCGCCGGGTTCGTCAGGACGCAGTCTGGGACGAAGTTGCCGTTCGCGTCGTTCCACGGCCGGTTCTGGTCCTCGCTGACGAAGCGGCCAATCCCGGCCGGGCTGTAGTTGGCCCATTCGTCGACGGTGTTGAACGTCGTCACGTAGCGGCCCATGAAGGCCTTCACGGCCGTCTTGCCGTCGCCGAACACGTCATACGCCGCGCCGAAGCGGGGCATCAGGTCCTTCTGCGACAGCGGGCCTTCCTGCGCCGGGAACACGATGGCGGTGGGCACGAAGCGGTTCGGCCCGATGCGCTGCTCGGGGAAGTAGTCGCCCAGGTGCTCGAAGCGCAGCCCGCCCTGCAGCGACAGTCGCCCGAGCGTCCAGCGATCCTGCGCGTAGAAGGCGGTCATGAACTGGTGCTGTTCCTGTTCCGGGTTCGCACCGCCGTACACCGTCACCCCGGTGGGTAGCCCGTTCGTCAGGTGATACCTGAGCTGCGAGTTGTTGTAGAAGTCCTTCGGGAACGTCGAGATGTTGTCGTGCAGGCGGAAGCCCACCTTCGCCGAGTGCGACCCCGTGATGTACGACGCCGACCCCTGGCCGATGTTCGTATGGCCCGTGTGGCCGGACCAGTTCGAGGAGCGGTAGCTGATGTTCGGAATCGGGCCGGCGGTCTCCTCGACGGGAATCATCGTGGTCTGGTAGTCGAGCTTCTGCCGGCTGCCCCACCAGAAGTACGGCCCCAACTGCATACTGCCCTCGAGCAGCAGGCGATTGGTGACCGGCGACTGCCAGCTGACCTGGGTCATCGAGCTGGGGCTGTTTTCGTTGGTCGGGTAGGCCTCGGGCGTACGCACCGACGCGCCGAACCCCAGCCCTGTCCCGTCGCCGCCGCCTTCACAGGCGATGCAGGAGTACTGCAGGCTGGTCCAGACACTCAGCTTGTTGCGGGGGGTCATCTGCCAGGTCACCCGCCCGTTCCCCTGCCGCCACAGGCCGTCGGTCACGGCCTGGTCGAGCGGCCGCCCGTCCCGGCCATCTGCCGGAAGGTAGGTCCATTTCGTCGGGTCACCGGCGTTGAGGTTGGTCCACATGCTGGCCACGTTCTGCTTGCTGTTCAGATAGCGGAAGGTGCCGAAGAACCACAGCTTGTCGCGGACAATGGGGCCACCGAATGACGGATTCACCTCGTATTGGCCCTTGATGTCGTTGGTGGCGGTGAGCCCGGAACCTGCGACGTTGCTGCCCTGGAACTTGTCGCCCGTGCCGCTGATGAACACGCCACCGGCAAAGGTGTTACCGCCTGACTTGGTGACGATGTTCATCTGCGGGCCGCCCGTGGTGGACTCGCCAAGGCCGCCGAACAACGTGAACACCACCTCCTGAGCGTTGCCGACTTCCGGCACGTAGCCCGATACCCCCATGCCTTGGTAGCCGCCATTCATGCCGTCCACGAGGACCTGTCCCTCGTTTCGCCGGCCGCCGTGGATCTGGAACACGCTGTAGAGCGCGGGGTTGGAACCCGAGATGTCGTTCGCCTGCACGTTGACCGCCGGCACGAGCTGCGTGAACGCTGAATAGTTCCGCGACGACGGAAGATCGTTCACCGTCCGGTTGCTGAGGGTCTGCTGGTTGCGCGTGCTGGTCACGTCGACCACCGGCGCCTCGCCGCTCACGGTGATCGTCTCGGCCACGCCCCCCACTCTCATGTCGCCGTTGATGGTGGCGACGAAGCTGCCGGACAGCTGAACTCCTTCGCGCTTGACGGTCGTGAACCCTTGCAACGTAAACGTCACCGTATAGGTGCCGGGCCTCAGGTCTTCGATCGAATACTGGCCAACGCCGTTGGTGACGACCGTACGCGCCTTTTCGATGAGCGCGGGGCTCGAAGCTTCGACCGTGACACCGGGTAGAACGGCGCCGGAGGCGTCGCGTGCGATGCCGACGATTGATGCCTGAGCAAACACGGCCGTTGGTACGAGAACCAGGGATCCGAGGACCACGAGAGTCCTGAGACTTCTCAGCATTTGTTCCTCCAGACAGTGAAATCCCGCATTCTCCGCATGGCGAAGAATTCTTCGTTCGCGCGATTATGCCCCCCGGCGCCGATCTGTCAATAGAGAAGACGCACTAGGACGCCAGCGATACCATCCGCGTCGAGTTTCGATTCAGTTGGCGCATCGCTGCGGATTGCAGGCGGCTGCCAATCCTGATAAGAAGTCCGCACCGGGGGAAACGATGGACTCAGGTGTGAAGCGCTGGGCAGGTGTTGCAGGCTGGTCGGCCGGCGTGGCGCTGCTGCTGGCGCTGGGCGGCTGGATGCCGGCGGCGCGAGCCCAACAAACGCCCGGCGACGGCCTTTCCGTGGTCGAGCTCCGGCCGAACTTCTTCCTCATTGGCGGCGCCGGAGGCAACATCCCGGCGCAGGTCGGCCCAATGGGGGTCGTCGTCGTCGACTCCGGTACCACCGAAGCCGCGGATCGTGTCGTCGCCGCCATCAGGGGCCTGACGTCGCTTCCCATCCGATACGTGATCAACACCGGCATGGACGCCGCCATGTGGGCGGCAACGAGAAGCTGGCCAGGGCCGGCCGGAGCATCCTGCCGGGCGCGGTGGCGGCCGGAGCCGGTCTCGGCGACGCGCTGTTGAACAATGCCGGCGGCGCCAGCGTGCTGGCACACGAGAACGTGCTGACGCGGATGTCGGCACCCGCCGGGAGGATAGACGATATTCATAGGTGATCACTTAAGCGGGCTCCACGAGGGTAAGGCCAGCGCGTAAGCGGCCGGCGCGGCGATCGCGTTCGGGGTGGGCGCGCCGCGCGTGCCGCAGCAAGTAGGTCAAGCCGCGTCGGAGCGCCTGGCGAAGCCCGACCCCGACGCGGAGCGCGGTGACCACCTCGCCGAGGATGTGCGATGCGCACATGGCGACGCGGCGCGTCGACATTGCGGTGCCCGTACTGACGCGCTGGGCCGCGTGGGCGAGGAAGCGCTTCAGGACCGCGGCGCACAGGCTCGCCCAGATGAGCCCTTCGGCGATATGCGCGTTCGCCGTGTCGAACTGATGCAGATTGGCGTAGGACTTCCACTCCTTGAAGCAGAGTTCGATCTGCCAGCGGAACCGATAGAGGCGGCCCACGAGGTCGGGGGAGAACGGCGTACGCGGCAGATTGGTGCAGAGCCGCGTCATCCCCGCCTCACGGCCCGGCAGGACCACGACGCGGAAGCCGACCACGGGGAATCCCACGTGGAAGTCCACGTCGAGATCGAGGCGCTGGCCCGCGTGCTGGGCGATGAAGCGTGTCAGGCGCAGGCGCGGCGACACGGGCGTCCGTCGTCCCTCGACCCAGGCGGTCCGAATCCACGGGTCGTAGCTGCGCGTGAGGCGCACGATGAACGAACCCGCGTGCGCGGCGACCGCTTCGAAGAAGGCCACACTGGGATAACCGCGGTCGGCCAACAGCAAACAGTCCGTCAGGGTGGCGGGATCCGGGAGAAACGGGCGCTCGGCCTCCTTGTCGGGCGCGACGTGCACGGCGCACATCTCGTCAGCGAACCCACTGTACGTCGCGTGGATCTCCACCGCGGCCGGTTCCTTATCAGTGAAGCGGCCGGGAAACGTCGTGCGGAGCGCCGCCTTGATCGCGAAGGACGACCCGTCGTGAATCAGGATGTCCCGGAAGCGGGCGACCGCCCGGTCACCCTCGGGGGTGAGCGTCTGGATCCGGAGCCGCGCGAGGAGACGCGTCACCATCGCACGCATGAACTGGGCAAAGCCCACCCGCGCCAAGCGGTTGTAGAACGCCTTGTAGGCGACCACGTCGCCGTGCTGATGATTAAACGCGCGGAGCAGGTCCGCCAGAGACTCCACCCGGCCACTGGCGAGCGCGGCGACCACCGCGAGCAACAGACGATGCGGCGTGACGCGCCGCATCCGCACGGCTTGCCCGGTCTCGCGGCCAAGTTGATTCACCTCGTCGCGGAGAACGCGCCGGCCAAGGCGTCACGAACCTTGGTAAGCGCTGTTGGGGACATCGCAGCCTCCCTGCTTTACAAGGAGGCGAGCATGCGAAAGGGGCGGCCAAACGTTGCGTTGATCTTGACGACGGAGGAGCGGCAACGACTCGACTCGTTGGCGCATCGATCGCGATCGGCGGCGGCCCTGGCGCGGCGGGCGCGGATTATCTTGGCGTGTGCCGACGGCACCGACAGCGTGGAAGACGTGATCATTCCGTCCCAAAGGGAGAGTTGAGAGTTGGAGTGGAACGCCTCAGTGGAGGAGAGCGGGCGGGAGGGACCCACGTCGCATAACGGGGTTTCCGTCAACCAGGCACCCTTCAAATGTTTCCTATCCTCCGGATTGATGCTCCGTCCTGCTCGCCCGCGGGTTCGGCGGCCTCTGACTCATCTACAATCCCGGCAGCAATGCTTGCGGAGTGCCGCAAGAAACTGGATCGACTGAACTCGGCGACTCCTTCGAACTCTTACGTTCCAACCCTCGTCATAACGTAGCGCGGCGTTGGTCGGAGACACCACGACAGCGGCGGAGACAGACATGAGTCAAAAGGCGCACTGCATTGATGCCGGGCAGCGGCACCAGATGAGTAGAGCACTCGCGGCAACCGGTACGTGGCTTCTTGCGTCTCTGCTAGCCGCGAATGGCGCAGCAGCTCAGACCGGAACGCTTGCCGCCGAGAAGCAAGCCGGGATCGAGAACGCCATTTCAAAGTTCATGATGGAAAGCCAGACGCCTGGCGTCTCTGCGGCTGTTGTGCAGGACGGAGAATTGGTCTGGTCCGCCGGCTTCGGCATGGCCGATCTGGAGAACTCCGTTCCCGCGACATCCAACACGCTGTACCGCCTTGGCTCGATCTCGAAACCGCTCACGGCAACTGCCGCCATGGCGCTGTGGGAACGCGGCAGGCTGGATCTGGATTCGCCGGTGCAGAAGTATTGCCCGGCATTCCCGCAGAAGCCGTGGCCTGTCACCACTCGGCAACTCTTGGGAAATCTTGGCGGGATCCGTTCCTACAACGTGCCTGAACAGCCCTACTCCGTATCCCAGTCCGACCCCGAGGTGGGCAACACCCCGTCATTTCGACAATGGGATCGAGGGCGGGCTGAAGTTTTTCGCGAACGATCCCCTGGTGGCGCCGCCTGGGACGCACTTCAACTACTCCACCCACGGTTACACGGTCGCCGGGTGCGCAATTGAAGGAGCATCCAGCCAGAAGTACGCGGACGCCGTGCGCGAAACTGTTCTCATTCCCGCCGGCATGCTGCACACGCGTCCAGACGAGCGCTTCGCCATCGTGCCGTTCCGCACGCGCTTCTACTCAAAAGACCAATCCGGCGCCGTGATGAACGCGGAATTTCTCGATGCCAGTTACAAAGTTCCCGGCGGGGGCTGGCTCTCGTCCGCGCCAGACATGGCGCGATTCGAGGCGGCGATCATGAACAACCGCCTGCTCAAGAGCGCCACGCGAGACATCATGTGGACTCAGCCCATGCCGTCGGACGGGCTCAGCAGGTTGGCGTACGGGCTTGGGTGGCAATGTGGAGCGATGGAAGACGTGAAGATTGTGGGTCACGGCGGATCGCAGCAAGGAACCAGCACCATGATCTGGATGGCGCCGGACGCGAGAGCCGGCGTCGTGGTGCTGACCAATTCAGACTCGTCCAACGCGCCCAGACTGGCGATTCAACTCCTCAGGATTGCGCTTGGGCTCCCTGAACACGAGCACACAGAGGTCGCTGTCGATCCAAAGGTGTTCGACGGCTACGTGGGAATCTGGCAGCTGGGCGATTTCAAGTTGACGATTGCGCGAGAGGGCGACCGTTTGTTCGCGCAGATACGAGACCAGAAGATGTCGTTGGCGCCGGAGAGCGCTCGTGACTACATTCTCAAAGGCACTGACGCTCACCTCATTTTGTCGACCGATCGCAACGGCCGGCCGGAACTGATTTTGCGCGAGAGCGGGATCGATGCGTACCTCAATCGGTGAAGTAGCCCTTCCAGCTCAGTTCCGCCCGGACTTTTGATATTCCGGCGCCAGCTCCTTGCAGGCCTCGACTCTGAACGGCGCATCGGCCGGCAGGACACTGTCGGAATCCACGTACTTGTCCGTGAAGTAGACGGGATCCTCGGCGACGATGCCGCGGGTCAGCTCGAGCGTGGCTTGGTTCAGCGTGAAGCGCTCGACCACGTGCAGTTGGCTGCTATGAGGGAGTGTGCCTGCCACGCTGCCGGGCTCGAAGCCGACCGTATCGACGACGAGCGTGTCGCCGTCCCAGCGGCCGATTGAATGACCACCGCGGCTCGGCGCGACCTTGGCCGGGTGCGCGGTCATGTTCATGTGCACGGTCCGGGTCAGGCCGGCGCCGTACTCCATCTTGATGGCGTTGGCACTCTGCGTGATGCGGTTGATTGCGCCGTCGAAGACCCAGTCGAACAGGATGCTCGTGATCTGACAGCTGAGCCGCGGATCCTCTGACGTGGACCGTTTGCGCAGCGTCTCTTGTGCCGCGCGTCCCGCTGCGGTCAGCGCCACCGGCGGCGGGAACCAGCCGGCGGGTCCGTCCGGCTTTGGCAGTTTGCCGGCCGTGATCGCGGCGGCCTGGCTGATCGGCACCAGCCCTATGCGCCCGCCGGGGGGCGTGGCCAGGACGTGCTGCTCCTGCGCCCAGTCGCCGGCGAGGTTCGGCTTCCCGTTCGGCAGCCTGAACGGCCGTTTCGTGCGATCGACTGGTTTGGCGCCGCTCAGCTGCTGATAGCGCTCCAGCGGCCGCGCCCGGCCAAGAGTGATCGTCTCAACGGTGCACGCCGTCGGATCGTCGCGATGTGGATGGCCCATCACCGTGATGGAGGCGCCCCGCACGAACATCTCCGGCGACCAGCCCGAGCGCCTGAGAGTCGTGGCCGACCGCGTCTCGCATTTCATCGCGACGACCTTGCCGTCGGCACCGACGACATCGAAATAGAGATACGAATGCGGGTTGACGAAGTCGATCCGCGTGAACGTGCCCACGAGCTCCACGTTCTGCCTCGTGTCGTAGCGGCCGGCGCCATGGTGCGCGTGGGCGCGTTCGACGAGCACCGGTAGCGTGAGCAGGGTGGCGACGAGTACCGCGTATGTCAGTCGTGTCATCTTTGTCCCCTACGGCGTCAGCAAGATGCCTTGAGCCGCTGCCCTGACCACCAGAACCGCTGCGGCGGCCGCGACGACGTCTATCCAACGAAGGGCAAGCCGTACGCTTTCGACCGTTTGATCCGGCCTGCCGATCACCGCCCCGAACACCGCAAATAGCCAGAACGACGCTTCGGCGGCCCGAGCTGTCGCAAACGCCGGTCCGAAGAGCGTCGGCTGATTGATGACGATGATGATCGCCGTTCCAACCACCGCCGGCACCACGATGCCGCCCAGCACTGCGGTCATTCTGCCCGAACCGGGCATCCGCCGGCGCAGTTCGCGTCCCGTGGCGAACATAACCGCAGCCATCGCAACGGCTCCGGTCGCGCTGGCCGCGTACCTCACCATTGGCGGCAGATTCAGACGAACGGCGGCGGCTGAAAAGTCCCCGACAAAGGCCGCCGACATGAGATTGCCGAAGAAACCCATCACGCCGAAGGCCGCGAGATAGAGCAGAGGCCAATCAAGGTACCCCGGATGGTGGTCCGGAATCACCACCTGCCACTGATCGACCGCAAGCGCGTGGCCGGTCGTTCGTCGCAGGCGCCCGTCGACGACGGCCGTCCGCGTCTCGCTGCGGCCCTACACATACGCCCCCGCTAAGAAGGGATTGGTGACGATGGCGTGGATGCGCGTGTAGTTGGGGACCGCCCAGTCGGTGTGGCGTCCGCCCGCGATGTCACGGGTGACGGGCACGGCAACGCGCTCGCGGCGCAGCCAGAGGTGCTGCCCAGCTCGTCGAATTTCTCCAGCACGAGGCGAATCGTGTGTTGCACGCGCGCATCGGGATCAAGCTCGATGGCCCCGGTCGGCCCATACACCAGCCCGACCGGCAAATGCATCCACAGCTCGCCACGCTGGGCCTTCGTGCGCTGGGCCTCAAGCGCGCGCTGCCGGAGCGTCGCCATCTCGAAATCGCTCACGATGCCCTTGAGCCCCAGGAGCAACCGATCATTGACCAGTCGGGGGATCGTAGATGCCATCGTGATCGATCAGCACGACCTAGTGTCCTGTAACCGTAGAAGATGAAACAAATGGCGCGGCCCACTCGTACTCCCGTACAAGGAGGCGAGCATGCGAAAGGGACGCCCAAAGGTTGCGTTGATCTTGACGACGGAGGAGCGGCAACGACTCGATTTGCTGGCACATCGATCGCGATCGGCGGCGGCGCTGGCGCGTCGAGCGCGCATTGTGTT
>Ga0307505_10000092_pt1 | contig 113752 bp, 114 predicted proteins | sample 23_S_MG_FD_202183 | JGI IMG/M metagenome (GOLD analysis project Ga0307505, IMG submission 202183) | Soil microbial communities from Populus trichocarpa stands in riparian zone in the Pacific Northwest, United States - 23_S | ecosystem: Environmental > Terrestrial > Soil > Riparian zone >...
TTATGGCTGTTCATCCGTCCTCCTGCTCGGGTTCCAGGGCGTCTCGACAACCCCAGCTTCCCAAATCAGGGACGGATGAACAACCTATCGGAACATCACAGCTAGACGCGGCGGCGGTTTCAGCGCTCGCCCAGGCCCAGCCGGTCGAGCAGGCCGTTCAGTTCGTCGAGCGAGCCGAAGGTGATCGCCAGTTCGCCGCGGCCGGCCCTGATGCGGATGTCCACCGGCGCCAGCAGGCGGTCGGCGAGCTGTTCTTCCAGGCGAACGATGTCGCGCGGCTTGCGGCTGGGTGCCGTGTTCTCGCCCCGCGACACGTTGTGACCACCGCCGCGCGCCGCCAGGCGCTCGGCCTCGCGCACCGACAGCTTCTTCGCGACGATCTGGTGCGCGGCCTGGATCTGGTCGGCCGCGCTCAGCGGCAGCAGCGCGCGCGCATGGCCCATGTCGAGGTCGCCGGCGAGCAGCATCTGCTGCACCGGCTGCGCAAGCTGCAACAGCCGCAGCAGATTGGTCGCCGCACTGCGCGAGCGGCCTACCGCCTGCGCCGCCCGTTCGTGGGTGAGGCCGAACTCGCTCACCAGCCGGTGCAGACCCTGGGCCTCTTCGAGCGGGTTCAGGTCCTCGCGCTGGATGTTCTCGATCAGCGCCATCACCGCGGCGGCCTCGTCCGGCACGGCCCTCACCAGCACCGGCACCTCCTCCAGGCCCGCCAGTTGCGCGGCGCGCCAGCGGCGCTCGCCGGCGATGATCTCGTAGTCGCTGCCTTGCAGCGGCCGCACCAGGACAGGCTGCATGACACCCTGGCTCTTGATGCTCTCGGCCAGCTCGTAGAGCGCGCCTTCGTCCATGCGCGTGCGCGGCTGGTAGCGGCCGGGTTTCAACTGCGTCAGGCGCAGGGTGGTCGGCGCGCCGGTCGCGGCGGCGGGCACGTCGCTCACCGTCGGGCCAAGCAGCGCTTCCAGGCCCATGCCCAGGCCCTTGGGTTTGCGGTTGCCAGCAGTCGCCATGGGGGGCCATTGTGACGTGCCCCGCGCCGCGCCTTGCCGTATCCTTGTGCCATGAGCAAGACCCACACCGTGTTCGTCGACGGCCAGGAGGGCACCACCGGGCTGCGCATCCACGAGTACCTGGCGCAGCGCGCCGATATCGAGCTGCTGAAGATCGACGCCGACAAGCGCAAGGACGCCGTCGAACGCGCGCGCCTGCTCAACGAAGCGGAGGTGGTGTTCCTCTGTCTGCCCGACGCCGCCGCCCGCGAGGCGGTGTTCATGGTCAACAACCCCAACACCTGCGTCATCGACGCCAGCACCGCCCACCGCGTCGCGCCGGGTTGGGTGTTCGGCATCCCGGAACTCGCGCCCGGTCAGCGTGACGCCCTGCGCAAGGCCAAGCGCATCGCCAACCCGGGCTGCCATTCCACCGCCTTCATCGCGTTGCTGAGGCCCTTGGTCGATGCCGGCATCGTGCCGCGTGAGCTGCCGGTGAGTGCCACCTCGATCACCGGCTACTCGGGCGGCGGCAAGAAGATGATCGAGGAGTACCAGGCGGCCAATCGCGCGCCGCAACTCGATGCGCCGCGCCCCTATGGCCTGAAGCTGGCGCACAAGCATGTGCCGGAGATGATGGCCTACACCGGCCTGACGACGAAGCCGGTGTTCATGCCGATCGTCGGCCCCTTCTACAAGGGTCTGGCGGTCAGCGTGCCGCTGCACTTCTCGCAACTCAAAGCCGGCACCGACGGCGCGGCGCTTCAGCGCGCCTACGAGCGGCACTACGAGGGCGAGGCGTTCATCCGCGTGATGCCCATGGCCGATGGCGGCGCGGAGCCGCAGTTCTTCGACGTGCAGGGCAGCAACGACTCGAACCGTATCGACATTTTCGTCTTCGCCGACGCCAGCCAAGCGATCGTCGTCGCGCGCGAGGACAACCTGGGCAAAGGCGCCAGCGGCGCCGCGGTGCAGTGCATGAACCTGCACCTGGGTTGCGACGAAGCGACGGGGTTGTCTTAGTTCGCGCCCGGATCCCCGGTCCGGTAGTGATAGGCGTAGGCGTCGGCAAAACCGAGCTTCGTGTACAGGGTCCGCGCGGGCGTGTTGTCGGCTTCGACTTGCAGATAGGCGGCGCGCGCGCCTTCGGCCCGCGCCTGCCGCAGCAACTCGATGCACAAGCCGTGCGCCCAGCCGCGGCCCCGCTGCGCGGGGGTGGTGCAGACGTCGTAGAGCCCCACCAGGTCGGCTCCGCCGGCGCGCTGCCCGCAGGCCAGCAGGTCGCCATCGTTGCGCAGCAGCAGGCCGTGGAAGGGCACCGGCGACAGTTCGAGCCGCTGTGCATGGGCCTGGCGCTGCGCGATCGGCGAGCCGCGCAACTCGCCCACCGCCTGCGCGAAGGCGTGATGGCCGACCGCTTCGACGTGCAGCCCGCGCGGCCATACCGGCGCGGCGAGACCTTGCAGTTCGGGCGCGATCATGACGCGGGTGTCGTCGAGCCGGCGCATGCCACGCGCTTCGAGTTCGGTCTCCAGAGCCGCGGGGCGCGTGAAAGGGGTGATGCGCACGAGCAGCGGCAGCCCAGCCTGGGCGTAGAGCGCGCGTGCGTAGTCGATCTTGTCGTCGAGCGCCCGCTGCCCGCGTGCCACCGCGTTGATGCAGCGCGCCCGCTTGGCCTTGCCGGGCGAAAAACGAACCAGCCAGCCGTCGACCCAGCGCTGCTGCGGCGGCGCGCTGGCATTGAGGCCGGCGTCTTCGGCGCGTGCGGCGAGCCGTTCGACGAGGTCCGTCATGCCGGCGCGCGTACGCGCTCGACCATCTCGCGCGCGAACGCCAGGTAAGCCTGTGCGCCCTTGGAAGCCGGGTCGAACACCACGCCCGCCTGGCCATAACTTGGCGCTTCGGCGAGACGCACGTTGCGTGGAATCACGGCATCGAACACCTTGTTGCCGAAATGGCCCTTCAGCTGCTCGCTCACCTGCTGCTGCAGCGTGATGCGCGGGTCGTACATCACGCGCAGCAGCCCGATCAGCTGCAGCTCGCGGTTCAGGTTGGCGTGCACCTGCTTGATCGTGTTGACGAGGTCCGACAGGCCTTCGAGCGCGAAGTACTCGCACTGCATCGGCACGATGACACCGTTGGCCGCGCACAGGCCGTTGAGCGTCAGCAGGCTCAACGATGGCGGGCAGTCGATCAACACGAAGTCGTAGTCATCGGCGACTGCGGCGAGCGCGTTGCGCAGGCGCTGGTTGCGCCGCTCCAGCGCCACCAGTTCGACCTCCGCGCCGGCCAGCTCGCGATTCGCAGCCAGCACGTCGTAGCCGCCTTTTTCGCTGCGCAGGCGCGCCTCGGCGATGGTGGCGGATTCGAGCAGCACGTCGTAGACGCTCAATTCGAGCTTGCGCTTGTCGATGCCCGATCCCATGCTGGCGTTGCCTTGCGGGTCGAGGTCGACCAGCAGCACACGCTGCCCCTCGCGCGCCAGGCCGGCCGCGAGGTTGACGGTGGTGGTCGTCTTGCCGACGCCGCCCTTTTGGTTGGCGATGCAGAAGCTGCGGGCCATGCGTGCCACTGGGAATGAAAACCGCGCGATTCTCGCCCACGCCGGCGCGGTAAGCTTGTCCGCCATGGCTGCCAACCTCCCCTTCGACGCTCAGGCCGCACGCGCGCTGGCGCGCCGCTCCCACGGCGCGGCCGAGATCCTCACCGAGATGAAACAGGCCATCGTGATGGCCGCCGAGCGCGGCGAGTTCGAGGCCAGCGTGTCACTGCCCGACGCGGTGCAGGTACCGGCCGGCCGGTCGATCAACTCTGCGAGCTTCCTCGTCGAGCATCTGCAGCAGCGCGAACTGCCCGCCTGGGCGGAGGCCGTGGCACAGGCGCTGCGCGCGGCCTACGGCGTTCGGCCCGCCTGGGCGCCGATGGGCGTCGGCGCCGCCTGCGACGGGGTCACGCTGAGCTGGAGCCTGGTGGTCGACGAGCCCGAGTTGGGGCTGCGCCTGATGCCCGCACGTGACGCCTACCGCATGGCGATGGGCGCCCGCGCCCAGCACCAGTGGGTCGAGCGCGCGTTCGAACAGGTGCGCCGCGCCGCCGCGGCCGGCCGCAGCGCATGCACCGTGAGTGACGCAGCGCCGTTCAAGGCCGGCGTCTGGCCGCTGCGCCGCGAGCTGCTCAAGGAGTCCGGTTTCACGACCGATCTGGTGCCGACCGAGCGCGGCACGGAGCTGGTGATCCGCTGGTAGCGGTCAGTCGGCGCCGTCGTCCAGCGCTTCGAGGTCGGCCAGGTCCTGGGTTCGACCGGCGGCGCGCTTGTTGGCCTTGAAGTCAGCCAGGGCGATGATCGGTAGATCCACGCCGTCGACGTGTAGCACCTGCCGGCGCGCGCGGCAGGCCTCGAACTCGACACCGTCGATCGAGGTCAGCAGGTCGATGCGGCGCGGCGGGTAGCCGAGTTGGATCACGTTCCCCGGCTGCACGAGATCGTCGGTGCCGATGTCCAGTGCCGCAAAGCCGAAGTCGGCCATCGCCGCCAGTATGCGTATCGCGTTGTCCGGCGTTGGCCGAATCCACAGATCGATGTCGCCCGTGTAACGCGGGCGGCCGTGGGCCGCGAGCGCGTAGCCGTCGACCACGAGGTAGTCAACCGCGTGGGCGTTGAACGACGCGACAAACTCTTTGAAGTCTCGGTTCAGCATCGGCGGGCGCGCCGTGTTGAAGAAGGACGTCGCGCCGCAGCAGTTCGACGGCGGCGATGCGCTCAGCCGGCGGGCGTGCGAGCCAGTAGCGCAGGTCGTCGCGCGCGGCGTTGTTGTCCTTCAGGCGGCGGATGCGCAGGGCCATGTTTCGATTGTGGCTCAGCCCCAGCCCGCTCAATGGAAATCCCGCGACGTGGTGGTCAGCGCCCCAAGCCAGGGCGTCAGATCCTCCAACCCCCGCGCCAGCAGGTGCGCCACGCCTTCCGGCGAAACCTGCCAATCGCCCACCACGCCGAGCAGGCGCGCGCGCAGCAGCGCCTGGCGGTGCGCCTGCTGCACACGCAACTGCACGATGACGTTGACACTGCCGGTTTCGTCTTCCAGCGTCACGAAGATCACGCCCTGCGCGGTTTCAGGGCGCTGGCGCATCGTGACGATGCCGCAGGCTCGTGCCGGCCGGCCGTTGCGGACATGCTTCATCAGCTCCTCGGCGCTGCGCCAGCCTACGCGCGCGAGCCGATCGCGCAGCAGCGCGACGGGGTGGCGGCGCAGCGTCAGGCCGATGGCCGCGTAGTCGAGCACGATCTCCTCGCCTTCGGGGGCGGTCTTGAGTTGCGGCGCGGCGGCGTCGGCCCCCAGCGCGTCGGCGAGCAGCCCGCGCCCCCGCTGCTGGCCGGCGGCGGCCCAGAACTGCTGGCGGCGCGCCCCGGCCAATGAACACAGCGCGTCGGCACGCGCCAGCGCCTGCAGGTCGCGTGCATCGAGCGCGGCGCGGCGCGCCAGGTCGGCGAGGTCGGCGAATGGCGCCGTGGCTCGCGCGGCGGCGATGCGCGCGGCGGCCGCGTCGCTCAAGGAGCCGACCATGCGCAAACCGAGTCGCACCGCGGGTTGGGCGCTCGTATCGGCGCGCGTGCCTTCCAGCGAGCAATCGACCTCGCTCGCGGCAACGTCGATCGCCCGCACCTCGACGCCATGGCGGCGCGCGTCCTGCACCAGTTGCGCCGGCGCATAAAAACCCATCGGCTGCGAGTTGAGCAGCGCGGCGAGAAAGATCGCCGGCTCATGGCATTTGAGCCAGGCGCTGAAGTAGGCCAGCAGCGCGAAGCTGTAGGCGTGGCTTTCCGGGAAGCCGTAACTGCCGAAACCTTTCACCTGCTCGAAGATGGCTTCGGCGAAGGCCTCGTCGTAGCCGCGTGCCACCATGCCCTCGACGATCGGGCGGTGAAACGGCATCACGTCGCCATGGCGCTTCCAGGCCGCCATCGCGCGCCGCAGCCGGTCGGCCTGGTCGGCGGAGAAACCGGCGCCGATCATGCAGATCTGCATCACCTGCTCCTGGAAGATCGGCACGCCGAGGGTGCGTTTCAGCGCCTCGTGCAGCGCCGGGTAGCGCGGAGTGGGCAGCCGGCCTTCGCGTTGCAGCGCGCGGTTCTTCAGGTAGGGATGCACCATGCCGCCCTGGATCGGGCCCGGGCGCACGATCGCGACCTCCACCACCAGGTCGTAGAACTCGCGCGGTTGCAGGCGCGGCAGCATGCTCATCTGGGCCCGGCTTTCGATCTGGAACACGCCCACCGTGTCGGCGCGGCAGGCCATCCGGTAGGTCGCCGCATCGTCGGCCGGGATGTCGTACAGCCCCCAGTCGCGGCCCCGCCAGCGGTTCATGAAATCGAGCGCGCGACGCAGCATCGTCAACATGCCCAACGCGAGCACGTCGACCTTGATCAGGCCGAGCGATTCGAGATCGTCCTTGTCCCACTGGATGACGCGGCGGTCCGCCATGGCGGCGTTTTCGATCGGCACCAGGCGCGACAGCTGATCGCGCGCGATGATGAAGCCGCCGACATGCTGCGACAGGTGGCGCGGCGCGCCGCGCAACTGGCCGACCAGTTCGATCCAGCGCTGCACCGGCGGCGCATCGGCGGCCAGGCCCGCCTCGGCCAGGCGTTCGGCCAGGCGGCCGCGGTCGTCGTACCACTGGAAGGCTTGCGCGAAGGCGTCGACCTGGGCCGCGTCGAAGCCGAGCGCCTTGCCGACATCGCGCACCGCGCCGCGCGTGCGGTAGGTGGCCAGCGCCGCCGCGAGCGCCGTGCGGTGGGTGCCGTACTTGGCGTAGATGTACTGGATCACCTCCTCGCGCCGCTTGTGCTCGAAGTCGACGTCGATGTCCGGCGGCTCCTTGCGCTCGCGCGAGATGAAACGCTCGAACAGCGGCGAGCTGCTTTCCGGCCGCATCGCGGTGATGCCCAGGCAATAACAGACCACCGAATTGGCGGCCGAGCCGCGACCCTGGCAGAGGATGCCGATCGAGCGGGCGTGGCGCACGACATCGTGCACGGTGAGGAAGAAGGGTTCGTAGCGCAGCTCTTCGATCAGCGCGAGCTCCTTTTCGATGAAGCCGCGCACCAGCGCCGACACGCCCTGCGGGTAGCGCTCGCGCGCACCGGCTTCGGTGAGCGCGCGCAGGTGGCTGGTCGGCGTCTCGCCGGCCGGCACGATCTCCTGCGGGTATTCGTAGCGCAGCGTATCGAGCGAGAAGTCGCAAGCCGCCGCGATGCGCAGCGTCTCGGCGAGCCAGGCCGGCTGGTAGAGCTGCGCCAGCCGCAGCCGCGAGCGCAGGTGCGCTTCAGCGTTGGGCGCGAGCGCGTAGCCGCAGTCGGCGACCGGGCGTTTCAGGCGCACCGCGGTCATGGTGTCCTGCAAGGCCTTGCGCGAGCGGCGGTGCATCAGCACGTCGCCGGCGGCGGCGAGCGGCAGGCCGGTCGCCGCCGCAGCCGCCTGGGCGTGCTCGACCCGCGCGGCGTCGTCGGCGTGCAGCAGGCGCTCGACGGCGATGGCTGCGTTGCCCGGTCCGAAGTGGTCGCTCACCCAGGTCGCCTGCTGCAGCAGCAACCCGACACCATCGGCCCGACGCGGGATCAACAGCGCATGGCAGTCCGGCAGCCGGGGCAGGTCGCTCACCGTGAGTGAGTACTGGCCTTTGGGTGCACGCAAGCGGCCTGTCGTGATCAACTCGCAGAGGTCGCCATACCCTTCACGGTTGCGGGCGATCAGCACCAGCGTCGTCGCGGGCAGGCCGTGCGCGGGCTGCAGCTCGAAGTGGCTGCCGATCAGCAGCCGGATCGGGCTGCCGGCGGCGCGCTGGCGCTGCGCCTCTTCGTGCGCGCGCACGACACCGGCGACCGAACATTCGTCGCCGATCGCGATCGCGGCATACCCGAGTTCGGCCGCGCGCGCGACCAGCTCGCCCGGGTGCGAGGCGCCGACCAGGAAGCTGAAGTTGCTGCGGCAATGCAACTCGGCATAACCGGGCAGGCCATCGCCGGCGGCGGACGACGCCGGCGCCGCCAGCGGCCGCAGCGCAAGCGCTTCCTTCGCAGGGGCCGGTTGCGGCATGGTTCAACCGAACAAGCCGTGCAAGTACCAGCGGGGCTGGGCACAGCCGCGCTCGCGATAAATCCAGCGAAGTAGGTGATCGCTTCCTTCGGCAACGTGATAGTCGCGGCAGACCAGGGCCCCATCGAACCAGCCGGCCTCGATGCGTTCGGGCGGGCTGCGCAGCATGAGCGGGCTGCCGCCGTGCAGCGGCCGCCCGCCTTGTTCGGCGAGCAGCAGCGGCTGCGGCAGCAGCCAAGCGGGGCGCGGCAGCGTCGGCGGCGTGACGTCAGCCACCGGCGCCGCGCCGATCGCGGGCCAGGCGACGGCAGCGCGTTCCGGGCGGTGGTCGGCCACCAGCGCAAAGCGGCTCACTCGCTCGCTGCCCAGGCGCGCGCTCAGGCGGTCGAGCAGCGCGCGCAGGTCCTCGACGCCCTGCCCGGCGTCCTTCCAGAGCCGGCCTTCGTGGCCGGCGAGCGCCTGCGCGCTGTCCACTTCGAGCTTCAGGCCGTAGACCGGCGCCGGCAGCGCCAGCCGTTGCAGGCGCTCGCGCAGCAGCGCCATGAGCTGAAGCGCGTCGCGCGACGGCTGGCCGAGTTCGATGCGCAGCCGCGTCGGCGCGTGGCGGCCGCGGGTCTCGCCATGTTGCAGCCACAGGCTGAAGGCGCTCACCGCGAGCCATTGCCGCGCCAGCCAGCCGGCGAGCGCCTGCACCAGGCGCTGCGCGGCGAAGGCGAGCATCGCCGCGTCGTCGGCGCGCTGCATCAGTTCGAGCTCGCCCGCAAACTCCCGCGGCGGCTCGAACCAAGGTTGCGGGTCGGGCGCGTCGCCATAGGCGCGGTCGAGCTGGCGCAGCAGTTCGGCGCCGCCGCGGCGCTGCAAACCCGCACGCGGCAGCGCCCGCAGCTCGCCCAGCGTGCGCGCTCCGATGCCGTGCAGCAGCTCGGCCAGGCGGGGCTCGGTCTGCAGCACGCCCAGCGGCAAGGCGTCGAGGCGAGCCCGCCAGGGCGCCGCGGGCGCGCCGGCGGCCCTGGGCGCGACGCGGGTGGCCCTCTGCGCGAACCACCAGGCGGCGAGCGCGGTGGGCGCGCCAGCGAGCCGGGCCCGCACGCCGTTGGCGCGCAGCTCCGCCCGCAAGGCCGCGACCAGCGCAGGCAGCCCGCCGAACAGGCGCAGCGACGCGCCGATGTCCAGCAGCAGGCCGCCTTCGCGCACGACGAGCTGCGGCGTGAAGCGCGACAACGCGAGCGCCAGGCCGTGCAGCGAGGCCGCCTCGCGCAGCGGCTCGCGCCGATGCGACTGCAGGCCGGCGCACAGGGCTTGCGCGCTCGCCAGCGCCATGCCCGGGCGCACGCCGGCCGCGGCCGCGCGGTCGTCGGCGGCGCAGACCAGACGGCGCGGCGCGCCGTCGAACACGACCCGGCCGGCCGCCGGGTCGGGCAGCGCCAGGGCCTCAAGCGGCCAGCGCGGCAGGTAGACGGCGAGCCAGCGCACGGCCGACCTCGTCCTCGGGTTTTTTGTGGAGCACGACCGGCAGCGGCAAGGCGAGTTCGATCGCCGCCGCCATCGGCGGCCCGCGGCGTTTGAAAACCCGCACCGCCAGCCGGCCTTGCGGCGCCGGCGTGCAGGCCAGCCGCAGCGGCGCGGGTGAAGACTGCTGCTGCGCAGCCCAGGGCCGCAAGGCGAACAGCGGGCAAGCGGTGGCGGCAAGATGCAGGCGGCGCAACATCGGCAGGGGCGCATCGCCCCACCACAGCACTGCGGCGCAGCAGCCGGCGCGCAAGGCCTGTTCCGCCGCCCAGGCGGCGTCGGCCGCGCGCGCCGGGGCGAGGCAGACGAGCCGGGCCAGGCCGAGCGGGTGCAGCGCGGGGGCGTAAGGCAGGGCGGGCGGCGCGATCCACAGCAGCTCGCCGGCGGCCGCACGCAGGGCCGGCGCGAGCAGGCGCAACTCACCACAGCCGGGCGCGCGCAGCAGCAGCTCGGTCAGGCCGGTGGACGGCCAACCGCCGGCGGGCAATTCGGCGTCGAGCCGGGGGTGGCCGCTGCGCCAGACCGGTGCCGGCTCGTTGGCCGCCAGCCGGTCGGCGCGCCACAGCCCGCGGACGGCGGGCTCTGCGGCAGTGCCGCACCGGGTGGCGAAAGCAGGCACGACGGCAGCATCAGGGGGGGTCTAACAACTGTACGTTTGTACAGTTGTCTACGCAAGTGCCCTGTGGCCCGGAGGTCAAGCGCTCCTTCGCAGCCAGACCAGGCACCGCTCGGCGGCCAGGCCGGGCACCTGCAAGGATTCGACCGCGGCGCTCACGCCGGCGGGCAGGGCCGCAATTTCATCGTCCGGGCGGCGGCCCTTCATCGCCATCCACACGCCGCCGTCGGCGAGGCGGCGTTCGCTCAGCGCGATGAAGTCCGCCAACGACGCGAAGGCACGCGAGGTGATGACGTCGAACGGCGCCGCCGACGACGGCGCTTCGACCCGGCCGTGTTCAGGCGATACGTTCGCCAGGCCCAGCTCGGCCGCGACCTGCTGCACGAAGCGGACTTTCTTCGCCACCGCATCGACGCAGCAGACCCGCCAGGCGGGCAGCGCGATGGCGACCACAATGCCGGGCAGCCCGGCGCCGCTGCCGACGTCGAGCAGCCGTCCGGGGGTGGGTCGTTCGCGCTGCAACGGGCCGACGACGGCCAGACTGTCGAGCAGGTGCTGGGTCAGCCCCTGCGCCGGGTCGCGCACGGCGGTCAGGTTGTGGACGCGGTTCCAGCGCTCGAGAAGATCCAGATAAGCGAGCAGGCGATCGACCGCGGCACTGTCGAGCGGCAGCCCGAGTGCCTGCAGCCCGCCGGCCAGCGCTGGGCGCAGCTCAGGCGGCGGCATCCGGGCGTGTTTCGTCGTTCGCGGCGGCAGAGAAGCCGCGCGCCCGGCGCTTCTTCAAATGAACCAGCAGCAAGGAGATCGCCGCCGGCGTGACGCCCGAGATGCGCGAGGCCTGGCCCAGGGTTTCAGGCCGGTGCTGCGCCAGCTTCTGCCGCACCTCGAAGCTGAGCGCACTGACCTGGCCGTAGTCCAGGTCGGGCGGCAACGGCAAGCGCTCGTACTGGGCCGACCGTTCGACCTCCTCGACCTGCTTGTGGATGTAGCCGGCGTATTTGGTCGCGATTTCGATCTGCTCGATGACGGCGTCCGCCAGCGGCTGGCCGAGTTCGGCCGCCAGCGTTTCACGTGAAACGCCGGCTTCCGGCCGCGCGATGCGGGCGACTTCGGCCAGCGTGTCGTAGCCGACGCCCGGCCGGCGCAGCAGGTCGGTCAGCCGGTGTTCATGCTCCAGCGCCTTGCCCACCAGGCGTTCGGCGTCGGCCGCCTGCAGCAGCGCCGGGCTGACCCAGACCGACGCGAGTTTGGCGGTTTCACGTGAAACCGCGTCGCGCTTGCGGTTGAACGCGTTCCAGCGCAGATCGCAGACCAAGCCCAGCCGCCGGCCCGCCTCCGTGAGCCGAACGTCAGCGTTGTCCTCGCGCAACTGCAACCGATACTCGGCCCGGCTCGTGAACATGCGGTAAGGCTCGCTGACGCCCTTGCTGATCAGGTCATCAACCAGCACGCCCAGATAGGCCTGGTCGCGCCGCGGCTGCCAGGGCGCCTCGCCCTTCACCGCCAGCGCCGCGTTCAGCCCGGCATAAAGCCCCTGCGCCGCCGCCTCTTCGTAGCCGGTGGTGCCGTTGATCTGGCCGGCGAAGTACAGGCCGCGCACGGCGCGGGTCTCGAAGTGCGGCGTCAGCGCACGCGGGTCGAAGTAGTCGTACTCGATCGCATAACCCGGCCGCAGGATGTGCGCCTGCTCCAGCCCCGCAATGCTCTGCACGGCGGCCAGCTGGACGTCGAACGGCAGCGAGGTCGAGATGCCGTTCGGATACACCTCATGTGTCGTCAGCCCCTCGGGCTCAAGAAAGATCTGGTGCGACGTCTTGTCGGCGAAGCGGTTGACCTTGTCCTCGATGCTCGGGCAGTAGCGCGGCCCCACCCCTTCGATCACGCCAGTGAACATCGGGCTGCGATCGAAGCCTGCGCGAATGATCTCGTGCGTGCGGGCGTTGGTGTGCGTGATCCAGCACGGCAGCTGCCGCGGGTGCAAGCCGGCGTCGCCGACAAAGCTGAACGCGACCGGCGCGGCGTCCCCGGGTTGCTCGGTAGTCTGGCTGAAATCGATCGTCCGGCCATCCAGCCGTGGCGGTGTGCCCGTCTTCAGGCGGCCCTGCGGCAACTTCAGTTCTTTCAGTCGCGCCGACAGGCTGATCGCCGGCGGGTCACCGGCGCGGCCGGCGGCGTAGTTCTGCAAACCCACGTGGATGCGGCCGTCGAGGAAGGTGCCGGCGGTCAGCACCACGGCGCGGCCGCGCAAACGCAACCCGGCCTGCGTCACAGCGCCGACAACGCGGTCGCCCGTCCCGTCAGACTCCAGCATCAGGTCATCGACTGCCTGCTGAAACAACCACAGATTCGGCTGGTTCTCCAGGCGGTGTCGAATGGCTGCCTTGTAAAGCACGCGGTCGGCCTGGGCGCGGGTCGCGCGCACCGCTGGGCCCTTGCTGCGATTGAGGATGCGGAACTGGATGCCCGCCTCGTCAGTCGCCAGCGCCATCGCCCCGCCGAGCGCGTCGACCTCCTTCACCAGATGGCCCTTGCCGATGCCGCCGATCGACGGGTTGCAGCTCATCTGGCCGAGCGTCTCGATGTTGTGCGTCAGCAGCAGCGTCACGCAGCCCATGCGCGCAGCGGCCAGCGCCGCCTCGGTGCCCGCATGGCCGCCGCCGACGACGATGACGTCAAACGCTTTCGGGTGATGCATGCCCGAATTTTAAGCGCCCGGCGGCGCCCCAAACCGCCCCCGGTCAGCCCCGCCCGGTCCCCGGTACAGAACGCAGATCTTGCGTCACGCGCCCCTCGCCCAGCACGATCACCCGGCTCGCGCTGGCGATCGTCTCAGGCCGGTGAGCCACTATCACGCGAGTAAGCGCTAACTGCTTGATTGACTGATTGACCTGACGCTCACGCTCGATGTCGAGCGCGCTCGTCGCTTCGTCGAGCAGCAGGATCTGCGGCCGCTTGTACAACGCACGCGCGAGCAGGATGCGCTGCTTCTGCCCGCCGGACACGCTGGCGCCCATGTCACCGATCAGCGTGTGGTAGCCCATCGGCATGGCCTCGATCTCGTCGTGCACCGCGGCGAGCCGGGCGCATTCCTCGACCCAGGCGCTGTCGGGTTGGGCATCGAAGAAGCAGATGTTGTCGGCGATCGAGCCGGCGAAGAGCGGGTCGTCCTGCATCACGGTGCCGATCATCGAGCGCCAGCGCCGCAGGCCCATCGTCGCGAGCGCGGCGCCACCGACCTTGACCTCACCGCTCTGCGGCTGGTGCACGCCGAGCATCAGTTTGAGCAGCGTCGTCTTGCCACAGCCCGAGGGCCCGACCACCGCCACCGCCTCACCCGGCTCGACGGTAAAGCTGACACCGCGCAGTACCGCTGGCTCGGCGTCGGCGTAGCGGAAGCTCACGCCGTGCACCTCGATGCGTGCCGGCCGCTCCCGCGCACGCGCGGCCGACCCCGCGCCCACTTCCTGCTCGGCCTCGGGCGCGGTGAGCACGATGTCGGCCAGCCGCTCGCCTTGCAGGCGCAACATCTTCAACTCCACCGCCTTGTCGATCAGCCCGCTCACTCGCTGCGCGAACTGCTCCTTGAAGGCGAGGAACGCAAACAGCATGCCGACCGAGAACTTCTGGTCCATCACCAGCAGCGCGCCGACCCAGATCACCGCCACCCGCTCGACGCCGAACAGCAGGCGGTGCAGCACCGAGAACAACAGGTCCAGCTTGCGCGTCGCGATGTCGGCGTTCATCGCATCGACGACCAGATTCATGAAACGCGCCTGCCGGTCCGCCTGGCGGTTGAACAGCTTGATCGCGGTCACGCCGCGCAGCGACTCGAGGAAGTGGCTGGACTTGCGCGCGTCATGGATCAGCGCCTCCTCGGTCGCGTCACGCAGGGGCCGGAAGAAGGCCCAGCGCAGCACGGCATAGGCGAGCACCGCACCGAGCACGATCGCAGTCAGGGTGCCCGAATAGACGAACATCATCGCCAGCGTCGCGACGACGAGCAGGCCGTCGAGCACCGCCTCGATGAAGCTGGTGGTGAGCGTCTTCTGGATCTGCTGCACGGCGGCGAAGCGCGACCAGATGTCGCCGGTGTGCCGCTTCTCGAACCAGGCCGCCGGCAGGCGCATCAGGTGGGCGAACACATTGCCCAGCCATTGCAGGTTCAGCGTCGCCGACAAGACCAGCACGGCCCAGGAGCGGATCGCCGCCGTCGCGACCTGGATCAGCACCAGCAGCCCGAAGCCGAGCCCGAGGGTCACGAGCAGGTCGCGGTCCGCGCTCACCAGCACGCCATCCACCACCCACTGCAGGAAGAACGGCGTCAGCAGGACGAAGGCCTCGAGCGCCAGCGCGAGCGCAAACACCTGGAGCAAGGACCGCTTCAAGCCCTGCACGCGGCCAAGCAACTGCTTCAGCGACACCTGCTGGCGCTCGATGCGCGGCGCAAACCCGGGGGCGGGTGTCAACTCCAGCACGACTCCCGTGAAATGCCGCGACAGTTCGTGCTCGCTCACTCGCCGCGCGCCCCGCGCCGGGTCATGGATCAGCGCGACGCCGCGGGTGTATGCGACGAGCACGACGAAATGGTTCAAGTCCCAGTGCAGGATGCACGGCAGCTGTAGCTGCGCCAGGTGTTCCGGCTCGGCGCGCAGCGCGCGCGGGCTCAACTGCAACTCACCCGCCATGCGCACCAGGTCGGCCATCGTCGCGCCCTTCAGCGACAGCGAGAAGCGCTGGCGCAGGGTCGGCAGATCCGTGCGGTGGCCATGCGCGCCGGCCACCATCGCCAGCGCCGCCAGCCCACATTCGGCCGCTTCGGTCTGCAGGATCAGCGGCGTGCGGTGCAGGCCGAAGCCGAGGCGCAGTTTGTCGAGCATGGGCTACACGCGCCCACCCAGGCCGAGCAGCGGCTCGAAGATCCACTCGACCAGACGGCGGCGGTCGAGCAGCACATCGGCGTCGAGCTGCATGCCCGGCACCAGAGAGAGATCTTGTCCGTAGGCGCTCACCTCCTGCCTGTCCAGCGCCACCGTTATGCGGTACAGCGGTTCGCCGAGACCCTGCGGCTGCGTACCTGCCAACGCGGCCTGGTCGGCAGCCGACAACGGCGTGCGCGACACCTGCAACACGCGGCCGCGCTGGTGGCCGAACTTCTGGTAGGCGTAGGCCTGGTAGCGCAGCAGCACCGTCTGGTCCGGGCGAACGAAGCCGACCGCGCTCGACGGCGCATACAAATGGGCCTGCAAGGGCGAGTTCGCCGGCACCAGGCTGGCCAGCGCTGCCGCCGGCGTCACCGCCTGCCCGGGCTGCGCCAGCACCGCCGACACCACGCCGTCGGCCGGTGCGTGCACGACGAGGCGGCGCTTGGCCTCGCTCTCGGCGGCCTGCTGTGCCAGCCCGGCCCGCTCGCGTTGAATCTCGCCTTGTTGCGCCTGCGCTCGCAACGGCAACTCGCGACGCTCGGCCCCGAGCGCCGTGATGGCGCGCTCGTGCGCGGCGGCGTCACGCTCCAGGGCCTGCAACTGCGCCTGCAGCCCGAGCAGTTCCTCCTGCTTGGCCTGCACCTGCGCGGCGGAGATGAAGTTGTCGCTGCGCAGCGACTCCAGCCGCGCCAGCGCGTCGCGGGCGAGTGCCATGCGCTGCTTTTGCAGCCGGGCCTCGGACACCCGCTGGCCCCGTTCGCGCCGCATGTCGGCCAGGCGCTGGTCGAGCGCCGCGGCCTGGGTCTGCGCCAGCAGCGCCTGTTGCGCCGCGCTGTCGGCGAGGCTGCGCTCGCGCTCGTGCAGGCTGCGCTGCACGCTGGCCTGGGTGTCGCCGGCGGCGGAACTGCGTTCGAGCGAGAGCACGAACAACACGTCGCCCCGCTTGACGCGCGCACCCTCGGCCGCATGGCGCTCCAGCACGACCGCCTCCTGCGGCGGCAGCAGCCGGATCACCCCCTGCTCGGGCACCAGCACACCGGCCACACGCGCCTTGCGCGTGTACTCGCCCCACCACAAGAAGGCGAGCACGGCGGCCAGCACAAGCAGCACGGTCACGGTGAGCAGGCGCAGCGACAGCGGCCGCAGCAGCTGCATGTCGCCGAGCCAGGCCTGGCGCTGGTGTTCGAGCGCTTCGGGGCGGAACAAGCTGGTCATAGTGCAGCTGGTGCCCCGACTTCACAAGCCGTGGCGTGGGCCAGGGGCTTGAAGCGACGGCGGCGCGGCGGACCGCGCCTGCCCGTCACCAAGTGCCTTTTGGCAAAGCTTGCGGGCCGGTGTTGCCCCCGGCAATTTGCTTCAGCTGCTTGTCGTCCAGCACAGCCGGCGCCACGAGGCGATTCGTGGTGGCCGGGGTCGGTGCGGCGGGATTGGCTTTGCGGCGGGCGGGCGGGCGGGACTTGATCATCACGAGCTCCTGAGCAGAACGCGCTTCGTTTGGGCGCGCGCCAATTGCAGCAGCCCGCGTGGCCGCGCGTAACTGTCAGCTCTTACAGGGTAGGCTCAGTGGATGAGGCCGAGGCGCAACGCCTTCAGCACCGCCTGGTGCTTGGTCGAACAGCCGAGCTTGTGCATCGCGTTGCTGACATGCAGCACGGCGGTGCGCTCGGTGATGCCGAGGATGTTGCCGACTTCCCAGGCGGTTTTGCCGTCCATCGTCCAGCGCAGTACTTCCAGCTCCCGCGGCGTGAGCGCCGGCGCTTCGGGTCGCAACGCCTCCGGCAACAGGATGCGCATCGCGGTGTCTTGCGCATGAACCGCAAACAGCTGTAGGTCAGCCACGATGCGGGTCAGTTGCCCGATGTCGTCGGGCAAGGGCTCATCTCGCTCGACTCCGATCACAAAGTGCCGCCCTTCCGGCAGGTGCAGCGCCATTGCGATACCTGTGTGGTAGCCGAACGCCGCTTGCTCTTCCCAGACATCGCCCGCCTTGCCGGTGACATAGGTCTTCTGGTCCCAGATGATCGGCATGCTCTGGCGCTTCAGATGCTGCATGACCGGATCGCGCTGGCTCTTGGACGAGTCGCGGAAAACGTCCTCGAATCCGGCGGGCGTGTTGTCGACCGTGATGAAGTCTGCGCCCGCACGACCGCGATCCACGACCGTCATTGCCGTGACGGTGTTGAACCCAAGTTGCTGGATGAACCGCACCACCGCGCCGCGAAACGCCTCGCGATCACCCGCTTCGAGCACCGACAGATAGTCCTGTTGAAGCATGTTCGTGGTGTCCCTGGCGGGCACTCCGGCGCGCTTGCACCCTGACAGTCCTTACAGCTAGTCAAGCCGCGCGGCCTTGCTCACACTGGCGACATCATCAGCTCGATCGATCGCATCGCCATGACGCCCGCATCCTGGACCCTGCGCGCTTGGCCGCCCATATTGTGGCAGGCCAGCTCCGGCTCGCCGCCGCAATTCTTGCACGTCGACACGCGTGTTCTGAACCACAACCGACCCAGCGCGGGCCAGACGGTGTGGGCCGCGCCGCTTGACGACGGCGAGGAGATCGGCATCGCCTGGGACTGGGTGCAGCTGCCGCGCGGCGTGGTCGCCCTGGCCGACCCGATGTCGGTCGTGACCAATCTGCGCCTGCTGGGCGCCGACGGTGAAGTGCTCACCGCCTGGCAGGCGGCGCGGCATCTGAACCATCTGGTGCACGGCCTGCCGTGGCAGCGTGAGGTCGCGCGCGCCCTCGGCCTGTCGGAGCACTGAAGGCCGCGGTTACTTCAGCGCCGCGCCGCGCAACTGGTGTGTCACGTAGACCAGGCCGAGCGCAGCAACTGCAGCGCAGACGAGCAAAGGGCCCGTCAGGTCGAGCAGCCCGACGGCCTCGCCCTTCAACACCCGGTTCATCAACGCCACCTGGCCGAGCGCCGGCACCCACAGCTGCCACGACGCTTCGCCGCCGTCGTTGAACAAGGTCATCAGCGGCAGCAGCGAGACGCCGAGGATGACCACCGTGTTGTTGGCCTGCGCCTCCTTGAAGGTCTTGCAGCGAATCGCGATCGCCATCATCAACGCGGCCAGTGCCGCGGCCAGCGGCGCCAGCAGCGCGAGGAACAGCGCCACCTCGCGCAGCCCGAACTGAAACAGCGCCGCCAGCGTCTCGCTGCGCAGCAGCCACTGCCCGGGCAGGAAGCTCAGGCACGACAGCAGCGCGATCAGCATGCCCACGCTCGCCACCGCGCCCCACTTGCCGAGCACCAGCGCGCCCCGCGGTGCCGGGTTCATCAGCAGCGGTTCGAACGAGCCTCGTTCGCGTTCGCCGGCGGTGGTGTCCAGCGCCGCATTCAGCGCGCCGTAGAGCACCGCCATCAGCACAAAAAAAGGCAGCATGGCGGTGAAACGTGCGGCGCGTGTCTGCGGGTTCGCGAGGTCGCGCTCCTGGACCTCGACGACGTCGAGCAGCGCCGGCGCGACACCCCGCAACGCCAGCCGCAGCGTCGCCTGCTCCTGCGCGAAGCCGCGCAGGGCACGCGCGAGGCGCGCCACACCGGTCTGCGCACGCGAGTTGGCCGAGCTGGAGACGATCTCCAGCATCGGCACTTCGCCGCGCGCGATCTGGGCCTCGAAGTCCGCCGGCAACACCAGCACCGGCTGCGCCAGCCGGCCGCTCTGCATCTGCGCCTCGTAGTCGGCGGGTGCCGGCTGGAGGGTCCAGGTCTGGCGTTGCAGATAGTTGGCGAGCGCGGGCGCGTGTTGAACACCTGCGACCAGCACCTCGCGTTGCTCGGCGCGTTGTTCGATCGCCGCCACCAAGGCGGACAGTGCGACCAGCACCAGCGGCCCGATCGCGACCGAACTCAGGATCACCACCAGCAGCGTGCGCCGGTCGCGCAGCGCGTCGGTCAGCTCCTTGCGAAAAACCGTCCAGGCGGCGCGCATCATCGAGCCGGGCCCTGCGGCGCGAACGCCAGCTTGACGAAGCTGTCCTCGAAGTCGGGTGTGCCGCTGATCGCATTCAGCTCCGCCACCGTGCCCTCGGCCACCGTGCGGCCGTGCGAGACGAGCACGACACGGTCGCACAGGCGCTCGACCTCCTGCATGATGTGGGTCGAAAACACGATGCACTTGCCCTCGTGGTCGCGCAGCCGGCGCAGCGCCTCGCGCAGCGCGCGGGTGGCGAGCACGTCCAGGCCGTTGGTCGGCTCGTCGAGCACGATGTGCTGCGGGTCGTGCACCAGCGCGCGGGCGAGCGCGGTCTTCATGCGTTCGCCCTGGCTGAAACCTTCGCACCGGCGCTCCAGCAGCGCGGCCAGGTCGAGCAGCCGCGCCAGCTGTTCGGCGCGCGCGTTGGCGCGGGCGTCGTCCATGCCGTGCAGGCGGCCGTAGTAGACGATGTTCTCGCGCGCCGTCAGGCGCGGGTAGAGCCCACGCGCGTCGCTCAACACACCCATGCACGCCTGCGCGGCCTGCGGTTCGCGGCCGACCTCGATGCCGCCGACACGAACGCTTCCCGCGTCCGGGGCGATCAAGCCGGCGACGATGCGCAACGTGGTCGTCTTGCCCGCGCCGTTGGGGCCGAGCAGGCCGGTGATGCGGCCGTCGGCGGCGGCGAAACTCACGCCGTCCACCGCCTGCACCACACGCGCGTGCTGGCCGCTCCCGGCGGCGAAGCGCTTGGCGAGTTGCTGCACCTCGATCATCGCGGGCCTCCCGGGGCCTCGAACATCGGCGGGCGCGGGATCGCCGTGACGCAGGCGGCGTCGACCTTCAGGGCCTCGGCGTCGTCGGCCGCATCGATGAAGCGGAACAACACGTCGCGCATGCAGCCGATGCCGAGCACCCCATGGCCCGCGTTGGGCACCATCACATGCCGCGCCTGGGCACCGAGCGCCTGGGCCACCCGCTCGCCGTGGCGCGGCGGCGTCACCGGGTCCAACCCGCCGGACAGCACGAGCGTCGGCGTCGCCGCCTTCGGCAGCGAGTAGAACGCCGACGCCACCTCGCCGCGCGGCCAGCCGGCGCAGACCTCGCGGTAGAGGTCGGCGAACGACGAGCCGATGTCGGCAGCGGGCGCGCTGCGGGCGCCTTGCATGCGCGGCGCGTCCTCGGCGCAGACGACCGAGAAGTGCATGCCCTGCGCCACGTCGTCGGCCGGCCGCCGGCTGCCGCCGCCGGAAACAGCCATCGCGACGCCGACCAGCGGCTCGAGCCGCCCGCCGATCGCCGCCTCCATCGCCGCCGGCAACGCAGCGGCGAGCGCCGGCGCGTAGAGCGGCCCGCGCAGCAGATTGGCGAGCGCTTCGGGCGTCGCCGTGATGCGCTCGCTGCGGCCGGTGAGTGGATGCTGCGTGTCGATGTCGCGCGGCAAGCCGGCGACAAAGGCGCGCCAGCGCGACCGCAAGCCGGGGTGGCGCTGTGCGCATGCCCCGTCCTGTTCGCAGGCGGCGAAGACCGCGTCGAGGACGGCCTGGTTGTCCGTGGGGAACGACACCGGCAAGACCATGTCCGGCGGGGCGACGCCGTCGATCACCGCACGCCGCACCCGCTGCGGAAACTGGCGCTGGTACTCGAGCGCCGCGCGTGTGCCATACGAGCCGCCGACCAGGTTGACCCGTTCGGCGCCGAGTTGCACGCGCACCGCATCGGCGTCGGCCATCGCGATCGTCGTCGTATAGAAGCGCAGGTCGCCGTGCGGCAGCTTTTGCAAAGCCTCGCGGCAGGCCGACAGGCGTGCGCGCAGACGCTGGGTGTCGAAGGCCTCGGCGAGCGGCGCCCAGGGATCGTCACGCTCGCACTTCAGCGGCGCCGAGCGGCCGGTGCCCCGCTGGTCGATGAGCACCACGTCGCGCCGGTTGAGCACGCGGTTGAGCATCGCCGCCACCGGCCCGGCGAGGCCGATCGCGCTCTGCCCGGGCCCGCCGGCGAAGAACAGCACCGGGTCGGCTTTCTTGTTGCGCGCCAGCGCCGGCAGCACCGCGTAGTGCACGTCGATCTGCGTGCTCTGCGGCTGCGCCGGGTCGAGCGGGCGCGCCACGCGGCCGCACAGGGCTTCATGTTCGACACCCGGCAGGCGACAGGACGTGGTGACGGCGTGCGCCGAGGTCGCCAGGCCAACCCCCAGCGCCAGCCACAGACTGTTTCGCATGCGGCGCATTGTCGCGGTGCCTCGCCGCCGCCGACACGGGTGCGGCGATTGCGCCGCCCTCAGGGTCTCGGTGCGCGCAAGGCGGAAGGGCTGAAGGGCTAGGACGCTTTCTTCAACAGGCCCTGGCAGGCCGCCCGTTCGGCCGCCTCGACCTTGGCGCATACCGGGTCGAGCCGGGCCTGCAGGCGTTGCAGCACCGCGGCCTGCTGGCCGTCGGCGTTCCACCCCACGAGCTTCTTGCCCAGGCGCTGCAGCGCCCGCGCGCTGCGCATCGAAAAAGCGCCCGGGTCCAGCGCCGCCTCGCCGATCAGCTGCGCCGCCGCCTTCTCGATGCGCGGCGCATCGGCGGGCGCCAGGTCGACCAGTGCGTTCAGGTAACCCGCACCCCATTGCAGCCGCGTCGCCGGGCCTTCGCTCTTGTCGAAGGCCTGTTCGTACCAGCGCAGCGCTTCATCCGGGCGGCCCTGCTTCCTCGCATTGCTGCCGAGCTGGCTCATCAGGTAATACGGCGAGTGGCTCTTGGTCAGATTCGCTTTCAGCAGCGTGTCGCTTTCGGCCCATAGGCCGGCACGGCCGAGCAGGTAGCCGGCGGCGGTGATGACGGCCTGGCGTTCGTAGCCGTCGCTGATCTCGCGGTCCATGCGCGCCGAGACGTCGCGCGCCTCGGCCACCAGCGCGGCGGGCAGCTTGGGCTGTAGCGTATCCGCGCCCTGGCCCAGGCGGCCGAGGTTGACGCGCGAGATCAAGGCGCCGATGCGGTCGGCGCGTGACAACGCGGCGTCGCCCTGCAGTTTGGCCAGCGCGGCGTCATAGGCGGCGATCAGCGGCGCGCGCCGCGGGTCGTCGTCGGCCGACAGCGCCTGCGCCAGTTCGGTCGCGTCGTCGACCACCGCGTCGAGATGGATGCGCACCAGCACCGGGTCGGACAGCAGCTTGTTGAACCGCGTCCACGCAGCCGCCTCGGACTTGAGGCCGCCACTGCTGAGCGCCTTCAGCCACAGCCGCGTCGCGGCCTCGCCTTCGGCGCCCGGCGCCTTGGCCGCCAGCTCCGCCAGCAGCGCCGGGCGCTGCGCTTCGGGCACGAGTTGGGCTTCGTCCAGCTCCCAGGAGTAGAAGGCCAGCAGCCGCCACTCGTTGATGGTGATCGACTTGCCGGCGCGTGCGTCGGCCAGCACCGCCTTCATCGGCCGCCCGCCGGCCAAGCCGGTCTGCAACACGCCCATCACACGCTCGGGTTCGGCGGCGCCGGGCAGGCGGGTGATCTCGGCGCCGTCGGGGCTGAACAGCACCATCGTCGGGTAGGCGCTGACCTTGAACCGAGCGCCGAGCTTCTGAGCGCCCGGCCGGTCGCCATCGACATGCACGGCGACGAAGGAGCGGCTCTGGGCGACGAAGTCCTGGCGGTTGAACAGCGTCGCCTTGAGCCGGTTGCACGGCGGACACCAGGTCGCTCCCCAGTACAGCAGCACCGGCTTCTTCTCGGCACGTGCCTGCGAGAAGGCGCGGTCGACGTCGGCATCCGCCGCCGCCGGCAGCCAGGCGACGTGGGGCGATGGCAGGCTGGGCGCGCCGGCGTGGGCGAGCGCACAGGCGGCGAAGCCGAGGCCAGCGAGCAGGGACTTCTTCATGCTCGCGATTGTGCGCTGGCCGAACCACCCTTGCGCATGCTAAAAGCCATCCCCATGCTGGAACTGCTCACCTCCCCCCAGGCCTGGATCGCCTTCGCCACCCTGACCGCTCTCGAGCTGGTGCTGGGCATCGACAACATCATCTTCATCTCGATCCTGGTCGACAAGCTGCCCAAAGCGCGGCGTGAGGTCGCGCGCAAGCTGGGGCTGTTCATGGCGATGTTCATGCGCATCGGGCTGTTGCTGGTGCTGGCCTGGATCGTGGGCCTGGTGGCGCCGCTGTTCATCGTGCTCGGGCAGGAGATCTCGGGTCGCGACCTGATCCTGATCGTCGGTGGCCTGTTCCTGGTCTGGAAGAGCACCACCGAGATCCACGAGTCGCTCGAAGGCCAGCACGGCGAGGCGTCGAGTGCTGTCAAGGCCACCTTCGGCGCCGTGATCCTGCAGATCATGATCATCGACCTCGTCTTTTCGCTCGACTCGATCATCACCGCGGTCGGCATGGTCGACGACGTGCGCGTGATGATCGCCGCGGTCGTCGCCTCGGTGGCCCTGATGATGCTGTTCGCACGCCCGATCGGTGAATTCGTCAGCGACCATCCGACGATCAAGATGCTGGCGCTGTCGTTCCTGGTCGTGGTCGGCGTGGTGCTCATTGCCGAGGGCTTCGACAATCACGTGCCCAAGGGCTACATCTACTTCGCGATGGCGTTCTCGGTGTGTGTGGAGCTGCTCAACATCCGGCTGCGCAAACGCGCGCAGGCGGCGGTGAAGCTGCGCAACGAGTACGTCGCAGAAGAGCCGCCGAAGCCCTAGAGCGGCGCTTGCGCGTCGTTGTCGAGCGCCGGTTCAGCGTTCGCGCGCGCGAGCGCCATCCAGGCACAAAACGTCAAGCGCATGGCACGCGCCGGAGCGGCGCGCTCGACGTCTAGGCTGCCATCGGCACGCGCGACCATCACGCCGTAACAGGCCGGCACCTCGTCGGCGCGCGCGATGCCTTCAGCCAGCACATACCAGCACTGGCTGGCCAGCGCCGCATAGGCCGCGCCCTTGGCCGGGCGGCGCAGGTCGGCGAGCAGGTCGGCGCGGCGCACCTTGATCTCGTGCACCAGCGGCTCGGCATAGTCCTCCACCGTCGTTTGGCGCAGCGAGTAGACATCCGGCATCGCGATCACCCAGCCGTCGTCGACCTTGGCGCGCAACGCCAGCCCACGCCAGACGACGCGCCCGGCGCGCTGCATCGCCAGCGCCACGCGCGCGACGAGCGCCTCGTGGGCGTCGCGCAGGGCGCGGTTGCGCTGCAAGGTGGCGGCGAGCAGCGCCATGCCGGTTTCCGTGACCCGCAGCGTGTCGCGGCCTTGGGGGTCGCGCAGGCGCTCGACCAAGCCGGCGGCGAGCAGTTCGATTTCGACACCGTCCAGGCAGGGCCAGCCGGCCGAGCGGTAGATGTCGCGCAGGCGGCGGTGGTGAACGGCGGCCAGGGTCGGCGGCGGCATGGCAGCCGCAAGCTTAAGCGCGGCGGCGGGTGGTCCTAGACGACTTCGAGCTGGTAGGTGAACGGCCGCGTCTCGGGGCCGGTGTCGGGCTCATGCTGCTCGAGCACGGTCAAGCCCTGTCGCAGCTCCATGCTGGACTCGTGCCAGCCCGAGATCACGCTCGGCTCGCTGTCCGGCGCCTCCGTCAGCAACACGGGACGCGTCCGCCGGCTGCGTAACCCCAGCAGCTTGAACAGTCGTGTCATGGTGCGCTCCCGGCTCGTGCAATGCTTTCATCTTCGGCGCCGGGCGCGCGCCGGCCCATCCCACTGCAGGGGGAACTCAGGCCCCTCCGAAGGGGGACACGCCAATCAACCAGGCATGCGCCCAGAAGGCGAACAGCGCCCACCCGACGGCGCCGAGCGCGACGGTCAGCACGGTCGGGCCCACGCGCCCGGCGGGATAGACGATGCCCTGGGCGCGGTCGCGTTGTCGCGAAGCGCGCAACAGCAGCACGGCCCAGACCAGGAAGCCGCCGAACAGCAGCACGTCGGCCAGCGTGCCGTTGGCCAACAGGTGCGCGATGGCCCAGGTTTTGGTCGCCAGCACCATCGGATGGTGCAGCCGCGCCTTCATCACATTGCCCGGCACGTAGGCCGCGGCCAGCAGCACGAAAGCGGCCAGCACCAGCAGCGACGCCAGATGACGCAGCCCGGCCGGCGGCGTCCACAGCACCACGGGCGCCTGGCGCGCGAGCGCGTAACCCCAGAGCAGCAGCGCAAAGCCGAGCAGCGAGACCAGCGTGTAAGCGCCCTTCCACGCGCCGGGGCCCAGGCGCGCCATGGTGCGGCTGCGCCATCCATCGGCAAAGACACGCACCGAATGCACGCCGAGGAACAGCAGCAGACCGAGCAGCAGGGTCGTCATGGGGCGGTGCCGATGCAGTTGCGACGGCGCGCATTGTGCGCCGCATTTCAGCGCCCCAGTACCGGCGGCTCGCCCCGGTGCGTGGCGCCGAGCAGACGGCGCTGCTCGGCCTCCAGCACGCCGATGCGCGTCATCGTCGCGTCATGCGTTCGTGCCAGTTCCTGGCCGACGAACTCTCGCAGCTCGGTGAAGCGCGACGCCTCGGCGCGGTCCGCCAGTTCGCGCTGCGCCTGCAGCTCCTTGGCCTGACGGCGCGATTCGACGATCAACGTCGCCTGCATCGACAGCGCCCAGACGACGAACACGATGGCCAGCAGCGCCACCAGCCCGAGCATGATCATGCCGAGCGGCGCAACCACTTCGAAAAAGCCGAAGTTGAGCGCCGTCGGCGTGGTGAACTGCGTCCAGTTGAGCAGCGCGAACAGGCCGGTGAACACGAGCACGGCCAGGACAACGAGAGTACGGGCCATGGGGGCTCCTGAGGGTGGGACAGCGGGCAGGATAGCCCGCACATCACGCCAGGGCTGTCGGACAAAGCGACGACGCGTATCGGGTTGTGCGCGGCACCGGGTGCAGGAGGCCGGCCGCGACGCCAAGCGGATGATTTACGGCGGGTTCGAGGTGATCGTCGAGGCTTGAAGACCGGCGGGCCCGCTCACACGTCGATATTCGCCGCCCGCAGCGCGTTGCTTTCGATGAACTCGCGCCGCGGCTCGACTTCGTCGCCCATCAGCATCGTGAAGACGCGGTCGGCTTCGATGGCGTCGTCGATCTGCACGCGCAGCAGGCGGCGCACGGTCGGGTCCATCGTCGTTTCCCACAACTGCTCGGGGTTCATCTCGCCCAGGCCCTTGTAGCGCTGGCGGCCGACGGCGCTTTGTGCCTGCGCCATCAGCCAGGCCATGGCGGCGCGGAAGTCGCCGGCCTGGATTTCCTTCTGCTTGTCGCCTTCGCCGCGGCGCACCACCGCCTCGGGCCCGAGCAGGCCCTTGAAGGTGACGCCGGCACGGCTCAAGGCTTCGTAGTCGGCGCCGTGCACGAAGTCGGCGGTGATGACGCTCGACTTGACGTTGCCGTGCTGCCGCCGGCTGATGCGCAGCAGGTGTTTGTCGGTGCGTTCGTCGTACTCGGCGGCGACCTCGGCGTCGTGCAGCGCGGCCTGCAAAGCGGCGGCGCTGGCTTCGGCGCTGGCGGCGGTGTCGAGGTCGAGCGCCAGGCCGTCGGCGATCAGGCGCAGCGCCTGCACGTCCATCCAGTGGGTCAGCCGCTCGGTGACGTTGCTGGCCAGGATGTACTGGCGCGCCAGATCCTCCAGCGCGGTGCCGGTGATGGTCGGCCGGCCATCACCCGGCTCGATGCGCGCGCCGTCGAGCGCCACCTTGAGCAGGTAGGCGTCGAGCTCGTGGCCGTCCTTCAGGTACTGCTCGGCCTTGCCGAGCTTGACCTTGTACAGCGGCGGCTGCGCGATGTAGATATGGCCGCGCTCGACCAACTCGGGCATCTGGCGGTAGAAAAACGTCAGTAGCAGGGTGCGGATGTGGGCGCCGTCGACGTCGGCGTCGGTCATCACGATGATGCGGTGGTAGCGCAGCTTGGCGACGTTGAAGTCTTCATGCCCGATGCCGGTGCCCAGGGCGGTGATCAGCGTCAGGATCGCCTCGCTCGACAGCAGCTTTTCGTAGCGCGCCTTCTCGACGTTCAGGATCTTGCCGCGCAGCGGCAGGATCGCCTGGAACTTGCGGTCGCGCCCTTGTTTGGCCGAGCCGCCGGCGGAGTCGCCCTCGACGATGTAGATCTCGCACAGCGCCGGGTCTTTCTCCTGGCAGTCGGCCAGCTTGCCCGGCAGCCCAAGGCCGTCCAGCACGCCCTTGCGGCGCGTCATCTCGCGCGCCTTGCGTGCCGCTTCGCGCGCGCGCGCGGCGTCGACGATCTTGCCGCAGACGATCTTGGCGTCGCTGGGGTTCTCGAGCAGCCAGTCGTTGAGCAGCCGGCCGACGATGTCTTCCACCGGCGCGCGCACCTCCGACGACACCAGCTTGTCCTTCGTCTGCGAGCTGAACTTCGGCTCCGGCACCTTGACGCTGATGACACAGGCCAGGCCCTCGCGCATGTCGTCGCCGGCGATCTCCACCTTGGCCTTCTTGGCCAGTTCGTTGTCCTCGATGTACTTGTTGATGACACGTGTCATCGCCGCGCGCAGGCCGGTCAGGTGGGTGCCGCCGTCGCGCTGCGGGATGTTGTTGGTGAAGCACAGCACCGACTCGTTGTAGCCGTCGTTCCACTGCATCGCGACTTCGACGCCGATCATCGAATTCTGCTCGCTCACCTTCTCGCCGACGGCGTGGAAGACGTTCGGGTGCAGCACCTTCTTGCCCTGGTTGATGAACTCGACAAAACCCTTCACGCCGCCGGCGAAGGCGAAGTTGTCTTCCTTGCCGTTGCGCTCGTCGACCAGCCTGATCTTGACGCCGTTGTTCAGGAACGAGAGCTCGCGCAGCCGCTTGGCCAGCACGTCGTAGTGGAAGTCGATGTTGTTGAAGATCTCTTCGTCGGGCGCGAAGTGGACTTCGGTGCCGCGTTTGTCGGTCTCGCCGATGACCTTCATCGGGCTCACCTCGAAGCCCGCACGCTGCTCGAGCACCCGTTCCTGCGGCACACCCTTGCGGAACTCCATGTAGTGCACCTGGCCGTCGCGGCGCACCGTCAGGCGCAGCTGCTTGGACAAGGCGTTGACGCACGACACGCCGACACCGTGCAGGCCGCCCGAGACCTTGTAGCTGTTCTGGTTGAACTTGCCGCCGGCGTGCAGTTCCGTCAACGCGATCTCGGCCGCCGAGCGTTTGGGCTCGTGTTTGTCGTCCATCTTCACCCCGGTCGGGATGCCGCGGCCGTTGTCGATGACCGAGATCGAGTTGTCGGTGTGGATGGTGACGATGATGTCGTCGCAGTAGCCCGCCAGCGCCTCGTCGATCGAGTTGTCGACGACCTCGAACACGAGGTGGTGCAGGCCGGTGCCGTCGGAGGTGTCGCCGATGTACATGCCCGGGCGTTTGCGCACCGCCTCCAGCCCTTCGAGGATCTGGATCGAGCCTTCGCCATAGCCTGCGTCGCCCGGCGTGCCGTTGGGTTCATTCATTGAAAGTCTTCAGGCCGCGTCAGCGGCCGCATCGTCTGTCTGGCTGGAACCCCCGCTTGGCGGGGGCAGGGGGTGCGGTAAGGGCGGGCAGAATGCCGATGCGCATCCTTCAGATGCGCATCGGCATGACAACGTACTTGAACCCGGCCTGCTCGGGGATGGTGATCAGCGCGCTCGAGTTGGTGTCCTGCAACTCGATCTTCACCATCTCCTGCGGCATGTTGCCCAGCGCGTCCATCAGGTAGGTGACGTTGAAGCCGATCTCGATCGCATCCCCCGCGTAGTCGACCTCGAGTTCCTCTTTCGCCTCTTCCTGCTCGGCGTTGCTCGACGCGATGCGCAGCGTGCCCGGCTCGATGTTGATGCGCACGCCCTTGAACTTCTCGCTCGTCAGGATCGCCGCACGTTGCAGGCTGGCCAGCAGCGGCGCCCGGCCGAGCGTGACGGCGTTCTTGTGGCCCTTCGGGATGACGCGGTTGTAGTCGGGGAATTTGCCTTCGACGAGCTTGGTGACGAACTCCATGCCGCTGAACTTGAACTGTGCCTGGTTGCCGGCAAAACGCATCTCGATCGGCCCCTCCTCGCCATCTTTTTCGTCCTTCAGCAAACGCTGCAACTCCAGCACCGTCTTGCGCGGCAGGATCACCTCCTGCTTCGGGATCGGCTGGTCGAGCGTGGCCTGCGCGAGCGCGAGGCGATGGCCGTCGGTCGCCACCAGCGTCAACGTCTTGCCCTCGGCGACGAACAGGATGCCGTTCAGGTAGTAGCGGATGTCGTGCACCGCCATGGCGAAGTGCACCTGATTGATCAGCCCCTTGAGCGCCTTCTGCGGCACCGCGAACGCGGGCCCGAAGTCGACCGCTTCGTTGACGAGCGGGAAATCGTCCGCCGGCAACGTCTGCAGCGTGAAGCGGCTCTTGCCGCCTTGCAGCGTCAGCTTGTTCTGGTTCGCGCTCAACGAAACCACCTGATCCACGGGCAGGTTGCGCAGGATGTCGATCAGCTTGCGCGCACCGACGGTGGTCGAGAAGTTGCCCGCGTCACCACCCAGTTCGGCCTGCGTGCGCACCTGGATCTCGAGGTCGCTGGTGGTGAACTGGATCGTGCCAGCGGTTTTCTTCAGCAGCACGTTGGCCAGCACCGGCAAGGTGTGGCGGCGCTCCACGATGCCCGCCACCGACTGCAAGGCGGACAGCAGTTGCTCCTGCGGCGCTTTCAGCACGATCATGATGAACGATCCTCTTTTAGCTTGGTAGTAGTCTTAGTAGAGCGCCACGGCGTCTGGGGACAAGCGCATTTTCGCCCATGCCGACAAGAGCTTAGGCCGCGACGAACCCTGTGGTCGAAGGGCTGTTGCTTGACCTCGCGAACCGACAACAACGTTGCTTCGCCGGCCGGCTCTGTGGATAGAGGGCGAGTTGTTGCGCAAACTGTGCGCGGCTCGCTCGACAGCTTGTCCCCAGGTTTTGCCGTGCTGCACGGCCTTACCCCTTGAGCGTCTGTTCGAGTACATGCAGCTGCTGGTTCAGCTCGGTGTTCTTCTGCCGCTCCGCGCTGATCTTGCGCACCGCGTGCAGCACGGTCGTGTGGTCGCGGCCGCCGAAGAGCTCGCCGATCTCGGGCAGGCTCTTCTGCGTCATCTCCTTGGCCAGGTACATCGCGATCTGGCGCGGCCGCGCGATCGACGCCGGGCGCTTCTTCGAATACATGTCGGCGACCTTGATCTTGTAGAAGTCGGCCACCGTCTTCTGGATGTTCTCGACCCCGACCTGGCGGTTCTGGATCGACAGCAGATCCTTCAAGGCCTCGCGCGCGAGGGCGATATTGATGTCCTTGTGGCTGAAGCGGCTGTAGGCCAGCACCTTGCGCAGCGCGCCCTCCAGCTCGCGCACGTTGGCGCGCACGTTCTTGGCGACGAAGAAGGCCACGTCCTCGGGCATCTCGGTGCCTTCGGCCTGCGCCTTGCGGATCAGGATCGCGACGCGCATCTCCAGCTCGGGCGGCTCGATGCCGACCGTCAAGCCGGCGTCGAAGCGGCTCGTCAACCGTTCGTCGATGTCGACCAGGCCCTTGGGGTAGGTGTCGCTGGTCATGATGATGTGCGCGCGCTTGGCGATCAGCGCCTCGAAGGCGTTGAAGAACTCCTCCTGTGTGCGGTCCTTGCCGGCGAAGAACTGCACGTCGTCGATCAGCAGCAGGTCCAGCGAGTGGTACTTGGCCTTCAGCTCGTCGAAGGTCTTGCGCTGATAATTTTTGACGACGTCGGAGATGAACTGCTCGGCGTGCAGGTAGAGCACCCGCGAGCCCGGCTTGTCCTTCAGCAGCGCGTTGCCGACAGCGTGGATGAGGTGGGTCTTGCCCAGGCCGACGCCGCCATAGATGAACAGCGGGTTGTACATCTGACCCGGCGCGCCGGCCACATGCAGCGCCGCGGTGCGCGCCATCTGGTTGGCGCGGCCGGGCACCAGGGTGTCGAAGGTCAAGGCGGCATTGAGGCGGTGCGCCGGCAGCACCGGCGGCGCCGCAGGGGCGGGCGATGGCACCGCGGCGGGCGCCGCGCCAACCCGCACGGGCTCGTCGGCCGCGCTGCGCGATGCGCCCTCGCGCGGAGCGAGCGCCAATTCCAGCCGCACCGGCTTGCCGGCGAGGTCGCTCAACACGCCTTCGATTCGGCTGGCGTACTGCGAGCGGATCCAGTCCAGCTTGAACCGGTTGGGCACACGCAGGGACGCCACCGTGCCGGCCTCGCCCCGTTCGGTCACGTCGGCGGGCGCCAGCGGGCGGATCCAGGTGTTGAACTGTTGTTCGGGAAGTTCGGCGGCGAGACGCTCGCAGCCGCGCTGCCAGAGGTCGGCGGTCATTGTGGAAAAGTCGCAGCGCAGAAACCCGATTCTACGCCGCCGGAAGGCTGGGAAGACGCGGTTATCCACAGTTTTTGGCGTGACGTCAATCGCCGCGCACGCCAAGCTTTGCGGGGCAACTCGTTGACCAGAAAGGCGTTTCTTGCTCTAATACTGGGTTTCCCGCAGACGCGAAAAAGCGACTTGCGCCGGCCACACGGCGACGGTCTCTGTCACGCCCCTCGAATCGCACCGGCACTTCGTGCCTTGCCGACACCATGAAACGCACCTACCAAGCCTCCAAGACCCGCCGCGCCCGCACGCACGGTTTCCTCGTGCGGATGAAGACCTGTGGCGGCCGCGCCGTCATCGCTGCGCGGCGCGCCAAGGGCCGCAAGCGCCTGGCGGTCTGACCGGCAGCACCGGCCGAGCCATGACCGGCGGCGCGAAAACGGCCGCGCCGCCCACGCTGCGCGCCGCCCAGTTCCCCGCTGCGCTGGCCGCGCCGCGCCGCGCGCAGAGCGTGCACTTCGTCGTCCAGCATGCAGGACCCGTCACGGCGGACTTGTCCACAGCCGGCGCACCCGCTCTGGGCCGGTCTGTGGATGACTGCCGGGGCTGGGGTTGGGTCGTGCCCAAGCGGCACGCCCGCCGGGCGGTCACCCGCAACCTGATACGGCGCGAACTGCGCGCCGCGCTGCGCCGCCATGGGCCACAGCTCGACGACGGGCTGTGGCTGTTGCGGCTGCGCGCCGGCTTCGACGCCGCCCGGTTCCCGAGCGCCGCCTCGCCGGCGTTGCGCCTCGCGGTGCGCGCCGAGATCGACGGCCTGCTCGCGCGCGCGGCCGGCACCGTGCGGCAACCATGAACCTGATGCACCTGCCCCAGCGGGCGCTGATCACGCTCGTGCGCGGCTACCGCTTGCTGCTGAGCCCTTGGCTCGGCAGCGCCTGCCGGTTCGAACCGACCTGCTCCGCCTATGCGCTGCAGGCGCTCGAACAACACGGCGCGGCCAGCGGCAGCGTCCTGAGCGTGGCGCGTGTGCTGCGTTGCCACCCCTGGTGTGCCGGCGGGCACGACCCGGTGCCGGCGCGCCTGTTTCAGCGCCCTCCTTCGTCTCCCGAGAACCACACCGCTCTATGACCGATATCCGCCGCACCCTGCTGTGGGTGGTGTTCACCATGTCGCTGGTCCTGCTCTGGGACGCGTGGAACAAACACACCGGCCAGCCGTCGATCTTCGGCGGGCCGGTGGCTTCGCGTCCGGCGCCGGCGGGCGCCGCGCCGGGGTCGGCGCCCAGCGCCGCCTTGCCGGCGCCCGCGGCGGCCCCTGTGGCGGCCGCCGGGCCCCTGCCGTCCGCGGCGGCAGCGCCGGGCCCTTCGGCGAGCGAACAGGTGACGCTGGTGACCGACGTCCTGCGCGCCACCTTCGACAGCCGCGGCGGCGAACTGGTACGGCTGGAACTGCTCGCCTATGCCGACCAGAACAACGCCGGCAAGCCGGTGGTGCTGTTCGACCGCAGCGGCCAACGGGTGTACCTGGCGCAGAGCGGCCTGATCACGACCCAGCCGGGCCTCGCCCTGCCGAACCACCTGAGCCCGATGACCGCCGCGCCTGGCGAGCGCGCGCTCGGCGACGGCCGCAATCAGCTCGAGCTGCGCTTCGAGTCGGCCGAGTCGGGCGGCGTGGTGCTCGCCAAGACCTACACGTTCAAGCGCGGTGACTACTCGATCGACGTGCGCCACGAGGTGATCAACCGCGGCAGCGAGCTGGTCGCGCCGCAGCTGTACCTGCAGCTCGCGCGCGACGGCAATCCGCCGGTGGGCGAGTCGTCGTTCTACTTCACCTTCACCGGGCCGGCCGTCTTCACGGAGGCGGCCAAGTTCCAGAAGATCGACTTCAAGGACATCGAGCGCGCGAAGGCCGAGTACCAGCGCAGCGCCGACGACGGCTGGGTGGCGATGGTGCAGCACTACTTCGCGTCGGCCTGGCTCGTCACCACGCCGCAGGCGCGCGAGTTCCGCACCGCCAAGGTCAGCGACAACCTCTATGCGGTAGCGATGGTGCTGCCGCTGGGGGAGGTCGCGCCGGGCTCGAGCAAGACGCAGGACGCGCGCCTGTATGCCGGCCCGCAGGAAGAAAACAAGCTCGCCGAGCTGGCGCCGGGCCTGGATCTGGTGAAGGACTACGGCTGGTTCACGATCCTGTCCAAACCGCTGTTCTGGGTCCTCGACCAGTTGCACAAGGTGCTCGGCAACTGGGGCTGGGCCATCGTCGCGCTGGTGGTGCTGTTGAAGATCGCCTTCTACTGGCTCAACGCGAAGGCCTACGGCTCGATGGCCAAGATGAAGGCCATCAACCCGAAGGTGATGGCCATGCGCGAGCGCTACAAGGACAAGCCGCAGCAGATGCAGCAGGAGATGATGCGCATCTACCGCGAGGAGAAGGTCAACCCGCTCGGCGGTTGCCTGCCGATCCTGGTGCAGATGCCGTTCTTCATCGCGCTGTACTGGGTGCTGCTGTCCAGCGTCGAGATGCGCAACGCGCCCTGGATCGGCTGGATCCACGACCTGTCGGCGAGAGATCCGTACTTCATCCTGCCGCTGCTGATGACCGCGTCGACGATGTTCCAGACCTGGCTCAACCCGACGCCGCCGGACCCGATGCAGGCGCGCATGATGTGGATCATGCCGCTCGTCTTCAGCGTCATGTTCTTCTTCTTCCCGGCCGGGCTGGTGCTGTATTGGCTGACGAACAACCTGCTGTCGATCGCGCAGCAGTGGTTCATCAACAAGCGTCTCGGCGTCCTGTGAACTGCACACGCAATGCCGGGCACACCCGCTGACCGGGGGTTGAGTTACAGCCGCCGGCTGCCGAACATAGGCGCATGCGGGGCGACCCGGCGTGAGCCCCACGCCGGCTCATGAGACGGTTCGGCGAGCCCGGGATTCACGGCTCGCCAACACTCCCCCCGCGCCACATGCTCAGGGGACGCGCGGGCCACAATCAGCAGAACAGCCCGCGCCCATGTTTGCCCGCCGCCACGACCCCATCGTCGCGATCGCGACTGCGCCCGGGCGCGGCGCCGTAGGCATCGTGCGGCTGTCCGGGCAAGACCTGCACAGCGTGATCGGCGCCGTCTGCGGCGGCGCGCTGCAAGCCCGTCACGCCACGCTGTTGCCCTTTCTCGACGCCGACGGCGCGGCCATCGACCGCGGCCTGGCGCTGCACTTCCCGGCGCCACACTCCTACACCGGCGAAGACGTGCTCGAGCTGCAGGCGCATGGCGGCCCCGTCGTGCTGCAACTGCTGCTGGCGCGTTGCCTGCAAGCGGGCGCTGACATCGGCCTGCGTGTCGCCGAGCCGGGCGAGTTCACCGAGCGCGCCTTCCTGAACGACAAGCTCGACCTGGCGCAGGCTGAAAGCGTCGCCGACCTGATCGACGCCAGTACCGAAGCGGCGGCTCGATCGGCCGCGCGCTCGTTGGCCGGCGAGTTCTCGCGCCGCATCGACAAGCTGGCCGCTCGGGTCGTGCGGCTGCGCACGCTGGTCGAGGCGACGCTGGACTTTCCGGACGAGGAGATCGACTTCCTGAAGCAAGCCGACGCGCACGGCCAGCTCGATGCGATCGCCGCGGCGCTCGACGGCGTGCTCGCCCAGGCGCGCCAGGGCGCGCTGCTGCGCGATGGCATGCAGGTCGTCCTGGCCGGGCAGCCCAACGTCGGCAAGAGTTCGCTGCTGAACGCGCTGGCGGGCGCCGAGCTGGCGATCGTGACGCCGATCCCGGGCACGACCCGCGACAAGGTCAGCCAGGCGATCCAGATCGAAGGGGTGCCGCTGCACATCGTCGACACCGCCGGGCTGCGCGAACTGGGTGCGAGCGGTGACGACGTCGAACGCATCGGCATCGCGCGCAGCTGGCAGGCGATCGCCGAAGCGGATGCGGTGCTGCTGCTGCACGATCTGACGCGTGAAGGCGAGCCGGCCTACACCGCCGGCAACGACGCCATCGTCGCGCGGCTGCGCGAGCACGATGTGGCGCGGGTGCTGAACGTCTACAACAAGGCCGACGCCGCGCTGGCCCCGGCCGGCGCGCTGGCGGTGTCGGCCCGCACCGGCGCCGGCCTCGACACGCTGCGCCGCGCCTTGCTGGAGCAGGTGGGCTGGCAAGGCGCCACGGCGGAGAGCGTGTTCATCGCACGCGCGCGCCATCTGCAGGCGCTCGAACGCGCGCGAGACCACCTGCAGCGCGCGCAGCAGCAGTTGGAGGCGCCCGCGCTCGACCTGCTGGCGGAAGAGTTGCGGCTCGCGCACGGGCGACTGGGCGAGATCACCGGCGCGTTCGGCGCCGATGAGCTGCTGGGCGAGATCTTCGCGCGCTTTTGCATCGGCAAATGACAAGGGCCTGCAGCAGCAGGCCCTGAACCGAGAGCGTGTGCTCGCGTCAGCCGCGGCGGCGGCGGGCGACACCCAGGCCGGCCAGCGCCAGGCCGAGCAAGGCCAGCGAGGTCGGCTCCGGAACTTCCTGGCCGCCACCGCCGCAGTTCGGGTCGGTGCGCGCGCAGGCTTGCGCGTTGGCGGCGTAGAAGCTGATGTGCGAGAAGGCGTTGGTGCCGGGGCCGAACGACACGAAGAACGTGCCGGGGTTGGTCGAGTCGACGAGAACGTCGTCGAAGAAGTAGGCCGACCACCCGCCCCCCGCCGGCGCGGCGCCTTGTTTGATGATGCCCACCAGGTCGAACAGCGACGGCAGCAGGCTTTCCGGCGACGCGTTGAGCTGGTACTGGTGCATGCCGCTCGACACGCCCAAGTAGGTCACCGAGAACGAAATCGCGGGCGAACTGAAGGAGCCGGGCTCCGAGCCGCTGGTCATGTCGTACTTGGCGATCTGATCCCAGCTGCTGATGCCGAACAGATTCAGCGCGTTGATCGCCGCTGCGCTGTCGCTGGCGGGCGAACCGCTGATGCCGTAGCAGTTGTCGGCGTTGTCGCCGCGATAGGTGAAGTCGGTGACGCTCAGGCCATCGGACTGGATCGGACCGAACGTTCCACCCGGGCCGCTGTTGCAGTAACCGGTGGCCGCTTGGGCGCCGAGTGCCGCGAAGGCGAGTACGGCCGTACTTGTAACTTTGGACAGAAAATTCATGACAGGCTCCCTGACAGTGATTTTGTGTCTATAGCGTTAGCAGTAGGCGTGCCAGGCCCCCTAACTTGTTCTTGCACAACGCGAAAGGCATGATCTTCGCAGCGGCGTCCCAACGCCTGTAAGGGCTGCCGACACCATCATTTACGGGGTTCGACCGCCCCAAGGTGGTGCGGCGCCCGAAGGCGCCGCAGTCGCTGAAAGGCCGGGCGGAGGCTAGCGGTAAACCGTCACCGCCACGCTGCTTGTGTTGCCGGCGGCGTCGCGCGCCACGACCTGAATCTGGTGGGCGCCCACCGCCGCCTTGCGGGCCGCCCAGCTGTAGCTCAGCGCGCCACCGTTGGCCTGGGCGGCCAGCGTGCCATCGATGTACAACACCTGCTTGATGCCGCTGGCCCCGGCGTTGTCGCTCGCGCTCGCGCTGATGGTGACGTTGCCGTTGACCTTGCTGCCGGGCTTGGGATTGGCGATCGTGACGACCGGCGCCTGGGTGTCGGCAACGACCGCCGGCCCCGCGTTGGCGACGTTGAGGCCCACCCGTGCCGACGCCGCGCTGTTGCCCGCCGCATCGTAGGCGCGGGCTTCCAGCGTCACGACGCCGTTGGCGACCCGGGTCGTGTCCCAGTTGAACGCGAACGGCGCGACCGTGTCGCTCGCGATCACCGCGCCGTTGACCAGCAGCTCGACCCGCGTCACGCCGACGTTGTCGCTCGCCACGGCGTCCACAGGGATCAGCCCGCTGACGGTGGCGCCGGCGCCGGGGTTCGTGATCGCCACCTGGGGCACCTGGGTGTCCGGCAGCGCACCGCTCGCCAGCGCGGCGCGCAGCGCCGCCGCCGCATCGACGCGGCCATGGCCGAAGTACGGGTCGCGGCCCGCGGTCCCCAGATCCACCGCCGTCGAAGTCAGCAGCGTCTCGACCGCGCTGCTCGACAGGCTGGGCTTGGCCGCCATCACCAGCGCCGCGACGCCGGCGGCGATGGGCGCCGAAAACGAGGTCCCGGACGCCGCAGCGTAGCTGCCACCCTTCACGGTGGTGTAGATCGACGCGCCGGGGGCGGCCAGGCGGACCACGTCGCCGTAGTTGGACCAGCTCGTCCGCGCGTCGTTGCTGTCGGTCGCCGCGACCGTGATCAGCGCGGCGGTCGGCGCGGTGGCCAGCTGCGCGCCGTCGTTGCCGGCACTGATGAACACCAGCCCGCCCTTGTTCTTCATGTACTGCGCCGCGCTCTGCACGGCCGCGCTGCCGCTGGCGGCGAAGCTCGCGTTCGCGACCCGGGCACCCCGATCGGCGGCATAGGTGATGCCCTGCGCGAGCGTGCTCCAGTAGGCGTAGCCGGCCGTGTCGGTGACGCGGATCGGCAAGATCGACGCCTGCCCGGCGACCGCCGCCACGCCCATGCCGTTGTTCGTCGCCGCCGCGGCCGCGCCGGCCACCTTGGTGCCATGGCCCATCACGTCGGCGGTGTTGGCGGTGTTGTCGTAGAAGTTCCAGCCGTTGATCACCCGCCCGGCCAGGTCGGCATGGGTGGCATCGACGCCGGAGTCGAGGATCGCGATCGTCACGCCGCTACCCTGGCTCGAGTCCCACGCCGCGCCGGCGCCGATCTTGCCCAGATGCCACTGGCTGCCGGCATACGGATCGTTGACCGCCAGCCCCGGTGCCACCGCATGGTCCAGTTCGGCGAATTTGAAGTGAGGGTTGCGTGCCAATTGGTTGGCGACCGCGCGTTCGGAGCCGCGCGGCACGGCGACGATGAACAGATCGCTCGCGCCGACACGCCGTCCCTGGCCGCCGGCGCCGCGCAGCAGCCGATCGACCTGCGGCGCCGTCAGGCCGGCCTTGGGCATCGCCAGCACGCGGCCGCCGGCAAACGGGCGTTCACCGGCCGAGCCGGCCTGTGCGGCGGCGGCGCCGGCCCATGCGGCGCAAGCCGCGACGATCCATAGGCGCATGTTGGTGTTCACTCGGAAAGCCTCGGTTTTTTCGGGGCCGGCCGGAAGTGGCCGGAGCTGACGGGATTTCGGGTGCCGAGCCGTCGCGCTTGAGGGTGAGGCGGTTACGAATTGCTGCCGGCCCCTCGGAGGCAGGATGGGTCAGGCGCCGGGAGCCGCCGATACTTGCGGCAAGAGGCGCCCGTTGGTGGGCGTGTGGGAGCAAGCCTTGGACATCCACGCACTGGCTCAAGCCGTGCACACCCTCAACGCCGAAGACGCGTTGCAGCTCGAGCTGCCACCCGGCCAGTGGCAGGTGCTGCAGCAATACCTCGTGCGCCACGAGATCCGCGCCGGTGATCTGCTGATCCGCCAGGGCGACCGCGAGCGCACGATGTACCTGCTGGAGAGCGGCAACCTGCAGGTGTTCGTGAGCCAGGGCACCCCCGGCACCCACCGGCTGGCGATCCTGCGCCCGGGTTCGGTGGCCGGCGAGGTGGGCCTGTTCGGCGACCAGCCGCGCATGGCGAATGTCGAGGCGATGACCCACTGCGTCGTCTGGGCGCTGCGCAAGCCGCGCTTCGAGGAGCTGGCAGCGCGCGTGCCCACCCTGGCGCTCGAACTCGTGCGCGCCTGCGCCGCCACACTCGCCGCGCGGGTGCGCGCGAACATGGAGCGCCACGCCGCGCTCGCCTGACAGCTCCCGCCGCCGGCCTCAGGGGCCGGCGAAGTCCACCAGCGTGAACAGCGGCAGCCCGGCGGCGCGCAGCCTGGCCGAGCCGCCGAGCTCCGGCAGGTCGACGATCGCCGCGCCTTCGATCACCGTCGCGCCCAACCGCTCGAGCAGGCGTTTGCCGGCCATCATGGTGCCGCCGGTGGCGATCAGGTCGTCGATCAGCAGCACTCGGCTGCCGGCCGCCACGGCGTCGGTGTGCATCTCGACGGTGGCGCTGCCGTACTCCAGCTCGTAGGTCTCGGCCACGGTGGCGTAGGGCAGCTTGCCCTTCTTGCGGATCGGCACGAAGCCGACGTTCAACTGATAGGCGAGCACCGAGCCGATGATGAAGCCGCGCGCCTCCAGCCCCGCCACGGCGTCGGGCCGCAAGTCGAAGTAGCGGTGCACGAAGAGGTCGATCAGGACACGGAAGACACGCGGGTTGGCGAGCAGCGGCGTGATGTCGCGGAACTGCACGCCGGGTGTGGGCCAGTCCGGCACGGTGCGGATGTGGGCGCGGATGGTGTCGGTGTCGCTCATGACTCGGTCTTGATGCGTTCGATGATCTCGCCGCCACGCAGCAGCAGCACCTCGCCCATCGCGGCCGCGCCGCCGGTGAGCGCCGAGATGTTGACCTGGTGCGTGACCCAGGCCTCTACACGCCCGCCGGGCAATGCGGCGAGTGCGCGGCGCAACTCGGTCGTCTGTGCGTCGGCGCGGTCCCGGTCGTCGAAGAAGGAGTCGAGCGCCGGCCAGGCCTCGACGCTGCCGAAGGCGAGCCGCGCGGTGTCCAGGCAGCGGCACCAGCGGCTCGACCGCACGCGCTGCGGGGCGAGGCCCCGCGCGCTCAGGGCCGCGCCGAGCTTGCGCGCCTGCTCGCGGCCGGCGTCGCTCAGGTTGCGCTGCGTGCGGCACTGCCCCAGCACAAAACCCGGCGGGTCGCCGACGCCGGGGTCGGTCTGGGCGTGGCGCAAGAGCAGCACCGTGGCCGCCGGTTGCGCACGCAGCGCGACGGGCCAGGCGGCAGCGGCGAGCAGGGTGCGTCTTCGCATGGTCAGGCCCGGAGCGGCTTGGGCGGAGGCCCGAGCACCACGCCCAGCACTGCGGCGACGAGGTAGAGCAAGACGAGTTCGAGCGGCGAGGCCATGCGGGGGCGCACGAGGCGCAACCTAGAATCCCCCGATCGTAAGTGACCGCCCGCCGCCCGCCTTGAACCCGCCGCCCGCCTTCGACGCCGCGCGCGCCCTGCGCCTGGCGGCCGAGACCATCGCCGTCGAAGCGCGTGCGCTGGACGGCCTGCAGGCGCAGCTGGGCGACAGCTTCGCTGCCGCCGTGCACAGCGTGCTCCGGCGCCGCGGTCGCGTCGTCGTGATGGGCATGGGCAAGAGTGGCCACGTCGGACGCAAGATCGCCGCCACGTTGGCGTCCACCGGCACGCCGGCGATGTTCGTGCACCCGGCCGAAGCGAGCCACGGCGATCTCGGCATGGTCACCGCCGACGATGTCGTGCTGGCGATCTCCAACTCGGGCGAGAGCGACGAGTTGAATGTCATCCTGCCGGTGTTGAAGCGCCTGCAGGTGCCGCTGATCGCGATCACCGGGCGCGCCGAGTCGACCCTCGCACGCCACGCCGACCAGGTGCTGTCGTGCGCCGTCGAACAGGAGGCCTGCCCCTTGAACCTGGCGCCGACGGCGAGCACGACGGCGCAGATGGCGCTTGGCGACGCGCTCGCGGTCGCGCTGCTCGACGCACGCGGCTTCCAGGCCGACGACTTCGCGCGCTCACACCCCGGCGGCGCGCTCGGGCGCAAGCTGCTGATGCATGTGCGCGACCTGATGCGTGCCGGCGACGAGTTGCCGCGGGTCGGCCCGCAGGCCACCTTCACGGCCATGCTGCGCGAGATGACCGGCAAGAGCCTCGGCTTCACGGCGATCGTCGACGACGACCAGCGGGTGCTCGGCATCTTCACCGACGGCGACCTGCGACGCCTGATCGAACGCGGCGCCGAGTTGCGTGGCCTGGTGGCGCGCGAGGTCATGCATACCCGCCCGAAGCTCGTGCGCGACGACGTGCTGGCCGTCGAGGCCGCCTCGGTGATGGAGCAGCACCGCGTCACCAGCGTGCTGGTCGTCAACGACGTCGGCCGGCTCGTGGGCGCGCTCAACAGCAACGACCTGATGCGCGCGAAGGTGATCTAGTGTCTCCCGCGCTGAACTTCCCGCCCGAGCTGCTGCTGCGCGCGCAAGGCGGCGGGCTCGGCATGAAGGCGGCGATCTTCGATGTCGATGGGGTGTTGACCGACGGCACGTTGTACGTCGGCGAACAGGGCGAGACGCTGAAGGCCTTCAATGTGCTCGACGGCCACGGCCTGAAGCTGCTGGCCGCCGGCGGCATCGTGCCGGTCATCGTCACCGGGCGCGACTCACCCGCCGTGCGGCGTCGTGTGGCCGACCTCGGCCTCGTGCAGGCGCACTACGGCGTCGCCGACAAGCTGGCCTGTGCCGAACAGATTTTGCGGGGTCTTGCCATCGGCTGGGACGCGGTGGCCGCGATGGGCGACGACTGGCCCGACTTGGCCTTGATGACCCGCGCGGCCTTCGCCGTCGCGCCGCCGAATGCGCATGCCGAGGTGCGCGCGCTCGCGCATCACATCACGGCGGCGCGTGGCGGCGCGGGCGCGGCGCGCGAGTGCTGCGACCTGCTGCTGATTGCCGCCGGGCGCTACGCCGCGCTGCTGGCGGCGCAGCGCCAGACGCTGGACAGCCGCTGATGGCGCGCGCGTTGCTGCGTCGCCAGCCGTTGCACTGGCGCGTCGCCGAGACCGTCTCGGCCTACTTGCCTTTGCTGCTGATGGCCTTGCTGGCGCTGGCCACCTGGTGGCTGGTCGACAACACGCCGCTGCCCCCCGCCGAACGCGCGGCCGCGCCGCCGCGCCACGAGCCCGACTACACGATGCGCCGCTTCACGCTGCAGCGCTACGACGTCGCGGGCCGGCTGGTGGCGCAGGTCGAAGGCGAACAGCTGCGCCACTACCCGGACGACGACACGCTCGAGATCGACACAGTGCGCCTGCGCGCGATCGGCGACGATGGCAGCGTGACCGTGGCCACCGCCCGCCGCGGCCTGGCCAAGGGCGATGGCAGCGAGGTCGAGCTGCTCGGCGGCGCGCGGGTCGAAAGCGTCGGCGGCAACCGGGCGCCCGTGCAGTTCGAAGGTGAACGCCTGCGCGCGCTGATCGACGCCGAGCGTGTGCTCTCGCCGCTGCCGGTGCGCGCGATCATCGGCGGCAACGAAATCCGCGCCGCGGGCCTCGACTACGACCGCAAGACGCAGCAGGCGCGGCTGCAGGGGCCGATGCGCGGGCGCTTCGACACCGTGCGGTCGCGCCGATGAGCGCGCCGCTGGTCTTTATCACCGGCGCCGCATCATGAGTGCGCCGTTGATATTCATCACCGGCGCGTCGAGCGGCATCGGCCAGGCGCTCGCCCAACGTTTCTACGACGCCGGCGCACGTCTGGCGCTGGTGGCGCGGCGCACCGACGAGGTGGAGCGCTGGGCGCAGGCGCAGGGTCTGGCTGCGGATCGCCACGCGGTCTACCGAGCGGACGTCAGCGAGGTCGCATCGATCGTCGCGGCCGGCCAGGCGTGCATCGCGGCCCAGGGTGTGCCCGATGTGGTGATCGCCAACGCCGGCATCAGCGTCGGCGTCGACAGCGCACGCATCGAAGACCTCGCGGTCCTGCAGCGCATCTGGGCCACCAACAACCTCGGCCTGGCAGCGACCTTCCAGCCCTTCATCGCGCCGATGAACGCGCGCCGCTCGGGCACGCTGGTCGGCATCGCCAGCGTCGCCGGCATCCGTGGCCTGCCCGGCCATGGCGGCTATTGCGCCAGCAAGGCGGGTGTCATCGCCTACTGCGAGAGCCTGCGCGGCGAGTGCCGGCCGCACGGCGTGAAGGTGGTGACAATCGTGCCGGGGTATGTCGATACGCCGCTGACGCGGCGCAACCCGTATGCGATGCCGTTCCTGATGTCGCCGCGGGCGTTTGCCGACGCCGCCTACAACGCCATCGTCGCCGGCAGCAGCTACCGCGTCATCCCGTGGCAGATGGGCGTCGCCGCCAAGCTGCTGCGCATGCTGCCCAACCCCCTGTTCGACCGCGTGATGGCCGGCCGCGGGCGCAAGCCGCGCGCAGCGGACTGACAAAGAAAAAGCGCCGGTCGAAACCGGCGCTTGCTTTCAGGACGGGATGTCGGCTCAGTAGCCGCCGCGGCCACCGCCGCCGCCGCCGTAGCTGCCGCCACCGCCGCCGCGACTGCCGCCGCTGCCGTAGGGGCTGCGGCCACCACCGCCACCACCACTGCCGTAGCCGCCGCCACCACTGCCGCCGTAGCCGCCGCCACCGCCGCTGCGGCCGCCACCGCCGCCGCCATAACCGCCGCCACCGCCGCCGCCATAACCACCGCCACCGCCGCCGCCGCTGCGGAAGCCGCCCGGGCGATCTTCGCGCGGACGCGCTTCGTTGACGACGATCGCGCGCCCTTCGAGCGCTTGGCCGTTCATGCCGTTGATGGCGGCTTGCGCCTCGGCGTCCGAGCCCATCTCGACGAAGCCGAAGCCCTTCGAGCGACCGGTGTCGCGGTCCATCATGACCTTCGCGGAAGTCACGGTGCCGAACTGCGAGAACGCATCCTGCAGCGACTCGTCGCGCACGCTGTAGGCGAGATTGCCCACATAAAGCTTGTTACCCATGGGGAAGCCCCTTCCTCTTCAAACACTGATGCTGATCTGGAGCTTCAACCCGTCGTGAACCATTCAATCGAAGGTGCCGCATCCAAGCACAGGGGCCCGATTATCTGGTAACTCGCGCGGCCGCCAAGTCACCCGCGGGGGATTGTTGTTTTCTGGCCGTCCGTGATAACCCGAGGGCGACCCTCGCGCGCTTACGATGCGCCGCCATGGATCTGCTCAAGCCGCTGATCGCGCTGCTGGCGATCGTGAACCCGATCGGGGCCGTGCCGTTTTTCATCGCCTTCACCCAGAACCTGCCTCGTAGTGAGCGCCTGCGCACGATCCGGGTGGCGTCGTTCAGCGCTTTCTGCGTCATCGCGATCAGTGCGCTGGCGGGCCTGAAGATCATCGAGTTCTTCGGCATCAGCCTGGCGTCGTTCCAGGTCGGCGGCGGCACGCTGCTGCTCATCAGCGCCCTGCAGATGCTCAACGCCCAACCCGCCGAGACGCGGCCGAGCGACGTCGCCGAAGGTGAGCAGAAGGTCGACGCCGGCGCCAGCATCGCGGTGGTGCCGCTCACGATCCCGTTGCTCACCGGGCCGGCGACGATCTCGACGATGGTGATCTACGCCCAGAAGTCGCAGGTCTGGTGGGAGCAGGCGGTGCTGGTGGGCTATGGCCTGGTTATCGCGCTCGCCACCTACGCCGTGTTCTCGGCCGCGGGTCCCATCGCGCGCGTGCTCGGGCGCACCGGCATCAACGTCATGACGCGGCTGATGGGGCTGATCCTGGCGGCGATGGCGGTCGAGCTGCTCGCCGACGGGCTGACGCAGCTGTTTCCGGCGCTTGCGCGATGAGCCCGGCCGCGCGGGGGTAACTCCGGATGACGCTGGCCGGGCCATTGCCTAGGCTGCGCCCACTCGCGGCCGTGCTGCCTAAAGCGGTGCGCGCCGAGGGGGACCGAGGAGACACAAGACAACAGGGCGCCGGCCACACTGCCGGCGCCCTTGTTGTTTGGGCGACGCTGATCATCGGGCTCAGTCCAGCACCACTTCCGTCCTCACCACCCCCGCCCGCTCGGCGCGCGCGCTCAAGCCCAGCCGGGTGCCCACCGGCGCGCGCACCACCCACTCGGCCACGGCGCGATCGGCCATCGGTTCGCGGTTCGGCAGGAAGGCGAGCAGTGACGTCTTGGGCGCATGGCCTTCGAGTTGTGGGCCTTCGATGCGCGCCTTGCCGCCGACCAGCGTCGCACCGTCGGCGAGGTGCGCCTCGAATACAACACCGCGCACCGTCTTGCGCGTCAGCGCGCGTTTGCTGATGTAGGCCGGCAGCCAGCCGCTGTTGGCCACCGCCAGGCGCACGCGCCAGGTGTCGGGCCCCAGCGCGCGCACCTCGGTGCGCAGCAGCTCCAGCTTGGGCAGGCTGGCGCCGATCTGCGTCAGCCAGGCCGGGAAGCGCGCCACCTCGCGCTCGCGAAGCGCGGGCGGCGGGTTGCGCCAGTAGTTCATCTTGTCCCAGCCGCCGATCTCGACCGCGCCCAGCTGCGGGTGCATGAAGGGCCGCCAGTCCACATAGGCCAGGCCGCCGCACTGTTCGTCGCTCCACTTCAGCAGCTTCAGGTCGTCTTCGGGCGGATGCTCGCGGTACCAGTGGATCCAGTCGTAGTCGGTGATGCCGGCCTCGCGGTTGGGCGCCCACAGCTCGACGGTCCAGAACAGCGCACCCAGGTGTTCGTAGATCCAGTCCTGGGTGCCGGTGATGATCTCCTTCGGGTGGTACTTGAACTCGTGATAGATGCTGATCGCCGGGTAGCCGGTGAGCTTCTCGCCGAGCTCGCTGAAACGTTTGTAGGTCCAGAGGTCCTCCGGCACCATGTCGTCGTCGCTTTGTGTGCCCATCGGCCGCAGGATCACGCCCGAGTGGGTGTGAAAGCTGACCGCGGCGCCGATGTTCGGGTGCGAGGTCACGAACTGCACCATCGCGCGCACCTCGGGCTCGCTCGCCGGATACGGCCCGGCGCCGACCTGCTCGAACTCCTGCCGCCACTGTGCCGGGAAGTTGCGGTTCAGGTCCAGCCCTTCGCGGTCGCGGTTCACGGCGGCGACCAAGCCGTCCCAGTTCTTCAGGCTGCCTTCCGGCAGCACGCGGTAGTACTCGCCGCCGAACTCGCCCGGCGCGCGCGCCACCATCAGGCGCGGTTCGCTTGGGTGCATCTTCCACGGCCCGTGCGGGTCGGCGATGCGCATGCTGAGGATGCGGCCGTCGCCGTCGATGTCTTCGAGCGTCAGGCCGTCGACCGGCGCTTCGTCGTGCGGATAAGGGCGCGTCGACGAGCGGATGTGGCGCGGCCTCGGCAACAGCGCGAGCTCGGCGCCGTCGGGGTTCAGCCGCGGGCAGATGTAGACCGTGCGCGTGTCGAGCAAGTGCGTCGCTTCGCGCACGCTGCCGTAGCCGCTGACCAGCGTGTGCAGGTAGTACAGGCAGGCGGTGCTGGCGGTCAGCTCGGCGGCGTGGATGTTGCCGTCGATCCACAGCGCGGGTTTGTCGGCCGCCGCGCCGGTGGCGCTGTGGGTCAGCGTCACGAGCCAGATGTCGCGCCCTTCGTGGCTCTGGCCGATCGACTCCAGCGTGACGAGATCCGGCCGCGCCGCGGCGTAGTCCTCGAGCAGGCGCGTCAGCTCGGCGTGGCGGTAGAAGTGGTCGAAACGGGGGACGGGCAGGGGTGGCATGCGCAAATGCTAACTGCGCGCCGCCCCTGCTCGTCCTGCCTGTGGGCTCAGGCCCGCCTCACGGGAAGACGATGTCCTGCGTCACGTTGCCTGCGCTCACATCGACCGGGAGGGTCTGCGTGGTGCGCTCCGGCGCCTTGCCGATCAGCGTGTACTGGCCGGCGGCGGCCGCGTCGGCGCTGAACGTGATGCTCGGCGCACCCGCCGAGTAGGCCGCGCGCAGCGGCGCTTCGGCCGGCACCGTGAAGGCGTAGGCGCCGGTGGTGGCGTTCACCGGCTGCGCCGCGACCTCCACCGTCACCGTCGGCGCGCTGGCCGCCAGCGCCTGCTTCAGCGCCGCAGTCGCCAGCGGCACCGTCGGGCTGCCGTTGATGCGCGCGACACCGCTCACCTGGCGCTGCAGGGTCGATGCCGGCAGATCGATCGGCGCCGATGCGGCATTGGCAATCGTCGGCGCGCTGGTCGCGACAGGCACGCCGGAGAGCACCGCGGTGACACGACCGCCGGCGCTGACCACGAGGTCATAGGTGCCCGGATCCACCGGCGACAGCACGAACTTGCCGCTGGCGTCCGGCGGCGTGGCCTTCACCGGCTCGCCGTTCAACTGCAGCGACACGAGCGTGTTGGCATTGCCCAGCGCCGGCACGACATAACCCTCGACACGCTGGCCGGCGGCCGACAACACGGTGGTCGCGGTGAGCACCGGCTTCAGGTTGTACTGGCCCGAGTTGCCGCGTTTGACGACCGATTTGCAGACGTCGAAGTCGATCACCAGGTCGGCCACCTGGCCCTCGGGCACGCTCACGTTGACGTTGACCTTGAGGCCCGACTGCTGGCCGCTCGGCGTATCGAGCGCGACCTCGCTGCCGCCGGCGGGCGTGACGGCGTTGGCGAGTGGTGTGCTGCCGCCGTTGGCCGCAAGCACCAGGCGCGCCTGCGTGTAGGCGCCGGCAGGCAGTTGCGTCTGGCCGAGCGTGGCCAGCACGCCGTTGGTCAGCATCAGCAGGTCGACGCGCTGCGGCGTGGCGAGCACCACCTCGGACCAGCCGCCGTCGGTCTCGGCGGCGGTCGAGCTCTGGTGCACCCGCACGCGCTCGACGGTGACGAAGACGGCGTCGTACTGCGCATGGCAGGGGGCGTCGGTCAGCGCGACGCGCAGCGTGCCCATCGCCTGCTCGTTGTCGTTGCCTGCGCCGCCGCCGCAGGCGACGAGGGTGGCGGCGGCCGCGGCGGTCAGCGCGGCGGCCGCATAACGGGTGCTCTTGTGCATGGCGTCTGGCGGCCCCAACAGCCGCGTTGTATGAGGGACGACTCAATGTGCCGCAGTGCACCCGGTTACGCGGTGCATCAAGGTCAACTATGTAACGCTGCGACCGTCGACAAAGGCGCGCAGTTCACCGGGGGCGAACGCCTGCCAAGCCTCGCCGGCGGTGAGCGGCTCGGTGGCGATCACCGCCACCCGATCGCGGGGGGTGGTCTGCTGCGCGAAGTCCACCTGCAGGTCGTCGTCGCGCAGCCGCGCCGGCATGAAGGGGTGCGCACGTTCGATCCAGTGCAGCGACGTCGAGGCATGCGCCCACAGCGCCTGCCCGTTGGACAGCAGCAGATTGAACGTGCCGTGCGCCGCCGCCAGCGCCACCAGCTCGGCCAGCGTGCGTGTCAGCTCGTCGATCGTCGGCACGCTGGCATGCGCCTTCGCCAGCTCCTGCATCAGCCAGCAGAAGGCGTGTTCGCTGTCGGTGTCGCCGACCGGCCGGAACGCCGCGTGCAGGCGCGGGCGAAAGTCCTTCAAGTCGCCGTTGTGTGCGCACACCCAGTAGCGGCCCCACAGCTCGCGCACGAAGGGATGCGTGTTCTCCAGCGCCACGCGGCCTTGGGTCGCCTTGCGGATGTGCGCGATGACGTTGCCGCTGCGGATCGGCATGCGGCGCACCAGATCGGCCACCGGAGAAGCGCGCGCGTTCGCATGGTCGACGAAGCAGCGCAGGCCGCTGCCTTCGAAGAAGGCGATGCCGAAGCCGTCCTTGTGTTCGTCGGCGCGTGTCGCCAGGCCGGCGAAGCTGAACATCACGTCGGTCGGCGTGTTCGCGTTCATGCCGAGCAACTGGCACATGGGGTGCTACCGGATCGGGACGAACAGGCGCAACAAGCCGCGCGCGGTGACCAGGTTGCCGGGGTTGCCCTTTTCTTCCAGCACGTTTTCCATGCGCCGCAAGATACGCGCGCTCTTGTTGGCGCGCCAGATCAGCAGGTCGGCGAGCCAGGGGTGTTCGTTGACGCGGTGCGCCCGTTCGTACAAGTCGAAACGGGGCTTGAGCGCGGCGAGAGCGGCTCCGTAACCGGCGCGCACCGCGGCGTCGTCGGGCTGCGCGACGATGGAGCGGGCGGCCTGGATCCCGGTCTCCAGCGCCTTGCCGATGCCCTCGCCGGTGAAGGCGTACGTGGCGCCAGCGGCCTCGCCAGTGACCAGCAGGCCCGGCCGCGACCAGCGCGCACCGTCGAGCGAGCAGCGCAACGGTGCGCCTTTCAGCTCCGGCATGCCGACCGCCACCAGCTCACGCGCCGGCGCATACACGTCGCAGAAGGTGGCTAACATCTCGCGCAGGTTCACGTCCTGCATGCGGCCTTGCTCGTGGCTGTGCGCAAGGCCCACGCCGATGTTGAAGACACCGCCCGGGCAGGGAAAGATCCAGCCGTAGCCGCGTCTCAGGCGCTTGTGCCAGATCACTTCCAGCGCGGTGATGCGGCCGACCATGGCGTCGTTCTTCACATAACCGCGCAGTGCCATGCCCGACGGCGTGCGCCGCTCGCACACACCCGCGGCAACCAGCGGCGCGGCTTGCGCGCCGGTGGCGAGCACGACCCAGCGCGCCTGCACGTCGTGTTCGGCGGCGCCGATCTTGAGCCGCGCGCCGACGACCCGATCACCATCGAGCAGCGGCGCCTCGAAACGCGCCGGTGCCAGCAGCGTCGCGCCGGCCTGCACGGCGTGGCGGCACAGGATGTCGTCGAGCACGCGCCGCGGCAGCACCGCGAGCCGGCCCGGCACGTCGATGCGCCCGCCCCGCGGGCCGATGCAGCCGACATGCTGCGCCATCTGTGCCGCCGCCATCACCACGTCGTAGGCGCCGAGGACCTTCAAGGCTTCGTGCGCGTCGGGGATCAGGCCGTCGCCGCAGACCTTGTCGCGCGGGAAGCTGTGCTGATCGACCAGCAGCGTGTCGAGCCCGGCGCGCGCGAGCTGCTGCGCGCAGGCGCTGCCCGCCGGGCCGGCGCCGATCACGAGCACGTCGCAGGAAGTGGGGGTGTTCATCGGGAAGGCGCGGATTGTAGGCAGCGCTCGCCGCGCGATCATCGAGCGAAAGACCACCCGGAGTCACCATGCCCACCGTGTTCGAGAAGCTGCTGAGCGGCGAGTGGCCGAGCGCCAAGGTCTACGAAGACGAACACGTCTTCGCCTTCATGGACGCCGGCCAGGTGAACGACGGCCATGTCATCGTGGCGACCAAACGCCCGGTGGAAACGCTGATGGATTGCAGCGAGGCCGAAGCCGAAGCGCTGATGCGCGCGGCGCGGCGCATCGCGATCGCATTGCAGGCCGAGTTCGCGCCCGCCGGCATCACCGTGCTGCAGGCCAACCGGCCCGCCGGCTGGCAGACCGTTGCGCACCTGCACCTGCATGTGCTGCCGCGGCACGACGGCGACGGTGTCGGCCTGACCTGGCCGCGCAAGGAGCCGGGGATCGAGCGGCTGCGCGAACTGGCGGTGCGACTGATCCCAAGGTTGGCGGATTCGTCGTAGAAGGCCCTTCGGGAATATGCGGACCGGCGGCGGGGTGCCCGCTCGCAGAATGGAGAGCCGCCGAGAAGGAAGGCGATACAGGAGGCCTGAAGTGCTGAGCAGTCGGTTCCGCGGCGCTTGCGTCCTGTTTCTGACGTGGCTGATGGTGGCCTGTGGGGGTGGCGGCGGCGACAACGGCCCCGTGCTGACGCCCAGACCCTTCCAAGCCACTGCCGTGGCCCGGGAATCGATCGGCGTTCAGTTCGAGATCGGCGCGCGCAATCTGCCCCAGGGACAGGGGCTGTATGTCCTCGCGTCGGGGGGCGACAAGATTTTTGCCTCGCTCGATGTGCTGGGCGTCGACGGGCAAGGGATCGTTCCAAGCCTTCACGCGTGACGATCTGGTGCAGGGCGTGCACCAAGACACGCTTCGCATCCAGATCTGCTCCGACACCGCGTGCAGCCGTGTTGTGGCAGGTCCGGTCGACGTTCCGCTGACGTTGACGGCGACGCCGAACATCGAAGTGGCGCAATCGTATGTCGAGCTCGAGCGCACGGGCGCCGATGCGCCGCCGACGGTGCGCGTGTCGGTCAGCATCCCGCCCGAGGCTGGATCGTTCATCCAGGTGACTCCGGACAGCGACGGTCGATTCGTGCTGTCCAACGGCGAGATCGTGCTGCAGATGCCGGAACTCAGCGCTGGGGTCTACGAAGAACTCGTGCGCATCGTCGGCGGCGGCCCCTACGCCGCGTCGATCCGCTTTCGCTACACCGTGCATCCGCCGGCGGGTGGCGAAAGGCCACTGCAGGCCACACCGGCGTCCATTCAGTTCGTGGTTCCTAGCGGTGGACGGGCGACCCAGCGGGTGACGGCCACAGCGCCGACGTGGACGGCGGAACCTGTGGTCGCCAGGATGTCCGAGTACGGGCCCCAAGGCATGAGCGTGACGCAGGTCGCGCCCGGGGCCTTCGACGTGACCTTCGATGCCGCCGGCCTCCTCCACGAGGTGAACCGCGGCGAGACGAGCCTCGAGTTGCAAGCAGGCCCTGGTTTGCCAGGGCGTCTGCTGAGCGTGCCCATCCAATGGACGGTCGACCCGCCATTCTTGGTAAACCCGAGGCCGAACTGGCTTCTGGATGCGTCGACCCAGCCCGCCGACCTTGTCTGGGCCACGCCGGTCACCACGCCAACAGGGCAGGCGTGGAACTGGGCGGCGGCGAGTGACGTGGCCTGGCTCAAGGTGCGAACGCCGTCGGGGACGGCGGGATCGAGTTCGCTGGTCGTGGAACTCGATGCTGCATTGTTCATCGCCCGAACCGGTGGACAGGCAACGGGGCGCGTGACCTTGAGTGCGGTGGGCGTGAATGCGGTGCCCGTGGTCCTCATCTTCGCGCCAGTAAACCGCAACCCGGTCCTCCTGGCGGCCTCGCCGGGCGCATTGGTTGGCGATGGCGGGCGGGTGCTGTTGCGTGGCCTGGCGCTTGACCGTCAACTCGTCGCACGCGGGGATGTCCGCGTCACTGGCGCCACGATCATCGGTTCGCGCACTCACGGCCCGCTGCCCGGTTTTCCCGAGAACTATCTGCATGAAGTGGAACTTGCGGGTGCGACACCCGGGCAACCCGCCACGCTGAGTGTGCAGCGCGCCGTGCTGACGACGCAGGTGCAGGTGCCCGTGATGGCAGCAGAAACGCCGCCAGCGGCCCGATTCGAGCTGCCGTTCGACACGCGTACGCAACCGGCGTACTCGGCGCGCCAGCGTGCCTGGACATTCGCTGGCACCGAATCGGTGTGGTCGCTGCATCGCGAAGGCACCGGCTGGGCGCTCGCACAATCCGGCCTGCCCGGCGTCATCGACATCGACCCCTCGCCAGATGAGACGTTTCTGCTGGCATCGACGACGGCCGCGCGCCTGGTGCGAGTCGCCCCGCGAACGCTGGCCGCGGCTTCTGGCCTGATAGATCCGGGGATAGTCGGCAGCGGAGTCCTGGGGGGCCACCCGACAGCACGGGCGCAAGCTGATGTCGCATGGTGCGGACGGGCCGGTGCGCGTGGTAACCGAAGTGGTGGTTCGCGCCGGCGATCCGCGCCGCAGCAAGGTGGTCGAGTATGTTCCTGGGCTGGACACACCCGACTCGACCTATGTCTATTCGTCTGGCGGTCTTGAGCATCAAGCGCGCGTTCACCTGGTGGTCTCGCCCGATCGATGGTTCGCGGCAAGCCAGGACGAGAGCGCCATACCGCTTTTCTGGACCCTGACACCGGCGGGGCTGGGCTGGAATGAATCCACCGTCGTGTTTCCGGCGCCGAGTGAGCGCGTGCTCAACGCTGCAGGATCTCGCGCGGCCATGCTGACGGCGGGCGGCACGCTGATGGGTCGCATGCCAGCGGGCGGCTTATGGGGTTTGATCCCGGCGACGCACCGCTATGCCGGTGCGGCCGTGTCCAACGACGGTCGGCGCGTCTGGGTACACGCCGTGCGCCATGAGTCGACGTCGGGCGGGGAGCGTGCCGTTGACGCTCAACTGCTGATCATTGACGTGACGGGCCCCGTGCCGACCTTGTTGAGCACGGTGTCGATGGGTGGCGCCGTGGGATGTCTGCTGCCGCGCGGTGCGACACAGCCATGCGACTCAGCCGCGAGCGTGATGCCGCAAGTGGACGGGCGCGCGGTGGTGGTGCTGGGGCGGCAAGCGATCGAGGTGGTGCCGATCCCGGCCGTCTTGGCTGGCGGCCGGGAAACCCGGGCCACCGCGTCTTCTGCGAGGCCGAACCGGAAGGGCGGCCGGGTTGGTCGCCGTTTGTCGTCAAGCCGCGGCCTTGACCTTCAACCGCCACGCATGCAGCAGCGGCTCGGTGTACCCGCTGGGCTGCTGCTCGCCCTTGAACACCAGGTCGCAGGCGGCGCGGTAGGCGGCTGACTCGAAGCGGCCGGCCATCGGCTGGTAGAACGGGTCGCCCGCGTTCTGCTTGTCCACCACTGCGGCCATGCGCTCGAAGGTTTCGCGCACCTGGGCTTCGGTCACGACGCCGTGGCGCAGCCAGTTGGCGATGTGTTGCGAGCTGATGCGCAGCGTCGCGCGGTCTTCCATCAGGCCGACGTTGTGGATGTCCGGCACCTTCGAGCAGCCGACGCCCTGGTCGATCCAGCGCACGACATAACCGAGGATGCCCTGCACGTTGTTGTCGAGTTCCTGCTGGCGTTCGGCGTCGCTCCAGCCGGGCTTCGCGACCACCGGCACCGTGAGCAGGCCGTCGAGCAACGTGTCGCGCTCGGCATCCACGTCGATCTTCTCGAGCTCCTTCTGCACTGCCGCCACGTCCACCTGGTGGTAGTGCAGCGCATGCAGCGTCGCCGCGGTCGGGCTCGGCACCCAGGCGGTGTTGGCGCCGGCCCGTGGATGCGCGATCTTCTGTTGCAGCATCGCGGCCATCAGATCGGGCATCGCCCACATGCCCTTGCCGATCTGCGCGCGGCCGCGCAGGCCGCATTCCAGGCCGATCAGCACGTTGCTGCGCTCGTAGGCGGCGATCCAGGCGCTGGATTTCATGTCGCCCTTGCGCAGCATCGGGCCGGCGCGCATCGCGGTGTGCATCTCGTCGCCGGTGCGGTCGAGGAAGCCGGTGTTGATGAAGGCGACCCGGCTCGCCGCGGCGGCGATGCAGGCCTTCAGGTTCACGCTCGTGCGGCGCTCCTCGTCCATGATGCCGAGCTTGACGGTCGAGTCCGGCAGTCCGAGCAGTTTTTCGATGCGGCTAAACAGCTCGGCCGCGAACGCCACCTCGGCGGGGCCGTGCATCTTGGGCTTGACGATGTAGATGCTGCCGGTGCGGCTGTTGCCCTTGCGCTTCAGGTCGTGCAGGCCGATCGTGGTGGTGACGACCGCATCCAGGATGCCCTCCGGAATCTCCTGGCGCTCGTCGTCGCCCCACAGGATCGCCGGGTTGGCCATCAGGTGGCCGACGTTGCGCACGAAGAGCAGCGAGCGGCCGTGCAGCTTGACGCTGCCGCCTTTCGGCGCGCTGTATTCACGGTCCGGATTCAGCCCGCGCGTGAAGGTCTTGCCACCCTTGGTGATCGCTTCGCTCAGCGTGCCCTGCAGGATGCCGAGCCAGTTGGCGTAGGCCTGTACCTTGTCTTCGGCGTCGACCACCGCGACCGAGTCTTCCAGGTCGAGGATGGTCGACAGCGCGGCTTCGAGCACGAGGTCGTGCACGCCGGCCTTGTCGTTGGCGCCGATCGGGTGTTTCTTGTCGATCAGCACATCGAGATGCAGCCCGTGGTGCACGAACAGCAGGGCCGATGGCGTGGCTGCGTCGCCCTGGTAGCCGACAAACTGCGCTGTCTTCTTCAGGCCCACCGTGCGGCCGTCCTTCAGCGTCACCGCGACGGCGCCGTTCACCACCGCATAGGCGGTGGAGTCAATGTGCGAGCCCCGCGCCAGCGGCACCGTGCGGTCGAGCACATGACGCGCGTACTCGACCACCTTGGCGCCGCGCAGCGGGTTGTAGATGGCGTCGCGTGTCGCGCCGTCGGTGTCGGGCAGCGCGTCGGTGCCGTAGAGCGCGTCGTAGAGCGAGCCCCAACGCGCGTTGGCGGCGTTGAGGGCATAACGCGCGTTGGTGATCGGCACCACCAGCTGCGGACCGGCCTGCTTGGCGAGTTCGGCATCGACGTTCTTCGTCGTCGCCTTCACGCTCGCCGGTACCGGCACCAGGTAGCCGAGCTTTTTCAGGAACTCGCGGTAGGCGCGCTGGCTCTTGATCGGCCCCGGGTGCTGGCTGTGCCAGGCGTCGAGTTGGCCTTGCTGCCGGTCACGCTCGGCCAGCAGCGCGGCGTTCTTGGGCGCGAGGTCGTGCACGATCGCGGCGAAGCCGGGCCAGAAGCTGTCCGGCGCGATGCCGGTACCCGGCAGGACACGCTCGTCGATGAAACGCGCGAGGGGCGTCGCGACATGCAGGCCGTGCAGGGGGGTGCGGTCGGTCATGGCTTGGAGTCCAGAGGAAAGAAGTCGAGCACGTCGCGCAGGCTGCGGCCGGTGCGCGTCGGCGTGGTGCCGAGCTGCTCCAGCGGCGCGCCGGCCCGGTTCACCCACAGCGTGGTGTAGCCGTACCAGGTGGCGCCGATCGCGTCCCAGCCGTTGCTCGACACGAACAGGATCTGCCTGGCGTCCAGCCCCAGCGCGGCCGGGCCGAGCGCGTAAGTCGCGGGGTCGGTCTTGAAGCGGCGCGTTTCGTGCACCGACAACACCGGGTCCAGCAGGTCGGCGAAACCGGCGCTCTTCACCGCCACCGCCAGCATCTGCGGGTCGCCGTTGGACAACACACCGGCCTGCACGCCGCGCGCTTTCAGCGTGTCGAGCACCTCGCGGTTCTCGGGGAAGGCGGACAGGTGGCGGTACTGGTTCATCAGCCGGTCTTCGTCCGACTTGGCTAGTGTCAGCCCGAGCCGCTCGGCGGCAAAACGCAGCCCGGACAGCGTGACCTGCCAGAACGGCTGGTAGCGCCCGCTCATCGAGACAAGGCGGGTGTACTCGATCTGCTTGTCGCGCCACAGCTGGGCCAGCTTGTCGCCGTGGCCGGGGTAGAGCTGCTCGGCGAGCAGGCCGACGCTGTAGACATCGAACAGCGTGCCATAGGCGTCGAACAGGACGGCGGAGGGCGCAGCAGCCATGCGCCACTGTATTCGCTACTCCGGCGCCTATTCTTGGCCCAGAATTGCAGTGATCTTTGCGAAATCCGCAGCAATGCAGCAGCGATGGACCGACTGAAACAGATGGAGTCGTTCGTGGCCGTGGTCGGCAAGGGCAGTCTGACCGCGGCGGCACAGGCCGAAGGCGTGGCGCCGGCGGTGATCGGGCGGCGCATCGACGCGCTGGAGGAGCGCCTGGGCGTGAAGCTGTTGCGCCGCACGACGCGCCGCCTCACGCTGACGCATGAAGGCAGCGCCTTCCTCGAAGACTGCCAGCGCCTGCTCACCGAGCTGGCGAACGCCGAAGCCAGCGTCAGCGCCGGCGGCGTCAAAGCCAGTGGTTACTTACGTATCACCGCGCCGGGCGGTTTCGGGCGCCGGCATGTGGCGCCGCTGGTGCCCAAGTTCCTGGCCCAGCACCCCGACGTGCAGGTCTCGCTCAACCTGAGCGACCGCGTGGTGGACATCGTCAACGAGGGTTACGACTGCGCGGTGCGGGTCGGCGACCTGCCGGATTCCAGCCTGATCAGCGTGCGGCTGGCGGACAACCGGCGCCTGTGTGTCGCCGCACCGGCCTATCTGCAGCGCGCCGGGGCGCCCAAGACGCCGGCCGACCTGGGCCGCCACGAATGCCTGACGCTGTCGTCGGACGCCAGCCAGACCCGCGGCTGGGCCTTTGTCGTCGACGGCGCAGTGACCCATCTGCGCCTGCACGGGCGGCTCGATTGCAGCGACGGCCAGGTGCTGCACGACTGGTGTGTCGCCGGGCTGGGCATCGCCTGGCGCAGCACCTGGGAGGTCGAACACGAAGTCGCGAGCGGTGCGCTGCTGACCGTGCTCGACGAACACGCCGCGCCGCCTTCCGGCATCTACGCCCTGTTCCCGCATGCGCGTCACCTGCCGCTGCGCGTGCGGCTGTGGATCGACTTCCTGAAACACAGCTACGGCGACCCGGGCTACTGGCGCGCCCGCACGCCGCCCGAGATCACGCCGCCGGCGTGATGCGGCCGCGGGCGGAGCGGCGCTCGAACAGCTCGAACAACGCCATGCCCGCCAACATCGCGGCTACGAACAGCAGCGCCTTGGCCTCGCCCATGCCGAACGCGACCAATCCGGGCCCGGGGCAGAAACCGGCCACGCCCCAGCCGATGCCGAACAGCAGGCTGCCGAGGATGAGCCGGCGTTCGATGGCGCGCGCCGTCGGCAGGCGCATCTCGGCGCCGAGCCAGGCGCGGCGGCGTCGACGCGCGAGCGCGAAGGCCGGCAGGCCGACCGCGATCGCGCCGCCCATCACGAAGGCGAGCGACGGATCCCAGGCCCCGGCGAGGTCGAGGAAACCCAGCACCTTGGCCGGGTCCGCCATGCCGGAGACGATCAAGCCAACGCCGAACAGCAAGCCGACGAACAGCGAAACGAGAGTGGTCATCGCGGGGCTCCTCAGGCGCCAACCAGATGGCGCAGCACGAACACGGTGGCGAAACCCGCGCCCATGAAGAGCAGCGTCGCGACCAGCGAACGCGGCGACAGGCGCGACAGGCCGCACACGCCATGGCCGCTGGTGCAGCCCGAGCCGACACGGGTGCCGATGCCGACCAGCAGGCCGGCCGCGATCAACGCGGCGCCGCCGGCGTCGATGCGCGGTGCCGGCAGCGCCGTCGCGAGTGCGACGACGAGCGGCGCGCCGACCAGGCCGCCCACGAACGCCAGGCGCCAGGCGATGTCGCCACGGCGCGGGGCCAGCAGCCCGCCCAGCACCCCGCTGACGCCGGCAATGCGCCCGGTCGCCAACACGAACAACGCGGCGGCGAGCCCGATGAGGGCGCCCCCGGCGAGCGACGTCCAGGGCGTGAAAGCCGTCCAGTCGACGGTCATGTCAGGGTGCTGAAGATCGCGCTCAAAATGCAGCCGCGCCGCGCCGGCGCCGCAGGGCGGGCCGGCGTGGCGCGGTACCGCGTCTTCAGGCCTTCTTGCTCAGGCAAGCGCTCATGAACTTCTTGCGCTCGTCGCCGGCCAGCTTCTTGTCGCCGGCGTCCTTGTTGCAGGTCTTCATCTTGTCCTGCTGGGCGGCTCGGCCGTCGACCTTGGCCGACAGGCACTCGCTCATGAACTTCTTGCGCTCGTCGCCGGCCAGTTTCTTGTCGCCGGCGTCCTTGTTGCACATCGCCATCTTGTTCTGCTGCGGCGTCATCTCCTTGGCGGCGTGGCTGGCAGCCTGGGCGCCAAAAGCGCAGGCCGCCAGCGCGGCCATTACCCACATCCTTTTCATCGAGGTCTCCTTCCTCTGGGCGTGATTGCCGAGTGGGATTGAAGCAGACCGCCTGCAGCCCGGCAAGCGCCTCAACGCCCGCCGCGCGGGCGCGCCACTACAGGATGCGCCGCGGATGCGCGAGCGACTCGTGCGCCGCGTGCAGGCGGCGCACCAGCACGCGGATGAAAGCGGCGTCGAAGAGGTGGCGCGTGCCGGTCGACAACTGCTCCATCGTGTGCGGCGAAAACGAGATCGTCGTCGCCGGCGACGACACCACGACATCGGCGCTGTGGCTGCGCAGCTCGGGGCTGGGTGCCAGGTAGGCCATCTCGCCGACCGAGGTGCCGGCGCCGAGCTGGGCCACCTTGCGGCTGTCGCGGAAAACCTCGACCTCGCCCTGCGCGATGATGTGGAAGCTGCGCCCCTGCTCGCCCTTGCGGAACAGCGAGTGGCCGAACGCGAGCCGCTGCCAGCGGGCGCGGTGCACGACTTCCCACAACTCGACATCGCCGAATTCGGCGAAGAACTCGAGCGAGCGCAGCAGGGTGAAACGTTCCGAGTCGAGTACCCCCTGCAGCTGCCCCCGGGGTACCTCGCCATTGGCCACCAGCGCGGACAGCGCCTGCGCAAAGGCTTCCCAGTCGGCCGGTCGGTCCTCGCGCGCCTTCGCCAGCGCAGCGGCGATCAGCTTCTCCAGCCCCGCCGGCACCCCCTCGCGCAGGCCACCCAGCGCGGGCGCCGTGGCGGTGTAGATCTGGCTCATCATCGCCTGCTGCGTGGTGGCGTCGAAGGGTGGACGGCCGGCCACCAGGTGGTACAGCACCGCGGCCAACGAGTAGATATCGGCGCGGCAATCGAGCACGTCACCGTCCAGTTGCTCCGGCGACATGTAGGCGAGCGAGCCGACCCGAAAGATCTGCGTCTGGTCGCTGCCCAGGTTCAACACACTGCCGAAGTCGGTGACCTTGATGTCGACCACCTGGTCGCGCTCGAGCAGCGCCAGCAGGTTGGCGGGTTTGACGTCGCGGTGGATCAAGCCCTGGCGGAACACGTAACCGAGGGCCATCGCGCACTTGAAGCCGATCTCGACGATCTGCTCCAGCGGCAGCAGCGCGTCCGGCCGGCAGTGGCGGCGCAGCGTGATGCCGGGCACGTACTCCATCACCAGATACGGCGCCACCGGGTCACTGACCGCGTCGAGCAGTTGCACGACGTTCGGGTGCTGCAGGCGGCCGACGAGCGCCGCCTCGGCGGCGAAAAAACGTTGCCGCGAGCGCGCCTCGCCGCCCTCGCCGTCGGGCTGCGGGCTGGCGCGCACACGCTTGATCGCGACCTCGCGGTCGTGGAAGTCATCGCGGGCGAGGAAGACCTCGCTCGTCGCGCCCTCGCCCAGCTTGCGCAGCACGCGGTAGCGGCCGATCTGCGCGGGCAGCGCGTCGGCAACGGTCGGTCGGGCGGCTTTCAAGGTGGGCATGGCGGGCTCGGCATTGTGGGCGGGGCGTCGGCGAGCCAAGCGCCGAACAAGGCTGGCAAAGCCGGCCAGTAACGGGCCAAAAGTAGAATCGAGCGATGATCCAAGCCCAAGCCGACCTGCTCGCCGCCCTGCGCGAGGTGGTCGCACCGCTGGCGCCCGCCGGCGGCCCAGCCCCTGCGTTCGAATCGCCCAAACAGGCTGCCCACGGCGACCTGGCGATCACCGCCGCGATGCCGCTGGCGCGTGTGCTGAAGAAAAATCCGCGCGAAGTGGCGCAACAACTGGTCGATGCCCTGAAGGCCCAAGGCGCCGTGCAACGCTGGGTGCAATCGCTCGAAATCGCCGGCCCCGGCTTCATCAACTTGAAGCTGACCGACGCCGCGCGCCAGGCCGTGGTGGCCGAGGTGCTGGCCGCCGGCGCGGCTTATGGCAACAAGCGGGCGGCCGGCGCGCGCACGATGGTCGAGTTCGTGTCCGCCAACCCGACCGGGCCGCTGCATGTCGGCCACGGCCGCAATGCCGCGCTCGGCGATTCGATCGCCCACCTGCTGCAAACCCAGGGTCACGACGTCACGCGCGAGTTCTATTACAACGACGCCGGCGTGCAGATCGCGACCCTGGCGGCGTCCACCCAGGCGCGCATCCGGGGCCTGCAGCCCGGTGACGCCGGCTGGCCGGAAGACGCCTACAACGGCGACTATGTCGCCGACATCGCGCGCGCCTTCGTCGCCCGGCAGACGGTGCATGCCGACGATCGCGAGTTCACCGCCTCGGGCGACGCCGACGACCTGGCCGGCATCGGCCAGTTTGCGGTGGCGTATCTGCGCCGCGAGCAGGACCTGGACCTGCGCGCCTTCGGCGTGCGCTTCGACCACTACTACCTCGAATCGAGCCTGTACACCGACGGCCGTGTCGAAGACGCGGTGCGCCGCCTTGTCGCGTCGGGCAAGACCTACGAAGAAGGTGGCGCGTTGTGGTTGAAGAGCACCGACTACGGCGACGACAAGGACCGGGTGATGCGCAAGTCGGACGGCTCGTACACCTACTTCGTGCCCGACGTCGCCTACCACCTGGCCAAGTTCGAGCGCGGCTACCGCAAGGCCGTCACGCTGCTGGGTGCCGACCACCACGGAACCCTTGCGCGCGTGCGCGCCGGTTTGCAGGCAGCCGGCGTCGGCGTGCCGGCGGGTTACCCGGACTACGCGTTGTACAAGATGATCACCGTCATGAAGGGCGGCGAGGTGGTCAAGATTTCCAAGCGTACGGGCGGTTATGTCACGCTGCGCGAGCTGATCGAGTGGACGAGCAAGGACGCGGTGCGCTTCTTCCTCGTCAGCCGAAAGTCCGACACCGAGTTCACCTTCGACGTCGACCTGGCGCTGAAGAAGAACGACGAGAACCCGGTCTTCTACGTCCAGTACGCACACGCGCGCATCGGCTCGGTGATGGCGCAGTTCCAACGCGACGGCGGCGACCCCGGCGCCCTGACCGCGGCCGACCTGTCGCTGCTCACCGCGCCGAGCGAAGCGGCGCTGATGCGCAAGCTGGCCGATTACCCCGGCCTGCTGGAGCGCGCCGCGGCCGACCTGGCGCCGCACGACATCGCGTTCTACCTGCGTGATGTCGCGGCGGCCTTTCACACCTACTATGCGGCCGAGCGTTTCCTGGTCGAGGGCGACCGCGCGCTCACCACGGCGCGCATGGCGCTGCTGGCGGCCGCCGCGCAGGTGTTGCGCAATGCGCTCGGCGTGCTCGGCGTCGATGCGCCGACTTCGATGAACCGCGAAACGGAGACCGCTTGAAGATCCCCCACCCTCACCACCAGCGCGGCGGTTTTGCGCTCGGCTTGATCGTCGGCCTGCTGATCGGGCTGGCGCTGGCGCTGGTCGTCGCGCTCTATGTCACCAAGGTGCCAGTGCCCTTCATCAACAAGGTGCCGCAGCGCACGGCCGAGCAGGACGCCGCCGAGGTCGAACGCAACAAACAATGGAACCCGAACGGCGGCCTGTCGCCGACACGGCCCGTGGCGTCTGCGCCGCCCGCCGCAGCCGCCACGCACCCGGCGGCGTCGGTGCCGGTGGCCACGGCGCGTCCGGCCGCGTCCGCGCTCGGGCGCAACCCGGCGGCGATCCTGTCCGGCCAACCCGAAAGCCCGGCTGCGTCCACCAAACCGGGCGCCGATCCGTTCACTTACTTCGTGCAGGCCGGCGCTTATGCCAAGCCCGACGACGCCGAGCAGCAGCGCGCGCGGCTGGCGATGATGGGCTTTGCGGCCAAGGTGACGGAGCGCGAACAGAACGGCCGCACGATGTACCGCGTGCGTCTCGGGCCCTACCCGGTCAAGGACGAGGCGGACAACGCGCAGAACCGGCTGCAGGGCTCGGGCGTCGATGCGGCGCTGGTGCGGGTGCAGCGTTGATGATGAGCAGCAGGAAAGAACACAGCATGACGACGATGAAGCGACGCGATTTCAATGCCACCCTGTTGGCCGCCGGAGCCTCGAGCCTGCTGGCCGGCGCCGCGCAGGCGCAAGGCGCGTTTGTCGAAGGGCGCGACTTCGTGCGCCTGTCCACGCCGGTGGCGGTGCCGGCGGGCGGCAAGATCGATGTCGTCGAGTTCTTCTGGTACGGCTGTCCGCACTGCAACGCCTTCGAGCCGCAACTCGACGCCTGGGCGCGCAAGCTGCCCGCCGACGTGGCCTTCCGGCGTGTGCATGTCGCGTTCACCGCGATGCATGAAACCCACGCCAAGATCTTCTACGCGCTGGAGTCGCTCGGCCAGGTCGACGCGATGCACCGAAAGGTGTTCGCGGCCATGCACCTGCAACGTCGCCGGCTCGACAAGGAGTCCGACATCGCCGCCTTTGCCAGTGAGAGCGGGCTCGATGGCGCGAAGTTCATCGACGCCACCAAGTCCTTCGGCGTCGCCACCAAGGTGCGCCAGGCCAAACAACTCTCCGAGGCCTACAAGATCGACGGCGTGCCCTCGCTCGGCGTGCACGGGCGCTGGTTCACCTCGGGTTCGCTGGCCGGCAGCAGCACGCGCGCGCTCGCCGTCACCGACCACCTGATCGCCCAGGCGCGCAAGGGCGCCTGACGCTCGGCCCCCACGCCCCTGAGGCGCGGCAGTAGTCCACAGTGCGGCGGCGGCTGCTGTGGCTAGAATGATTCTGCAAGTTTCATGCCGCTGATATGCCTTTCTGCCCCCGCCCCCGCCTCGCCGCCCTGCTTCTGCTGGTGGCGCTGCCGGCCTGGGCCGACCGCGCCGACCGCCTGCAGCCGCTGACGATCGAGGCCGACAAGCCGGGCCTGCTCGACCTGGCCAAACAGATCGTCGTCTTCAACGGCAATGTGGTGCTCACGCAGGGCACGATGGTGGTTCGGGCTGAACGCGCCGAGGTGCGGCAGACGCCGGAAGGCGCGCGCAACGCCACCCTCACCGGCACGCCGGGCAAGCCGGCGAGCTTTCGCCAGAAGCGCGAGGGGCTGAACGAAACCATCGAAGCCAGCGCCGACCGCATCGAGTACGACGCCCGCAGCGACGTGCTGCGTTTCGTCGGCAACGCCTCGGTGCGCCGGCTGCGCGGCGGCACCCCGGCCGACGAGATCAGCGGCCAGCTGATCACCTACGACAACCGGGCCGAGCAGTTCAATGTCGAAGGCGGCGGCAGCGGCGGGCGCGTGCGTGCGGTGTTGATCCCGGCCGCCGAGCCCCCGGCGTCGGGGGCGTCACGTTGAGCGACCCCGCGCCGAACGGCGCCAGCCGTCTCGAAGCGCACGGGCTGCAAAAGCGCTACGGCGCACGCACCGTGGTGCGCGACGTGCATCTGGCGGTCGGCGCCGGCGAGGTGGTCGGCCTGCTCGGCCCCAACGGCGCCGGCAAGACGACCACCTTCTACATGATGGTCGGCCTGGTGCGTGTGGACGCGGGCCAGATCCGCATCGACGGCGCCGAGGTGCAGCACCAGCCGATCCATCAACGCTCGCGGCTCGGCCTGTCCTACCTGCCGCAGGAGGCGTCGATCTTCCGCAAGCTGACGGTGGAGGAGAACATCCGCGCCGTGCTCGAGCTGCAGCTCGGCCCCGACGGCAAGGCGTTAAAAGGCGCGCAGATCCAGGGCCTGCTCGATGGCCTGCTCGACGACCTGTCGATCACCAAGCTGCGCGCCTCGCCGGCGCCGGCCTTGTCGGGCGGCGAGCGCCGGCGCGTGGAGATCGCGCGCGCGCTGGCGACGCAGCCGCGTTTCATCCTTCTCGACGAGCCGTTTGCCGGCGTCGACCCGATCGCGGTGATCGAGATCCAGCGCATCATCGGCTTCCTGAAGGCGCGTGGCATCGGCGTCCTGATCACCGACCACAACGTGCGCGAGACGCTGGGCATCTGCGACCGCGCCTACATCATCAGCGAAGGCGAAGTGCTCGCCGAGGGCACACCGAACGAGATCGTCGAGAACGCCGACGTGCGCAAGGTCTACCTCGGCGAACACTTCAGGATGTAGTCATGGAGCCCCCAGGCTTGTCCCTGCGCGCCTTCGCCACCCCCCGGGGGGGCTGGGCCGCCTTGGCAGCGGCCCGGCGGCGGCCCGTTGGCGTGGTGCGCTCATGAAGCCGTCCCTGCAGGTCCGGCTGTCGCAGCACCTGGCGCTGACGCCGCAGCTGCAGCAGTCGATCCGGCTGTTGCAGCTGTCCACGCTCGAGCTGCACCAGGAAGTCGAGCAGATGCTCGAACAGAACCCGTTCCTGGAAGCCGACGAAGAATCGACGCCCGCGTTCGACGCCGCGATCGAACGCCCGAGCGCGGCCGCCGAGCGCGAACAGGCGCAGTCCGAAGCCGGCGCGGACAGCGCCGCCGGCATGCTCGACAGCCAGGAGTTCAACGGCGCCACCGAGCGCGACGACTGGGAAAACGGCACCGAAGGCGACGACTTCGACGGCATCCGTGAAACACCCGGCGGTGCCGTGTCCTCCGCCGACAACGACGACTTCGAGCCGCAGGACCGCGCCAGCGCGGGCCTGACGCTTGCCGAACACCTGCGCGCCCAGCTCGCCGGCATGCGCCTGTCGCCCGAGGACGCGGCCGCAGTGCACATCCTGATCGAGTCGCTCGACGAAGACGGCTACCTCGCCGACACGCTGGACGACATCGCCGCCCAGCTCGCGCCCGAGCCCGGCGACGCGCGTGACGAGCTGCTCGAGCGCTTGGGCTGCGCGCGCCGGTGGCTGCAAAACCTGGAGCCGGCGGGGGTCGGCGCCGCGTCGCTCGGCGAGTGCCTGGCGCTGCAGCTGCGCGCACGGCCTGACACCCCTGCGCGCAGCGTGGCGCTGGCGATCTGCGGCAAGGACAAACACCTCGAACTGCTGGCCAAACGCGATGCCCGCAAGCTGATGGCGGCCACCGGCTGCGACGAAGCGCTGCTGAAGGAGGCGCAAGCCCTGATCGTCGCCTGTGAGCCCAAGCCCGGCCGTCCTTTCGGCCGCGACGCGGCGACGCCCGTGGTGCCCGACGTCATCGTGCAGAAGGCCGGCCGCGGCTGGAAGGTCTCACTGAACCCGGACGTGATGCCCAAGCTGCGCATCAACGACCTGTATGCGCAGGCGATCCGCGGCCAGCGCTCGGGCTCGACGCCGCTCGGCGCGCGGCTGCAGGAGGCGCGCTGGTTCGTGAAGAACATCCAGCAGCGCTTCGACACCATCCTGCGTGTGTCGTCGGCGATCGTCGAACGGCAGAAGAACTTCTTCAGCCACGGCGAGATCGCGATGAAGCCGCTCGTGCTGCGCGAGATCGCCGACGAGCTGAACCTGCACGAGAGCACGATCTCGCGCGTGACGACCGCCAAGTACATGGCCTCGCCGATCGGCACCTTCGAGCTGAAGTATTTCTTCGGCTCCTCGCTCAACACCGAAGCCGGCGGCAACGCGTCGAGTACCGCGGTGCGCGCGTTGATCAAGCAGTTCGTCGCTGCCGAGGACGCCGCCAAGCCGCTGTCGGACAACCAGTTGTCGCTCATGCTCGAAGAGCAGGGCATCCGGGTCGCGCGCCGCACCGTGGCCAAGTACCGCGAAGGCTTGAGGATCGCGCCCGCCAACCTGCGCAAGACGATGTGAATGCCACTCTGTTCCTGCCGTGCGCGCAGAGCGTCGAGGCGCTGCTCGCCGACGAACTGAAGCGCCTCGGCGCGCGCCATCCGAAGGCCCAGCGCGGCGGCGTCGCGGTCGACGGCGATACGCGGCTGGCGATGAAGATCAACCTGGAGAGCCGTCTCGCGCAGCGTGTCCTGTGGCCGCTGGCGCACGGCGCCTACCGCCATGAGCAGGATCTGTACGACCTGGCGCGCGACGGTGTGCGCTGGGCCGACTGGATCACGCCGCGCCAGACCCTGCGGGTGGACACCACCGCGCAGCGCGCGCCGCTGCAAAGCCTGAACTTCGCCAGCCTGCGCATCAAGGACGCGGTCTGCGACAGCCTGCGCGACGCTAGCGGCGAGCGCCCGAGCGTCGACACCCGCGCACCGGATCTGCCGCTCGCGCTGCATCTCACCGCAACCCACGCCACCTTGTATGTGGACTTGTCCGGCGAACCGCTGTTCAAGCGCGGCTGGCGCGGTGCCGGTGCGCAGAAGGGCGAGGCGCCGCTGAAGGAAACGCTGGCCGCCGCGATGCTTGCCGCCGCCGGCTGGCAGGGCCGCGCCGAGGACGGCCCGCTGCTCGACCCCTGCTGCGGCGCCGGCACGATCGCGATCGAAGCCGCGCAGCTCGCCTGCGGTATCGCACCCGGCGCCGCACGGCGCTTCGCCTTCGAGCAGTTGTCCCCGTTCCGCGATGACCTTGCCGCCTGGCGCGCGATGCAGCGCGACGCGCGCGCACGGGTGCATGCGCCGGCGGTGCCGGTGTTTGCCGGCGACGTGTCCTTTCGCATGACCGACTTCGCGGCGCGCAACGCCGAGCGCGCCGGTGTCGGCGGCGCGATCGAGTTCAAGACCGCCGATGCCCAGCAGCGCCCCGCGCCGGCGCCGGCCGGCGTGATCGTTATGAACCCGCCGTATGGGGAGCGCATCGACCCCAAGGGCAGCAGCGCGCGCTCGCGCGAGGACTTCGAGGGGGGCGACAGCGCTGCCGACTTCTACGCCGGCCTCGCGGCGCAGTGGAAACGCGCCTACGCCGGCTGGACCGCGTGGGTGTTGAGCCCGGACCCGAAGCTGCCGTCGCTGCTGCGGCTGAAGGAAAGCCGGCGCGTGCCGCTGTGGAACGGCGCCATCGAATGCCGGCTGCTGCGCTTTGACATCAAGGCGGGGGCCTACGACACCGCGCTCCTCGCGTAACCCCTAGGGCGTCTCGTGGCGGGTGGCGCAGCGCCATCGCGTATTGGTCGGTGAAAGGAGAAACGTCATGTCCAGCCATTCACCCACCGTCTCCACCCTCGTCGCCGCCTGCCTTGCGCTGGCAGCCGGGCTTGCCCAGGCCCAAGGCGCCCTCAAGCCCGTCGAGGCGCGCATCGTCAACACGCCGAGCAACCCGGTGCCGGTGGTCGGTACGGTCACGCTCGGCGGCGGCGGCGTCACGGGAACGCTGAAGTCCGGCGACAAGACGGTCACCGTGCACGATGCCGCCATCGAGGTGACCACCGCGGTCTCCGCCAACCACCGGACGGGCGCCCTCGACGTCAGCGACTACAAGGAGGTGCGCGTCGCGGTCTCGAACGGCAGTTGTTCGCCGTGCTCGAACCTCGTCGTCGAGGTGTACGCCCTGACCGCCAATGGCGGCGGCTACCAGATCGACGAGTTCCCGGTGAACTTCACGGCCACCAGTTTCGGCGCGTGGGCCAGCAAGACCTACACCCTCCCCGGGTCGAAGTTGTTGATCGGGCTGCGGGCGACGACATCGGGTTCGTCCAACTCGGTGCGCGTCGCGCTGTTCGGCCGCGCGAACTGACGGCGCGCGGGCGCGCCGCCCCGGCGGCTAGTCGAAGCGGCGCAGGATGTCGCCGATGTCGCCCAGGCCGCCGTCCGGCACGCGGCCCTCGGGCGTGATGCGGTCCACCGCCTGCGGCAGCATGCGCGACAGCTGATCGAGCAGGTCGCCCTGCGGCAGGCCGGTGTGGCGGGCCAGGCCACCGACCACGTCGTCGCCGAGCACTTGTCCCAAGTCGCCGGGCGAGATCGGCCTGTTGGGACCCGGGCGCACCCAGGAATCCGCCGTCTCGCCGAAGCCGGCGCCGCGGAACTGTTCGAGCAGCTCACCCAGGCCGCCGCCGCCCGACGAACCGCCGCTGCGGTTGGCAAGCATCGCGGCGACCACCTGCATCAGCACCGCGGGCCCCAGCCCGCCCAACAGGCCGCCGCCGGGCTCGTGGCGACGATCTTCCGGATGCTGCTCCATACCGGCCAGCGAACCGAGCAGGACGTCAAGCAAACCCATCATTGCCTCCGGCTTCAAGTCGTGCTGCGATTCTGCGGGCGGCGCTTGAGCCACGCAAGCCAGGCCAGCGCGGCGATCAGTAGCGCCATCGGCAGCAGCGAGCCCCGGTTCATGGCCGCCCAGCCGCCGGGGATGAAGGTGACGTTGTTGGTCAAAAACAGGCCCCTGGCACAGCGCCAGCCGCAGCAGGCGGCCGTTCAAGATGCGCATGCCAGCGCGAGTGCGGCGAGCGCCGCCAGCGGGGCGGTGTCGGCGCGCAGGATGCGCGCGCCGAGGTTCACAGCCACGAAGCCCAAGGCGCGCGCGCGTGTCTCTTCGTCGCCGACGAAGCCCCCTTCGGGGCCGCTCAGCACCAGCGCGCTGGCAACGCCCGCCGCGGGCGCGAAGCGCGTCGGTGCGCGCGCGTCGAGCAGCCAGCGGGTGGCGGCGGCATCCGGCTGCCAATCGGCGTAGCGGCACACCGGCGCCACACGCGGCACCCGCGTGCGCGCGCTCTGCTCGGCGGCTGCGACTGCAACGGCCTGCCAATGCGCGACCTTCTTCGCCGCGCGTTCGCCGGCCAGCTTCAACACCGAACGAGCGCACAGCAGCGGCTGAATCGTGGCGACGCCGAGTTCGGTCGCCTTCTCGACGAGCGTGTCCATGCGGTCGTTGGCGGGCATGCCCAGCGCGAGGGTCACCGCGCAACCCAGTTCGCGCTCGACCGCCTGATGCGCGCCGAGCACGACTTCGACCCGGCTGCGGCCGATCGCCGCGACGGTGGCGCTCCACTCGCCGCCGCGGCCGTCGAAGAGGGTCAGTGCATCGGCCGGCTGCAGCCGCAGCACCTGCACATGGCGCGCGGCGCCGGCCGGCAGGGTGAAGGCATGCGCCGCCTGCGCGAGGGGCGTGTCCACGAAGAACCGCGGCGGCGCCATCGGCATCAGGCCTGCAACGCGGCGCGCACGATGTCGCGCGAATAACCGGCGGCGACGTCTTCGACAAAACGCAGGAAGTCGACAGGTGCCGAGTCGTCCGCGCGGTCCGACACCGTGCGCAACACCGCGCAGGGGCGCGCGAAGTCGGCGCAGACCTGGGCCACGGCGGCACCTTCCATCTCCACCGCCAGCGCATCCGGCAGCAGCCTGCGCAGCGCGTGGTTGTCGGCCGCGCTGGCGATGAAGCGGTCGCCGCTGATGACGAGGCCTTGATGCAGGCGCGGGCGCGCCGGCAGCGCCGCGACCGCGCGCGCGAGGCGTTCGCCCCAGCGTGCGTCGGTGGCGAAACGGCTGACGCCGGTGTAGGGGATTTCGTAGCGCGGGAACAGCGGCGACGCGTCCATGTCGTGTTGCAGCAGTTCGCGCGCGACCACCACGTCGCCGACCTGGACGTCGGCATGCAGGCCGCCAGCGACGCCGGTGAAGAGCAGCGCTTGCACGTCGCAGCGCTCGAGCAGCAGCGCCGCGGTGGTGGCGGCGGCGACCTTGCCGACGCCGCTCGAGGCCAGCACCACGCAGTGGCCGTCGAGCTTGCCCAGGTGAAACGCGCGGCCGGCGACGCGCTGAATCTCGCGCTGCTCGACAAGCGCGAGCAGTGCGCGCAACTCGGCGTCGAGCGCCGAGACGATCGCGATGCGGCTCAGGCCTTGTGGCTCCGGCTCACTTTGCTGGCGCAAAGTCACCCTCCGCCGCAAGGTCCGAGCGCTGCGCGCTCAGACCTTGTCCCGCAGCTCTCGGCGCAAGATCTTCCCGACCGGCGTCTTCGGCAGCTCGGTGCGGAACTCGACCAGCTTGGGTCGCTTGTAGCCGGTGAGATGCTCCTCGGCGTACTTGCGCACGTCGGCCTCGGTCAGTGCCGGGTCCTTCTTGACGACGACCACCTTCACCGCCTCGCCGGCCTTGGCGTCGGGCACGCCGACCGCGGCGCATTCCAGCACGCCCGGGTGCTGGGTCAACACGTCCTCGACCTCGTTCGGATAGACGTTGAAGCCGCTCACCAGGATCATGTCCTTCTTGCGGTCGACGATCTTGAAGTAGCCGCGCTCATCGACGGTGCCGATGTCGCCGCTGCGGAAGAAGCCGTCGGGCGTCATGACCTTGGCGGTCTCGTCCGGGCGCTGCCAGTAACCCGCCATCACCTGCGGGCCCTTGATGGCGATCTCGCCGGGCGTGCCCATCGGCACCTCGTTGCCGTCGTCGTCGAGCAGTTTCAGCTCGGTCGACGGGAAGGGCATGCCGATGGTGCCGGTGTAGGCGGTGCTGTCGAGCGGGTTGGCGGTGGCGCCGGGCGAGGTCTCCGACAAGCCGTAGGCCTCGATGATCGGGCAGCCGGTCTTCTCGAGCCAGAGCTTGGCGGTCGCGCTTTGTACCGCCATGCCGCCGCCGACGCTGATCTTGAGCGAACTCCAGTTCACCTTGTCGAAGTCGGCATGGTTGGCGATCGCGTTGAACAGCGTGTTCACCGCCGGGAAGCTGTGGAACTTGTGGTTCGCGAGTTCCTTCAGCAGCGCCGGGATGTCGCGCGCGTTCGGGATCAGGATGTTGCAGCCGCCCATGCGCATCGACAGCATCATGTTCGCGGTGAAGCCGAAGATGTGGTACAGCGGCAGCGCGCAGACGGTGACGATCTGCTCGCCCTGGGGGATCTTGCTCAGCGCGGGCTGATACCAGGCCTCGCTTTGCAGCATGTTGGCGACGATGTTGCGGTGCTTCAGCACCGCGCCCTTGCTGACGCCGGTGGTGCCGCCGGTGTACTGCAGCACCGCGATGTCGTCCGGCCCGAGCGTCGGCGCCTTGTAGGTCTTGCCGCGGCCGGCCGCCACCGCATCGTTGAAGCGCACCGATCCCGGCAGCTCGAAGGCCGGCACCATCTTCTTGACCTTGCGCACGACGTGGTTGACGATCGCGCCCTTGACCAGCCCGAGCATGTCACCCATGGCGGCGACGATCACCTTCTTGGTCGGCACGTTCGCCACCACCTGCTGCAGCACGTGGGCGAAGTTCTCGATGATCACGATCGCCTTCGCGCCCGAGTCCTTCAGCTGGTGCTCCAGCTCGCGCGGCGTGTAGAGCGGATTGACGTTGACCACCACGTAACCGGCGCGCAGGATGCCGGCCACCGCCACCGGGTACTGCGGCACGTTGGGCAGCATGATCGCGACGCGGTCGCCGCGCTCCAGGCCGAGCGACTGCAGGTAGGCGGCGAACGCGCGCGAGAGGTCGTCCACCTGGCCGAAGGTGACCGTCTTGCCCATGAACTTGTAGGCCGGCAGGTCACGGTACTTCTTGAAGCTCTCCTCGACCAGCGCGACGAGCGACGGATACAGGTCCGTCTTCACATCGGCATTCACCCCGCTGGGGTAGTGCTTGAGCCAGAGCTTTTCCATGGTGCGTCGTCTCCTCGCGATCGAGGGGCGATTCTGACGGATGGCTGACGGCCCCTCATCAGGGGATTCGATAGCGGCAGCTCGGGGCGGCTGCCCAATGTGCCGCCCCTTCAGGCAGCCGGGGGCTTCAGCGCATCGCGCACGGCCGTCGCGTGGTCACCGACCTTTGCCACGGCGGCGAGCAACTCGGCCTGCGTGCAATCGAACTCGGCACACCAGTAACGCAGCTCTTCAGCGCTCAGGGTGTCGACGCGGCCCGGATCGGCGGGCACATGAAGATGGTGGGTCATCATCGTCCCTCGAAAGCGGCCTTGGCAGCCGCTCCAGCGGCCATTCTGCGCTGGTTGGGCGGCTTACTCCACCGCCTTCACCATCTCCTCGACCACCTTTTTGGCGTCGCCGAAGACCATCATCGTCTTGTCCATGTAGAACAGCTCGTTGTCCAGCCCGGCGTAGCCGGCGGCCATCGAGCGTTTGTTGACGATCACGGTCTTGGCCTTGTAGGCCTCCAGGATGGGCATGCCGTAGATCGCGCTGCCCTTGGTCAGCGCGGCCGGGTTCACGACGTCGTTGGCGCCCAGGATGATGGCCACGTCGGCCTGCTGGAACTCGCCGTTGATGTCCTCCATCTCGAACACCTGGTCGTAAGGCACCTCGGCCTCGGCGAGCAGCACGTTCATGTGGCCCGGCATGCGTCCGGCGACCGGGTGGATGGCGTACTTGACCGTCACGCCCTTGTGCATGAGCTTCTCGGCCAGCTCGTTGACCGCATGCTGCGCGCGCGCCACCGCCAGGCCGTAGCCCGGCACGATGATCACCGTCTCGGCGTTGCTCAGCATGTAGGCGGCGTCGTCGGCGCTGCCGCTCTTCACCGGCCGGGCTTCGCCGCCGCCGGACGCCGCGGTCGCGGCGTCGCCGCCAAAGCCGCCGAGGATGACGTTGAAGAACGAGCGGTTCATCGCCTTGCACATGATGTACGAGAGGATCGCGCCCGAAGAGCCCACCAGCGAACCGGCGATGATCAGCATGGAGTTGTTGAGCGAGAAGCCGATGCCCGCGGCGGCCCAGCCGGAATAGCTGTTGAGCATGCTCACCACCACCGGCATGTCCGCGCCGCCGATCGGGATGATGATCGTCACGCCGATCACGAACGCCAGCAGGATCAGCAGCGCAAAGTCGAACTTCGACTCGCTGACCGTGTAGCCGAAGATGAAGAAGGCCATCGCCAAGCCGAGCGCGAGGTTCAGCCAGTGCTGGCCCTTGAACTGCACCGGCGCGCCCTGGAAGAGGCGGAACTTGTAGGTGCCGGAGAGCTTGCCGAAGGCGATCACCGAACCCGAGAAGGTGATGGCGCCGATGGCGGCGCCGAGTGCGAGCTCGAGGCGGTTGCCGAGCGGGATCGCGGCATCCCGCGCCGTGATGCCGAAGGCCCAGGGCTCGACCGCGGCGGCGATGGCGATGAACACCGCCGACAGACCGATCATGCTGTGGAAGAAGGCCACCAGCTCCGGCATCTTGGTCATCTCGACCGTCTTCGCACGCCAGGCGCCGTAGGCGCCGCCGGCGACCAGGCCGATGAGCACCCAGACCAGGCCACCGAGCGCGCCGCCGGCGAGCGTCACGATCAGCGCCGCGGTCGTGACCACCGCGATCGCCATGCCGGCCATGCCGAACAGGTTGCCGCGGATCGAGGTCGTCGGATGGCTCAGGCCCTTCAAGGCCTGGATGAAGCAGATGCTGGCGACCAGATAGAGCAGCGTGACGACGTCGAGGCTCATGTCTTGTCCCCCGCTGCGGCCTTCTTTTCCTTCTTGCGGAACATCTCCAGCATGCGGCGCGTGACGAGGAAGCCGCCGAAGATGTTGACCGATGCCAGCGCGACCGCCAGCACGCCCATCGTCTTGGCGCCCCAGCCCTCGGTGAGCGCGGCGGCGAGCATCGCGCCGACGATGACGATCGCCGAAATGGCGTTGGTCACCGCCATCAGCGGCGTGTGCAGCGCGGGTGTGACGGTCCAGACGACGTGGTAGCCGACATAGATCGCGAGCACGAAGATGATCAGGTTCAGGATGGTGGGCGACACGGCTTCCATGTCAGTTCCTCAGCAGTTGGCCGTCGCGGCTCGTCAGGCAGGCCTTGACGATGTCGTCTTCGAGGTCGATCTTCAGCGCCGCCGCGTCCTTCTCCAGCACCAGCTTGAGGAAGTCGAGCACGTTGCGCGCGTACAGGCTGCTCGCGTCGGCGGCCACCAGTGCCGGGATGTTGGTCTCGCCGACGATCGTGACGCCGTGTTTGACCACCGTCTTGCCGGCCTCGGTCAACGGGCAGTTGCCACCCTGCGGCGCCGCCATGTCGACGATCACCGAACCCGGTTTCATCGCCTTCACCATCTCCTCGCTCACCAGCACCGGCGCGGCGCGGCCGGGGATCAACGCGGTGGTGATGACGATGTCGGCCGCGGCGACACGCTTGGCGACCTCGGTCTTCTGCCGGTCGAGCCAGCTCTGCGGCATCGGTCGCGCATAACCGCCGACCCCTTCGGCGGCTTCCTTCTCTTCGGCGGTTTCGTAGGCGACGTCGATGAACTTCGCGCCCAGCGACTCGACCTGCTCCTTCACGCTCGGCCGCACATCGCTCGCCTCGATCACCGCGCCCAGGCGTTTGGCGGTGGCGATCGCCTGCAAGCCGGCGACGCCGACGCCGAGGATGACGACCCGCGCCGCCTTGATCGTGCCGGCGGCGGTCATCAGCATCGGGAACAGGCGCTGGTACTTGTCGGCCGCCATCATCACCGCCTTGTAGCCGGCGACGTTGGCCTGGCTCGACAACACGTCCATGCTCTGCGCGCGAGACGTGCGCGGCGCGGCTTCGAGCGCGAAGGCGGCGATGCCGGCATGGGCCACGCGCTGCAGGCCGTCAGCGTCGAAGGGGTTCAACATGCCCACCAGCGCGGTGCCGGGTTTCATCCACGCCACTTCGCCGGGCGAGGGTGGGCGCACCTTCAGCACCAGCGGGGCATCGAAGGCGCCCATCGCGTCGGTGATCTGCGCGCCGGCGGCCGCATAAGCCGCGTCGGTCGCCGCGGCGGCGATGCCCGCGCCGGCCTGCACCTTCACCTGATGGCCCTGGGCGATGAGCTTCTTGGCGGTTTCCGGCGTCACCGCGACGCGTGTTTCGCCGGCCAGCGTTTCGCTCGGCACTCCGATCAACATGCAACTCTCCTCCTCACGCCGGATGCGGCGGCACGCTAACACAAGTCGCGTGCGGTTTAAGCTCGCGCGCATGCGCTGGAAGCCCAACGTCACCGTGGCCGCGATCGTCGAGCGGGCCGGCGCCTATCTGCTGGTCGAAGAGGCCACGGCCGACGGCCTGTTGCTCAACAACCCGGCCGGCCACCTCGACCCCGGCGAGTCGCTGATCGACGCGGTGGTGCGCGAGACGCTGGAGGAAACCGCCTGCGCATTCACCCCGACGCACCTGGTCGGCATCTACCTGTCGCCGGCGGTCGACGGTGTGACCTACCTGCGTTTTGCCTTCGCCGGCACGCTGGGTGAGCCCGAGCCGGGCCGGGCGCTCGACGCGGGCATCGTGCGCACCTTGTGGTTGACGCGCGAGCAGATCGACGCCCAGCGCGAGCGCCACCGCAGCCCGCTGCTCGCGCGCTGCATTGCGGACCACCGAGCAGGGCGGCGCTATCCGCTCGACCTGCTGCAGGCCGATGGGGGCCAACCGTTCAGCACGCCAGTGTCGCCTCTGCGTCCATCGTCAACCACCCTTCACGGTCCTGCGCCCACAGCTTGACGCGGTTGCCGTCGCGCCGCCCGTTCAGCTTGAGCGGGTGCCGGTCGAAGGTCGGGCGCACCGCCCTGAAACGCAAGCTCGCCACCGGCGCCTCGGGCGCGTGGCGCCGCAGCAGGTCCATCAGCAGCGTCGCGATCAGCGGGCCGTGCACGATCAGCCCCGGGTAGCCCTCGACATCGGTCACGTACCTGCGGTCGTAGTGGATGCGGTGGCTGTTGAAGGTGAGCGCGCTATAGCGGAACAGCAGCACGTCGTCGGGCACGATCTCGCGTTGCCACTCGCCCTTTGCCGCGGCAGTCGGCGGCGGCTCGACCTCACCCGGCTGCTTGGCGTCGCGATAGACGATGTCGTGGAACTCGACGATCGCAGCGTCGGCGCGGCCATTGCAGCGCAGTTCGTGCCGCACCTTGACGAACACGAGCTGTCCGGTGCGCCCCTGCTTGAGCGTCACATCGGCGATGGTGGACATGCGCTCGACCGCGTCGCCCACCCGCACCGGCGCACGGAACTCGAACTGGCTGCCGGCCCACATGCGGCGCGGCAGCGGCACCGGCGGCAGGAAACCGCCGCGCTTCGCATGGCCGTCGGCGCCGATCTCGCTTTGGCGGTGCTGCGGCAGGAAGTACAGCCAATGCCAAAGGGGCGGCAGCCGGGTGCCGCGCGCGACCGTCATTGCCGGATGGTCGAGCGTGGCGTTGAGGCCGCGCACCGGGGCTTCGGTTATCTCGTCGCGCAGCGTTTCGCTGCGGCCCACCCAGGACTGGAGATCCTCGCCGCAGCTGTCCGCGCCCAAGCTCAGCCCCCTGAACGCCTGACGTCCACAAAGCCTTCAGCCAGCAACCGCTGGATCAACCGCTGCGCATGGTCGCCCTGCAGTTCCAGCACGCCGTCCTTCACGGTGCCGCCGCTGCCGCAGGCAGCGCGCAGGCGCTTGCCGAGCGCTGCCAGCGCGGCCGCATCCAGCCCGAGGGCCGGCAACCCCCGCACCAGCGTCACCGTCTTGCCGCCGCGCCCCTTGCTTTCGCAGCTGACGCGCACTACACCGTCGCCCGGCGGCGCGGCAGCTTGCTGCGCGCAGATACACGCCGCGACCGGCTTGCGGCAGGCAGCGCACATGCGGCCGAAATCGGTCGAATAGACCAGGCCGCCAGCACCCGCCTTGCGCATCGCTTGCCTGCGGCCGTCAGCCGAACACCTGCCGCAACGCGCGGCCGAACGCCGCTGCATCCGTCAGCAGCACGAACGCCACGCCCGCCAGCGCGCCGGCGAGATGCGCGTCGTGGTTGATGCCGCCACGCGCCGGCCGGCGCGACGCATAGACCGTGAACGCCAGGTACAACAGCGCGAACAGCGGCGCCGGGATCGGCACCGGAATCGGCAGGATGAAGATCGACTGCGTCGGTGTGTAGACGATCGACGCGAACAGCACGGCCAGGATCGCGCCCGACGCGCCCAGGCTTGCGTAGCCCGGCTCGCGCCGGTGCACGAGCCAGGTGCCGGCCGCGCTGGCAAGCAGGCCGAACGCGTACAGCGCGACGAATCGCGGCGTGCCGATCGTGCGCTCGAGCGAAAAGCCGAACGCCCAGAACGTGAAGGCGTTGAACAGCAGGTGCGGCAGGTCGGCATGCAGGAAGCCGCTCGTGACGATGCTCGCGTACTGCCGGCGGGACAGCAGCCAGTAGGGGCGCAGGAGATGACGATCGAGCACCTGCGGCGCGGCGTAGAGCGCCCAGAGGCTGGCGGCGAGCATCAGCACGAGGATCGCGGCGGCGGCGGGGGCGCCTTGGGACAGGGTCATGAGCAGCTGCATGGCGGTTGCAGTATCCCCGTCAGCGGCCGGCGCGCCCCTCGTTTCGGATACGCCGGCCACGCTGGCCCACGCCCCGGTTCAGGCGTACGCTGCGCCCACGCCGATGGCATCGGCGACACCCGCCCTGCACCGAGGAGAGTCCGCATGAAGCTGTACTACCACCCGGTTTCGACGACCAGCCGGCCGGTCATGATGTTCGCCGCCGACGCCGGTATCGCGCTCGACTACGAGGTCGTCGACCTGTTCACGGGCGCCCACCTGACCCCGGCGTACACGGCGCTCAATCCGAGCCAGCAGGTGCCGGTCCTCGAGGACGGCGACTTCCGGCTCACCGAGTGCTCGGCGATCCTGAAGTACCTGGCCGACAAGGTGCAATCGCCGGCCTACCCCACCGAGTTGCAGCCGCGCGCGCGCGTCAACGAACGCATGGACTGGCTCAACACCGGCCTGGCGCGCGACCTGCTGTACGGCTTCTGTTATCCGCAGTCGCTGCCGCACCTGAAGCGGCCCGACGACGCGGCGCAGGCCAGCACGATCGCCTGGGCGGCACAGAACGCCCGGCGCTGGCTCGGCATCCTCGACGAGCAGCTCATCGGCCCGCGCAACACCTACCTGTGCGGCGATCAGATCACGCTGGCCGACTATCTGGGCGCCGGCATGCTGTCGCATGGCGAGGTCGAGCATCTGGACTACGCCCACTGGCGCAACATCACGCGCTGGCTCGGCGCGATGAAGTCACGGCCGAACTGGGCCCAGGTGCACGAGCCGTTCCAGCAGTACTGGGTGCAGCCCTGCGCCGGCAACACCTACGCGACGCTGTAGGGGGCGCCATGAACCCGATCAAGAAGTTGCACCACAACGCCTACCGCTGCAGCGACTCCGAGCGCACACGCCGCTTCTACGAAGACTTCCTCGGCCTGCCGCTCGTCAACGCGTTCGAGATCGGCGAGACCAAGACCGGCCGCAAGACGGAAGCGCTGCACAGCTTCTACCAGCTGGCCGACGGCTCGTGCCTGGCGTTCTTCGAGGTGCCGGGCATGCCCTTCGAGTGGAAGGCGCAACACGACTTCGACCTGCACATCGCCCTCGAGGTCGACCGGCATGTGCTCGACTCGATGATGGACAAGGGACAGCGGCTCGGCATGGAGGTGCGGGGCATCTCGGACCACGGCTTCATCGACTCGATCTACTTTCGCGACCCGGACGGCTACGTGATCGAGTTGACCGCCCGCCGTGAGGGTCACGACGCCGCGATGGACGCGACGCACAACGGCGCCCGCGGCACGCTCGACGCCTGGCAGGCGCGCAAGGCGACCGCCAGGGCCGCGTGATGGGGGGCCCGGATAATCCGGGCCGATGAAGCATCGCGTCGTCGTCGGGCTGTCGGGCGGGGTCGACTCCGCGGTCAGCGCCTGGCTGCTCAAGCGCGCCGGCCACGACGTGGTCGGCATCTTCATGAAGAACTGGGAGGACGACGACGATGACGAGCACTGTTCGTCGAACGTCGATTTCGTCGACGCCGCCGCGGTCGCGGACGTGATCGGCATCGAGGTCGAACACGTCAACTTCGCGGCGCAATACAAGGACCGTGTGTTCGCCGAGTTCCTGCGCGAATACCGCGCCGGCCGCACGCCGAACCCGGACGTGTTGTGCAACGCCGAGATCAAGTTCAAGGCCTTTCTCGACCACGCGCTGCGGCTCGGCGCGGCAAAGATCGCGACCGGTCACTATGCCCGCGTGCGTCAACACGACGGCAAGTTCGAGTTGCTCAAGGGCCTGGACCCGGTCAAGGACCAGAGCTACTTCTTGCACCGCCTGAACCAGGCCCAGCTCGCACGCACGCTGTTCCCGGTCGGCGAGCTGAAGAAGACCGAGGTGCGCCGCATCGCCGCGGAGATCGGGCTGCCGAACGCCCAGAAGAAGGACTCGACCGGCATCTGCTTCATCGGCGAGCGGCCGTTTCGCGAGTTCCTCAACCGCTACCTGAGCCACGAACCCGGAACGATCGAAGACGAACGGGGCCGCCCGCTCGGCCGTCACCTGGGCCTGAGCTTCCACACCCTCGGCCAGCGTCAAGGCCTGGGGCTGGGCGGCGTCAAGGGCCGGCCCGAAGCGCCGTGGTTCGTTGCCCGCAAGGACCTCGCCCGCAATGCGCTGGTGGTCGTGCAAGGCCATGAGCATGAAGCACTCCAGTCGATGGCCCTGCACGCCGAAGACGCCGCCTGGGTCGCCGGCGCGCCGCCGCCGCCCGGCCGCTACGTCGCCAAGACCCGCTATCGGCAGGCCGACGCCGCCTGCTCGCTGGCGGCCGACGGCGCCGGGTTCGCCCTGCACTTCGACGCCGCGCAGTGGGCGGTCACGCCGGGCCAGAGTGCGGTGGTCTACGACGGCGAGATCTGCCTCGGCGGTGGGGTGATCGCCTGACGCGCCAGGCACTGAGTACCATCGCCCGCATGAGCGATGTCCGTGTCGGTGTCGGTGGCTGGACCTACGAGCCTTGGCGCGGCGGGGTGTTCTACCCCTGCGGCTTGCCGCAGGCGCAGGAACTCGCGCACGCGAGCCGCGCGTTGACGACGATCGAGATCAACGGCACCTACTACAGCACGCAAAAACCGGCCAGCTTTGCCAAGTGGCGCGCCGAGACGCCGGACAGCTTCGTCTTTACGCTGAAGGCGCACCGGTTCGCGACCAACCGGCGCGTGCTGGCGGAGGCCGGGCCGTCGATCGGGCACTTCATCGGCAGCGGCATGGTGGAGCTGGGCCCGAAGCTGGGGCCGATCGTCTGGCAGTTCATGCCGACGAAACGTTTCGACGCGGTGGACTTCGGCGCTTTTCTCGCGTTGCTGCCGAAGCAGGTGGGCGGCATCCCGCTGCGCCACGCGGTCGAGGTGCGGCACGAGAGTTTTGCCTGCGCCGAGTTCGTCGAACTGGCGCGCCGGCACGGCGTGGCGACCGTGTTCACCGACAGCGACGACTACGCCTCCTTCGCGGACGTCACCGGTGACTTCGTCTACGTGCGCACGATGCGTTCGCGCACCGAGCTGCCGGCCGGCTACACCGACGCCGAACTCGACGCCATCGCCGCCAGCGCACGCGCCTGGGCCGCGGGTCGCGAGCCGGCCGCGCCGCGTGTCGCCGGCCCGGCGCCCCCGCGCTCGGCGCGCGACGTATTCGTGTTTTTCATCTCGGCCGCCAAGGAGCGCAACCCGGCGGCAGCGCAGTCGCTGATCGCGCGCCTCTAACGCTCGCTCAGCCAAGCCGCGAGCAGGGCACTCACCCGGGCCGGCTGCTCCCGCGTGAGCATGTGACCGGCAAGCTGGCCCAGCCGGGCAACAGCAGCATTCACGGCACGCCGAGGATGACGCTCGACGCCTTGAACAGGGCGGCGCAGCGCACGCCCGGCGCCAAACTCAGCGCCTGCACGCTGGCGGCGGTGACGAGCGCCGCGATGCTGCCGCCGCCGTCGAGCGTGAGCACCACCTCGGCGTTGACCGCACCGGGCACGATGCGCTCGACCGTGCCCTGCAGCTGGTTGCGCGCCGACACGCGCAGTGCGTCCTCGCCGAGCCCGGTCGCGAGCAGCACTGCGCCGGCCTGCACCAGCGCAAACGCCGTCCCGCCGGGTGCCAGGCGCAGCGCCTCGCTGCTTTCGTGCGTGATCGTCGCGACGAGGGTCTGCCCGCCGGGCAACTGAAGCTGCACCTCGTCGTTGACTGCGCCCCGCAACAACTGCGTCACCGCGCCGCGGTACTGGTTGCGCGCGCTCAGGGTGGCCATGTTCAACGTCCTCCACAAGCCGAGATCGCCGGACAGCGCCAACTGCTCGACGAAGCGGCGGTGCAGCGCGTCGACGTGCAACCAGCGCTCCACCAGCGCCTCGCCGTGCGGCGTCAACGCGGTGGCGCCGCCGCCGCGCCCGCCCGCCGCCCGTTCGACCAGCGGCGCGCCGGCCAGGTTGTTCATCTGATCGACCGCGTCCCAGGCCGCCTTGTAGCTGATGCCGAGTGCCTTCGCCGCCTGCGTGATCGAGCCGGTGGCGGCGACCGCCTGCAGCAGCGCGACCCGTTGCGCGCCGAGTGCGCTGCCGCCGAGGTCGAGCCAGATCTGGCCCTGCACCGCGGTCGGTTTCATGCCTGCACCCGGCCGTCCTCGACGCGCACCACCGCGTCGGCCAGCTCGGCGAGGTCCTCGTCGTCGTGAGTCACCAGCAGCGTGGGCAGCGCGAGCCGGTCGGTCCAGCGCGCCAGTTCGGCGCGCAGACGCCGGCGCAGCGGCGCGTCGAGCGCCGCCAGCGGTTCGTCGAGCAGCAGCGCGCGCGGCTCGCCGACCAGTGCCCGCGCGAGCGCGACCCGCTGGCGCTGACCGCCCGAGAGACGTTCGGGCCGCACGTCCGCGAGCGGCGTGAGAGCGAATTCGTCGAGCCAGCGCGCGACCGCCGGCGCCTGCACGTCACGCGCCGGGTTGCGCCAACCCATCTGCAGGCCGAAAGCGATGTTCTGGCGCACGGTGAGATGGGGGAACAACGCGTAGTCCTGGAACACCACGCCGAGTTTGCGCTGCTGCGGCGCGAGTGCCTTGCCGCCGCCGTGCAGCGTGCTGCCGGCGATGTGCGCATGGCCGCCGTCAGGGCGCGTCAGGCCGGCGATGGCGAGCAGGGTCTGCGTCTTGCCCGCGCCGGACGGGCCGATCAGGGCCAGCCGGCGCGCGTCGCTCGCGAACGCCAGGTCGAGCGTGAACTGCGGCGACAGGCGGCGCACGATGTGGATGTCCCAAGTGCAGGTCACGCCCCGCCCCGCGCCGCCGCCGCCACCGGCCCGCGCGCCAAGCGGCCGACCGCGAGCAGCAGGACCACCGCGACGACCGACAACAGCGCGGTCAGCGTGGCCGCTTGGGCATCCTGGCCGGCCTGCACCGCCTCGTAGACCGCGATCGACAGCGTTTGGGTCTGGCCCGGGACGCTGCCGGCGACCATCAGCGTGGCGCCGAACTCGCCCAAGGCGCGCGCGAACGCGAGCAGCGTGCCGGCGAGGATGCCGCGCCAGGCCAGCGGCAGCGTGACGCGGCAGAAGACGCCGAACTCGTGCACACCGAGTGTGCGCGCGGCCTGCTCCAGCCGCGCATCGACACCCTCGAAGGCCGCGCGCGCCGGCTTGACGACGAAGGGCAGCGACACGACGGCCGCGGCAATCACCGCGCCCTGCCAGGTGAAGATCAGGCGCAGGCCGAAGGTTTCGAACAGCCAGCCGCCGAAGGCGCTCTGGCGGCCGAGCAGCACCAGCAAGTAATAACCCATCACGGTCGGCGGCAGCACCATCGGCAGCGTCAGCAGCGCATCCAGCAGGTTGCGGCCGACGAAGCGCGTGCGCGCGAGGGCATAGCCGATCGCGACGCCGACGACGAGGTCGAGCGCGGTCGCCCACAGCGCCACTTTCAGCGTCAGCGCGAGGGGCACCCAGGCCGCGTCCAACATCACGGCAAGCCGAAGCCGTGGCGCGCGAACACCGCTCGTGCGGGTGCGGAGAGACAGAAATCGACGAAGCGCTGGGCGGCGGGCAGGGCATCGCGCAGCGCGGCGATGGGGTAGCGGATCGGGATCGGCGTCGGCACCTCGAAAGCCGCGCGCGCGCCGCCGCCGGCGATCCCGACATCGCTCGCATAGACGAAGCCGGCATCCACCTCAGCGCGCACGATGTAGTCGAGCGCCTGGCGCACGTTCTGCGCATAGACCAGTTGGGGCTCGATGCGCGGCCACAAGCCGGCGGCGTCGAGCGCGGCGCGCGCATAACGCCCGGCGGGCACGCTGGCCGGCAGGCCGATGGCGACACGTCGCAGCTGGGCGGCCCCGGCGAGCGTGCGCGGCACGTCAGCGCCGCGGTCGGCCGGCACGGCCAGCACCAGGCGGTTGAGCACCAGCACGCGGCGGTCGTCGGCACGCACCAGACCGCGCGCCTGGGCTTGGTCCATCGTCTCGTCGTCGGCGCTCGCGAACACCTGCACCGGCGCGCCGACGGTGATCTGCTGCAGCAGCGCGCCCGACGCGCCGAGGTTCAGCCGCACGCGCACGCCGGGCTGCGCGGCCTCGAACAGCGGCGCGATCTCGCGCAGCGCCGGCCCGAGGCTGGCACCGGCAGAGACGGTGATCTCCTGCGCCGCGCTGGCGCCGGCGGCGAGCGCGAGGCAGGCGAACAGGGTGAGGCGGCGGCGCACGGGCCGCAATATACCTCTCTATATAACGCTCGGGGAGCCCGGCTTCAGAACGGGATGTCGTCGTCCATGTCGTCGAAACCAGTGCCCTGCTGGGCCGGTTTCGGTGCCGGCGCCTGGCGCGACGCGGGCGCGCGTGCCGGCCGGTCGCCGCCGCCGGCCTCGCGCCGGTAGGCGCCGCCGCCGCCACCCCCTTCTTCGTCGCTGCCGCCCAGGCCCTCGCGGCTGCCGAGCAGCTGCATCTGCTCGGCGACGATCTCGGTGGTGTACTTCTTGACGCCTTCCTTGTCGGTCCACTCGCGCGTCTTCAGCCGCCCTTCGACGTATACCGGCCGGCCCTTGCGCAGGTATTCGCCGGCGATCTCCGCCAGCCGGTCGCGAAAGACGACGCGATGCCACTCGGTTTCTTCCTGGAACTCGGCGGCGTCGCGCGCCTTCCAGCGTCGCGTCGTGGCGAGGGTGATGTTGCACACCGTGCCGCCGTCGGGGAAGGTGCGCACCTCGGGGTCGCGGCCGAGGTTGCCGATCAGAATGACTTTGTTGACGGAGGCCATGGCGCTCGTGTCCTGCCAGAAGGGGGGGCGATTATCTCAGGGTGGCGCGCCGCTCACTTGCCGCCGCGGCCCAGCTGCCACAGCAGGAAGGCGTAGAGGTCGGCCCGTTCGGCCTGCTGCTGGGCCTTGGTGCTGCCCACACCGTGGCCGGCATCGTAGTCCAGCCGCAGCAGGACCGGCCGGCCGGAGGTGGACGCGGCCATCAGCCGCGCTGCGGCCTTCGTCGATTCCCAGACCTCGACGCGCGGATCGTTGACGCCGTGGGTCAGCAGCACGGCGGGGTAGTTCACGCCGTCCTTGATCTGGTGCAGCGTGCTCATTTCGAGCAGGGCACGAAAGCCCGCCTCGTTGGCGCGGGTGCCGAACTCCGGAATATTGGGTATGCCGTTGGGGGTCACCTCCGCGCGCACCATGTCCAGCGAGCCGACCGCCGAGATGACGGCGGCGAACAGTTCCGGCCGCTCGGTCATGGCGCGCCCGACCAGGATGCCGCCGGCGCTGCCGCCGAGGATGCCCAGCTTGGACGGCTCGGTGTACTTCTGCGCGATCAGCGTTTCGGCGCAGGCGATGAAGTCCTTCCAGGTGTTGGCTTTGCTCGTTTGGAAGCCGGCCTTGTACCAGTCCTGCCCGTAGACGCTGGTGCCGCGCGGGTTGGCGACCGCGAACACGCCGCCGGCGTCGATCCAGGCCATGCGGCCGGTTGAAAAGAACGGCTCCTCGGTGATGCCGTAGCTGGCATAACCGTAGAGCAGCGTCGGTTGTTTGCCGTCCAGCAGCAGGCCCTTCTTGTGGATCACCGACATCGGCACCATCGCGCCGTCATGGCTCTTGCACTGCAACTCGGTGGCGACCAGGTGCTCCGGCGAGTCGTAGGGCCCGGCCGGTTGCAGCCCGGTGTTGCGCACGCCGCCGTCGGCCGCGACGCTGTAGATCTGGCGCGCGCGCGTCCAGCCTTGCAGGTCGATCAGCAGGCCGGGCAGGCGCGCATCGGCAGCGCCGTTGGCGCCTTCGTCGCCGGTGAGGACAAAGGCGCCATCGACCGGGAGAGCGATCGGCGTCGGCGTGGCGTTGGCCTGCACCCGGCCGTCCCGCGCATGCGCCAGCTTGGCCAGGCGTTTGACATTGCCGTCGCGTTGTTCGATGTAAAGCGCGTCGGCCGCGGCGGCGATGCCGGTCAACACGCTGTCGCCGGGGGCGATGACGGTGACCGCCTTGGCGGGGTCGAAGCCTTCGACGGCGCCGGCGATCAGCTTGTAGCGCGGCGCGCCCTGGTAGGTGACGGCGTACAGCGTGCCCTGCGCGTAGGCCGACCCGACGATCTGCGAGTCGCGGTCGAACAGCAACTTCCACTGCGGCTTGCCGGCCAGCAGGGCGCCCTGGTCGGCGGCATAAACCCGCTGCTCGCGCTGCACGCCGTTGATGATGAAGGCGAAGGCGTAGCGGCCGTCGGCGCTCAGGCCCAGGAAGGGGATCTCTTCGGGCGCGATCTGCACGCCCGGCGTGCCCGGCCCGAGCACCGCGCGCGGCAGCGCGCGCGTGCCGGGGGTGACCCACACCACGCGGCTGTTGCGGTACTTCTCCAGCGGCGACGCGCCGGCGGCCAGCGCCTGCAATTGCACGAAGTACAGGCGAGAGGCGTCTTCGGTCCAGGTGGCGCCGCCGAAGTCGGCGCGCGGGAGCGGGCTGCCGACCGCGCGCCGGCTCGCGACATCGACCACATACAGCGTTGCGCTCTCCGAGCCGCTGTCCGACACGCCATAGGCCACCCGCCGGCCGTCGGGCGACGGCGCATACCAGTTGATCGCATGCGGCTTGCCGCCCGCCTTGCGGGCGAACGTCGCCGGGTCGACGAGCAACGCCTCGCGGCCCTGCGCGTCGCGGGTGTAGAGCTTGAACTGGTTGTCGGCCACGCCGCGTTTCTTGTAGAACAGCCGCCCGCCGCGCACGCGCGTGACCTCGACCACACGCGCGCTCGCCGCGTCGTCGTACTTCTTGATCGACGCCAGCAGCGCGGCGCGTTGCGGCAGCGCGGCCAGGGTGCGGTGGGCGTGCTCGCTGTGTGCCTTCATCCAGGCCGCGACCTCCTTGTCCTTCACGTCCTCCAGCCGGCGGTAGGGATCGGCGACGACGGTGCCGAAGAAGGTGTCGGTGGTGGTGCCGGGGCCGATGGTCGGCAGCGCGGGGGCTTGCGCCGCCGCGGCGCCGGCGGCGAGCAGCAACAACGCAGCGATCGACGTGTCCAGGCGCATACGAAGCTCCGTGTGGGACAGAGCAGTTTAGGCCGCGGCGACAATCGCGGCGTGACGCCCACCCCCCTAGCGGTCCTCGACGAAGTCTTCGGCTACGACGCCTTTCGTGGCCTGCAGGCCGACATCGTCGACCATGTCGCTGCCGGCGGCGACGCGCTGGTGTTGATGCCCACCGGCGGCGGCAAGAGCATCACCTACCAGTTGCCGGCCATCCTGCGCCATCGCGCCGGCCAGGGCGTGGCGCTGGTCGTCAGCCCGCTGATCGCACTCATGCACGACCAGGTCGGCGCGCTCGAAGAAGCCGGCGTGCATGCCGCGTTCCTGAACTCGACGCTCGACAACGACGGCGCACGCGGCATCGAACGCGAGCTGCTGTCGGGCCGGCTGGTGCTGCTGTACGCGGCGCCGGAGCGCATCCTGACGCCGCGGTTCTTGTCGATGCTCGATTCGCTGCACGAACGTGGGCTGCTGTCGCTGCTGGCAATCGACGAGGCGCACTGCGTCAGCCAGTGGGGGCACGACTTCCGCGAGGAGTATTTGGGGCTGAACGTCTTCGCCGAGCGTTACCCGGGCGTGCCGCGCATCGCGCTGACGGCGACGGCGGACGCGATCACACGCGCCGACATCGTCGAGCGGCTGTCGTTGCAGAGCGCGCACAGCTTCGTCGCCAGCTTCGACCGGCCGAACATCCGCTACGCCATCGTGGAAAAAGAAGACCCCAGGCGCCAGTTGCTGCGCTGGCTGCGCGATGAACACGAGGGTCACGCCGGCATCGTCTATTGCGGCACACGCAAGAAGGTCGATGAGACCGCCGCCTGGCTGAGCGCCGAGAGCATCACCGCGCTGCCGTATCACGCCGGCCTCGACGCGGGTGTGCGCCAGCGCCATCAGGACCGCTTCCTGCGCGAGGACGCGCTGGTGATGGTGGCGACGATCGCCTTCGGCATGGGCATCGACAAACCCGACGTGCGTTTTGTCGCCCACCTCGACCTGCCGAAGAACATCGAGGCCTACTACCAGGAGACCGGCCGTGCCGGCCGCGACGGCCTCGCCGCCGACGCCTGGATGGCCTACGGCCTGCAGGACGTGGTGAACCAGCGCCGCATGATCGACGACAGCCCCGCGGGCGAAGAGTTCAAGCGTGTGCAGCGCGGCAAGCTCGACGCGCTGTTGGCGCTGTGCGAGGCGCACGACTGCCGGCGTGTGCGGCTGCTGGGTTACTTCGGTGAAGCCAGTAGTGCGTGCGGCAACTGCGACAACTGTTTGACGCCGCCCGAGACCTGGGACGCCACCGACGCCGCGCGCAAGCTGTTGTCGTGCATCTATCGTTTTGCGCCGCGCCACTTCGGCGCTGTCCACCTGATCGACGTGCTGCGCGGCAAGGCAACCGACAAGGTGAACCAGCATGGCCACGAACACCTGTCGACCTTCGGCGTGGGCGCCGACCTCGACGATGCACGCTGGCGCGCGGTGTTGCGCCAGCTCGTCGCGCTCGGGCATGTCGTCACCGAGGGCGAATACAACACGCTCGCGCTGGCCGGCAGCGCGCGCGCGGTGCTGCGCGGCGAGGTCACGCTGAACCTGAAGCTGCCCGCCGCGCCGGTACCCAAGCGCGCCCGCGCCGCGCGCAGCCCCGGCGGCGCCGCCGCCGCGCCGGCCGACCTCGATACCGAAGCGCAGGCGCGGTTCGCGGCCTTGAAAGCCTGGCGCACCGAGGTCGCGCGCGAGCACACCTTGCCGGCCTACGTGATCTTCCACGACGCGACCCTCGTCGAAATGGCGCGTCGCGCACCGGCGACGCTGGACGAGCTGGGGCTGATCTCGGGCGTGGGCGCGAAGAAGCTGGGTGCGTACGGGCAGGCGTTGTTGCGCGTGCTGGCGGCCTGAGACCGCACCCCGCGGGTCAGGCCGGCAGAGCCGACGGCGCCATGCCCACCACCGGCCCCTCCAGCACCGAGACATCCCAGCCCAGCTCGTCGAACCAGCGCCCGCCCACCTCGCGCCGCACCGGGAAGGCCTGGTTCATCACGCCGCCGAACAGCACGAGATCGTTGCGGCGCTGGATTTCGTCGCCGAGCTCGTCCAGCGCGGCGGCACGCGAGCGCGCATCGTCGATGCAGTCGGCGCCGTGCACGATGTCGATGAAGGCCAGGGCATCGTCGATCTTGCGGTTGTAGTCGCCGACCATCGAGCGTGGCAGGAAACCCAGCGCCTGCTTGGCTTCCATCAGCCGGCGCACCGCGCGATAGCCGACATGCACGAGGTCGCTGCGGCTCAGCCACTCGGTTTCGTAGTTGATGCGGTTGATGATCGACGCGCGCTCCATGCCGCGCCGGTGCTGCTCGGCGGTGCGATGGAAGACGCGGTAGCCGTGCTCTTGGGGGAACTCGAAGAAGGTCGATGCCGGGTCGAGGAAGGGAATCATCGGGCAGACCATCGGGTTGACGTTCAGGCCGCGGAACTTCTCGAGCAGGTGGATGCAATAGTCCACCGTTGCGTCCACCGAGCGTGCGTCCTGCTGCGGCATGCCGACGAAGTACCAGATGTCGACCTGGAACACACCCGCGGCCATCGCCCGCTCGAGCCAGGCCTCCATCTGCTCGTTCGTATAGACGCCGCGCCCGGCGAGCTTGGCGACCACCGGGTCGTGGCTCTCCGGCGACAGCGTGATGATGGTGCGCTTGTTCGCCCGCACCATGTGCGCAAGCATGTCGTCGGGCGTGAGGTGGAACTGCTCGTAGCTGATCGACTTGAAGCCGGATTCGCCGACGCGGTCGAGGAAGTACGCCATGCCCGCCCGCGACTCGTTGTACGAGCCGACCGAGTAGAAGTGGTAGTTCTCGACCCCCGAAAGGCGCGCCATGGTGTCGAACTCGTAGGCCACTTCGGCTTGCGGCTTGCGCGCCATCGCGCGCTTCTTGCCGAACACGCGCCGGAAGGCTTCGCGCGAGCCGCCGCACCAGCCGCAGTTGTAGGCGCAGCCGGCGTTCTGCGTCGACAGCATCTCCAGGATCGGCAGCGTGCCGCGGTCGGGCGCCGGCGGTTGCTGGGCCCAGTCGATGCCGCAGCTGAAGCTGTCCGGCTTGTGCGAGAACGGGTTGTCGTGCGCTTCACCGTCGGCGGACTTCCAGAGCAGGTTCTCGACCGTGTCCAGCGCCGCGCCGGCCTTCAGTGCTGTCAGCAACTGGTGCATCGGTGCGTGGGTGTCGTAACCCCGCATCACCATGTCGATGAAGGGGTAGCGGATCAGCTCGTCGGCATAGTAGGTCGACGAGATACCGCCGAAGACGATGCGGATGTCCGGCCGCAGCGCCTTGATGCGTTCGGCCACCGCCAGGCTGCCCTGGATGTGGATCATCCAGTGCAGGTCGATGCCGACGACGGTGGCGTCCAGCGCGTTGATCACGCTGTCGGTCGGCAACTGCGGGTAACGCAACAGCAGCGAGCTCAGGTTGAGCAGCTTGACGTCGTGGCCGAGCTCGCCGAGATGGCGCTGCAGGGTCTTGAAGCCGATCGGGAAGTACTCGTACAGCGGCGTGATCGGCACGTCGCCGGAGGTGCCGAGGAAAGGAAAGTAGATGTCGCGCCGGGCGCGAAAGTCGAACACCGCCGGCGCGTGCAGCAGGATCAGGTCGGCCTGAAGCGGCGGCAGCGCGCTGTGTTGCGTCGGCATTCGATCCCTCCTTGCGTTTCAACCCGCAGCGTACGCCGCTTCGCGCGCCGGCGAACGGCCGGCACCTGTTCTTGGGGTGCATTCAAGCGCCGCGACGGGTTGACGGCCGCTGGGCCTGGCGCAAGACTCCCCCGTCTCGGGAGGAACCTGTGCTTGCCCCGTTGGTCGATCGCGCCGACCGTACCGTCAGTGTCCGGGCCTTCACCGACCCGGACGTGTTCGCGCGCGAACAGCAGTCGGTTTTCACGCACAGCTGGCTGTGCCTGGGCCACCGCAGCCAGTTCAAGACCGCGGGCGACTTCATCCAGACACGCGCCGGCACGCGGCCGATGCTGCTGTGCCTGGGCGACGACGGCGCTTACCACGCCTTCGTCAACGTCTGCTCGCACCGCGGCGCACGGGTCTGCCAGCTCGAATCGGGCCACACCGAGCGCTTCGTCTGCCCGTATCACAACTGGGCCTACAACACGCGCGGCGAGTTGGTCGGCGTGCCGCGCCAGGCGCCGCCGGATTTCGACAAGTCGCGCTGGGGCCTGCGCCGCGCCGCTCGGGTTGCGACCTACGGCGACCTGATCTTCGCCACCTTCTCCGAGCAGGCGCCGCCGCTGCACGACTACCTCGGCGACTTCCGCGGCTACCTCGACCTGCTCGTGCGCAGCAGCGCCGCCGGCACCGAGTTGTCGGGCGGCACGCACCGTTCCCGCGTGCACTGCAACTGGAAGCTTCCGGCCGAGCAGTTCGGCGCCGACAACTGGCACTTCCAGGCCGTGCACGGCAGCCTGGCGCGCCTGGGCCGGCGCAACGAGGATCCACACGGCGACGACAGCTTCCACGCCTACACGCCGCAGGGCCACATGCTGATCAGCGTCGCGCCGCGCACCGAGTTTGCCTCGCCCTACAGCTTCTACCTCGACGAGCTGCTGGCGCGCGGCGAGATCAGCGCGGCGCAGCGGCGCCTGCTGCGCTGCACGCTGGTGATGACCGTGTTCCCGAACCTGTCGTTCGTCTACTTTCCCGGCATGTGCAGCATGCGTGTTTGGCACCCCAGCGCCGCGGGCGAGACCGAACTCTGGTCCTGGGCCTTGCACAACCGCGATGCACCGGCCGGCTTGAAGGCCAGCAACCGCAGCCAGGTGACGCAGCTGTTTTCGCCCACCGGCATGCTCGAGCAGGATGACCTCGAGGTCTGGGCCCAGCTCGGCCACAACCTGGCCGCTATGCCGCCGTCGTTCCGCCTTTGTTACGCATTCGGTGCCGGCGACGCCGGCCGCCCTCATGCGGGCGCGACCGCGGCGCTGCAGTCGGACCTGCCGGCGTTCGAGTTCTACCAGCGCTGGGCCGCGGTGCTGGAACAGGAGGTGCCCGCATGATCGCCGAGGTCGCCGACCTGCTCTACCATGAGGCCGAGTTGCTCGACGCGGGCCGCTTCGACGACTGGCTCGCGCTGCTGGCGCTCGACCTGCGCTACTGGGCGCCATCGCGCGCCGACTTGGCCCGCGCCGCCGAACAGGCGGGCGAAGCCGACCGGCTGCCGCTGTTCGACGAAGACCGCGACTCGCTGACGCTGCGCGTCAGGCGCCTGGACACCGGCCTGGCCTGGAGCGAGATCCCCGCAACGCGTACACGCCGGCTGATCGGCAACGTGCGTTGCGAAGCCGGCATCGGCGAGCGGCTTCGGGTGCGGTCGAACTTTCTCGTCTGGCGCAGCCGCAGCCCCGGGGGCGAGTCGATCCTGGCGGGCGCGCGCCACGACGTCTGGTCGCCCGCGCCGCAGTGGCAGTTGCACGAGCGCAAGATCGTCATCGACCACCGCACGGTGGAGAACCTGTCGTTGCTGCTGTAGTCGGCGCGGCGCTATCACTTGACGCCGGTCGCGAAAACGAAGTTGCGCGGCACCGACTCGAGCCCGAGCGCGGCGAAACTGCGGTCGACGCCGGCGCGCAGGGCCTGCGAGCCCAGGGCAAGGTCGGCCAACCCGGTCGCGCCTTCGATGAACACCGAGTAGGTCGACAGCGTCTTCCAGTCGTCGGCGTCGTAGGGGAACGGCTCTTCGACGACGCGCACTTCGCGAAAGCCGGCGTCCTCGAGCAACTGCCGGTGTTCGTCGGCCGACAGCTGCTGCAGGGCGACCGGCGTGCGCTCGGGCGGCTGCACACACGCGCCATGGCGTTTCAGTTCGGCCTGGGTTTCGGCCATCCAGCGCAGGTAAAAGCCGGACGTCCCGGGCGCCACGCCGCCCTTGTAGAAGGGGGTGTTGAGGGCGCAGCGGCCGCCCGGCACGAGGCTCGCGTAGCAGCCGGCGACCACGGCGCCGCGTTCGCCGACCGGAATCTGGTGCATGACATTGCTGAGCATCGTCGCGTCGACCGCGCCCACCAGGGAGCGGATGTCCTGCGCCAGCCCGGCGACGAAGCGCACCTTCGGATGCACGACACGCGCGCGGGCGATCGCCAGCTCGTGCTCCGACGGGTCGATGCCGATCACCGCATCGACATCGGCGTAGCGGTCGAGCAGCAACGCGGTGGCCAGGCCCGAGCCGCAGCCGACATCGACGATGCGTGCGCCCGGGGCCAGGGGGCAGAGGTCGACCAGCCGCTGCGTCACGGCGCGGTAGACCGGCCGCCGCGACATGGCGTCGTATTCGTAGGCGCGCTCGAAGCTCATGGCCGGCCCCCGGGTCACGGGCGCGCGCCGAGCTTCCGGGCCAGCATGCGCGTGATCTGGTCCAGCGTGTCGAGGTTCTCCTTGTCCACCTCGTGCGGCTCGAGTTCGACGCCGTACACTTGCTCCAGGTGCATGACCAGCTTGAGCGTGGCGATCGAGTCGAGCACGCCGCCGCTGATCAGCGGCGTGGTGTCGGTCAGTTCGTCCGCGTTCTCGCCGGGCAGGAACTCGGCCATGATGAATTGCTTGATGTCGCGTTTGATGTCGTCGGTCATGGCACTCTCCTTCAAGATCCAAAGTCAGCGCGCGGCGCCGGCGAACAGGGCTGGCACACGCTGCGCCAGCTCGGTGTACAGGCGCTGCGCCAGCAGGCGGTGGGCGGTGGCGTTGGGGTGATCGTCCCACTCCTCGACGCGCAATTGTTCGATGGCCTGGCCGCGGAACACCTCCGACAGGTTGATCGCCGTGAACCCGGCCGCCTCGGCCAAGGCCTGCGCCTGTGGCGTCTCGGCCTGCCAGGCGCCGTCCAGCAGCTGGGGCAGGAAGATCCACACCGGCGTCATGCCACGCGCACGGCTGCTTTCGCCCAAGCGCCGATAAACCTCGCCCAGGATGCGCGCGCCCAGCGGCTGTAGCCGCTTCAGCGCCTCGTCCTCGCTCATCCCGGCTTGCACGCCCGCCTCATCGACGATGGCCTGCAGTTCGGGGTAGGGGATCGGGATGCGTTTGCGCACGACCTCGGCCAGATAGACCGCCGAGCGCCATTGTTCGCGGCCCGTTGCAATGTAGAAGATCGCGTTGGCCTGCAAGGCGGCGGCGCGCTCGAAGTTCGCCAGCTGCTGCGGCGGGTAATAACCCGGCACGCCGAAGTTGAGCAACTCGACCTGGCGGAAGCCGGTGGCGAGCGGCTCGGCGGCCATGCGCTGCTCCAGCAGGGCCTCGAAGGTGGCATCGTCGCCGACGCCCCAGCCCATCACCGACGACGCCCCGAGCACCGCGACCCGCAGCGTATCGGCCGGCCGCACGTGCGCGTAGTCCCGGTCGCGCAGGCCGAAGCGGTTCGTCGTGATCGCGCCGTACTTGCTGCTGGAAACGTAGGACGGGATCAGTTCGTACTGCTCGAAGCCGCCGGTGAAACGCTTCAGGCCGCCGAAGTCCACCGCCAGCCAGTTGTTGGGCCGCTTGGAGAACACCTCCCACAGCTGGGAGTTGAACTGGCGCACGTCGAGCAGCGCGTCGTAGTAGCTGCGCTCGAGCCGCGCCGCGTCGAGCCGGCTCAGCTTGGCCGAACGCAGGCTATGCACCGTCGTCGCGACCGAGCTGCCCAGGCGTGTGTGCACGGCCTCCACGGAGATGGCGATCAGGCCCAGCAGCACGACGACGGTGATCGCGCGGTCGCGCCGCAGCAGCCGCAGCACGCTGTCGGGGCCGCGCGCAACCTCGATCTTCTCGCGCGGGATGTTGCCCAGCACGATGAGCGCGAGCGCCAGCAGCGGGAACACCAGCACCTCGGCGGTGTAAGGGCCCCTCAGGGCGGGCCAGATCGACAGCCACACCGCAATCGATTCCGAGCTCCAGAACGACCACAGCAGGCAGATGAGCCAGAACATGCCGAAGGCTTTCACGACATTGATCGCCGCCTGACGGGGGTTCCAGGCCACCTTGCCGAGCGTGCGGCTGCGGCCGAACTTCAGCTCGACCAGCGAGTTCAGCACCACCAGCGCGCCGAGCATGGTCCAGAACATCACGTCCTGGGGTGTCAGCAACCAGCTGCCGCGCAGCCAGAACCATTGGTAGGAATGCAGGAACCAGGTGCACAGGAAGACATACAGCGTCGCCGCGATGATCGCCTTCGCCGGCCCCAGGCGCTTGCAGGCGAACACCGCGGGGTAGTAGAAGACCTTCTGCATGAAGTCCTTCCAGTAGATGTTCACGCGCCGCCAGTGGTCGAGGATGCTGGTGGCGAGCAGGTAGCGGTTGTGCGTTTCGGACAGTTGGAAGCCGAACAGGTGCAGCAGACCGACGATGAGGTGGAACAGCCCCGACACGCGCAGGTAGATCATGAAGCTGGCGACCAGGAACTGCAGCAGGTCGGCCGGCGTGTGCACCTCCGCCGGCGCCAGCGTCAGGTAGTAATAGACGATGCGGTAGAGGATCAGGTGCACGACGCCGCGCACCATCCAGTCGACGCCGCGCTGGTAGATCACATAGGCGTCGGTCGCGTAATGACTGCGCCGGAACGTCTTGAAGTCGACCACCGGGAACAGCGGTATGCAGGCATTGGGCAGCATCGCGAAGTAGCTGACCGTCTGCGCGGCGGTGACCGGCGTCTTGTCGTTCTTGAGATCGTAGAAGTAGACGATCAGGCGGAACATGAAGATCGAGCCGAGGATCGGCCAGATGGCCTCCGACCACGGGATCGGCAACCAGCGCGACCGTTGTGCCGCCAGCACGGCCACCGCGACCACCAGCAGCGCAGCACGCCATCGAATCGACAACCGCAGATGGCAGATGCCGACCAACACCACGCCGACGGCGACGACCCATGCGGCGTTGACCAGGCCGAGCACGAACGGCAGCGATGCCAGGCTGAGCCCGGCAAAAAAGGGCAGCCGCCAGGGCATGGGCAAGAAGGCGTGAAAGGCGAAGCCGACGAAGGCGAACGCTGTCAGCTGGACAAAGACCGTCCCTTCGATGGCGAACTGCCGCAGCAGCACCAGCACGAGCACCAGTTGCACCGCCACGAGCGCGAAGTGCGGCATTGCGATGCGTCCCGCATCGTTGCCCACCTTGTCGGCCGCCCTGCCCGCCCCCGGAAGGGCGCCGGTCAATTCCATCGGTCTAGCTCTCCCTGCCCAGGTGCCGTCACTTCGGCCCGCGCGGCAGTCTGCCATGCCGGTAGCCAACGGCCACCTGTCTTTGTAGGGGCCCGCATTCGGGGGCCCGCGGCGTGGTGTGCCGGCCAAGGGTGGCTTGTGAAGGCCGGCCCTCTCAGGCAAGCTGAGGTCTGCACGGGAGGGACGCATGGCGGCTGCTGCGCTGCACGAGTGTTTCATTGCGAGCGCGCAGCGCCTGCCGTCGCAGATCGCGGTGGCCGACCCGCAACGCGGCGAGATCAGCTACGGCGCGCTCGACGCGCTGTCGGACCGCCTGCGCGACCGCCTGGCCGCGCTCGGCATCGCGCGCGGCGACCGTGTCGGCCTGTTCATGCGCAAGGGCATCGACACCGTGGGCGCCTTGCTTGGCGCCCTCAAGGTGGGTGCCGCCTACGTGCCGGTGGACCCGGGCGCGCCGCCGTCGCGCGGCGCCTACATTCTGCACAACTGCGCGGTGAAGGCGGTGGTCGTCGATGCCGAGCACGAGGCGGCGCTGCGCAGCGAACTGGCCGCACTCGGCGCCGCCGCAGCGCTGCTGGTGGTCGAGCGCGACGGCTCGGGGGGCGCCGGCTTGGACGCCGCGCTCGACGCGGCCGACGGCGTACAACGCGCGGCCCCAGCGCCCAGCGTCCGGTCCGACCACGACGACCTCGCCTACATCCTCTACACCTCGGGCTCGACCGGCAAGCCCAAGGGGGTGATGCTGTCGCATCGCAACGCGGTGAGCTTCGTCGACTGGTGCTCCGAGATCTTCAAGCCGAGCGCGGCCGACCGCTTCTCGTCGCATGCGCCGTTCCACTTCGACCTCTCGATCCTCGACCTGCATGTCTGCTTCAAACACGGCGCAACCCTGGTGCTGGTGGGCGAGGACATCGGCAAGGACGCGCCGCGCCTGGCGCGCCTGATCGCCGACCAGCGCATCTCGATCTGGTACTCGGCGCCGTCGATCCTGGCCCTGCTGGCGCAGTACGGCAACCTGGCCGGGCACGACTATTCGGCGCTGCGCCAGGTGCTGTTCGCCGGCGAGGTGTTCGCGGTCAAACACCTGCGCCGGCTGACCGAGCTGCTGCCGCGCGCGCGCTACTTCAACCTCTACGGCCCGACCGAAACCAACGTCTGCACCTGGCATGAGGTGCCGCTGCCGGTGCCAGCCGAGCGCAGCACGCCGTATCCCATCGGCAAGACCTGCTCGCACCTGCGTTCGCGCGTCACCGACGAACAAGGCGCGGACATGCCGGCGGGCAGCGAGGGCGAGCTGTGCATCGCCGGCCCGGGTGTGATGCAGGGCTACTGGGCGCTGCCCGAACAGACCGCGCGTGGCTTCCATGTCGATGCCGACGGCACGCGCTGGTACCGCACCGGCGACATCGTCACGGAGGACGCCGACGGCTGCCACCGCTACCGCGGCCGGCGCGACCGCATGGTCAAGCGGCGCGGCTACCGCGTCGAGCTGGGTGAGATCGAAGCGGGGCTGTACCGTCACCCGGGCATCAAGGAGGCCGCGGTGGTCGCTTTTGCCGATGCCGACAGCGGCGTGCAGATCACCGCCTTCCTCGCGGCCCAGGATGTGGCCAAGCGCCCTTCGCTGATCGAGATGAAGCGTTTCTGCGCCGAGCACCTGCCGCTGTACATGCTGCCCGACCGCTTCGTCTGGCAGCCCGCGCTGCCCAAGACCTCGACCGACAAGATCGACTACCAGCGCTTGAAGGAACAGGGCTGACGATGGACTTCACCCTCAGCGCCGAACAGCAACTGCTGCGCGACAGCGTCGTGAAGTTCGCGCGCGGCGTGCTCAACCCGGGGGTGATCGAACGCGACCAGCAAGGCAGCCTGCCGCGCGAACTGTGGCGCCGCTGCGCTGAAATCGGCCTGCTCGGCCTGCCGGCGCCGGAGGAATGGGGCGGCAGCGGGGCCGACCCGCTGACCTGCGCGATCGCGCTCGAGGCCCTGGGTTACGGCTGCACCGACGGCGGGCTCACCTTCTCGCTGGGCGCCCACATGCTGGCCTGCGTGGTGCCGGTCGCGCAGCACGGCAGCGCGGCGCAGAAGGAGCGCTACCTGCGCGGGCTGTGCGACGGCAGCCTGATCGGCGCGCACGCCATCACCGAGCCCGACTCGGGCTCTGACACCTTCGCGATGCGGCTGCGCGCCCAGCGCGATGGCAATGCCTGGCGCCTGAGCGGCAGCAAGACCTTCATCTCCAACGGCCCGGTCGCCGATGTGGTGGTGGTGTTCGCACTGACCGATGCGGCCAAGGGCTTCCACGGCGGCGTCACCGGCTTCCTCATCGAGCGCGGGCGCGCGGGCTTCAGGCCGGGTCAGTCCTTCGCCAAGCTCGGCCTGCGCACCTCGCCGGTCGGCGAACTGGTGTTCGACGGCGTGCAGGTCGGCGAGGACGATGTGCTCGGCACGGTCGGCGGCGGCGCGGCGGTGTTCGGCACCGCGATGGACTGGGAACGCTCGCTGCTCGTGGCCGCGCACGTCGGTGCGATCGAGCGCCTGCTGGAGACGACGATCGCCTACGCGCGCCAGCGCACGCAGTTCGGTCAGCCGATCGGCAAGTTCCAGGCCGTGGCGCACAAGGTCGCCGACATCAAGGTGCAGCTGGAGGCGGCGCGCCTGCTCGTCTATCGCACCGCGTCGCGCCTGGGCAAGAGCCGCTCGATCTCGCTCGATGCGTCGATCACCAAGCTGTTCGTCAGCGAAACGCTGGTCCAGACGGCGCTCGACGCGGTGCAGCTGCATGGCGGCTACGGCTTCATGGTCGAGTACGAGGTCGAACGCGCGCTGCGCGACGCGATCGGCTCGACGATCTATTCGGGTACGAGCGAGATGCAACGCAACATCATCGCGCGCTGGCTGGGGCTGTAGCCGCGCGGCCGGCGAGTCACCCCCCCGGGCCACGCCGCCATCTGCTCGCGCACGAGCCGCACGACCAGCGCGTCGAGCGTCTCGACTGCTCGCCGACGGCCGCACGGCCCGGCCGCGGCAGCGCACGTGCCGATAATGGCCGGTTCGCCCGCCCGACCTGCCGCCGATGCCCGTTCAAGATCCGCCGACCCCGACCGCCTGGCTACGCGTCAGGGGCGCCCGCACCCACAACCTGAAGAACGTCGACCTCGACATCCCGAAATACGCGCTGGTGGTGATCACCGGGCTGTCGGGGTCGGGCAAGTCGAGCCTGGCCTTCGACACCCTGTATGCCGAGGGGCAACGGCGGTATGTCGAGAGCCTGTCGGCCTACGCGCGCCAGTTCCTGCAGTTGATGGACAAGCCCGATGTCGATGTCATTGAAGGCCTGTCGCCGGCCATCAGCATCGAGCAGAAGGCGACCAGCCACAACCCGCGCTCGACGGTCGGCACGATCACCGAAATCCACGATTACCTGCGCCTGCTTTATGCGCGCGCCGGAACGCCCTTCTGCCCGGACCACCACATCGCGCTCGCCGCGACGCCGGTGGCGCAGATGGTCGATGCCGTGCTTGGCCTGGCCGAAGGCACGCGCCTGGCGGTGCTGGCGCCGGTGGTGCGCGACCGCAAGGGCGAGTTCGTCGATGCCTTCGCCGACTGGCAGGCACGCGGTTATGTGCGCTTCCGTGTCGACGGCGCAGTGGCCGAGGCGACGGAGCTGCCGAAGCTGAAGAAGGCCGAGAAACACGACATCGATGTCGTGATCGATCGCCTGAAGACGCGGGACGACATGCGCCAGCGCCTGGCCGAAAGTTTCGAGGCCGCGCTGCGCCTGGCCGACGGGCGTGCGATCGCGCTCGAGATCGACAGTGGCAAGGAGCACCTGTTCTCGAGCAAGTTCGCCTGCCCGATCTGCAGCTACTCGCTGCCCGAACTCGAGCCGCGCCTGTTCTCGTTCAACTCGCCGGTCGGCGCCTGCCCGGCCTGCGACGGCCTGGGCCAGGTGACGGTGATCGACCCCGAGCGTGTCGTCGCCTTCCCGACCCTGAGCCTCGCCTCCGGCGCGGTGAAGGGCTGGGACAAGCGCAACAGCTACACCCATTCGATGCTCGAAAGCGTCGCCAGACACTACGCCTTCGACCTCGACCAGCCGTTCGAGGCGCTGCCCGCCGCCGCGCAACAGGTATTGCTGCACGGCTCGGGCGACGAGGCGATCGAGTTCGCCTACGAGGCCGAAGGCGCACGCGGATCGCGTCGCGTTGTCAAGCGCCGCCATGCCTTCGAAGGCATCGTGCCGACACTCGAACGGCGTTACCGCGAGACCGATTCGCTGGCGGTGCGCGAAGATCTGGCGCGTTACCAGGCCGCCAAGCCCTGCCCACATTGCCAGGGCGCGCGCCTGCGGCGCGAAGCGCGGCATGTCTTCCTGCAAGGGGTGGGCGACACGCCCGGCCGGCCGATCTACGAGGTCGAACGCGCGACGCTCGCCGACTGCCTGGCCTACTTCCAGACGCTGCAACTGCAAGGCGCCAAGGCCGAGATCGCCGACAAGGTGGTGCGCGAGATCCGCTCGCGGCTCGCCTTCCTCAACGACGTCGGCCTGTCGTATCTGAGCCTGGAGCGCAGCGCCGACACGCTGTCCGGCGGCGAGGCGCAGCGCATCCGGCTCGCGAGCCAGATCGGCAGCGGACTCACCGGCGTGATGTACGTGCTCGACGAACCCAGCATCGGCTTGCACCAGCGCGACAACGCGCGCCTGATCGGCACCCTGAAGCACCTGCGCGACCTGGGCAACAGCGTGCTGGTGGTCGAACACGACGAGGACATGATCCGCGCCGCCGACTGGTGCATCGACTTGGGCCCGGGCGCCGGCGTGCACGGCGGGCGCGTGATGGCCGAAGGCACACCGGACACGCTGGCGGCGAGCGCCGAGTCGCTGACGGGGCGCTACCTCGGGCGCGTGCTGCGCATCCCGCTGCCGGCGCGGCGCATGACACCTGCCGACAGCACCGACCCGCGCTGGTTGCGCATCGAAGGCGCGCGTGGCAACAACCTCAAGCGTGTCAATGCGCAGATCCCGGTCGGCCTGTTCACCTGCGTCACCGGTGTCTCGGGTTCGGGCAAGAGCACGCTCGTCAACGACACGTTGTATGCCGCGGTGGCCAAGAAGCTCTACCAGAGCCACCAGGAGCCGGCGCCGCACGACGAGATCGACGGCCTGGACGCGTTCGACAAGGTCATCAACGTCGACCAGAGCCCGATCGGGCGCACGCCGCGCAGCAACCCCGCCACCTACACCGGCCTCTTCACGCCGATCCGCGAGTTGTTCGCCGAAGTGCCGACGGCGCGTGAACGCGGCTACGCCGCCGGGCGCTTCTCCTTCAATGTGGCCGGCGGCCGCTGCGAAGCCTGCCAGGGCGACGGCGTGCTGAAGGTCGAGATGCACTTCCTGCCCGACGTCTACGTGCCCTGCGACGTCTGCCACGGCGCGCGCTACAACCGCGAGACGCTGGAGGTGCTCTACAAGGGCCGCAACATCACCCAGGTGCTGGCGATGACGGTGGAAGAAGCCCACGGCTACTTCGACGCCGTGCCGACGATCGCGCGCAAGCTGCGCACCCTGCTCGACGTCGGCCTCGGCTACATCACGCTCGGCCAGAGCGCGACCACGCTGTCCGGCGGCGAGGCGCAGCGCGTCAAGCTGGCGCTGGAACTCAGCAAACGCGACACCGGCCGCACGCTATATATCCTCGACGAACCGACCACCGGGCTGCACTTCGCCGACATCGAACTGCTGCTCAAGGTGCTGCACCAGCTGCGCGATGCCGGCAACACCATCGTCGTCATCGAACACAACCTGGATGTCATCAAGACCGCGGACTGGGTGATCGACCTTGGGCCGGAAGGCGGCGCCGGCGGTGGCGAAGTCGTTGCCGCGGGCACGCCGGAAGACGTGGCGGCGAGCGAAGCGAGTTATACCGGGCGTTTCCTGGCGCCATTGTTGGTGCGCGGACCCTAGTCGACCAGCAAGCCCTTGCGCTCGATGAAGCGCACCACCTCGTCCAACCCCGCTCGCGTCTTCAGGTTCGTCATCGCATACGGCCGCGTGCCGCGCATGCGCTGCGTGTCGGCCTCCATCACTGCGAGATCGGCGCCGACGTGCGGCGCGAGGTCGGTCTTGTTGATCACCAGCAGGTCGCTCTTGGTGATGCCCGGGCCGCCCTTGCGCGGGATCTTCTCGCCGCCGGCGACGTCGATGACGTAGATCGTCAGGTCGCTCAGCTCCGGGCTGAAGGTAGCGGCCAGGTTGTCGCCGCCGCTTTCGATGAAGACGATGTCGGCGTCTGGAAACTTCTCCAGCATCCGGTCGACCGCTTCCAGGTTGATGCTCGCGTCTTCGCGGATCGCGGTGTGCGGGCAGCCGCCGGTTTCCACGCCCATGATGCGTTCGGCCTCCAGCGCGCCGGCGACGGTGAGCAGGCGCTGGTCTTCCTTGGTGTAGATGTCGTTGGTGACGACGACCAGCTCCCAGCGGTCGCGCATCGCCTTGCACAACATCTCGACCAGCGTCGTCTTGCCGGAGCCGACCGGGCCGCCGACGCCGACCCGCAAGGGCGGGCGTGGTTTGCTGCGTTGGTGGGTCATGAGCGGAACAGTCGTGAGTATTGGGTTTCGTGCTGCGCGCTGCGTATCGCGAGCAGCGGCAGCCAGGCGATGCGCTGATCGTCGCCGATCTGCCTCGCCGCATCGACGAGTGGGGGCAGATCTGCCGCCAGCCGCGCGAGCATGCGTTGGCCCGCGCGCTGGCCCAGCGGCACCGCCTTCAGCGCGGCCTGGACGCCGTTTTCCGCCCAGGTGTAGGCATAGGCGAGCAGCGTGGCTTCGGCATCGGCGCCCGTGTGCAATGCGGCCAGTGCAAAGGCCAGCGGCCAGGTGGGGCTGGCGGCGTCCAGCGTGGCGATGCTCGGGTCGTCGGGCGGCAGCTGCGGCTCGAGCCAGTCGAGCATCGAGCGGCCCATCTGCTCGGTCTGCGCGCGCAGCTCGCTCGTCTCGCGTGTCGCCAGCCACCAGCGGGTCAGTTCCGCGACACGGGCGCCGTCGTGCGCCTGCCAGGCCGCATGCGCCTGCGCCAGCAGCGGCAGATCGGCACGCGCCAGGCCGAGGTGCAGCTGGTCGATGAGCCAATCGCCCGCGCTGGTTTCGTCGTGCACCACGCCGGCGTCGATCGCCGCTTCCAGCCCGTCGGAATAGCTGTAGCCGCCCACCGGCAGGGCCGGCGACGCCAGTCGCATCAGGCCGAGCAGCGTGGCGGGCGTCATCGGTGATCGTGGCCGTGGTGGGCGGGGTGTGCGCCGGAGTAGGCGCCGCCCTCGGGCTCGAAGGGGGCCTGCAACTCGTGCACGATCAAGTGCATCCCCCGCAACATGTCGGCCAGCACCGGGTCGGGCTCGAGCTGCAGGTGGTCGGGCTGCACCTCCAGCGCGACATGCCGGTTGCCCAGGTGATAGGCCGCGCGCGGCAGGTCACGCGGCGTGCCGTGTTGCGCGCAGGCGGTGACACGCAGCACCGCCTGCGGCGCGGCGACGACGCGGATCAGCGAGCCGTCCTCGGCCACCAGCACATCGCCGCCGCGCAGCACGCTGCCGCGCGCGAGGAAGAGGCCGAGGCGCCGGCCGGCGGAGTCCTGCGCCTCGAAGCGGCTCTTCTGGCGCCAGTCCCAGTCGAGATCGATCTCGGCGGCGCGTTCGATAAGCACGCGCGCCAGCCCGCGGCCGGCGGGTACGAGCTTGTTGACGCTGAGCATGGCGCGCCGAGTGTACGGTCGGCCGCGCTGCGCTCGCGGCGCGGCGCGCGGGCGGGATCAGGTCATCGCGATTCCTCGCGCAGCGCGTTACGCGCGCCCTCGCGCAGCGCTCGCGCAAGTGCCGCATCGAACGCTTGGTGTCGCTGTGCCAGCGCCGTCAGTTCGCGCGCCGCGCGGCGTGCGCCGGCCTCCTTGAGTGTGCGCTGCACGGAGCGCCATGCGCCGCGCAGCGCGCGCGCCGTCGACGTGGCCGCACTCAGCGCCTGTTCGAGCAGGATCGCGCCGCGCGGCACCGCGACGGGCGGGGGCACCATCAAGCGAATGTGTCGAGTCGTCATGGCATGTCCTTGCTTCGTGAGAGGCCGTCATCGGCCCCGGTGGAAACATCCTAGGGTTTGCCCTTACCCTTGGGAAATTCCGACTCCGAATCGCGCCATCACGACCGCGAATGCCGCGTGACGAACTTCCGCACCCTCGACCTCAACCTGCTGCGCGTCTTCGACACCGTGATGGCCGAGCGCCACGTCACGCGCGCCGCCGAACAGCTGGCGATGACGCAGCCGGCGGTCAGCAACGCGCTGCGGCGGCTTCGCGAATCCATCGGCGAGGAGCTGTTCGTGCCCGGCTCCACCGGCGTCGCGCCGACGCCGCACGCCAGTGCGCTCTGGCCGGCGGTGCGCGAGGCGCTCGGCTCCCTGCGCGACGCCTTCGATCCGCAGGCCTTCGACCCGCAGCGCACAGAGCGGCGCTTCACGCTCGCGATGGCTGACGCGACGGCCGCGGTGCTGATGCCGCCGCTGGTGGCGCAACTCGAGGCCGAGCGCTGGCAGGTCGCCTTCCAGGTCGAGCCGCTGGCGACGCGCGACCCGCGCGCGCTGCTCGAACGCGGCGCTTTCGATGCGGCGGTGGGTTTTTTCCCCGATGTCCAGCGCACGCTCGCCGCGGCGGCCGGCGAAGCCAAGTGTGTGCTCGATCCGATGTACGGCTGCGCGTATGTCTGCGTCATGCGCCGCGACCATGCGCTCGCCGGCGAGGGCGCCCTGACGCTCGATGCCTACTGCGCCGCGGCGCATGTGCGCGTCAGCTTCGCCGGCCGCGCGCACGGCTTCGTCGACGAGGCGCTGGCGCGGCTCGCGCGCGCGCGCCGCATCGCGCTCGTCGTCAACCACTTCTCCACGGCGGCGCAAGTGGTGTGCAGATCGGACCTGGTCGCGGTGTTTCCGCGCAGCTACCTGCCGGCGAGCGGCGCGGCCGACGACCTGGCGGTGCGCACGCTGCCGTTCGAGATGCCGACGATCGACATCGGCATGCTGTGGCACCGCCGGCACGAGCGCGACGCCGCGCACCGGTGGCTGCGCCGCACGCTGCTCACGCTGGGGCCGGCCGAATTGACTCAGAGCAGGAAGTAACGCTGCGCCATCGGCAGCACGTCGGCGGGCGCGCAGGTCAGCAGTTGGCCGTCGGCGCGCACCTCGTAGGTCTGGGCGTCGATCTGCATCTGCGGCGTGTAGGCGTTGTAGACCATGTCCGCCTTCTTCACCGTGCGGCAGCCGCGCACGGTGGCGAGCGGCTTTTGCAGGCCGAGCCCTTCGACCGCGGCACGGCCCGCGGCGCTGACGAAGGTGAGCGAGGTCTGCGTCCGCGCGCTGGCGTAACTGCCGAACATCGGCCGGTAGTGCACCGGCTGCGGCGTCGGGATGCTCGCGTTCGCATCACCCATCAGCGCGGCGGCGATGAAGCCGCCCTTGAGCACCAGGCTGGGCTTGACGCCGAAAAACGCGGGCCGCCACAGCACCAGGTCGGCCCATTTGCCGACCTCGATGCTGCCGACCTCGTGCGCGATGCCGTGCGCAAGCGCGGGGTTGATCGTGTACTTGGCGAGGTAGCGCTTGACGCGGAAGTTGTCGTTGCGTTCGCGGTCCGGCGCCAGCGCGCCGCGCTGCCCCTTCATCTTGTGCGCCGTCTGCCAGGTGCGGATCAGCACCTCGCCGACGCGCCCCATGGCCTGGCTGTCGCTGCTCATGATGCTGATCGCGCCCAGGTCGTGCAGCACGTCTTCGGCGGCGATGGTTTCGCGCCGGATGCGGCTTTCGGCGAAGGCCAGGTCCTCGGCGATGGCGGCGTCGAGGTGGTGGCAGACCATCAGCATGTCGAGGTGTTCGTCGATCGTATTGACGGTGTAGGGCCGCGTCGGGTTGGTCGACGACGGCAGCACGTTCGCTTCGCCCAGCACTTTCAGGATGTCCGGCGCGTGGCCGCCGCCCGCGCCTTCGGTGTGGAAGGTGTGGATCGTGCGGCCCTTGAAGGCGGCGATGGTGTCCTCGACGAAACCGCTTTCGTTCAGCGTGTCGGTGTGGATCGCGACCTGGATGTCGTGCGCCTCCGCCACCGACAGGCAGCAATCGATCGCCGCCGGCGTCGTGCCCCAGTCCTCGTGCAGCTTGAGGCCGATGACACCCGCCTCGACCTGCTGCGCCAGCGCCTCGGGCCGGCTCGCATTGCCCTTGCCGAAAAAGCCCAGGTTCATCGGGAAGGCGTCTGCCGCACGCAGCATCTGCGCGATGTTGGCCGGCCCCGGCGTGCAGGTGGTGGCGAAGGTGCCGGTGGCCGGGCCGGTGCCGCCGCCGAGCATGGTCGTCACGCCGCTCATCAGCGCTTCTTCGATCTGCTGCGGGCAGATGAAGTGGATGTGGCTGTCGACGCCGCCGGCGGTGACGATCAGGCCCTCGGCCGCGATCACCTCGGTGCCCGGGCCGATGACGATGTCCACGCCGTCCATCACATCCGGGTTGCCGGCCTTGCCGATGGCGGCGATGCGGCAGCCGCGCAGGCCGATGTCGGCCTTGACGATGCCCCAGTGGTCGATGATCAGCGCATTGGTGATGACGCAGTCCACCGCGTCCTGCGCGCCGGGTCCGTTGCGGCGCTGCCCCTGGCCCATGCCGTCGCGGATCGTCTTGCCGCCGCCGAACTTCACTTCCTCGCCATAACCGCCGGCACGCAGCGTCAGGTCCTGTTCGACTTCGACGATCAGCTCGGTATCGGCCAGGCGCACGCGGTCGCCGACGGTGGGGCCGAGCATCTCGGCATAAGCGCGGCGCGAGAGCTTGGTCATCTCAGAGCGGTCCCATCACATTGCCGCGAAAACCCCAGACCTCGCGTGCACCGGCGTAGTCCACCAGCTCGACGGTGCGCTGCTGGCCGGGCTCGAAGCGCACCGCGGTGCCGCTGGTGATGGCCAGACGCATGCCGCGTGCGGCCGCGCGGTCGAAGCGCAGCGCCGGGTTCGTTTCGGCGAAGTGATAGTGCGAGCCGACCTGGATCGGCCGGTCGCCACTGTTCTCCACCACCAGCGTGAGCGTGCGCCGGCCGGGGTGCAGGGCGATCTCGCCCGGCTCGGTCAGCAGTTCACCGGGAATCATGGCTTGCGGCGCGCGAACGCCCACGCCGCCAGCGCCACGCCGGCGACCAGCAGCAGGGTGTCGCCCGCATGCCAGTGGCTCGCGCCGGGCAGGCCGTGACCTTCGTGTGCGCCCGCCGCCGCAGCGGCAAGGGCCAATAAGGCAGGGACGAGGCGCTTCATCATCGGGCCATCCTCATGCAATGGGTTGGTGCACGGTCACCAGTTTGGTGCCGTCGGGGAACGTCGCCTCGACCTGGATGTCGCCGATCATCTCGGCCACGCCGTCCATCACGTCGGCGCGGCCGAGCACGGTCTTGCCCTCGCTCATCAGCGCCGCGACCGACTTGCCGTCGCGCGCGCCTTCCATGATCGCCGCGCTGATCAGCGCCACCGCCTCCGGGTGATTGAGCTTGAGACCACGCGCACGCCGGCGCTCGGCGAGCAGCGCGGCGGTGAAGATCAGCAGCTTGTCCTTTTCGCGCGGCGTCAGGTCCATCGCGGGCTCTCCAATGCGGGGCGAGGGGGTTCCAGCAAGAGCGGTGCCACGGTGCATGCCCCGCGCCCGGATGGTGCATCAAAGGGCTGGCACGCGGCTTGCGGAAGAGTGGTCGAGGCATCCTTTCGCCCCACCTCGGGCAACTCACCACCGTGGAGTCACACCCATCATGATCCGTCGCCGTCACGCGCTCAAGGCCGCAAGCGCCGCACTCGCCCTGGCCGGCCTGCTCACCCTGCCCGCCCAGGCCCAGTCGACCATCAAGGTCGGCGTGCTGCATTCGTTGTCGGGCACGATGGCCATCTCCGAGACCGTGCTCAAGGACGTCGCCCTGATGGCGATCGAGGAGATCAACGCCAAGGGCGGCGTGATGGGCAAGAAGCTCGAGCCGGTGGTGGTCGACCCGGCTTCCAACTGGCCGCTGTTCGCCGAGAAGGCCAAGCAACTGATCACGCAGGACAAGGTCGCGGTGGTGTTCGGCTGCTGGACCAGCGTGTCGCGCAAGAGTGTGCTGCCGGTGTTCGAGGAAACCAACTCGCTGCTGTTCTACCCGGTGCAGTACGAAGGCGAAGAGCTCTCGAAGAACGTCTTCTACACCGGCGCGGCGCCGAACCAGCAGGCCATTCCCGCCGTCGAGTACCTGATGAGCAAGGACGGCGGCTCGGCCAAGCGCTGGGTGCTGCTCGGCACGGACTATGTCTATCCGCGCACGACGAACAAAATCCTGCGCGCCTTCCTGAAGGCCAAGGGCGTGGCCGACGCCGACATCATGGAGGAGTACACCCCCTTCGGCCATGCCGACTACCAGTCGATCATCGCCAAGATCAAGAAGTTCTCCGCCGAGGGCAAGAAGACCGCCGTCGTGTCGACGATCAACGGCGACTCCAACGTGCCCTTCTACAAGGAACTCGGCAACCAGGGCCTGAAGGCGACCGACGTGCCGGTGGTGGCCTTCTCGGTCGGCGAGGAGGAGTTGCGCGGCGTCGACACCAAGCCGCTGGTCGGGCACCTGGCGGCCTGGAACTATTTCATGTCGGTGAAGAACCCGGCGAACACCGAGTTCGTCAAGAAGTGGAGCGACTACGCGAAAGCCAAGAACATCCCCGGCCACAAGGACAAGCCGCTGACCAACGACCCGATGGAGGCCACCTACATCGGCATCCACATGTGGAAGCAGGCGGTCGAGAAGGCCAAGAGCACCGACACCGACAAGGTGGTCGTCGCCATGGCCGGCCAGACCTTCAAGGCGCCGGGCGGCTTCACCTCGACGATGGACAAGGAGAACCACCACCTGCACAAGCCGGTGTTCATCGGCGAAGTCAAGGCCGACGGCCAGTTCAACGTGGTCTGGAAGACGCCCGGCCCGGTGGTCGCCGACCCGTGGAGCGACTACATCGCCGAGAACAAGGGCAAGGCCAACGTGCCGGCGAAGAAGTGACCTGGTGCCGCGGGTGACCCCGCCCGCGGCCGCGGTCGCAGCTGTCCCATGCTGATCCGTCTGCTGCTTGCGGCGGCGCTGCTGTGCGCGGCCGCCTTGCCGGCGCGCGCCCTCGACGCGGCCGATGCGCTGGCCATCGCCGCCGGCGACACCGACGCGCGCATCGAGGCGCTGAACCGCGTCGCTGCGGCGGGCGATGCGGCGCTGCCTGCCTATGCGCAGGCGCTGCTCGACGGCGCGGTGCGCGTCGCGGGCGAGCGGGTGCTGATCGTCAAGGACGACGGCAGCGCGGTGGACGCGGCGACCGGCGCGCCTGCCGCGCTGCCCGACGACGCCGAGGAGCCGCTGCTCAACAACCGCCTGCGCGGCGCGCTGCAGGGGGCGCAGGCGGCACTGGCGCTGTTTTCGAGGGACCTGGCGCAGCGCCGCGACGCCGTCGCCGGGTTCTCGAAGCTGTCGCTCGACGCCGCGCAGCTGCCGCTCATCGAGCGTGCCGTCGGCGCCGAGACCGATGCCGAACTGAAGGCCCAGTTGGGCCGCATGCGTGCCACGCTGCTGCTTGCGGTGAATGATCCCGCGCAACGGCTGGCCGCGGTCGACGCGCTGGCGGCGAGCGGGCAGCCGGCGGTGCGCGCGCTGCTGCAGGAGCGGCTGAACAGCGGCGCCGAGACCGATGCCCAGGTGCGTGTCGCCTTGCAGCGCGCGGTAACGGCGATCGAGCGCAAGCTCGCCTGGGGCGAACGGCTCGGCCTGCTCTTCACGGGCCTGAGTCTCGGTTCGGTGCTGCTGCTGGCCGCGCTCGGCCTGGCGATCACCTACGGCCTGATGGGTGTCATCAACATGGCGCACGGCGAGCTGATGATGATCGGCGCCTACGCCACTTACGTCGTGCAGGGGCTGTTCCGCCAGTACCTGCCGGCTGCGTTCGACGCCTACGTGCTGGTGGCGATCCCGGTCGCGTTTCTGGCCGCCGCGCTCGTCGGCGCGGCGATGGAGCGCAGCATCATCCGCTGGCTCTACGGCCGGCCGCTGGAGACGCTGCTGGCCACCTGGGGGCTGAGCCTGGTGCTGATCCAGGCCATGCGTTCGATCTTCGGCGCCCAGAACGTGCCGGTCGAAAACCCGGGCTGGCTGTCGGGCGGCGTGGCGCCGCTGGCCAACCTGGTGCTGCCCTATAACCGGATCGCGATCATCGTCTTCGCCTTCCTCGTGCTCGCCGCGGTGGCGCTGCTGATCGCGCGCACCCGGCTCGGCCTGTTCGTGCGCGGCGTGACGCAGAACCGGCGCATGGCGGCGTGTGTCGGCGTCAACACCGCGCGTATCGACACGCTCGCGTTTTCGCTCGGCGCCGGCATCGCCGGCCTGGCCGGCTGCGCGTTGAGCCAGATCGGCAACGTCGGACCAGACCTGGGGCAGAGCTACATCGTCGACTCCTTCCTCGTCGTCGTGCTCGGCGGCGTCGGCCAGCTGGCCGGCACCGTGATCGCGGCGCTCGGCCTGGGGGTGCTCAACAAGCTGCTCGAAGGTTTTGCCGGCGCGGTGCTGGCCAAGATCATGGTGCTGGTCTTCATCGTCGTCTTCATCCAGAAGCGCCCGCAGGGGTTGTTCGCCATGAAGGGCCGGAGCGCGGAGGCATGACGAATTTGGCCCCCCCCCGTAGCGCCTTCGGCGCTCCCCCCCAGGGGGGCGCCGCCAGCGGCCCGGCAAAGCCGGATCCGCGGCGGCCGCTTGGACTTCCGGCCTGGACCGTGGTCTTGGCGGCACTGATCGTGGTGACCGTGCTCGCGCCGCTGTTAAACCTCGCCGTCCCGGCAGACAGCGCCTTCCACCTCAGCGACTACGCGGTCGGCCTGGTCGGCAAGATCATGTGTTACGCCATCTGCGCGCTGGCGATGGATCTGATCTGGGGCTACACCGGCATCCTGTCGCTCGGCCACGGCCTGTTCTTCGCCCTCGGCGGTTATGCCTTCGGCATGTACCTGATGCGCGCGATCGGCGCAGACGGCCAGTACCGTTCAGCGCTGCCCGACTTCATGGTGTTCCTGAACTGGCAGGCCCTGCCCTGGCATTGGACCTTCAGCGACAGCTTCGCCTTCCAGCTGGCGATGGTGGTGCTGGTGCCCGGGCTGCTGGCGCTGGTGTTCGGCTGGTTCGCGTTCCGCTCGCGCATCAAGGGCGTGTATTTTTCGATCATCACGCAGGCGCTGACCTTCGCCGCGATGTTGCTGTTCTTCCGCAACGAGACGGGCTTCGGCGGCAACAACGGTTTCACCGACTTCAAGCGCATTCTCGGCGTGCCGCTCGCCACCCCCAGCATGCGAATGACCTTGTTCGTGCTCACCGGCCTGACGCTGATCGGCTGTTATGTCTTCGCACGCTGGCTGGTGGCGAGCAAGTTCGGCCGCGTGTTGCAGGCCATCCGCGACGCCGAGACGCGGGTCATGTTCACGGGTTACGACCCGGTGCGCTACAAGCTGACCATCTGGGTCATCTCGGCCGTGATGTGTGCCGTCGCCGGCGCCTTGTACGTGCCACAGGTCGGCATCATCAACCCAAGCGAGATGAGCCCGGCGGCCGGCATCGAGATGGCGATCTGGGCTGCGGTCGGCGGTCGCGGCACGCTGATCGGGCCGATCGTCGGCGCCTTCTTCGTCAACGGCGCCAAGAGCTGGTTCACGGTCGCCTTCCCGGAGTTCTGGTTCTACTTCCTCGGCGCGCTGTTCATCGCGGTGACACTCTTCTTGCCTCAGGGTTTGATCGGCCTGCTGCGCAGGCTCAAGGCCCCATGACGCCCGACCTGCTGCGAGCCGGCGCCGAGCGCCATGCCGCGTATGTGCGGACGCGGGCCACGCGCGCCACCGCCTCGGGCGGCCGCGCGCCGGCGTTCGGCCGCATCGCGCGCGTGGGCGTGCCGGACTTCACCCACGGCGTCGCGCTCTATCTGGACGAGATCACGGTCAGCTTCGACGGCTTCAAGGCGCTCAACGCGCTGAGCCTGGCGATCGATGTCGGCGAGCTGCGCTGCATCATCGGCCCCAACGGCGCCGGCAAGACGACGATGATGGATGTCATCACCGGCAAGACGCGGCCCGACGCCGGCGAAGCGCACTTCGGCTCGACGATCGACCTGCTGCGCCTGCGCGAAAACCAGATCGCGCAGATCGGCATCGGCCGCAAGTTCCAGAAGCCCACCGTTTACGAGCCGCTGACGGTGTTCGAGAACCTGGAACTCGCGCTCGCCGGCGACCGCTCGGTGCGCGCCAGCCTGTGGCACGCGCTCAAGCCCGAGCAGCACGAGCGCATCGACGAGGTGCTGGCGCTGATCCATCTGCGCGCCCAAGCGCGCCGCACCGCCGGGCTGCTGTCGCACGGCCAGAAGCAGTGGCTGGAGATCGGCATGCTGTTGATGCAGCAGCCAACGCTGCTGCTGCTCGACGAGCCGGTGGCCGGCATGACCGACGAGGAGACCGAACGCACGGCCGAACTCTTTCTTTCGCTCGAAGGCCGGCACTCGCTCGTCGTCGTCGAACACGACATGAAGTTCGTCGAACTGCTCACCCAGGGCAAACGCAAGGTGACCGTGCTGCACGAGGGCCATGTGCTGGCCGAAGGCCGGCTGGCCGACGTGCAGGCCAATCCGCAGGTCGTCGAAGTCTATTTGGGCCGATGACGTGCTCAAGATCGACGCCCTCAACCAGTACTACGGCGGCAGCCACATCCTGCGCGGGCTGGATTTCGAGGCGCGCGCCGGCGAGATCACCGTCGTGCTCGGGCGCAACGGCGTCGGCAAGACGACGCTGCTGAAGAGCCTGATGGGGGTGGTGCCGATCGCCGCCGGGCGCATCACGCTGGCCGGCGCCGACCTGACACGCGCCACGCCCTACCAGCGCGCGCGTGCCGGCATCGGCTATGTGCCCCAGGGGCGCGAGGTGTTCGCGCGCCTGAGCGTGCTCGACAACCTGCGCATGGGGCTCGCGCACCGACCCGCCGGCACGCCGGTGCCGGCCGAGCTGTTCGAGCTTTTCCCGGTGCTCAAGCAGATGCTCGGCCGCCGCGGCGGCGACCTGTCGGGTGGCCAGCAGCAGCAGCTGGCGATCGCACGTGCGCTGGCCGCCGGCCCGAAGCTGCTGGTGCTCGACGAGCCGACCGAAGGCATCCAGCCGAACATCATCAAGGACATCGGCCGTGTGCTGAAGCTGCTCGCCGGCCGCGGCATCGCGGTGCTGCTCGTCGAGCAGTATTTCGACTTTGCCGCCGAACTCGCCGACCAGTATCTCGTCATGGAGCGCGGCGAGATCATCGCCCGCGGCGCCGGCAGCGAGATCGACCGCGAGGGTTTGCGGCGCATGGTGTCGATCTAGGTGCGCCAGACCCGCGGTGCGTCGCCGGCGAGCGCCCACGCCGCCTGGCGCCAGGCGGCCCACACGCCCCGCAGCAGCGCCATCGCCGGCTCGACACTCGGCGCCAGCGCACGCAGCACGATCATGTGGGCGTTCGGCGCCGTCGTGCCGTTGGTCACCGCTGTTTCGAGCGTGACGGCGCGCGCGACATCGAGCAGAGCGTCGCGTTGGGCCGTGGCGATCGCCGTGCCGCTCGCGAACCAGAGCGTCGCGCTGACGCTGTGCCCATCCAGGCCGAGCGGCGAGTCGAGCAGGCGTCGGTCGGCGGCGTCGATGAGCCCGCGCTCGCGCCAGACGCCGGGCCACTCGATGTGCTGCTCGAAGTGGCCGCGCGCAAACGGCTGCGCGGCCGCCGGCAGGCCAAGCGCCAGCAGATCCCAGCCCAGCATCTGGGCGCCGTCGGCGAGCGTGAAGCGCAGCCGGTTGCGCGCGAGACAGCCGTCGTAGCCGATGCTTTCGAGCGGCAACCATTCGGCGCGCGCGCCGGCGGCGAGCTGCAGCGTCGTGTCCTGCTCGGCCAGCGCACCGGCGCTGCGGTAAAAGCGCGAGGCACCGGCGGTCGTGATCAGCGCATGCGCGCCGGTTTCGACGTTCAGCTCGATCGCGAGCCGGTCACCGCCCACCAGCCCGCCCGGCGGGTGCACCAGTACCTGGTGGCAGATGCCCGGCCCTTCCGGGTACAGGCTGCGCAGCACCCGCAACGGGCCGTCATGGCGGTCGTGCATCACGCTGCGCTCGCCGTCGCGCCGGCAGTGCAATAGCAGCCGGCCCGGCCAGCGCGCGCTTGTGAGGTCGTCGGTCGGGGCAGGCACGCGCGGCGATTGTGCCCTCGCTCTAGCTGTGATGTTCCGATAGGTTGTTCATCCGTCCCTGATTTGGGAAGCTGGGGTTGTCGAGACGCCCTGGAACCCGAGCAGGAGGACGGATGAACAGCCATAAGCATGCGAGATTGACGCCTAAA